>Ga0172379_10002645_pt1 | contig 31047 bp, 24 predicted proteins | sample GrowelOW334metaG_FD_119756 | JGI IMG/M metagenome (GOLD analysis project Ga0172379, IMG submission 119756) | Groundwater microbial communities from an aquifer near a municipal landfill in Southern Ontario, Canada - Groundwater well OW334 metaG | ecosystem: Environmental > Aquatic > Deep...
AACAGACTTACTGGTGTATTCATATTACGGAGCCCTCCTTTGGGTTTTAGGCTTTCGTAATATACTGTTACGAACAAAGGAGCTCCACTTTCATCTTTTTTATTTTGTTAGGACAGATGTGATAATATAAGGATAAGCCGTAAAATAGCAGTTTCTGTTGACTCCGCTTCTTTATGTGGTAAATTAGAGGCATTCTCATTTATGCAGGAGATCTAACTTTCGGGGATAAGCACTGTAATGAGTCCGTTTATAATTTCATTATTGTTACTGATTCTGAGCGTTATGATTCTGATAGCGATTTTAACGGGACTGGTATTCTCTTTCAGGTCATACAGATGGCCCAAAACGCAAGGGGTTATTTTAAGCACTGGAAAATCATGTGAATTTGCCGGGGGCGGTCCATCCTTTACTTATACTGTGACAGCAAAAATTAAATATGCTTATACTGTGAATGGAAAGAAGTTCCGGAATAATTCAATTTCAGTATTTGAAGTTTATGACACCGCAGGGATTATCGCCAAAAAGGTAATGGCAAGATATCCGAGAGGAAAAGTTGTCGACGTTTATTACGCTCCAAATAATCCCGGCAATTCATGTTTGGAGCGGGGCGTAACAAATCCAATTACCATAGTCATGATAATCACGGCATTATCATTTGCTGTGATTCTGTTTGCTGCCGGATATAATATGCGATGAGATTTATTTAATTTGGAATTCGATTGAAATTTGAAAATAGACCTTGTGGTATTACAATATTTCGGCAGATATGGCGTTTAATTATTATTAAATATTCATGGAAAGGATAAGTTTATTATGAGAATTATTTCCGGATTGCTGTTCGTCAGTTTGCTTTTCAGTTTGACGGGATTTGGCGCGGATACTGAAACCAAAGACCGCCATGTGCAGATTGAAGCTAAAAAAAATGGCAATACAGTGGCGATATATGCGCATCTCACCGATTGCACGGAAGCGACAATCACCCTGACCATGAATCTTGAGAACATGACGGCTTCGCCGCCGGTTCCGCTGACCGTCGATACGCTGGGGAAACAGGATTTACTGCTTACAACCATCCACCCGACAGTGGCTAAAAAGTCACATAAGTACACCTATCAATGCCAGTATAAAATAGGCCGCAGGCTTCAATTCGCGCCGATGCCGTTCACTTATTCCCTGCCCTATGCCGATAAGGAATTCAAGGTGCTAAAGAGCAATGCAGACTCCGTCTCCTGGGATATGCCGGAAGGCATCACGGTTTGCGCGGCGCGCAACGGGGTTGTCGCCGGCATCCGGCAGGATTCGGACGACAGCAATGCGAACTATGTTGTCATCAAGCATGAAGACAATTCATTTGCGGAATATTCCCATTTGAAGAAAAGCAGCTTACTGGTGGCGCTTAATCAGAAAGTAAAAGCCAATGAAGCTTTGGGGCTGTCCGGCAGCGCGCATCTGCATTTTGCCGTATACTACACCCTGGACGGCAAAACCAAAAAAGCAATACCGGTGCAATTCGAAACAAAGACAGGCAATGCAACCCTGAAGGCGGGCGGAAGTTACTAAAACGAGAAGTCAGTCAGAATGAGGAACAGGAGCAGAAAACAGAAGAACTGAGAACAAAAGTCAGAATGGGAACGGGAGAGAAGGCAAAATACAGCTCCATAGGAGCGAAATATTAATAGCCAAGATAAACCACAACGACCAAGCTCCAGCGGAGCGGAATATTAATAGTATTGGTGAGATAAAAAATGAAAACATCTGAAATCACGGTCAAACAGTTGAAGGGAGGATTTGACGATAACTTCTCCTATCTGCTGTATCATCCCGGCAGCGGGGATGCCGCGCTGGTTGACCCCTGCGGGGATATTCGGGTCATCGAAGCTGCAATCAACGCCTGCGGCACGGTCAAGCCGGAATATATTCTGCTGACACACGGCCACCACGATCATACTTCCGCCGTAAACGCGGTCAGGGAATTTTTCAATGCGCCGGTGCTGGCGCATCCGGTCTGCACGTTTCCGCACGAACGAACGCTGCATGACCGGGAAAAGCTGCCGTTCGGCAATCTCGACATCGAAGTGCTGTTCTCGCCCGGCCATTCGGCGGACAGCGTATGTTACCATCTGACCGATGACTCCGCCGTTTTCACCGGGGACACGCTGTTCATAGACTGCTGCGGGTACTGCAAACCGGAGAAAATGTTTAAAACGATGCGCGAAGTATTATATCCGCTGAACGACTCCAATATCGTATATTCCGGTCACGACTACGGTCATGTTCCGTTCGCCACTCTCGGCGAGGAAAAACAGACCAATCCGTATCTCTACATAAAAGAGTTGAACGAGTTTATCGAAGCGGTAAAGAAACTGTAAAACAGAAGTCAGATGCTGACTCCTCCGGTCTTTAATCATAGGCTGGCATTGGCGTTCAACCAGGCGAATAAACGGGCTGCCCCATAGCCTCCATCCGCAGCCAAAGCCGTTTCATCAATTTTCCGCCATCTGCCGCTGTTGTCGCCGAATATCATATTCACTCCGTCCCCGTTATGCGGCAGTTTAGCGTCGGGTGAATATTTATAGACATAGCAGGAAAGGACAACTTTTCCGGCATTGTCAGAGAGGATGTTGCTCATGGGAAATTCGCTCATGCCGGCGCCACGGGTTGCCCAATAGGCTTTGGCGGCGGCTAAATCTGCTTCAGAATATAAAAGCATCGGGAGGCAAATGCTCAGAAATACGTGCTTGCCGGGCTGGTTCCAGTTATTAGCCCATCCATTAACGGGATTGTCATACGCGTAGCAGGAATATCCGTCAAAAAGGGGTTCCGTGCAGAAAAATATTCTCGGATTGGTTACATAACCGCCGGCAAATAATAATCCCAGTCCCCTGGCTCTGGCATCTGCCGGCGGGAGCTGTATCCATGCCGTATTGCCTCCGGTGCAAAATTCGCGAAGGCCATTCTCCAGCCAGACATCCGCACACGGCATATATCCATTGGACGCATCGGAATAAGAGTGAAGGCCGATTCCGGCCTGCCGCATATTGCTCAAATCTTGAATCCGCTTTGCTTTGCTGCGTGACGTGTTTAAAGCCGACAGTAACAACCCGGCCAGAATGGCAATGACGACAATCACCACGAGGAGTTCAACGAGCGTGAAATTTCTCTTCATAATTTCTGCCCTATACTCAATATCGTTGCTTCCGCTTTCCTGTCTTCCCGCCTTAATTCTCTTTTTTAAATCTGCCGGCTTCCTATTTGATAAAGCTGCCGGCGCCGCAGTCAAACGCTGACTCCCGGATTTTATCCAACCGGGGCGCCGCTGACGAAGGGGCCGTCAACGGTGATCAGCTTCAAATCTTTGCCGTCTTTGGCGGCCAGCAGCATGCCCTGGGATTCCACGCCGCGGATTTTTGCCGGCTTCAGATTGGCGACCACGACAATGATCCTGCCGGTGATTTCCTCCGGCGTATAATATTGCGCCACGCCGGCGACCAGTTGCCGGACTTCACCGCCGAGTTCAATCTGCAATTTCAGGAGTTTGTCCGCGCCTTCAATCCGTTCAGCCTTGAGCACCTTCGCGGTACGGAGCTGCGTTTTGAAAAATTCGTCAATCGTGATTATGCCTTCCGGCAGAACTTCAGCTTTTGTTTCCGGCGTTTTCGCGGGTCTGCCGGCGGCCGGTTTCTGTTCCGCCGGTTTTTCCTCTTCAGTATTAATCCGCAGAAACAGCGCGTCAATATCGGTCATCTGGAGACCGCTGAGCACATTCTGCTGATTATTCAGGTCGGAAATGCGGCAGTTCTCAAGTTCGCTCTCCGGAATACCCAGTACCCGGCGCAGTTCAACCATTTTCCGCGGCATTACCGGATAGAGCAGCACGGACACATTGCGCAATATTTCCGCGGAATAATAGAGGACGGAATTGAGCCGGTCAGTGCTGCCGTTTTTAGCCAGCGTCCAGGGTGCGGTTTTTTCCAGATAGCGGTTGCCGGCCCGGACGACATTCATGATCTGGGCGATGCCGTGTTCGAGTTTCATTCCGTTGATGGCGTCTTCCATTTCCGGGATCGCCCGGCGGATGATTTCCTTCAAATCGGTTTCAGTATCGGTTTCAACATGCGGGACCGGAATTACGCCGCCGCAATTGCGCAGAGTCATCTTGACCACGCGGCTGAGCAGATTGCCCAGGTCATTGGCCAGATCGCAGTTGTAGCGGTTGATAAAAGCGTCTTCGCTGAATACGGCATCCTGTCCCAGCGACATTTCAGCCATCAGGAAATACCGGAAAGCGTCCACGCCATACTTCTGGATCAAATCTATCGGGTTGACGACGTTGCCGCGGGATTTGCTCATTTTTTCAGCGCCGATCATCCACCAGCCGTGGGCGAAAATCGTTTTCGGCAATTCCACGCCCATGGCCTTGAGCATGGTCGGCCAGTAAACGGTATGGGTGGTGAGAATGTCTTTGCCGATCAAATGATATGAGGCGGGCCACCATTTTTTGAACATGGCCTCGTCAGTGCCGTAACCGACGCCGGAAATATAGTTGATCAAGGCGTCAAACCAGACATAGCAGACGAAATCGGAGTCAAACGGCAGCTCGATGCCCCAGTGCAATCTGGATTTGGGTCGGGAAATGCAGAGGTCGCCGAGCGGATTCCGCAAAAATCCGAGCGTTTCATTGGCCCGGAATGCGGGCTGAATGAACTCCGGATGGGTCTTGATATGGTCGATCAGCCAGTCCTGATACTGGCTCATCCGGAAAAAGTAATTGGATTCCACGATCTCCGAGGTCTCCCTGCCGCAGCCGTCTTCCGGGCATAAGGTGGCGCCGCTCAAATCCTTGTCGGTGAAAAAGCGCTCGCAGTGAACGCAGTATCTGCCTTTGTACTCATTTTTATAAATCAGGCCGCGGTCATAAAGTTCCTGAAGTATCTTCTGAACAACGGCTTTATGTTCCGGGTCGGTGGTGCGGATGAATTTATCGTTGGTGATCTCCAGTTTCCGCCACAATTCTTTGAATCTGATTACCGTCTCATCGCAATGCGCCTGAGGCGCAAGATTATTTTTTTCGGCGGCTTTCTGGACTTTCTGCCCGTGTTCATCAGTTCCGGTCAGAAAAAAGGTGGGGATGTCCAGCGAGCGGTGATACCTGGCCAGCACATCCGCCAGGATAGTAGTATAGGCGTGACCGATATGCGGCCGGTCATTGACATAATATATTGGCGTCGTTATATAAAAATTACCATTTTCCATAAATATGACATCCCCCATGAAATGATTTTGAATATTCCGGTAAATAATTTAAATCAAATCATGCTCTTTTCAAAGCTCAATCACGGATTATATTAGTATTATTCAATTCAGACAGCAACAAATTAGAGATAAGGATCAATTATAATGCCGGAAAAAAGCCATGAACTGCCGCAGCATGCCGAACTGCCCGTTGAACTGACCTGGGATCTGGTTCCGCTGTATCCCGACCTGAAATCATGGGAGAAAGATTTCAAGGCGGTCGATCCGCTGGTAGCGAAATTCATGAGTTACAAAGGACGGCTGGCCGAATCACCGGAAGCGCTGGCCGAAGCCATTGCCACCATGGATGATATGGAACGGCTGGCGGAAAAAGTCTATACCTACGCCCATCTGCGGGCCGACGAAGACACCGGCAACTCCCGCAACAGCGCACTGGTGGACCGCATCAGCGCCAAATACGCCGCAATCTCCGGGGAAACCGCCTGGTTCGACCCGGAAATAATGGACATGCCGCCGGAGAAAATGAACAAATTTCTCAAAAGCAAAGCGCTGAAATTCTACAGGCGCAGCCTGGAAGAACTGCTGCGCGAACGTCCGCATACGCTTTCCGAAAAAGAGGAACGCCTTCTGGGGCTGGCCTCGGATATTTTCAGCAGTCCGCATAAAACATTCTCCAAACTGAACAACGCGGACATGAAATTTCCCCGGGTGAAAAATGATCAGGGCAAACTGATTACGCTTACCCACGGCAACTATATCGAATTTCTGGAAAGCCATGACCGCGACGTCCGCAAAGGCGCGTTCAACGCCATGTTCGATACCTATGCGAAATACCGCAACACCCTCGCCTCGACCCTGGACGGCACCGTCAAAAAACATGCATTCAACGCTAAAATACGCAACTATCCGTCCGCGCTGGAGGCATCGCTTTTCGAGGACAATGTCCCGGCGGAAGTCTATAACAACCTGATCGGCGCGGTAAAAGCAAAACTGCCGTTGCTGCACAAATATCTGGAAGTCAGATCAAAAGCGCTGAAATTGAAAAAACTCGACATGTACGATATCTACAATCCGCTGGTTCCGGAATGCCGCGTCAAAGTCACCTGGGACCAGGCCTGCCACTGGGTCCGGGAGGCGCTGAAGCCGCTCGGCGAGGAATATTGCGGCTTTCTGGAAGACGCGTTTTCGCAGCGCTGGATCGATGTCATGGAATGCAAAGGCAAACGCTCCGGGGCCTATTCCAGCGGCTGTTACGATTCCTATCCATACGTGCTGATGAACTTCAACGGCACGCTGAACGACGTGTTCACCCTGGCCCACGAACTCGGCCATTCCATGCACTCGTTATATTCCAACCGCACCCAGCAATACCATTACGCCGACTACAGCATCTTCGTGGCGGAAGTGGCCTCCACCACCAACGAACTGTTGCTGCACCATTATCTGATGAAGCAGAAACGCGACAAAAACGTACAGGCCTATCTGCTGTGTCATATGGCGGACGAAATCCGGGGAACGGTTTACCGCCAGACCATGTTCGCGGAATTTGAAAAGATGATTCACGAGAAATCGGAGAACTCGGTGCCGCTGACGCCGGATATGCTGTCCGAAGAATATTATAAACTTAATAAAACATATTACGGCAAAGTGGTCGAAGCCGATAAGCGGGTCGAGATGGAATGGGCCAGAATCCCCCATTTCTATTACAATTTCTATGTTTATAAATACGCCACCGGGATGTCAGCGGCAGTGAAACTGTCCCGTAACATCCTCAGCGGCTCCGGGGAAAAACTTGACGCTTATCTCGGTTTCCTGAAGGCCGGCGATTCCAAAGATGTACTGGATATCATGAAAGACGCCGGCGTGGATCTGTCCAGGCCGGAGCCGGTACTGGAAGCCCTCGACGAATTCGGCAGTATCGTAAAACAACTCGAAAAGGCACTGTTATGAAAAACTCCAGATTCACCATCGAATTCCCCTGTGACGGCGCGGTGCTGAACAAACATCATGGAGATGAAACCGCAAAACGGTTGAAAATCACGGTCAAAGGCAAGGCCGCACCCGATACCGAGCTTGACATCAACGGGATAAAAACGTTCTGCGCCGACGGGTCTTTCGACGCCAATGTCGAACTGAAAGAACGCTTCAACACCATCAAAGTCAGCGCCGGAGCGGCACAGCAGACTATTTCCGTAATATGGGACAGGAAATCGTTCAAACGCTATAATTTCTTCATCGACGACAATATCTTCTTTCTTACCGAAATCCATAAGAAATGCTACAAGTCGATCTTTGAGTCGTTTTATCTGGCGAAACTGAAAGAGTTCAATGCCCGGTTTGGCACTAAATTCGTGCTTAATGCATTTTACCGGAATGATCACGACCCGTTCGAATTAAATCAATTTTCCGATAAGTATAAGCCGGAATGGGAAGCCAGCTCCGACTGGCTGAAGCTGACGTTCCATGCCTTTTCCGAATTTCCATCCCGACCATACAGCGAGCATTTCCCGGAAAAGCTGCCGGAACATTATGCGCTGATCAAAGACCAGATTATCCGCATCGCCGGGGAAAAGACGTTCTGTCCGCCAACGATTATCCACTATTTCGAGGTGTCGTCCGCGGCGTCGCTAAAATATCTGAAAGACAACGGCGCCACCGTTCTGTCTGTCAGAAATTTCCCGGAATCCGCCGAAAAGGCTTTGACCAATATCATTTACGAACAGGAAAGCGGCCTGTTCACAATGCCGGTGGACTTTTTCTGCAATCTCTGCACCGTTGAACAAATCAAAACCATTCTAGGCGAACTGATGTCCAAATCCTGGAAAGACACCATCAATATCGGCACCCACGAGCAATATTGCTATCCGTTCTACGCCAAATATATACCAAACCATTTCGAAAGGATGGAAACCGCAATAAGGCTGGTGACGGAAAAAGGCTACAAGCCGGTGTTCTTCCATGAAGGACTGCTGGGCAACAACCAGTAAGCCGCGTTTCATTCAAATTCCAAGCCGTCGCGACTGTAATTTACAGTTCAAGAGTTGCAGTTTCAGACAGATCAACCCGGCGGACAGTCTTCGGCAGTAAAACGTAGAAGGCCGTGCCTCTGCCGACTTTGCTGTTTACCTGCACCCAGCCGTGATGGTTGGAAACCGTGCCGTAAACCATGGCCAGTCCCATGCCGGTCCCCTTGCCTATCGGTTTGGTGGTGAAGAAAGGTTCGAAAATTCGCAGCATGGTACTCTTATCCATCCCGCATCCGTTATCTTCGATCATAATACAGTAGTAATCTTCCGGATGAACTTTGACTTTTACGCCGACCGGTTTCAAGGGGATATTGAATTTTTCGGCGGAATCAACTTTTACCACCAGCCGCATGTCCTTGTCGTCATTACCGTCCATGGCGTCTCTGGCATTGATGAGCAGATTGATAATTACCTGCTGCAATTGGACTTTGTCGCCGCGAATCGGCATTTCACCAGGCGCGACATCCACGATCAGATCCAGGCTTTTCTGGCTGTTCGGCATAAAAAGTTCAGTACTTTTTCTGATCAACTCGCTCAAATCCAGAATAGTTTCCTGATATTTGCCTTTCCGGGCAAATCCCAGCAACTGTCCGGTGAGCCGGCCTGCCTGCTCGGAGATGTCGGTGATCTTGTCCAGATGTTTGGATACTTTCGGATCATCGAATTTGTAAAACAGCCGGATGAGGTCAAGATGGCCGAGAATGGCATGGATGTGATTGTTGAAGTCATGAGCGACGCCGCCGGCAAGCTGTCCGACCGCCTCGAGCCGCTGGGAGTGGGCAAGCTGTTCGCTGAGTATTTCCTTTTCACTGGCCAGCCGGCTTTCCTCGGTGATATCCCGCCCCAGCAGCACATGCATTTTGACGTCTTTAAATTCGATGGCGGAGATTGAGATATCCAGTCGGAGCTGGTTTTTATCCGCGCCAAGATAGCACTTGAAATGATTTGTATTGATTCTGGTGGAAGTGTCCTGCATGTTTTTGGGCTCCTGCGGCAGCATGGGCGGCAGCGGCAGTTGATTTTCAGCCCGCAGCATCGCCATAAAATTCGCCCCGATGATTTCCTGCTTCTTTTTTGCTTTAAGCATGCCGATAGCGGCATAATTGGCGTCAATGATGCATCCCTGCTGGTCCAGCAGCATAATCATTTCACTGGCATTTTCGACCACCATGCGGTAGCGGCCTTCCCATTCGCGAAGATTACGCTCAAGTATCTGAGCCTTGCCGTAACCGCCCAGAAATGCGAAAATAATATCCAGAGTGCCGCGCGGTTCGTTGGCAACCTCTTTTTCGACTAGGAACAGATAGATTGAAATGAGTGCGCTGACCCAGACCGTGGCGATAGATTTGATCAGAAACGAATTATTAATATACAGCCACCATTGCGGACGGTCCCAGTAAGTCACCGACAGATAGATAAACGAATCAATCAATTGAGTAAACAGCATTGCGCCAAGGACACAGAAAAAGACGCGGCAGTTCGCATTGCGCAGCCGCTGAAAAAAGATCGGCAGCAGGAACAGGTCGAAAAGCTGAGCAATAGTCGAGGCGGTCATGGAACGCCTGGTCTGCTGCAGCAGATAATCCAGCGAATCAGCGGAAGTGCCCTGTGAAATCGCGAAGCCCAGCCAGTTGCATTGCAGACTGGTCAGCGTGCTCAAATAAATAAAAAGCCCGAAACCGGCGATCGCGCCGGTAATCATCCGCTGCGCCTCCAGCGTTCCCTGCGTCGCATACACCAGCATCAATGCGCCCAGATACGGGAGAAAGAGCACTGTGGAGCCAACGCTGAAATTAAGATTGGCGGAAAAAACATTGACGCTCAACTCAGAAGCGCTCACGAACTGGGTGAACACAAACAGCAGTCCTATGGCGACATAGAAAGCAGCGCTGCCGATGACCTTCCGCTGATTGTGAAGCAAGGCCAGGCCGACAAAAATGAAAGTCATTTCCAGGAATGTCAGGAGTACAGCGTATAAGCTTTCCAACATAAACTATGCCTTAACTGTTCTTGAGGTTTTTAAGCCGGTCACGGATCATCGAGGCCCGGAAAGTATCGCGTTCTTCAGAACTTAGTTCCTTGCCGGCGAATTTCTGCAGATGCGCCGGATGAATGGTCAGAAAAAGTTCATTGACCGTATGCAGATCCACCGTCGAAAACATCCCCATATCAACCCCGATCCTGAGGTCGGACAGCGAATTCAGCGCCTCTTCGCTGGAAAGGATATAGGCGTGCCGGAGTATGCCGTAGGAGCGGCCTACATGGTCAAGCAGAAAATATTGATTTTTCTCAATCAGGTTCAGCCGGGCGTTTTTTTCGTGGCTGATCAACTGTTTGATGACGCCGCCGAGCCGCTCCATGATCTGCTGTTCGGATTCGCCAAGGGTACTCTGATTGGATACCTGAAACAGATTTCCGCGGTTGTCCGAGCCTTCGCCGAATATGCCTCTCACGGCCAGTCCCAGCTTGGCTATTCCCTGAATTGCGGCATTGATCTGACTGGAAAGCACCAGGCCCGGCAGATGCAGCATTACCGAAGCGCGCATGCCGGTGCCGACATTAGTGGGGCATGACGTCAGATAGCCGAGTTTTGAATCATAAGCAAAAGGCAGATGCTTTTCCAGCAACGAATCCATTTTGGAAATAACCTTCCATACCTCCTCAAGCTGGAAACCGGGCGAAAGCGCCTGCATTCTGATATGGTCTTCCTCGTTGATCATGATTCCGGAGGATTCGTTGCGTTTCACAATCAGAACCGCGCCGCCGTCACGGGCGATAAATTCATTACTGACCAGGCGTCTTTCCAGTAACAATTCCTTCTCCCAGCGCGACAGTTTATCCATTTCAAAACAAAGCGCGGAAGCCCCCAGGCAGTTTGATTTTTCCACAGCCATCTGGATTGCGCCCATGGTGTTGTGCAACTGCTCGGGCGAAGCCGCTATCGGAAAAGGAGTGCCTTTGATGTTTCTGGCCAGCCGGATTCTGGAGCTGATTGCAATATCGTCATCAGGGCCGCTGTCTTCGAGCCAACTGACTTTATGTTTCAGAAGACTGTCTATTTTCTGTTTATTGTCCATAGCCGTAGATCCTGAAATTACTTTTTAATTTTTTTCTTCAGTTCGTTGATCGTATCGCGAACTTTCGCGGCCTTTTCGTATTCCTCGCGCTGAACAAGCTCCTCAAGTTCTTTCTGGTAATTCATCAGTTCCAGCATAAGCCGGGGCGATTCGTCAGAGCTGTCGGAGCCCGGCTTCTTGCCGACATGAAGTTTGCCGCGGTGCATATTCTCCAGCGCGCCTTCCAGGATATCACGAAACGTATTGTAACATTCCGGACAGCCCAGCCGTCCGCTGTTTCTCAGCCCCTCGGTAGTCCAGCCGCAGGCGGGGCAAACCAGCGCTTTCTCCGGAGCCGGGGCAGCACCGCCCTGCTGCAAAGCCTGCTGAAAACCGGGAATATTCAACTTTTCAGTCAGATTATATAACATTTCCGCAATGTTAAAACCGCCGATTTCCATCGCCGGATTATCCCCGGATTTTTTGGCCGCGCATTCGCCGCAGAGGTGAATAGTCTTCTTCTGTCCGCTGATGATTTCCTGAATGTGAATGGTCGCATCATTTTTTTTACAGGCGTCGCACAACATACCCTCTAACCTTTCTTGCAATAATAGGTTTATTTTAGAAATATAGCCTTAATGAAAGCAAAAGCAAGAAATTGCTTGTCAAAGCCTTCCCATTAACACGTCAAGTGCGCGGAGTTCTGACGGAGCAAGCGGTGAAATCCCGTCTTTCAATACGGACTCGCAAATCAGGTTCAGCCTGGCGGTGTTTTCCAGCACTTCCAGCCGGTCAAACGCTTCCAGCAGGGTTTTCCCGACTGCCAGTGCGCCGTGATTTTTCATGATCACGCAGTTGGCGGAGGAAGCCGCCGCCGCAGTTTCGCAAGCCAGTTCGGAGGTGCCGATACAACGGTAACCGGCATACGCGATTTCGCCAACTATGGCATAAGATTCCGCCAGCAGGGTGGTGTTGATCTTTCGCGTTGTTGCGGCATACGCGCTGGCCGCCAGCGGATGCGCATGCACGACCGCCGCCACATCCGGACGTTTGCGGTAAATCTCCAGATGCAGACGGGTCTCGATGGAAGGTTTCAGGTTTTCTGTTTTCATATTGCCGTCCATATCCATCACCCCGATCTGCCCGCCGGTGATTCTGCCCTTATCCAGAGCTGAAGGCGTAATCAGCACGACATCCCCGGATTTGAACGATATGTTCCCTCCTGAAGTGGTTGTGAGCTGCTGGGTATAAAGGCGGCGCATAAAATATGCGACTTCTTCGCGCATTGCATCAATATCAGACATGAAGTTCTCCGTAAAAATAAATTCATCAGTTTTACATTGTTCCTTTGAGATAATATATTTATGGAATAATTAATTTAAAGCGCAATTGACAACAACCTGGAGATATTCAATGAAACTTGGCATTATCGGCGGCAGCGGACTTTATCAGATCGAAGGCATGGAAGACATTAAACACCAGCAGATAGATACGCCGTTCGGACCTCCTTCCGACAAATTCGTCTGCGGCAGCATTCATGGAGTGGAAGTGGTTTTTCTGCCGCGGCATGCCCTGGGACACCCGCTGATGCCGGGAGAACTTAACCACCGCGCCAATATTTACGCCATGAAAACGCTTGGCGTAACCCATATCCTGAGCATTTCCGCGGTCGGGAGTCTGAAAGAGAACATGAAACCGCGCGACGTCGTCATTGTTGACCAGTATTTTGACCGCACCAAGCGCGGAACCGACCATACTTTTTTCGGCAACGGCGTTGTCGGTCATATTGCGTTCGGCCGTCCGGTATGTCCGGAACTGGCGAAACTCGCGACAGAAGCAGCGGCGGAGGCGGTAAAAACTTCCGATAATCCGTCCAGAGTTGTTCACGACAACGGAACTTATGTCAACATGGAAGGCCCTGCGTTTTCAACTATGGCCGAATCCAGATTTTATCGTTCAATGGGCTGGTCCGTCATCGGCATGACCAATCTGGCGGAAGCTAAACTGGCCAGGGAAGCCGAAATATGCTACTGCACAGTTGCAATGGTCACGGACTATGACTGCTGGCATCCGGACCACGACCATGTAACAGTGGATATGGTCATCGGACATCTGGTCGCCAATACCGCGCTTTCAAAAGATATCATCCGGCGGGTCGCAGAGAAAATTGGAACCTTGAAACGCGCCTGCGCCTGCCCCAATGCCCTGGCCTGCGCCATCATCACCAGCCCGGACGCCATGAACCCGGAAACCAGAAAAAAACTCCAGCCGATTATCGGCAAATATGTGAAATAAATAAATTGAACGGGAAATGACGTTGAATCTCATTGCGCGGACGGGTATCTACCTTATGAAAAAATATATTCGCACAGCGGTTTTCATCGCGGCGTTATCTCTGGTTGCCGCCTGCACGGCGCAGGAGAAAACTTCCGCCACAAACAGCCGCGGCAAGCCGGGCTTCTGGGAAAGTGTCAATAACTTTTTCCTGCCGCATCCTGAGCAGCGGGAAGTATTGCTGGAAAAGCAGACGCTTTATTTTCTGGTGACGGTTGAAAAGGGCGAAAACGGCTGGCATCATCTGGTATTCAATCCCAATCACGGGTCCCAGGGAATATGGAATCCGGAATCGCCGGATGAACTGATTTCCAATTACTGCAAATACACAACGCTTTTCCTGCAGTGCGCCGACCAGTACCCGCGGCGGGTCCTGTTTGTCGGGCTCGGTGCAGGCATCATACCGCGCTTCATCCGGAAACATTTCCCGGCAACCATTATTGACGTCATCGAGATTGACGGCGAGATTCCCGGCATTGCGGAGCAATATTTCGGGTTCAGGAAAGACGATAAAACGAATATAACCATTGGCGACGGACGCGATTTTATCAATCGGAACAAAGCACAATACGATATTATTTTCATTGACGCTTATAATGCCGAAAACATTCCTTTTCAGCTCACCACCGAAGAGTTTTACCGGAAAATACGCGCCGCCCTTACTCCTGGCGGCCTGATGACCGCCAATGTCGCCAATCTCGGCAAGCCCGGGTTTATGGCAGGTGAGATTAAAACCGTTCAAAGCATCTTCCCGAATCTCGCGGTTTTCGTCTGTCCCGGCCGGACCAACTACATTCTGTTTGCTCCGGTCAACCGTAAATTCGACAGCGTCGCGATCAAACCCAAATGTGATGAATTGGAGAAAATATCAAACCCGGAACTGGATTTCAGGGCAATGCTCAATACCAGAATGAAAGCGGAAGAGATCAAAGAAATGACCGGCGGAGCGATGATTTTGAAAGACGATTTTGCGCCGGTGGAAACTATGAAGTAATGCGTTTTATGCTTGAAACATAAATAAGGAAGTTAATAAATGCCTGCGGTTAATAAACATATACTCTATGCAATCGCATTTTTGACCGGCTTTGCCCTGATGGGCTACGAAATCCTGGGAGTAAGAGTTCTGTCGCCTTATTACGGCGGTTCGATTTATGTCTGGGGCGCGATTATCACGGTTTTTCTGGCAGGCCTGGCCATCGGCTATGCACAGGGGGGGAATATTGCCGACAGAATCGCCAACTTGAATGTCCTGCGCAGAATAATCCTTTTCCCGGCTTTGCTGATTACTACATTTCCGGTTTACGGACAACGCATCTGCAAATTAATCTACGCGCTTGAACTGGATTCCAGAGCGGGGGCGCTGCTGCTCTCCATGATTCTCTTTCTCATACCTTGTATCTTCCTCGGCGCGGTAATCCCGATTCTGGTGAAAATGCTGGCTGTTGACAGTAAAAAGATCGGTTCCGCCGCCGGCAATATTTACGCCGTGTCCACCGCCGGCAGCATTGCCGGAACCCTGTTCACCTCATTTTTCCTGATAAGCTGGCTCAGTGTCACTAAATGTTTTCTGCTCCTCGGCCTGCTCCTGATCGCATGCTGGCTGGTCTGCGTCATCTTTCAATCGAAACGTTCTAAAGAATGACTGTTGCAGTAGTCTCATTCCGGAGTTATTTTATGTACGGAAACAGATTGCACAAAAAAGTCAGGGACGGCAATGAAGAGATTAAAAAAACGGTCAGTCGCATACTGGTACTATAAGATATTGCGCGAAAGAGGTACGCCGGATTTTATCGCCCGCGGCTGGGCGGTAGGGTTATTTGTGAATTTTTTTGCTCCTCAACTGTTCCAGACGGCGGCGGCAATCCCGCTGGCTTTTCTGTTCAAAGGATCGCGCATTGCCGCGTTTGTCGGCACATTCATCACTAATAACGTTACTCTTCCGTTCATCTATCCGGTACAATGTTACATTGGCGGCTACCTGATTTGCAACCCGCTGCATTATGCGCAGATAAAAACCGCGCTGAAAGAGATTATACACAATCCGTCTTATGACACTATTTATCAACTGGGAATGCATCTGGTGCTGGCCTTTTTCGCCGGGGGCGCCTTTCTGGGTATCATTTCAGCAATACCCGGCTATTTCATCGCATACCGCCTTACAGCAAAATATCAGAAAAAACGTCATGAACTGCGGATGCAGAAACGCCAGGCCAAGCCTGATGCCGGAAATAAATCTTAAAATCTCTGCGATTCAGCATCTTTCCCCTGCTTGAATATTTCCATTATTCAGTAATAATCGGTTTTAATTTTTCTGTAGAGACTAATAGTTGTCTCATTCCTGCGCGTTGGCGGTGATATTTCTGCCCACGTCATTAAGCACCAGATATTTCAAATAAGAGAGCATATCATGCTGGCAGATGATGACGATTCGCGGAACACCGATGTCGGCGTAGCGCATATCAATGGAAAAACCTTTCTGGCGGATTCCGCAATTGTGCCAGTTGCCGTGATTTATATCCCAATCGAATTTGCCGTACTTCCTGCTGATTTGCTCCTGCACTTTTTTCCAGATTGCAGGGCTGTTGTCAAAAACAATCATGATCGATTCAAGTCGTCCGCCCACAAAGAAAAGCTGGGTGGCTTTTGCCTCCGGAAAGATATTATTGCCGTTGTATTGCCAGACGGAAATGGCGCCGCAATAGTCCATTTTAAACGGGACGCCCAATGATTTCAACAATGCTTCCGCCGTCTGGTCGCTGCAACCGGGAAACAGTCCGGAAAAATCCAGTGATGAAGATTTCACCTTGCCGCTGAGAAAGGCATTGTAGAGATTGTAGATTATAAAGTTGCGTTTAGGATTCCCCTGGCAGGTATCGCAGGTGCGCTTTTCCGTCTGCGCCATCAGATTGCGACTGTCAGTAATCCTGATAATGCCGGCACCGTGACAGCGCGGACAGGTGATCTCGCTCTTGCGGTAAGACTGCATACTCTGGAACGCGTCCTGTGCTTGAGCCCGTTCCGCCGCCGAGGCATTATTCATGGGCAATCCCGCCATGACGGAAATAAACCTGGCCTTTTCTATTTCATGTTTGAACATATCGTCCAGGAAACTCAGTGAACAGCGGTAATTCCATACGCTGTCCAGCGGGACGTAAGTTTTCATGAAAAACATCAGCGCCTCGAAACTGTTTTTATAACCGCGGATATTTTGTATCAGCGAATTATTTGCCTCCTGCAGCGCATGGCAGGCGTCCAGATCCTTTTGTTTCAGTTCCGGGTCGATAATTTCAAAATCGTTCAAGTCCATATTATCCACACGGGTGGCAAAACGGCGGACGCCTTCCTCTTTCGCATCTTTTTTCGCATCCTTGTTGCCGAACCGGGTGCCGTCAAAAATATTCTGCGAAAGCGACGTGCGCTTCAAGAAAGTTGAAACCCCGATCACGCGCAGTTTTTCTCCGACAACCGGTCCGCCGCTGTTGCCGGGGACTATGCCTGCGCTGATCTCAATCACGCCCGGGCCAATCCCCTGCAAGATTCCTTTCAAATCTGTAACCACGCCGTCGCCGAGACTGTCGCCATAGGCAGCCAGTCCGGAATTCAGCGCCAGATTTGTGACCCGGGGATCAAGTTCCAGCGGAATAACGCCGGCCGGCAGATCAATCTCAAGAATGACCAGGTCGCGGGTTTTGCATGCCAGCGCCGATTTTACCTGGTATTCACGGCGGTCGCTGTCCATAATGGCCGGGTTCGGCAATGCCGCATACACATGCGCATTGGTGATGATAACCGGAATGCCGCGCAGATTGCAGATAAAGCCGCTCCCCGAACCGCCGCCGCCGCGGATAAATACAATACTCTTGTGGATATTCGCTGAAGTTATGCCGTATTCCGGCGATGCGGACGGCTCCGGAGTCTTTTTAAGTTTCTCAAGGAATATTTTTCCGGCCGCGGACATCTGGTTAGCGGGAGGAACCGGTTTGACGGATTTTTCCGCAGATGCAGATTCTGAACCACTCTTCGCCAAATTCAATGATTTATCAGTTGCGATGTCCGGGGTCTTTTTGGTTTCCGGCTTGCCGCTGCTAAATCCGAATACGCCGCAGATTTCCGGGGATAGCTGCTCCGACCGCAGGCTGCGCACCGCGCCGTCCTGCTCAATGACAATAGAACTTTTTCTGATTCCATTTAACAAAGCGCCTTGAATGATTCTGCCGTCGGCGGTTTTTAAATCGAACGGCCTGATAACATCAAGTTTGATAACATTCTCGCCTTCGGAGTGACAGACCTTAACTTCTTCATCACCGGCCATCTTCAGCTTCACGCTGCGATAGACAGTTCCATCCTGTGTAGTTATATCCAGCGCAGACGCCATCGCCATACCCAGAACGCCGCACGCCAAACCAGTCAAAAATTTCATTATGCTCCTTCTCGATTCCGTACTCATTCCCTGCGGAATGAGCCGTTTTAAAACGCCTCTATATCCGGATACAGTAATTCGACTCTATTCAAGATTCAAGCGATTAACCCGGATTTCTTCAGAGTGCAATGAAATGTCTGGTTTGCGGCAATTTCCGAGATGTCGGGCCTAATCAGAATTGCGCAGGCGGCGAATGAGCGTGATTTCGGCTGGAGTCAGCAGCTCATAATTGCGGTCATCAACAGTTGCATTGATATGATGGAGAATTTGCGGGCTTACTATGAATTGCCGCCTTAATTGTCCTTGCTGCTCAACCGCCATATGGCGCGGAATCATCGACAGATTGAGGCAGCCGATTCCGAGCAGCACTGATATCACCAGCCAATGCGGCAATCTGCGTCTGGAACCTTGCCACCAATTGAGTCCCAGCATGAAAAAGAAAACGATCATCACCATGACCGGCATCGCATACCCTCCCAGAACTATCTCCGGCAGTAATGACATTAAAGGATGTCTTGTCACCATCAGAATAAACATAACGCAAGCGGCAAGCAGCAGCAGCACAAAAACTGCGGTAAAATAAACTTGCTGCCGGCACTGACGCCGGTTCCATGAAAAAGGGTGTCCGTCCGGATACGGAATCAGCAGCAATAAAATTACTCCAATCGTAACCAATCCGCCGGTAACGCTGCTCCAGCCAATCAACAACCCCAGACTCTCCAAACAGAACGCAATTCCACCAATCGAGGAATTCCAGGTAACCGGCGGCAATTGCTGAAAACTGAAATCCGGATGGTAATGATTCAAGGCAGATATTGCCGCCGGGCAAATCATGCGGTTATAGAGCGCTCCAGCCAGAACAACAGCACCCGAACCGACCGCCAAGCAGCGTTGAATATGGCTGTTTTCTTTTGATGATACAGAAAACAGGGCTCCTGATAATAGCAATAAAGCCAGAGCCATGGTAAAAACCGCCGCCATAAAAATTCCCTGGCGGTCTGCAAATACCAGCAACAACTCGGCAGCGATAACAGCGCCGATTGTAAAATCGCTTTTCCCGCGATTTCCACTTATCGCAAAATAGTAAAGCTGCAACGTAAGGTAGCACATCACCGTTATCAGAACAGCACACAGGGGTTTGGATGATCGATAAAAACTGTTGTTCAGCAGGAACAACGGGGTGGAAAGCATAAGCAAAGATATTGCCCATAGCTCAGTTCTGGTCAAATTACGGAATATTTTATTCCCGAAGTATTGCTGAACAGCAACAATGAGCAAAGTAATGATTGTAAAAGAAAGGGAATAGAAGTGTCCAAGCTTCCACTTTGCACATATTGCGATGAACTGAACATCCAGCCAATCAACCAGATAACTCAATTCCCGCGCCTGATAAAAGCCCCAATCATTATAAAGCGGGTCGAATATTTTGTTCAATAACGGGCGGTCCGCCAGATAATTTAAAATGAAGGCGGCGCTTTCAGGGTGAAGCATTCCGCCTGACCGCCAATACATGGAAACTAGCGGCAGACATATTAAAACCAGCATAAGCAGAATATATCCTGGAACAGATTTATTTTTCATACAAACGCTGTTCCTGCCGGTCAATCATTGTTCGAAGTTGCAGTTGAAACTCTTTAGAACTCAATCTGCGGTCAAGCTGGACTGCCTTTGAATACCACAATTTTGCCGACTGCTGGTCTCCCGCATTGCTGAACCATTCCGACAGTTGCCACATAGCAACCGGAGATTTAGTCTTTTCCGCCGCGAAATATAGCCAGTTGTAACCGGCAGCCGCTTCGTTATGCCGCTGGTAGTACTGGCTCAATATCAGCATTGCATCCGGCACATTGTATTGACATGCTTCAGCCAGCCGGGCTAACTTCTGGCGTTGGCAGTAGTCGCGAACCGCCGGAATATCCGGTAGCGTCGAATCAACGCCGTCCGTCAGCCGGTTCTGAAACACCATAATGCACGGAATACTCACCAGCAGTAACAAACCGGTATAAAAATCACGGCATCGTCCAGTATTAAATCGGAATTTACCGATAGTCACAATCCCGGTTTGATTATTCACTTTCAACACCAGCTCTTTCATGAAAACATCAGTCACCGTTAACTTTTTTACATAATTTCCCGTATATTCTAAAATAATATGGTCAATATAAAATACAAACGTAATTCACGCCAGGAGCCGGCGGGATCGCATAAAGCTAATCCGTTATTTAAACCAAATCAGATAAAAAGGGTGGTGCTGCTGCGGGCGGATAAGGCGGCGAAGTTTGCCACACCGGTAGTTACCACGCCGTCCACCAGTTCCTCCTGTTTGATGCCCATGACGTTCATCGCCATTTCACATGCAAGGAATTCAATGCCCATCGTCCGGGCCTGAGCAATCAATTCAGGCAGGCTGTCAACGTTTTTAGAAGCCATGACATATTTCATCATGGCGGTTCCAGCGCCCAGCATGTGCATCTTTGACAGCGCCAGTTTCTTCGCGCCGCGCGGCATCATGAAGCCGAACATCCGGCTGAGAATATCTTTTTTGACCGCGGGCGGGTTCTCTTTGCGCAGAACATTCAGTCCCCAGAATGTAAAGAAGATGGAAACCGGCTGTCCGAGCGCGGCAAAACCGGTGGCGATGATAAACGCCGCCATCGCCTTGTCCAGATCGTTGCTGAACAGCACGATGGTCGTGCGTTTTTCAGCGGTTTGTCCGGCTTGAACCGCCGGAGTTGCCTGGTTACTGCCCCCCTGCCCTTTGATTACAATGGCCTCGACATTGCCGCCGGTCTTTTCAATTGAGACCAGGCTGTTGCCGGTAGCCTGACACCAGGCAGGCAGATCATTGTAAAATCCGGCGTCGCTGGCAACCACTTTCAGCATTTTGCCGTCCGCCATTTTTTCCAGATATTTTTTAACCTGAACAATCGGTCCGGGACATTGCAGGCCGCAGACGTTCAATTCTTCAACCGCCGTATCTTTTACCGGTTCCATAATTTTTCCAGCTCCTGTATTATTTGCCGTAGTCACGACTGACTGCGACTTTTCATTTTTTTGAAACAATTTCCAGCCCAGATAACCGCCGCTGAGATTCTTTACATCAAAACCATTGTCCCGCAGCAGCCGTTCGGCCAGATATCCGCGGAGACCGACCTTGCATTGGGTCACGATCAGCCGGTCTTTCGGCAGCTTGTCGAAATTATCGCGCAGTTCGCCCAGCGGAATATTCACCGCGCCCGGAATCGCGCCAACGACAAATTCGTCATTTTCACGCACATCCAGGATGAAAGCATCCTGCGGAATAGCGTCCGGAGCAACCACGCGGCTGTCGCCTTTAATAATATTGTTCGCGACAAAACCGGCAAAGTTTACCGGGTCTTTGGCGGAACTGTACGGCGGCGCGTATGCCAGTTCCAGTTCTTCCAGATCCTGCACTTTCAGGTTGCCGCGCATCGCAGTCGCCAGCACATCGATCCGTTTGTCAACGCCACCGGTGCCGACCGCCTGCGCGCCGAGAATCCTGCCGGACTGTTCGAACAGCAGTTTGATGTATATCGGCGTCGCGCCGGGATAATACGAGGCGTGGGAACTGGGGATTATGTAGGTTTTCAGAAACGGAATATTTTCCTTTATCAGCCGCTTTTCATTGACCCCGACCGAGGCGGCGGTAAGTTCAAAAACCTTGCAGATATTAGTGCCGAGACTGCCTTTGTATGTCTCGTTGGCTCCGAAAATATTATTCGCGGCGATCCGCCCCTGGCGGTTGGCCGGACCGGCCAGCGGAATCATCACCGGCTTATTCAAAACCGGATCGTTCACTTCAATCACATCGCCGACCGCGTAAATATCCGGATTCGAGGTTTGCAGCGAGGGATTGACTTTAATGCCGCCGCGTTCATTCAGTTCCAGCCCGGCATCGCGCGCCAGTTCGCTGTTCGGATGCACCCCCAGCCCCATAACCACCATCTGCGTCCGGATTTCGGAGCCGTCTTTGAGCGTCACGGTCAAGCCTTCGGCAGTACGGTTTATTGCGGTTAAAGCGTTATTCAAATAAACCTTTACGCCATGTTTCTCCAGCGTTCCAGTCAGCATTGAAGCCATTTCCGGATCAAGCGTCGGCATCACCTGCGGCGGACGCTGGACCATAACCGTTTCCACACCGCGTTCAATCAGATTTTCGGCGACTTCCAGACCGATGAAACCGCCGCCTGCGACTACTGCGTGTTTTATGCCTTTATCAATCCGGCTTTTGACTTTATCCATATCGGGAATAGTCCACAACGGCAGCACATCCGGATCGTCCGCGCCCGGCACTGGCGGCACCGCCGGCCGGGAACCAGTGGCAAGAATCAGCTTATCGTAGGTTTCGGTATATTCCGTGCCGTCGTCAAGTTTTCTGACCTTGACGCTTTTCGCCGCCGGGTCCAGCGCAATAATTTCCTGCCGGATGCGGGCGTCAATGCCGCTGCGGGCTTTCAATGCATCAGGGGTCATGACCAGCAGACTGTCCCGCTGTTGAATTACGTTCCCCACATGATACGGCAGACCGCAGTTGGCAAAAGAAATGTAAGGCCCGCGTTCAAAAAGAATGATTTCAGCTTTGCTGTCCAGCCTGGCCGCTCTGGCCGCCGCGCTGGCGCCTCCGGCAACTCCGCCAATGATGACAATTTTCATGGCAATATCCTCTGTTGTTATTTTAACTGGTTCGTTCTAAAAATCTGTATATCTACTTTTTACTGCTCAAGCCGCAGCAAATTAAATCAAGCGCCTGTTCAAATAAATCCTGTCCGGCAACATCTTCGCCATTCAGAATAAAGCCAGGAATCAATCCGCCAAGTTCCCCCCAAAGCGTCAGCGCCGTTTTCCCGGCATCAATATTGTCACGGATCGAGCCGTCCGCCATCCCCTTGCGCAACATCGAAGCCAGCAGCTCATTGATCTGGTCATTCTCTTCCAGCGTATGTTGCAGAAATCTGCTTTCCGCGCCGCAGCCGCCGCGATGATGGCGGTAACTCAACAGTGCGCAATAATACTTGGGGTGTGTGCAGTAGAAATGCTGAAATGATCGTCCCGCCGCTTGAATCATTTTGAGTCCGTTCATTCTTTTATCCGCGGAAACTTTCTCAAATCCGGTCAGCACCAGCGCCAGCGCTCTGCTGACAATGCAGATGCATAATTCATTTTTAGTTTTAAAATATGTATAAAGCGCACCCTTGCTGAGTTCGGCAGCCCCGGCCACATCATCCATGGTCGAATTGTCAAAGCCACGTTCAAAAAAAACTTTTTCCGCGGCATTTACGATCTGCTCTTCGCGCTGCTTTCTTTCCCTGCTCCTGCGTTCAGCCGTTCCCATGTCCGCCTCCTTTGTATTAACTTAAAGTCATATACTGACTATAAGTCATAATACAATTATAATTCCATTCTTCATATAAATCAATACCGTAAAGGACAAAAACTGTATAAATGATAAAATGTTATCCGTCTATGCGCTTCTCTTTTGCGGATTAAACGCTATATTAGAAAAATTTTTGTTTATTACGGAGATTCCCGGATGAGGAAATTTTTTATAATTTGCTGCATCCTGTCAATTTTGTCGCAACTGCAAGGGCAGAATGTGTTCAGCGACAATTTTGAGCAGGGGTTGAAAAACTGGCGGATCATTCCCGCCGATGCGGCTTCAGTCAAAATTGAGAAGTCGGAAGACGGCAGGAGTCTGCTGGCGCTTGCGCCTAAAGACGCCAGTCTGGAATTGAACAGTTCCACGCGGAAAATAGACAAGGACTTGAATGCCGCCGGAACTTATAAGATAACCTATGAAATGAATGTTGCGGCGATTAGCGCCGGCAGCTTTAATATTTCACTAGTTTTTAGCGACGCAAAAGATAAACCGCTGAAACAGTGTCCGATTTCGGCATTCGCTGCCGGACAAAAAACAGAAGGCTGGGAAAAATATACTTTCAAATTCGGAGCAAACTCAGAATGCCCCTTCCCTGACGGAACAGCATCCCTGACCATCAATATCGCATTCCGCGAAGCATCCGGTAAAGTCCTGATTGACACCATCGATATTTCCAGAGTGATACCATCAACGCCAGTGCTGCCGGAGATAAAAACGACTGACGCCGGACTGATTCCCGCCAGATTCGAAGATCCGGCGGACAAAGACTTCTACTGGTTCGAGGCTGAAAGCTTCGCCCCGGATGATGCCGTATACGGCAGCCTGAAATACCGCAACGCCTGGACCAAAGTCAAGGTCGGCATCCCCAACGAATCGAATATGCATTCGCTGGTCCGTCCGCAAGCAGGGAATGAGGCCGAGGCCTCCGCGTTCATCAGAATATCACGCAGCAGCTACTACAACCTTTGGGTGAGAGTGGGTTCTCTCTCCCAATGGGGGCGGCAGCGCATTACCGTGGAAGTGAACGGGCAGAAATTCTCCGCAGCACCGCCGCCGGACGACCTGTTGCTCAACGATGCATTCACCTGGGTCAAACTCAATCCCGAGCCGATGAAACTCAGACGGACCAGGCCGGTTGTACTGAAAATAAAAAATGACCTGGAGCCTCAGAATCCGGCATTCGTTGACTGCTTTCTGTTGACCGAGGATTTGAAATATGTTCCGGCTAAACAGATTCCATGCCAGCGGTACTATACGGTTTTCCCCTATAGCGGACCGCCGGTGGAAGCGGACATCTGGAGCGCGGCAAGGCTTGAAACACCAGTCTATATCTGTAAAGATTCCGCCCAGCAGTTTCTGATGCAGATCAGGAACCTTTCCGGCAAACCGCGGAAAAATGTCTGCATCACCATCACCCTGCCGGAGGGCGTCACTCTGGACTCCCCGGTTCCCCGTCCGGAAAACAAACCATTTAAAAACCATCCGCTTGAAATTCCGCCGCCAGCAAATTTTGAGCATAAAATCATCACCGAAGACGGCAAGGCATTGAATCAATACAGTCTGACCTATGACAAAGAAATCGCGCCTTTTGATTTGAATCACAAGACTGCCAGCCTGACTTTCCTCGTTCTCAACGCCGACAGCAAAATTGTTCCAGGCAGTTACAATATAAAAATACGCTGTACAACGCCGGATGAGCATCACCCGATCGTGGGGATCATCCAGCAACTGGAAGTGCTTCAGGAATTGAAATCCGCTTATTCCAGAGACTATGACTGGGGCGTGGATACCATTTATTCTTCACTGCTCAATCCGGAACAGCAAAAGAAAATTCTTGACACTTTTGAGAAAGCCGGAATGACCATCTGGGCGGCCAGACCCGGCGAAGCCGTGCCTGACCTGGCGGCGCGGAACCGCGAACACTGGAAACTGCTCAGCGACCGCAAACATCTCCGGCTGGTAGGCTGGGGCGAATGGTGGTGGCCGGGCAATCCATACACTGACGAAAGCCGTGAATACCTCCAGAATCACCAGGATGCCGCCGGAATATGGCGGACTGACCCTCTCGGCAAATCACTGGAAAACAAGCTGATATGTCCGGAATATCTCATCCGGGGACAGAGCGAAACTTATATCCGCACTCATATTGAAAGACTCATCCCGCTGCTGCGCAACAACGGCATCAAAGAATATCTGGAAGACGCCGAATATTCCAGTCCGCTTTCCTTCTGCTTCTGCAACCGCTGCAAACAGGCGTTTGCCAGCCACAGCGGCATCCCCTATGCCACGATCAAGGATATGGACGGAGACACACTTGTTTCCACTTACAAAAACCGCTGGGTGGACTTCCGCTGTGCACAGAACACGGAATTGCTGGACCGGATCACGACGATGGCCAGGCAAATTTATCCGGAAATCAATTTCAACCTTTCCTCCGGATATCCGTCCGCCAGCAGCAGCAAACAGCGTTCCGGCATTGACTGGGAACAACTGGTCAAATTGAAAAACCTGAACGGCGTCTACGTGGCTGACGAGCTTTCCGGCTCCGCCGCCAAAATCGTTCAGATGGCGGAATGGACTAAAGCTAACCAGAAAACTTTTACCACCATGGCCAAAGGCACTTTGAGCCTGCCCGACAACCCGGAAGAAATTGACGCCCGCAATCAGGCCGGACTCGAAGCCAGAATCATCCATGACATCATGTGCGGCGCCGGCGGCATCCTGGTATGGTGGTGGGGCACCTTTGACGGACGCTGCATGAAGGCATTCGAAACCGGAACCCGCATCGGCGCGGAATACGGCGACATTTTGCGGCAGGGAACTCCTGCCCGCAAAAAAGCCGGCATCTCGGAGGACTTTTATCTGCTGACCGCGGAAAACAACCGCGGAAAACTGGTCTGCCTGGTCAATACTTCGTTTGTCTGCGAAGACATCGTTCTCCTGCCGGAAACCGTATTGAAGGAACTCCCGGAAAAGACCATTATTCTGAACGTCCTTACCGGCAAAACCGAAACACGTGAAGATATCAGAAAACGGCTGGAGTCGTCTTATAAAAGAGGAAACACCTCCGTCTGGTTTTTCGCCAAAAAGTAAATCAGGCAAACACATTAAACCACTTTCCACTTTCAACGCTATGCGAATCTGCCTCTTTGTTGCTCTTCCCGCTTGCGCCGGAACTGTAAATGCTGTATAATATGTAATGTGGCAGGAGTTAAATGTTTCTTCAACCTGCCAAGTCACACGGGGGTGATCCGGATTCGCCTGGGTCAGTTATGTGTTGACTGCATGCCGAGGATGATCGTTGGCCTCGCAAAATATCGATCAAAAACATAATTGCGAACGAAGAATACGCATTGGCTGCTTAAGTAGCCACGTCTCTACTCTGACGGACGCTAGGGGATAGAGGCGTAAGCAGCGCCCTGGTTGTCAAACCCTGTCTTTCGGTTTGGCAATGAGAAAACAGGAAGGCTAGTCTTGAAGCAGGCCCCGTCCGTCGGCTCAGCGTAGGGACGATAAACTCAGAAAGATGGAACAAGCATGTAGACGTCCTCGCTATACTTTCTCAGCACGGGGGTTCAACTCCCCCCACCTCCACCATTTACTCATGACCTCCACCACTTCGTTGATTATCAACGATTTACGAAGTTAAAAGTCATGAAAAATGGTAATGTGTACCACAATTTGTGTAGCAGGTGCTACACAACTGCTACACAGATACCACGCCTAGTTCAACTCAGCTCTAAAAAAGAAAGGGCTGAAAACCATGAAAATCGACAGGCGGCATCTCTCTCGTAGACCATCGGGGACTTATTATTTAAGGGTTAGAGTTCCACAAAGTTTGAAAACAGTCTTGGGACTATCCGAAATTACCCAAAGCCTAGAAACGAAAGATTTGAAAATCGCAGAAAGACACTCTATCTTTCTCTCCAAAATGATTAAACATTTATTCTATCAAGTGGAGCGAGGTATGATTGATAAAGAGAAAGTAAGGCAGATTCTTGCACAGAATATAAAATCTTACATGGAAAGCCAAGAAGCATTTATGGCTTCTTTTGAAGACTTCGGGGAGAAGGCTGCTAACAGCAGTGCCAAGCTCTGGACTGAAAATGTCGAAATGTTCACCAATGACCTGAGAACCAATAACTACAAGGCGCATGATACTCTTGATTCTGCCCGCAGCATAGCTCGTGAACTATTTCCAAACTTTACCGACCAAGACGTTAAAGAAATAGCCAGAGAAGTTTTGAAAGCTCGCATAACAGAATCACGATTGAAGGCTATTCTATTCCAAAAGGGAACTTATGAAAATTCCCTGGAGTTTAAGGAGTTAAAGAAAGAGTATTTAACTGAACAGCCAACTACCCCCAAAGTAATAATACCAGAAATTCTACCCACTGTAAACGAAATTATTAAAAAGTATCTTGATGATAAATCCCCTTCGGGTGGATGGATTATTAAAACAAAAATCCAAGTTGAAGCGACACTAAGAATCTTGCAAGAACTTTATGGGGAAAGACCAATATCTTCACTCAAAAGGGATGATTTTACTCATTTAAGAAACAATGTTATAATGAAACTCCCAGCAAGACATACCATGCTCCCGAAATATAGAAAGAAGTCTATCTGTAAGATACTGGAGATGAAAAATATAGTACCGATGTCATCAACAACAATTAACCATCACTTGACCAGAATATCCTCTTTCTTTAACTGGGCTGTAACTAATGGATATGCCTCTTGCAACTATGCAACAAGATTGTGCTTAAAACAACAAATTCGTCCTGATGAACTACGTGGTGTTTTTGACAAAGATGATTTGGAGAAAATGCTGATTGCATTGTCCAAGCTTAAAGATGACAAAAAAGAATTCAAATATTGGCTACCGCTGGTAGGTATTTTTACAGGAGCCAGAGAAAATGAGATAGCACAGCTATATATGGATAATATTATTATTCAGGAAGGTATTCCGAGTTTTGATATATCAGTTAAACATCCAGACCAAAGCATTAAGAAAATAACCACAACGAGGAAAACTCCTATTCATCCTATTCTGGCGCATTTGGGTTTCATTGATTTCCTAATCAGGATGAAAAAACAGAATGCTTCAAGACCTTGGATGCATCTCTCAGCAAGACGAGATGGCTATGGACAAACTTTTCAACGCTGGTTCAGCCGTTTTAAGAAAACCGAAATCACACAAAACCCCAAAAAGGTGTTCCATTCATTGAGGCACACATTTATTAATAACTTGAAACAGCACGGCGTGGATGTATCATTGGTTGCCGGACTAGTTGGACATAACCGCCAAAGCATGACTTTTGACACATATGGTAAGCCGTATGAACCTAAAATACTGCTGGCAGCCCTGCTCAAGTTAGATTATGAGATTGATTGTTTCAAATTGTTGGACGTACAACCATTATCCAAAGAAGAAGTCAGTCAGCAAATACAGACGCTCAATGAACTATTGAATCCTGACTCTGGTGCTGTCATTGTAGCCCCAAAGGTTGCCGTTCTAGCTAAAAAGTAAATCTTTAGAAGACAGATTTTATTCACGCTCTTATTTCCGTAAACAATATGGGAATGAGAGCATTTTTTTTGCCTTAATTCAAAAACACTTCTTACACACCAATAAATTTTTCAAAAAAAATTAGCCTCAATCTATAATTTTAAAGAGAATTTGTAAAAAAGTCGTGTGTTTTGTCATTTCCTTTCTGAATATCATATGTGTAAAGGGACTCATAGTCTCAAAATAAATCAAAAAGAAAGGAATCGAGAAATGAACGAAATGACCGAAAAACTGTTGACCGTAAAACAAGTAGCGGAAATCCTGAACGTGCATCCCAGAACAGTATCCCTATGGATTACAACTGGCAAGTGCCAGTGTATTAAGCTATTGGGACAGAACAGCTACCGCTTCAAACCGGAAGACGTTGAAAAGATAATGCAGAAAGTAGAACCTGAACAATAACCATCAGTTAAAAGGAGAAGGACAAATGTACGATTCAAATATTATCAGGATAATGGGATTCAGAGAAGATGATTGCGTTTATTTTGCCTGTAAAAATTCTTCAGGAACGGATTATAATGCTCGCAAGTACAAGTTTTCAGAAATGATTAATGAATTGAACAATCAGCAGGAATTGAATTATTATATCAGTCATGCCACTCATTCCGGGGCTGCCGGATTCAAAGAAGATGTTTTCAGTGAAATAGTCGAGATGGTAATAGACATTGACTATGGTATTCACCATAAACAGGATTGCCGTCTCGCTACTCTTGCCGAAGCTCAAACTGAAGCAGCAAAACTACCCACTCCAACCTTGATGATTAGCTCTGGCGGGGGTATTCAGATGCACTATCGTTTGAAAGAAAGGCTCAATGCGTCTGATTCAAAGGTTGTAGATAGATTTAAAAGAACTGCCCAGAGAATCCAGTCATTAGTCGGAGCTGATTCTTGCCAAGCCATTGGACATGTCTTTAGATTGCCTTATACCACAAATTATAAAGACGGCGCAGAACCACGCCATGTAGAAATCATTGCTTGCAACCCTGACTTGGAATATGACTTCGCTTGGCTGGAATCACGGGTTTCAAGACATGCTCCACTCAAACTTGCTACAAGAATAGCTAGGAAGAAAGCCCAAAAGAGAAAAAAAAAGAAGAACGGGCAAGACCGTTCAAGTGAAGCGTCTAAGCACGTTGAGAAACTTCTCCGCAAGCATCCAAACATAACAGACCGAAAGTTGCTTGCCATGCTGAAACAGAAACCTTGTTTTGAGCATTACATTGAAGGAGACCTTGAACCAGAAACTCGCTGTCTCGCAGATATTAGACGCATAAGAAGGAAACTGACGACAGACAAACGCCCAGAACCGGCAAATGAGGTGGTTGATATTGAATATACAGGTAAAATGTCTGAGCAGTTGTCAAAAGCCAGGGAACGTTTTAACCAAATCGTTTACGACACCAAGAATCCAAGGTTAGACATTTCCTTAAGCTTAATTGAGAAACTCTTCCTTGACAAGTCTCAGGCGATTATCAATTTTCCGTGCGCCGCCGGAAAAACCACCGCTGCAATGATTATTGCGTCTGCTCATGCCAATCCCAAGAACCGTATATGGATAGTCACGGAAAAAATCAGCAATGTTATCTATATTGCGGAGACCCTGCGTAATCTTGGCGTTAATGCCCTAGAATGGCACGGCAGGGACGACCGCAAATGTAAGGTAAGCTACCAAGAGTTCAGTAAGTACAAAACTAAAACAATCTGTGCCAAGTGTGAAAACCATTGTACGGCGTATCGCAAATATATGTCTAAAAACGTCTGGGATGACGAATCCGCCGATGTTCTGGTCACTACCCACTCTCACTGGAGTGCGGCAATAGCAGGAGAAAAAATCCCTTCCAGCGTCAAAATGGTCTTTGTTGATGAAGCCCCTTCTTTGATGGAGTATTTTCCATTCACTCTTGATGATATAGAGGACATCAAGACGGTATTCGAGGAAAACAAAGAGTTGCTTGAAACCTTAAATCATGACGTTAATTATATCTGTGATA
>Ga0172379_10002646_pt1 | contig 31046 bp, 41 predicted proteins | sample GrowelOW334metaG_FD_119756 | JGI IMG/M metagenome (GOLD analysis project Ga0172379, IMG submission 119756) | Groundwater microbial communities from an aquifer near a municipal landfill in Southern Ontario, Canada - Groundwater well OW334 metaG | ecosystem: Environmental > Aquatic > Deep...
AATTTGGGCCGGGATTACAAATCTTTAAAAATGGTGTAAAATATTTTCTGTGATGATAAAACCTCAAACGATCGCTACTCTTGGTAGCCATTCCGCGCTTCAAATATTAAAAGGTGCTAAAGACGAAGGATTTAGAACTTTGGTGATTGCCCTTAGCAAACAGATTAATTTTTACAAAAGATTTCCATTCATAGATGAAATTATCGGAGTCGATGCTTTTTCTGAATTTCCAAAAATTGAAAACAAATTAAAAGATAAAAATACTATCGTTATTCCTCATGGTTCTTTTGTTGCTTATCTTGGTATGGAAGGTAATAAAAAAATGACCTTGCCATATTTCGGCAATAAGAAAGTACTCGACTTTGAATTTGATCGGGTTAAACAGGGTGATTGGTTAAAAAAATCCGGAATAAATACTCCTAAAGAATATAAAAATATTAATGAAGTTGAATTTCCGGTCATTATTAAATCATTTGGCGCAGCCGGAGGAAAGGGATATTTTCTCGTGAATAATAAGCTGGATTTGGAAGAAAAAATAAAATTATTCAAAGATAAACAATATGTAATCCAACAGTATGTTGTTGGAGTGCCTCTTTATATTCATTATTTTTACTCTCCATTAACAAAAACGTTGGAAATTTTAAGTATGGATCGACGTTATGAAACCAACGTTGACGCTTTAGGAAGAATTCCTTTTGATGTTGACCCGAGTTATGTCGTTGTTGGTAATAGCCCCCTGGTCTTGAGGGAATCGATGTTGCCCGAAGCTTATGAAATGGGAGAAAAAGTTGTCAAAAAATCCCAGGAACTAATAAGCCCTCAGGGATTGTTTGGACCATTTTGCCTGGAAACAATTATTACACCAGATCAAAAGTTTTATGTTATCGAAATTTCTGCGCGGATCGTCGCCGGAACTAACCTTTTTATTGAAGGCTCACCATACTCGGATTTGCTTTATAATGAACCAATGAGCACAGGCCGAAGAATCGCCAGAGAAATTAAGCAAGCAATAAAAAATATTAAATTAAATTTAATTTTAGACTAAAAGCTCGGCTCAGTATTTTTTGACCGCCACACCTCACGGGGCCCCTGGCGATTTTCAAAAAATACTTGCTCCTCGCTTTTATAAAAATTTAGCAGATGAGGTAATCGGAATTTTTTTCCGAAAAAATTTCGTTACCGAATCTCTTAAATTATATATGAATATTTTGCAGACTTTAAAATCTTATAATTTTTCCAACCTAACAATCGCCACCCTTGGCTCTCACTCTGCCCTTGATGTTTGTCGAGGAGCAAAAAATCTTGGTTTTAAAACACTTGTTATCTCTGAAAAAGGCCGGGAAAAAACTTATGAAAAATATTATAAAACCGACGGAAAACTTGGCTGTGTTGATGAATGCTTAACTCTTGATAAATTTTCTGATCTATTAAAACCAGAGGTTCAAAAAAAATTATTGGATAAAAATTCTATCTTTGTCCCCAACCGTTCCTTTGAAGCTTACCTAAACTTTAACTACGACGCTATTGAAAATTATTTTAACATTCCTATGTTTGGTAACCGCCAATTACTAAAAATTGAAGAACGAGGTCGAACTGAAAATCAATATTATTTACTGGAAAAATCCGGGATCAAATATCCGCGTCAGTTTAAAGACCCAAAAGAAATTGATCGTTTATGTTTGGTAAAAGTACAGGAAAAAAAACGAGTTTTTGAAAGAGCATTCTTTTTGGCTGAAAGTTATCAAGACTATAATCGTCAAGTTGGGGAAAAATTAAAAAAAGGTATCTTTACCGAAGAACAACTAAAACAGGCGGTGATTGAAGAATTTGTTGTTGGTGTCCAGGTTAATTTTAATTTTTTCTACTCGCCTATTTCCGATCGACTGGAATTGCTGGGAACCGATATGCGTCGACAAACTAATATTGAAGGTTTATTGAGAATTCCCTCTTCGTACCAAAACGAGGTTTCCAAAAAAATTCAGGTTAAATATGAAGAGGCTGGACACATTGCTGTCACCGTCCTCGAATCAATGTTGGAAAAGGCTTTTGAACTCGGGGAAAAATTTGTTAAAACCAGTCAGGAATTATTTGCTCCGGGAATCATCGGACCATTTGCTTTGCAAAGTATCATTACCGCCGGACCGCCTAAGAAAGATATTGTTGTTATCGATATTTCCCCTCGCATGCCCGGATCTCCAGGAATTTCCTCTACCCCATATGGAAATTATCTTTATGGACAACCTATATCAGTCGGGCAGCGAGTCGCTATGGAAATTAAAGAGGCGATTAAATTAAATAGTTTTGCTAAAATATTGTCATAATGAAAACGTTTGATTTTTCAACCTATCTTTCCCCCCTCACTTGGCGCTACGGTTCTGAAGATATGAGAAAAATTTTCAGTGAAAAACATAAATATGAGCTTTGGAGAAAGATTTGGATTGCCTTGGCCGAAGCCCAACATCAAGCAGGATTAGTTACTAAAGAAGAATTGGATGATTTGAAAAAAAATGAAAAAAATATTGATATCGAAAAGATCTTTGAATTGGAAAAGGATACTAAGCACGATGTCGTTGCCGCCATTAAAGAATACGCGGAAATTGCCAAAGTCGGTGGTGGAAAAATCCATTTAGGCGCAACCAGCATGGATATCGTCGATAATGCCGATATGGTGAGAATTCAGGAAGCTTTAGAAATAGTTGAAAAAAAAGTTTTGATTATTTTAAATTTACTGGCCGATAAAATTGAAGAATATTCTGATTTTCCTTGCTTAGGCTACACTCATTTACAACCGGCCGAACCAACAACTGTTGGCTATCGTTTGTCTTTTTACGCACAGGATCTACTGACCGCTTATGAATTCATTCAATTTGCTAAAAAAAATATTAAAGGAAAGGGAATGAAAGGAGCGGTTGGCACTGCCGCCAGTTATTTAGAATTATTAAAAGATAAATCAGTAACGGTCGATCAACTGGAAACTAAAGTAATGAAAAGTTTAGGAATTGATGCAGCTCTAATTTCCGGACAGGTTTATCCCCGCCTTTATGATTTTATCGTCTTAAACTCTTTGGTCATGGTGACTTCGGCGTTGGCAAAATTTGCCGGGGACCTGCGAATTTTACAATCACCACTTTACGGAGAATGGTCCGAACCATTCGGGAAAAAACAAGTCGGGTCTTCTGCAATGCCTTTCAAAAAAAACCCAATTAGCAGTGAAAATATTTGTTCTCTGGCCAGATATGTAGCTACCCTTCCCCAGGTTGCCGGTGAAAACGCTTCTCTCTCTTACTTAGAGAGAACTCTTGACGACTCGGCCAATAAAAGAATTGTGATGGCGGAAGCATTTTTGACAACCGATCAGATTTTAATGACGGCTGAAAAAATTATAGGCGGACTTGTTATAAACAAAGAAAAAATTAGTTTTAATTTGAATCAATACGCTTCATTTGCCGCATCTGAATCGATAATACTCGAGGCGGTCAAAAAGGGTGCAAATCGCCAGGAGATGCATGAAGCTTTGAGAATCAATTCAATGATCGCCTGGACTGATATTCAAAGTGGTAAAAAAAATCCGATGATGAAATTACTAGCCGAAGATAAATTGATCAGTAAATATTTAAATAAAATGCAATTGGAAGGATTGATGGAAGTTGAAACCCATATAGGAAACGCCCCAGAAAGAGCAAAAAAGTTAGCTAAAATTATTAAACAAATATGAAAAATGTTACTGTTTCCGTAATTATGGGAAGCGATTCCGATTTGCCGATTATGAAAGTCACTCTAGATATCTTAAATGATTTTGGAGTCAGTAATGAAGTTTTGGTTTTATCAGCTCATCGAACATACGAGGCCACCCGCGAATATGCATTATCGGCAGTTGAAAACGGTACCAAAGTAATTATTGCTGGAGCTGGTGGAGCTGCTCATCTCCCTGGTGTGATTGCTGCTATGTTCCCACTACCGGTAATCGGTGTCCCGATCAAAGGAAAGTCATTAGATGGTTTGGACTCTTTACTTTCGATCGTCCAAATGCCACCGGGAATTCCAGTTGCGACGGTCGGAATTAATGGAGCAAAAAATGCCGCTTTACTGGCAATCCAAATATTGGCAACCAGTGATAAAGAATTGGCGAAAAAATTAAATGCTTTTAGAACGAAACAAAAAGATTCTGTTCTGGAAAAAACCGAAAAACTGAAAACTTTGGGATATGAAAAATATTTAGAAGTTTTAAAAAAATAATATGATCTCCGAAAAAGTGATTCTTAAATCTTTACCAAAAGTTTTGAAAACCGTTGATCTTCCTCTAGGAAAAAAGGTCCAGGGAAAGGTCCGAGATATTTATTTTAAAGATAAAAAAAGAATTTTAATTACCACCGATCGTCAGTCAGCTTTCGATGTTATCTTAGGGAACATTCCCTTCAAAGGGGCTGTCTTAAATCAACTCGCAGCTTTCTGGTTTAAAAAAACTAAAAAAATAATTAACAATCATCTACTTGATGTCCCCGATCCAAACGTATCCGTCACTAAAAACTGTGAACCGATTCAGGTTGAAATGATAGTCCGAGGATATATATCCGGCGTCACCAACACTTCAATCTGGGGTTCGTATGAAAAAGGTGAAAGGATAATCTACGGACTAAAATTTCCAGAGGGTCTTAAAAAAAACCAGAAGCTTAAAACTCCTGTTTTGACCCCAACTACTCATCCGCTCGTTGGTGCTAAAGGTCATGATGAAAGGTTGACGAGAGAACAAATTATTTCTAAAAAACTAGTTAGTGAAAAACTTTACAAACAGATGGAGAAAACCGCTTTGGCTTTATTTAAATTCGGGACAAAGCTCTGTCTTTCCAAGGGCTTGATCCTTGTTGATACTAAATATGAATTCGGACTTCATAATGGAAAATTAACTCTTATTGATGAAATCCACACCCCGGATTCCTCCCGTTTCTGGATTGCAAAAACTTATCAATCAAGATTTAAAAAAGGTTTGGAGCCGGAAAACTTTGATAAAGAATTCCTTAGACTTTGGTATGTAAAGAGAGGTTACCGTGGTGACGGCCCTCCTCCCCCAATGGCCAAAGAGTTAGTCGTCGCCGTAGCCCAACGTTATATCGGCGTTTACGAAAAACTCACCGGCCACAAATTCAAAGCCTTTACCTATCCGATTGAGGAGAGAATCAAGAAGAATTTGAAGAAGTATTTTTAGACTAATCAACAAATATAATTATATAATGAAAACAATTTGTGTTTTTTGTACCGCTAATGAAGTCGAAAAGAAATATAAAGATGCAACAGAAGAACTTGGGAAGCTTATGACCAAGAACAATTTTAATCTTGTTTGGGGAGGTTCAAATCACGGTTTAATGAAGGTAATTGCAGATTCTGTCCAGGAAAATGGTGGTAAAGTATATGGAGTTACGATGGAATTCTTAAAAGCTCATCGAAGAATGAATGCTGATGAAATGACAATTGCTAAAGACCTATCTGAAAGAAAAAAATTACTATTAAGTAAATCTGACGCAATTATATTATTGGTTGGAGGAATTGGATCACTAGATGAAGTTGCAGAAATGTTAGAATTTAAAAAACATAAATTACACAATAAACCAATTGTTGTTTTGAATACCGATAAATTTTACGAGGGATTAAAAATACAGTTCGAGAGAATGGACAAAGATGGTTTTTTACCAAGAAAACTTAATGAATTAATTTATTTTGCTGATTCTCCAAAACAAGCCTTGCAATATATCAATAAAGAATTGAAATAATATATTCAAAAAACATAACTCCTTTATTCAATGGCCCTTTGACGGGAAAATGCAAGAGAAAAAAGTTGCCACCCTGTTCTGACCTCGGAGGTTGTGTGTCGGCCTGGCACAGCGGGCTTTATTGAATAGTAATATTGAATTTGATATTTAAAGCGCGGGCGACGCGCTCGAGGAGAGAGATTGATGGCTTACTATTCATTCCTTCTAACCTAGAAATAACCGCTTGTCCTGTATTTGCTCTTTTTGCCAATTCTTCTTGAGTAATATTTTGCTTTATTCTCGCTTCAATCATCTGTCTTGCAATTTGAAATTCCACCTCCAATTTATCATACTCTTTTACAAATTCCGGGTCTTTCATCAACCTTGCCTTTAATTCTTTGTGAGTAGTCCATTTTTTATTTTTCATATTGTTTTAACCGAAAAATTGCTAATTTAATTTGTTTTATTGGTGTTTTTTGAGTCTTTTTATAAAAAATATTAATAATAATACTAAAACACCTTATGACTCCGAACAATAATCTATACCTGCTTACTCTTAGCTCCCAAATATTTTTATTAATTTTTTTTAAATACTCTTTTGATAATTGAAAACCATATTCTTCAAACAAATCAACCACTTTTATGACTTTTGATTTATCGCTTTTAATTAAAGAGTCTATCTCCTTTTCAACCTTTGGATGATAAATAATTTTCATATATATTTTATGATAAATTTATCATAATGTCAAACCATTTTACTTTATGGACTTTAAGAACTTTATAACTCTACAACTATCTTGTCTACCGCTTATAACCTACAGAAATATAGTTTTAGGTTATGGGAACGGGATAAAAATAACGAAGGATACAAGGCAAACTTAGACTCTTACTTGTAAGCTTTCTTTTTCGAAGGTTATATTTAATGGCTCAATTATGACTTTTTTTTCTCCCGTTTCAACTACTCCAGCGCTATATGCTTTTATCTCAAGTTTCTTGGCCATGTTCAAGACTTGACTAACTTCTTTTGCCGGGACAAAAATGGCAAAACCGGCTCCCATATTCAGATTTCCATAAGCTTCTTTATCATCCAGTTTTCCCTGTTCAACAATATATTTTAAAATTTCAGGAACGGGAGGTAACTCAGTGATTCGATAGGTTAGCTCTTTTTTATGACGCATTAATTTTCTCCATCCATGACCGGTGATGTTCACCATATAATGAATATCTATATTATTAGATAATAATCTTTCAACTAATTTAGCGTAAATAATAGTCGGATTCAAAAGTAATTCTCCATATGTTTTATCCCCAATTTTAGTTAAATAACCTTGAGGTAAACTTTCAGATATTTTTCTTGCCAATGTTAGCCCGTTGGCATGGATGCCATTGCTTTCAAATAAAACTATTCTGTCACCAGCTTGAAGTTTTTCTCCCAAACACAGATTCTTTTTCGGATTGATTATTCCAAAACAGGCACCGGCCAGATCGATTTCATTTTCATTAATAATTTTTGATAAAACTGGAGTTTCTCCCCCACCCCAAACTGCTCCGGAATCATTGCTTGCCTTTGTCCAACCGGAAACCAGATCATCGGCTCGCTTTTTATCTTTAAACCATTCCGAAGAACCAGCTGCCCAGTAGGCCATTAAGGTTAACGGATTGGCTCCAACGGTTATAAGGTCGTTGACGATCATCGCCACCGTATCATAGGCAACATTATCGTAATAAGTTTTACCGGTTAATTTATACATCTCATCGGCAACTAAACTTTTTGTCCCCAGACCCTCAATAACTGAAGCAAAATAATACTCACCTGCATCAACAACATGAGCCGACTCACCACGACTTTGACCGACTTCTTTATAATTTTTAGGAAGGTTGTTAACTGTTTTTTCACCAGCTTGTTGAGCGACTCTTTTTAAATAATCGATCGTTTCGTAATTAACTCCTGACTGTTTGTAGGTTAGTTGATTTTTCATATCGTTGTTTGTCATCCCCGATCTAGTCGGGGATCCAGTTCTTTTGTTCTGGATTCCCGCCTTCGCGGGAATGACAATTAAATCATTAATTTTTTAATTCGTGTTAGACACTCGTCTTTCCCCAATATCTCCATAGATTCATTTAATGGTGGAGAAACTTTTTTACCGGTGATCACCATTCTCATATCGGCAAAAAACTGGGAATTTTTTATCTCTAATTTTTTCGCCAAATTAACCAATGAATCTCCAATTACTAGCGCCTTCCAATCGGTTACTTTTTCCAATTCTTGGCTAACTTTTCCAAAGAATTCCTTCTTATTTGTTATATCAACTTCATATTTTTCCGGTGCTTTAAAAAAGAACTCACATAATGGTAAATAATCTGATAATTTTTTTATTCTTTCCTGAATTAACGGTATGGTTTTTTCAACAGTTTTTTCATCAATATTAATTTTTTTATTTTTATAAAATTCCAATACTTCATACTTAATACTAGATACTGGATACTTTCTTATGTAAGTGCCATTCATCCACTCAAGCTTTACCGGATCAAATACCGGTGATGTTTTTTGGATGTCTTTAATATCAAAAACCTTAATATATTCGTCCAACGAAAAAATATCTTTCCCTTCCGGATGACTCCAACCCATCTGGGCCAGATAATTTAATAAGGCTTCAGGAAATATCCCTTGGTCTAAATAATAAGAGGTCCAAACCGGATTTTTTCTTTTTGATAATTTTGATTTGTCAGGATTACGAAGTAAAGAAATATGAGCAAAAACCGGTAGCTCCCAACCAAAAGCCTGGTAAAGGATCACGTGTTTTGGTGTCGACGGCAGCCATTCCTCTCCCCGGATCACATGAGTAACTTTCATCAAATGATCGTCAACTACAACCCCTAAATGATACGTTGGAAATCCGTCGGATTTAAGTAATACTTGGTCGTCAATATTTTTAGAGTCGATTACTATTTCTCCTCGAACAACATCATTAAACTTTATTTGACCTTCTGGAATTAATAAGCGAATTACATGAGAAATATTTTGCTCTTTAATTTGTTTAATTATTTCTTTTTGATTTGCCAAACAAAGACGATCATATCTTGGAACTAGTTTTTTTGCTTGTTGTTCTCCCCGCATTTTGGTCAATCTTTCCGGAGAGCAAATACAGTAATAGGCTTTTCCTTTCGCAACTAATTCTTCGGCGTATTTTTTATAAATATCTAGCCGTTCCGATTGGCGATACGGAATATATGGTCCTCCAACGACAGGTGATTCATCAGCAATCAGTCCAATTCTTTTTAGTGTTGCCAACATTTGCGCCTCTCCTCCCTCAACGATCCTTGTCCTATCTGTGTCTTCGATTCTAATAATAAATTGGCCGTTATTTTTTTTTGCCCAAGCGTAGTTCATTAAAGCAGTCGCCACCGAACCTACATGTACATCAGAGCCTGTTGGAGACGGAGCAATTCTAGTTCTTACCATATCAGAATTATATAATACCGCACGGATTATTTATTCTGATTTACAGTCTCCGCAACATCCGGTTATGTCCTCAAAATTTACTTCGATAATTTTCCAGTCAAGATTTTCAAAAAATGAATCGATGTAGCCGGCTCGATTAACTCCGTAATCGATAAAATATGCATGTTCATAAGTGTCTAATGCCAAAATTGGATCTACACCCCACATTGCATAAGTATTTTGAGAGTCACCTAAATAATTAACTAGCCTTTCTTCACGCCAGTTCCATCCTGTCCAAACCCAACCGCGGGCAGAAATTCCGGTCGCTTTCAAATCTTTTTTGTAATTTTCAAAACTGCCAAAATCCGTTTTAATTTGTTCTAATAAATCTCCAGTTGGCTCTCCGCCTTTTCCCCCAAGATGGGAAAAATAAATTTCATGATTTATCACTCCGCCCCAAGCAAAAGATAATTCTACTTTCAATTCTCTGATTGACGAAAATACTTGATTGGCTTTTCCTAAATCTTCTTCAGTCAAAACCGATAATTTTTCCTGGATCTCATTATATTTATTAACATAACCAGTATAAAGCTTTAAATGCTCTTCGACTGTTTTCTTAGAAATTCCCTTCATTGACAAAATTTTATCCGAAAACTTTTTCACTTCCAATTTGATTACTTTCATATTTTAATTATTAATTTTTAACTCTTAACTTTTAACTAGCTTTATTCTACCACTAATTTACCTGTCATATCTTTATGACCTTCTCCACACATGACTGAACAAAAAAATGTAAATTCACCTTTTTTGTCAGCCACGAACTCAACTGTTTCTTCTTTATTAGGAGTAAGATCAACCTTTACATTAAAGTCAGCTAAAGCAAAACCGTGAGTCACATCAATACTTTTAATTTTTATCTTTACCTTATCTCCCTGTTTAACTGTTATTACCGCCGGATCAAATGCCCACTGCTTGGCTGTCATAGTAAATTCCTTAACAGGAATTGAAGAAGTAGTTGTTGGCTCACTTGTTTGAGTAGTAGTTTGTACCGGGGTAGTTTCTTCTTTTATGACCGGTTTATTTTGATTAAAAACCATGACTCCTCCTACAACTATTAATGCAACTATAATTAACCCTATTAATTTATTCATATTAACTTATATATAAATTGTAATAGTAAGATTTTAGATTAATTATTTAGTAGTGTCAAGTAGATCCGGTCTTTTTTTTTGAGTTTCTTCAAAGGCTTTTTCCAACTGCCATTTTTCAATCTTTTTGTGATCGCCATTCAAAAGAATTTCAGGAACTTTTTTCCCCATAAATTCTTCTGGCCTCGTGTATTGGGGGTATTCTAAGATCTTTTTATCGTTAAAATCAAAGCTTTCGTTTTTTGTCGCCTGATCTTTCTTTAATACTCCTGGGATAAGACGGACAACCGAGTCGACAATTGCCGAAGCCGGGATCTCACCGCCGGTCAAGATAAAATCTCCCATCGATACTTCTTCATCAACATAATCAAGAACCCGCGCATCAACATCCTCATAATGTCCGGCAATAATTATTAGGTGTTCCAACCGCGAATATTCCTGCGCTTTCTCTTGATCAAATTGCTTTCCTTTTGGAGAGGTTAAAATAATTTTAGAAATTGGTTTTTTGGAATTTGGAATTTTATTAGAAATTAGAAATTTGAAATTAGAAATTGCGGATTGAACCGCATTATAAATAGGTTCAATCCGTAGTATCATCCCCGCCCCACCTCCATACGGCCTATCATCAACCGTTCCATAATCATCAATGGCAAAATCACGCAAATTAACTATCTCTATTTCAACTAATTTTTTTTCGATTGCTCGCCTTACAATACTCTCTTCAAAAAAACCGGAGATCATTTTTGGGAATAAAGTGATAATAGATATTTTCATAGTAGAATTATAGCAATATGAAAACTATTATTCTTAAACTAATTCGACTTTACCAAAAAACCCGTTTGTTTCGCGGAACACTCGCTAAACAATTGTTTTTAACAGAAAGTGCTTGTCGTTTTACTCCCACTTGTTCAGAATATACTTATGAAGCGGTCAAAAAATATGGAGCGATAAAAGGATCGTTCATCGGGATAAAAAGAATTATCCGCTGCCATCCTTGGAACAAAGGGGGGTTAGACCCCGTCCCTGGCATTTGATACTTTTCTGGCTCGCGCCATAAAAGTATCTTGAGCGGCTTTGATATTCTCGGTTTTCCCCACCCAAGCCTGTAATCCTTCTTGTTGCAATGCCCGACCGAACGAATAGCTCAACTGCCATGGTAAACCAGGATAATTGGCATTCATAGTTTTTAAATATTCGGTTGACTGATCAGGGGTCAAGCCACCTGATAAAAAGACGATCCCAGGAACTTCGGTCGGAACGGTTGCTTTTAACGTCTCAACTGTCAAACGAGCAATTTCCTCGGCGGTTGATTTATTCTGAGAGTCTTTTCCGGGAAGAACCATGTTTGATTTCAACAACATCCCATTAAGTTGAATTCCAAATTGTTTTAACCAATAAAAAACATCTTTAAGCACCTGTAAGGTTACTTCTTTACTTTTGTTTATGTCATGACTTCCTTCGAGAACTAATATTTCCGGCTCAACGATTGGAACCAATCCGATTCTTTGACAAAGTAACGCATACTGGGCTAGACCAATCGAATTAACGGTGATCGCAACTGTTGAAGGTAAACTTTCGCTAACTTTATAAACGGCTCTCCATTTAGCAAAAGTTGCTCCCATATTTTTATATTCCAACAGTCTTTCCTCTAATTTATCCAGTCCTTGGGTAAAAGTTTCACCCGCAACATTGATTTTAACCACTCCCAGATCAACCTTGATCCCTGGATGAATATTTTTCGACTTAAGTATATCGGAGATCATCTTTCCATTTGGTAAGGGGGTTCGCAAGGTTTCATCAAACAAAATTTCTCCGCTAATTACTTCCTCAACTCCTTGTGCCCCGGCCATTATCTCTCTCCACATCGCCCGATTAGTTGGAGTCGCCTCAACTCCAATCGCATCTAATCTTTTTTTCATCGTTCCGGTACTTTCATCGGCTGCCAATATTCCTTTTTTCGGAGCCACTAATTCGCGTGCAACTTTTGCTAAAATGTCTTCACCTGTTTGATCAGTAACCATATTAAAATTTAATAAATTAATAATCAAAAACATTTTATCATTATTAAATAGACAAACACAACTTTATTTAGTATATTTATCAATGTAAAACCATGGATAGAAATCTAGCTTTAGAATTCGTTCGGGTTACTGAGGCAGCTGCGATTGAGGCGGCTAAGTGGATTGGTCGGGGTGATAAAAACAAAGCTGATGGTGCTGCTGTTAACGCAATGAGATCTCGCTTTAATCAAATTGATTTTTCTGGAACGGTCGTTATTGGTGAAGGTGAAAAAGATGAAGCCCCGATGCTTTACACCGGAGAAAAGGTCGGAACAAGGAAAGGCCCAACTATGGACTTAGCGATCGACCCTCTTGAATGTACAGAAAGCGTCGCTTATGGAAGATATAATGCCACCACGGTCATTGCCTCAGGTCCGAAAGGTTCTCTTCTTCACGCCCCCGACACCTATATGAAAAAAATATGTGTTGGTCCCCTAGGTAAAAAGGCTATCAATCTTGAAGCTTCCGTTAAAACAAATATTGAAAAAACGGCCAAGGCCTTAAGTAAAAAGGTTGGAGATATTACAGTGGTTATTTTGGATCGGGAAAGACACATTGATTTGATTAAAGAAGTTCGTGATGCCGGAGCTCGAGTCCGATTGATCACGGATGGAGACGTTGCCGCAGCTATTGCCACCTGTTTCCCAGAAAGCGGTATTGACATGCTTATAGGAACTGGCGGATCAACTGAAGCGGTGTTAGCCGCTGTCCCGGTTAAAATCCTAGGTGGAGAAATTTTATGTCAATTCAAACCTAAGAAAGATGCTGATATCCCAAAAATCAAAGCTGCCGGAGTTAAAAATATTGACAAAATTTTCACGGCTGAAGAGTTAGCTCGCGGTAAAGAACTGACATTTACAGCGACCGGCGTTATCGATGGTCCCCTTCTCAATGGAGTAATTTTTGGAGAAAATAAAGTTATTACTCACTCTGTTGTTATAAGAGGTATATCCGGGACGATTCGCTACGTCACTACGCATCACCACTATTATAAGTAAATATATAGAAAGACTATGAAAAAACTAAAAGTCGGTCTAAATGGTTTTGGTAGAATTGGTCGGGCTTTTACACGAATTGCTTTGACCCGTGATAATTTTGAAATTGTCGCCATCAATACTAGAAAAACACCAACTTCAATCATGGCCTATCTACTGGGTTTTGACTCTGTTTACCGAAGATTTGGAATGGAAGTCAAAGAAGAATCAGATGGAATTACCGTTAATGGTAAAAAGATTTTAACTTTATTCAACGATAAACCGGAAAATATTCCTTGGGATAAATATGATATCGACGTTGTTGTTGATGCAACCGGTGCTTTCAATAAAAAACCCGATTTAGCCAAACATCTTAAGGGTTCAGTAAAAAAAGTCGTTTTGACCGCTCCGGCAAAGGACGAGGAAACACCTTTTATCGTCCTTGGCGTTAATGACGATAAATTTGATTTTAAAAATGCCACGGTTATTTCAAATGCCTCCTGTACAACCAACTGTTCGGCTCCGATGTTTAAAGTGATCAATGATAATTTTAAAGTTGTCTCCGGATTTTTGACAACCACTCACGCCATGACCATCAGTCAAAAATTACTTGATGATGCTGGAAAAAGCCTAAGTGGATCAAGAGCCGCTTTTATAAATATTATTCCTTCAACGACCGGTGCTGCCAAAGCCGTGGCCCGAGTAATCCCTGAATTAAAAGGTAAGGTTGATGGTATGTCTTTGCGAGTACCGGTTGCTACCGGATCGATTACTGATATTTCCATTATCGTTGAAAAACCAACAACTGCTGAGGAAGTAAATAAGAAATTTAAGGAAGCGTCAGAAACAACCATGAAAGGAATTCTTGGTTATGAAAACCGCGTTTTGGTTTCGTCAGATTTCATCGGCTCGTCATTCTCTTGTATATTTGATGCCAACTATACAAAAGTGGTTAATGGAAATTTGGTTAAGATATTTGGTTGGTACGATAACGAGTGGGGATATTCTTCTCGACTCGTTGATCTCGTCGAGAAAATTTCTAATTTTTAATTTCTAATTTTTAATGAAGAAGATTATTTATATCGATCAGGTCGAAATAAAAAACAAAACCATACTTCTTCGTGTAGATTTTAATGTGTCACTAAATGCCGACTACACGATCTCCAATAGTGCCCGGATCCAACAATCTCTTCCAACCATTAGTTATTTATTAAAAAATAATAATAGACTGATAATCATATCTCATTTGGGTAGACCTAAGGGATTTGATAAAAAATTTTCATTAAAGATTGTTGCCGATAAACTAAAAGAATATTTGCCTAATATCGATATTTCACTTGCAAAAGATGCTGAAGAGGTAAAGACCAAAAAGGAAAAGATTGTTGTCCTTGAAAATATTAGGTTTTTCCCCAAGGAAAAAGACTTCTCTACTTTGTTTGCGAAGGAGCTTGCGTCTTTGGCCGATGTTTATGTTAATGACGCCTTTGGCGTTTGTCATAGATCAGATACCTCAGTAATTGGACCACCAAAATTTTTACCGTCGTATGGTGGGCTTTTACTAAAAAAAGAGTTGGAAATGATATATAAAGCCATTAATAAACCCAAAAAACCGATCGTAGCAATTATTGGTGGCGCTAAAGTATCGACAAAGATCGGACTTATAAACAAATTGTTAAAAATTGTTGATTATTTAATTATTGGCGGTGGGCTGGCTAATACCTTTGTTAATGCTCAAGGTCACGAAATTGGAACAAGTTTCTGTGAATATGAGGCTGTTCAGCAAGCAAGAAAACTTCTGTCGTTGGCCAAAAAAGGTAGGGCTTTAATAGTCCTTCCGGTTGATGCTATCGTTGCTAAGACAAAAAATGATAAAGAACATGAGGTAAAAAAAATTAATAATATTTCGTCAGAAGAATCAATTTTTGATATTGGTCCGGAAACTAAGGCCCAGATCGGAGGAATTATTGCCAAAGCAAAAACTATTATTTGGAATGGACCGGTTGGTTATTTTGAAAATCCTACTTTTAAAGAAGGTACCGACTTTATTTATTATTCTATAACTCAAAATGCTGAGGCCGTTTCGATAGTTGGAGGTGGAGATACTTTGGCTGCTATTTCTAAAAAGGAATATCTTGATAAGATAACCCATATTTCAACAGGTGGTGGCGCAATGCTTGAATTTATCGAAAAAGGGACTCTCCCCGGAATCGAAGCGTTAAAAAGGTAGTATTTAGTATCTAATGATTTCCGCCACCCTATCAATCTCTACCGTCGATTTAACTGTGACCGTCTCTTTAGATTTTAATATTGACGGCAGATAACTTTTACCCAAGACTTTATCCCCATCCATCCAATATAAATCTAAGTCCAAATAAGTATTCTCATTCCAAAAACTTTTTATTTCTTTGCTTGGAAAAATAAAGATCATCCCGTCAAAATCGACCGGACTTTTATAAAACATCAGTCCACTCTCCCACTCTTCTTGATTATCGGCTGTCAACAAGCAATAATTTTTGTTATTTATGGAGTAGGTTTTTGCCTGTCTATTATGACAATCATTTTTTTTAAAAAGAAAGAAAAGAACAAAACAAAATATAAAAATAAAGAGGATAAAATATTTTTTTTTCACTAGTCGGAGCGGCGGGACTTGAACTCGCGGCCTCAGCGTCCCAAACGCTGCGCTCTAGCCATCTGAGCTACGCTCCGTTATCTACTAATTAGTTTGGCTAACCTATATTCTAACAGAAATTATTGCTATAATTAACGTTCCGTATGAAAAATAATAAATCTTTATTGACAATTTTTCTTGTTGTTTTTATCGATCTTTTGGGTTTTGGGATTATCCTTCCCCTTCTACCTTATATTGCCGAAAAATATTCTGCCAATCCTTTTCAAATAGGATTATTGACAGCAACTTATTCACTTTTTCAACTAATCGCCTCACCAATTTTAGGAAGATTATCTGATCGGTATGGACGAAAAAAACTTCTGATTATTTCTCAATTAGGAAGTACTGTTGGGTATCTTTTACTCGGAATATCTGGAAGTTTACCTCTCTTGTTTTTATCAAGGATTATTGATGGAGCAACCGGTGGGAACATATCGATCGCACAGGCTTATATTGCCGATGTCACTGATAAAAAAAATCGAGCTAAAGGAATTGGGATTATAGGCGCCGCTTTTGGCATGGGATTTATTTTTGGCCCAGCAATTGGAGGTTTTCTGTCAAAATTTTCCTATTCGGCTCCCGCCTATTTTGCCACAGCCATTTCATTACTGACAGTTTTGACAACGATCTTTTTCTTAAAAGAAACTGTTGATGAAAAAAAAGCGTTAGTTTCTCCAAAAACAAAATTATCTTTTGAAGAATTTAAACGGGTTTTAGCAATGAAGCCTATCGGTCTTCTGATCTTTATCTTCTTCGTTCTTAATACGGCCTTTTCTATAATGCAGGGAAACTTTTCCCTTTGGACACAAAAAACTTTTAATTACGGCCCCTCTGAAAATGGCTGGTTGTTTGCTTATATTGGTGTACTGGCCGTGGTTGTACAACTTAGAGTTTTACCTTTTTTAATAAAGAAATTCAATGAAAAAACTATTTTATATATCTCATTATTTTTGATGTTTATTGGTTTATCGCTCATTCCACTTTCACCCCACGCAAATTTCTTATATATTGCGTTATTCTTCCTGCCATTTGGAAATGGACTGGCCAACCCAACTATTCAAGCTTTAGCTTCTGAAAATGTCCCCAAAGAAGAATATGGAGGAACTTTAGGTTTTTTACAATCGGCCGGTAGTCTTGGTAGAATAGTAGGACCTATTGTTGGTGGAATTATTTTTGAATCTTTTGGAAAAGATAATGCTTTTTATTTTGCTGGTTTCATTACTTTAGTTATTTTGATATATTCTAAATTGAAACTCAAATGAAAAAACTTTGGTTAATTGTACCGGCGGTTTTGTTTTTTATACTGTTTATTTTTTTTACCTTCGTCGTTAAAAGCGACCTGCTTAATAGTTTTGATTTTAATACTACGGTAAGATTACAAAACCATATTCCAAAAAGAATCGATAGTATTTTTTCTTCACTAAGTTTGATCGGTAGTTTTGAAATATTAGCCGGTATTCTTTTTATTATCTTTGTTCTTAGAAAAAAACTCATTTCTTTACTAATATTTATACCGTTTGCAGTCGCTCATTTGGTTGAAATTATAGGAAAGTCTTTATTACATCATCCTGGTCCACCGCATCTATTCTTTCGCTATAATATTCAGTTTCTTTTCCCATCTTCATATGTACAACCAGGGTCGTCTTACCCATCAGGACATGCGTTAAGAATCGTTTTTGTTTCTGTAATATTTTTCTATCTTATTATTAAATCAAAAATTAATAAAAGCTTAAAAATATTTATTAATCTCTTTCTGATTTTATTTAATGTAGCAATGTTAGTATCAAGAATTAGCCTAGGAGAACATTGGACCACCGACGTAGTCGGGGGAGCCCTTCTCGGACTGTCTTCTGGAATCTTCGCTCTTATTTTTTTATAATATGTCTATGAAAAATATTGAATTGTTATTTGGATATTTGGGATCGTTTTTTGCCGCCCTCATATTTTTTCCTCAAGTTTGGTCATCCTATACAACAAAAAAAACTAAGGACCTGTCATGGATGGGAATAATTATTGGTATGTTAAATGGAATATCTTGGGTGGTTTATGGATCTTTAAAAGGAGACCCTTTTATTTGGGTAACAAATTCTATTTTGTTTGTTGGAGCTTTTTTATTAATGATTTTAAAAAAGAAGTATAAGTAATTTTTTTATTTGGCCATTGCCATCGCTAATTCTCTGAGCTTTGCTTCCGGATCTTTGGCCAGGACAAAACCTGAGGCAAGGATCGCTCCAACCGCCCCTAATTTAATTGCTTGCTTAATATCTTCACCTGTCGAAATTCCGGCTCCGATTATCAATGGTCTTTTTAAAACTGAAACTAATTTTTTTATATTATCCTCTTCTTTAGTGATCATCGACACTCCTGTTCCAATCATATCTTCCCTTTCATAAGATATATAATCAGGATGCCAGGAATCGAATTTCATAACCATTTCCACATTAAATCCACAAACAACATTTTTCAAACCATATTCTTTTGCTTTATCAAGAATTTTTTTAACATGATCGTCGTCCATTTTGTGTTCACTGTGATTGATGACAAGGCCGGTCGCCCCGGCTTCTTTTAATGCATAAGGGGAAAGCCACCCCATATTTTTCCCTGGTTCGATCGGATCCATATGTTGTGCCCAAACCTCTATCCCCAATTCCCTTTTTACCCTGTAGATGTCTGTAGGCTGAACGGCTGGAATTATTTTCACTCCGGTTTCTTCACTTATTTTTTTTACGCAAGATAAAAGTTTGATCGCCGCTTCACCGGTCGATTCTTTATAAGTTTTTAGCGAAAGAAAGATCATTCCAAAATTATAGCAAATTTTTTATTTTACTGAATTTCTTTTTTCATTGTTTTAATGATTTAATAATTATAGTAGTGTCATTGGCTTCAATCGCTCCGCTTCCATCAAAATCAGGATTGACGGTAACCGGTATTTTTCCTCCAACATTAGCTGACACATAATAAAAATAATCTTTTAAATTTATCAGTCCGTCGCCATCAGAATCACCTTTGCTTCTTAAACTTCTTTGACACCATGACATTGTATTGTCCACTGAAGGATCTGTAGTAAAAAGAGAGCTTGATAAAGAACATTTCATTGGATTGGGATATGTAATTGGTGTAGCAAATTTATCAAAAATACAGTTATCTGTACAAATCCCAGCAGAATTACAACTACAGCCAGGAATTGAAGTTGGGGTAGATGATGTACTAACAAATTCGTGAGCTCCCATATCGTATTCTGATCCTTGGGGACGGGAAATTCCGTCTTTATCATCTGTTATTGAGCTGATTGTACTACCTTTATCTACACATGGCGAGCCCGATTGAAGATGATAATTTCTTAGTGGCTCGTTGACAAAGAGCGGGTCTGTTCCTCTAACATCTCCAGGATCGGCGGGAAGTATTATCCCATAATCCATATAGCAGTTATTGTTGGCCGTAATCGTCGAACTTGACCCTATATTTTCGATTACCCGCTGTTGTTGGTGAGCAAAAATATTATTTTTGAGGGTAATATCAGTACTTTGCAGATGTAGTCCGTCTGAATCGCTCGTATACCCGATGAAAGTGTTGTTGAGAAAAGATATATTGGTTCCGTCGAAAATTAGAGCAATTAAACCGGCTACTCCTATGTTATTTTTCATGATTAAATTATAAGCACCCTCTTCTGCCTGCCAGATCTTTGCCCCAAATCCTCCACCTCTAAAAGGAAGTATGCAAACGTTTTTTTCAAACAAGATATCGTGCCCAACGCCTCCGATCGAAGTCCAATTCCACGTTTGGAAACAATCTGTGTGGGCATCCCTTACCAGAACACCATCCCATGGAATGTCATGACAGTAATTCCCACGAAATGTGTGGCCGCCGCCAAAATATCGGAAACAATCAGCGTCACCTCCGTTGGTATAAGGCTGAATTGTGTAGGAACAGTCGTTGTTTTCTATAAGATTATTCTGTCCGGCCACAAAAATACAGGCATTTCTTGCTTTGGCTATGGTACTATTTTTTATTGTTGAATTTGATCCACGTAGTTCTACTCCATAACCTGGTGAATCATTAACTATAAACTCCGTCACTGTCGTATTGCTTCCGGTAATATAGAATCCTTTCATCGTTACCACACCATTTGTTTGGAATACTATTCCGGAGCGAGAAACAGCAACTGTTTCGTCGTAGGTTCCTGCGGAAACAATCGCGATATCGTTTGAATTCAATGTATTGGCTGCTTTTTGGATAGTTCTCCATGGTGATGTTTGTGTGCCGGAATTAATGTCATTTCCAGTCGTTGAAATATAGTAAGTTGCTGCAGAAACTGAAGTAGCAAAAAAGACATAAAAAAATGTTAATAAAATTGTTAATATGATTTTTTTCATACCGCTTAATTTATCTGTATTTATATTAGTATATAGGAGTCTTTCATACATATTTTTATAATTATATTGCATTCCTCTTGTAAAGTGAACTAGTGTTCACTATACTAAAAGTATGAACCAATCGATAAACGAAAAAATTAGTGTCGTTATTTCCTACAATCATGAAAAAAATCAGGTTATTCCCTACAAGATCCGTTGGCAGATGCGGGAATATTTTATAAAAAAGCTCGCCTTTTATCACAAAGTAAGAGAGGGTCGGACACTTATACATATCTTTCATGTCACCGATGGCAATCTTGACTTTCGCTTAAAGTTCAATAGTGATGATCTTACTTGGATATTGGAGGAAATATCAGATGGATACACAGTTTAATCAAGACCCACCGACCGTAATGCACATCGACCTAAATTCATGCTTTGCAACCGTCGAACAACAGGCTCACATTCATCTTCGTGGCCGTCCGATAGTTATTGCCGCCTACACTAGCCCCGGAGGATGTATCTTAGCTCCGTCGATCGAAGCCAAAAAACTTGGGATAAAAACCGGTATGAGGGTCCGCGATGCACAAAATATTTATCCTGACGTGATTGTTCGTGGGGTTGATCCGCTCCTTGTCCGTGATGTCCATAAAAAATTTAAAAAAATTTGTTTGGAGTATTCACCAAATGTTGTTCCCAAATCGATCGATGAAGTGGTTATAGATTTTGACAATACTCCGGCATTAGATATTGGTCTAAAAAATATTGGAATTGAGATTAAAAAACGAATGAGAAGTGAGATCGGCGAATGGATATCTTGTAACGTTGGGATTTCAACCAATAGATTTTTGGCTAAACTAGCTTCTTCTCTTCATAAGCCGGACGGGCTTGATGTGATTACCTATAAAAATATAAAAAACGTCTATTCATCGATAAAATTAACTGATTTTAATGGAATAAATACACGATATGAAGCCCGATTGAACGCTCAAGGTATCTTTACCCCTTTGGATTTTTTATCTGCCGAAGGTCTTTTTTTAAAAAAACAAGTTTTCCAAAGTATTGTCGGCCACTATTGGTATTTGCGCCTTCGTGGTTTTGAGACCGATGTTTATGAAAGCAAACAAAAAAGTTTTGGCCAGGAATACAGTCTTGGGGAAAAAACGGCTGATCCAGAGAAGCTTGCCGGTATTATTATGATGCTGACCGAGAAAATGGGAAGAAGATTAAGGGCGTCTGAAAATGCCGCTTATGGAATCCATTTTGGTATTTCGTATGCCGATTGGACCTTCTGGCACCGGGGAAAAAAATTCAAAGAACCTTTATATACAACTAAAGAACTGTTTGGAAGAGTTATGGAAATATTTTCTTTTCAGGAAAATAAAAAAATTGTTTCTAAAATATCGGTTTCTTGCTTTGAACTTTTACCGGTTAAATATTTGCCAATCAGTTTATTTGAGACAGAAATTGAAAAGAAAAGAAAGGTCAGCCTAGCTATTGACAAGATCAATGATCGTTATGGTGAATATATTGTCGCCCCGGCCCTAATGATAGAAAGTAAGAAAAAAATCCTCGACAGAATTGCTTTTGGAAAATAAACTCTTGCATTTTATAAAATAAAAAACCATAATATGATTAATTATTTATTAAAAATTAATAGTATGAAAAAAATTCTACCGGTATTGGTAATTTTATTAATTCTTGGAGTTGGTGGTTATTTTTACATGAATTCAAAAGGTGCTATTCCAAAAGCACCAATTGGAACAGCAAGCAACAATACCGCCTCCACAAATGTCTTTAATTCAATCAAGGATGCTCTTTCAAAATCCTTAAGTTTAAAATGTGTTTATAAAGACGAACGGGGTGTCCAAACGACCACCTATATTAAAGGTGGAGCTGTTCGAGTCTCTATGGTGGAAGATAAAGACAACAAAGAACAACCCAACGCGGTTATTTTAAAAGACAAAAAAATGTATATGTGGAATGAAACAACCAAAGCTGGTTTTACTTACACACTAACTGAACCAAAGATTTCTCCCTCCAAGGAAACAGGGGTAACACCGGAAGTGGCCGCCAATAAAGATGCTTCGGTCTTGGCCGAAATTGAAAAATATAAAGATTCTTGTAAGACAGAAGTTATTGCCGATTCGTTCTTTGTTCCACCGACTGACGTAAAGTTTCAAGACATGAGTGCTTTTACGGAAAATTTAATGAAGCAAATTCCAACAACCGGCCCAGACAAAGAAGCCCAACAAAAAGCCTTTGAAGAATTAATGAAACAAATTACGCCGGGAGCGGACAACGGACAATAAATTTATTTAAGTAAATACCCGCCGTCAACTACAATCTGGCTTCCTGTCATATACGAGGCCATGTCACTTGTCAAAAATAATACGACTTTACCTATGTCGTCCGGAACTCCCATCCTACCCATAGCTACTTCCATCTTTGGCGGCTCGGGATTTCTTTCAAGAGACACCGGTTTTCCCTGCGATTGTGAGACGGCTACTCCGTGAGTCATTACACCACCAGGTGCGACGGCATTAACCCAAATTTTATGAGCGGCTAATTCCAAGGCTACATTTTTGGTAAATCCCCAAACTCCGTGTTTTGATGCATCATAATGAGCCAGTCCAACCATTGATGGATGAATGGCATCAATTGAAGTTATATTAATTATTTTTCCACCTTTATTTTGCTTTATCATTTGTTCTCCAACATACTTAGTTGTCAAGAAAACCCCTCGTAAATTTGTGGCGATGACTCGATCAAAATCTTCTGTTTTCATCTGTGATACGGTTACAAAAGGAAATATTCCGGCGTTATTTACCAAAATATCGATCGTTCCAAAAAAATTAATTGATTCGGCAACTAAATTTTTTACCTCTTCCTCTTTGGAAACGTCAGTTTTTACACCGGCTGCCTTAAATCCCTTTTGCTTCAATTCTTCAACCGCCTTATTCACTTCTTCAACGTTACGGCTAGTAATAACAACATTTGCACCAGCTTCAGCTAGTCGATAGCTTATTCCATAACCAATACCAAGTGATCCTCCTGTCACAATTGCCGTTTTTCCTTCTAGACCCAATAGTTTATCTTTCGGTAAAATTTCCATATTTATTTTTTTCCGCCAGCTGGCGGATTAATTTTTAATTTTTTTTGAAAGAATTTCAGGTAGATAATCGGTAATATGCCAATGGTATTGATGATTAAAATAGCTACATACCAATTACGTTGTTTATTTTGACTGGATTTCCACAGAGCCAACCCTTTCCAAATAAGTTCCCAAATGGCAATGATCACAAAGACATAAGAATGAGTTGTCAAAAAAAAACCTAAACTTTGTAAAAAGTTATTCATACTTTAATATTACATCAAGTTTTTATTCTATAGCTTCTTCTTTTGTCTTATGAATCGTTCCTGGTTTATGATTTGGTGGCGTGTAAATAGTGTAAAGCTTCATCGTTTCCTCCGATGTGTTTATAATATTGTGTTCTGTCCCGGCGGGAATTACAACTGCGGAACCATCGACGATTTCGTGTTCTTCGCCATTCATAATGGCTTTACCTTTACCCGATTCTATTCTAATAAACTGATCGTGTTCAGGATGAACTTCCATTCCAATATCCTCACCAGGTTTTAAGGCCATAACAACTAACTGGCTTTTATCGGTTGTGAAAAGCACTTCGCGAAAATAATTATTTTCTAAAGATTTGTCTTCGATATTTATTACATATCCGGTCATATATATATCACCTCCCCCTCAATTCATTTTAGTATATAATTTTTCCCATGTCACTTGTCATTCTTTTTGGACTTCCGGGAACTGGAAAAACATATGTTGGGCGTATTTTTGAAAAATATTTCGATTATTATTTTTATGATGGTGATAACGACTTGACTGAGGAAATGAGGGCGTCGATTAAAACAAAGACCGTCTTCACCGATCAAATGAGGGATGTTTATTTTAAAATATTAATTTCCAAAATCCAAAATCTAAAATCAAAACATCAAAATTTAGTGATCGCTCAAACTTTTATCAAAGAAAAATATCGGGTTAATTTACTAAATAAAATTCCTGACGCAAAGTTTGTCCTCGTTGAAACAAAAAAATCTATTCGTGAAAAACGTTTAGTAGCTAGAACCGACTACCCCCTTGATCTAGAATATGCAAGGAAAATGAAAACAAATTTTGATGAACCAAAGGTGAGCCATTCAATAATCACCAACAACATTGATGGAGCAAAAAACTTGCAAAAACAAATAGAACTACTTAATCATTGATGATTGTGTCATCCCCGTGAAAACGGGGATCCAAAATACATGGATTCCCGCCTCCGCGGGAATGACAACGACTGCTATTTTGTAATGTATTCAACAATTTTTTTTGCAATATTTCTCTTCGATGACAAAGGAATTTTCTTAACTAACTTGTTTTTTGAAATAATATAAACTTCGTTGTTGTCTGATTCAAATCCCCGATCACTGCGACTAATATCGTTAGCGATGACAAAATCAGCTTTCGATTTACTTAATTTTTTTGTAGCTTCACTAATCAATTCCTTCTCCCCCAATCCGTATTCCGCTTTAAAGGCGATCAAGGTTGTCTTTGGTGATAATTTTTTTATCTGATTTACAATTTTGACTTGAGGAATAAGTTTTAAATTAACAAGGCTATTGCTGGATAGTTTACCATTAACAGGTCGATCAACTTTGAAGTCGGAGACAGCAGCGGCTTGAAAAAAAATATCAATGTTTTTAATATTATCCTTTACTAAATTCATTAATTCTTCAGCTGTTTCAAATATCTTTTCTTTAATTAAATATCTAGGTTTGACTGAATTTTTCGATCGAAGTAACACAACATCGGCTCCTCGAAGATAGCACTCTTCCGCCAATGCCACTCCCATTTTTCCGGAACTTCTGTTAGTGATAAAACGAACTTCATCAATTTTTTCGACCGTTCCCCCGGCGGTAACAATAATTTTTTTTCCTTTTAAGGAGTTTGTTCTTTGAATTTGTTTTGATATTTCTTCCATTATCACCTTCACACTTTCCAACTTTCCAACACCTTCATATCCACAGGCCAACATTCCTGAAGTTGGCTCAATGACTTGATAACCAATTGATTTTAATTTGCTTAAATTTTCCTGGACGATCGGGTTTCCCCACATATTAGCGTTCATTGACGGACAAATAATAACTGAGGCGGTCATCGCTAAAGCAGTAGTTGTTAAAAAATCATCGGCAATTCCATGTGATAGTTTTCCAATAATATTGGCCGTTGCCGGAACAATCACCATCACGTCGGTTTTATCGGCCAACTCAATATGCTCAACTTTTCTATTCTTCAAAACTTCCCGGTAGTTAAAATTTTTTTCAAATAAATTTATAAGGACTTTATTTCCTGAAGCTTTTTCAAAATCATTAAGAGAAACCATTTCTGTTGCCGACTTGGTCATAATAACAAAAACTGCATAACCTTCACTCTTTAACAGTTTTATTAAATCAAGGACTTTATAAGCAGCAATTCCGGCAGTGATGCCAATTAAAATACTTTTTCTCATTGAGAGAATTATATAAAAAAATAAGGAATAAATTTACTGTAGTATACCCAACCCAATAATTCCGATGAGAATCAGATATCCGGCAATGAGATAGTTAAGAAATTTTGGAAAAACCAAAATTAATATACCAAATACTAATGAAGCTAGCGGGCTTAAATTTGAAAAAGAAATACTCATATGTTTTTATAAATTTCCACCTAAAAGGCGGATAATAAAGACGATAACCGCTATAACAAGTAATAGGTGGATCAACCCTCCACCAACTTTAAGAGTAAATCCGCCTAACCATGAAATAACTAGTAAAATCAAAATAATATCTAATATTCCCATAATTATTTTTGTTTATCCTGGATTCCTTTATCAAGTATTTTTGATAGGAATTTTAGAACTTTTAATTTAATACTTTTACTAAAATATTTAACATCTTCAACGACGTTATTCCATTCATGAACCTTGTTGGTGAGATTATTTATTAACTTAGTAGTAATAAAAAACAACCACAATAACCAAATTAAGGCAAAAAAAGCTGTAATCATCGCTATCGATGACGTGATATAAAAAATATCTTGCCAGTTTATTTCCATAGGCTTTCGGATCTCATCCGTTTCGCATTGCTCGGCCAATATAAATAACGACAACTGCACCAATTACGGCAACAATCAGACTGTAAAGATTAAATCCTGTTACTCCTGATTGACCAAAAAAGTTCATGATAAAACCTCCAACCATGGCTCCAATAATTCCCATTATGATATCCATCATCGTACCTTGATTGGAATCTGTTTTCATAATCATTGATGCAATCCATCCGGCCAATGCGCCAAAAATTATCCAAAGTATAATTCCCATATTATTTCATTCACCACCTTTCAATTTAAGATTTAAAAATCCAATACTACCCGCTTTACTTTGTTTGATTAACATTGACATCAATCTTACTGGGTATATTTATCTGCGGGGTACCCATTTGTCTTATTGCTGGTAATCCATACATAAAAAACAGATATATTACAACTAACAAAACAATTACCCCAACGATCATCCCCATACCTCCGTCTGATTCGTTTGATGGCGTCGGATTATTTACTACTGTCACCATATTTTACTCACCTCCTCTTTTTTTATATTTTTTAACGAGCTGCCTTTTTCACATCTTTTACTGCATGATCTAAAGAGTTTTTGATTGATTTCGTAACTCTCTCTACTTTTTTCTTTTCTTCAGTAAATTTATCTTCGACCTCGTTTTTTTTATCTTCAACTTGTTCCTCAGCATTCTCTATATAATTTTCTACTTGTTTTTTTGCATTCGTAAGTACCTTCTTTACTTTTTCACGGTTTTTTTTATTACTTAAAACTACGGCTCCGGCAACTGCAACACCCGCTCCAACGACCGCTCCCGCAACGGCTGCCGCAACTGGATTAATTCCACCTTGATTGTTTTGATTTGTCATATTTTTTATCACCTCCTTACATTTTTAAAATAATTATTGAGTCTCAACATCTTTTGGCGTGATTGGGTAGATCATTTCCAAGAAGTAAACTAATCCCCAAGCAATACAAAGGTATACGATAGCAGCAATTATTGTTGACCATTCTATTACAGAGCTTCCCGTTATTGATAGACCCAAAATACCACTAAAAGGACTGGCTAAAGGTGTAGTTAATGTGTAAATAAAACTGGTAAAACCAACTGAAGAATTTGCCCCTAATAATTTGAGAACAACCCTAAATAAAAGTAACATTTCTACGAACCCTAATATATACCAAATAATTTGATTAAATCGAAATATCGTTTTTTTCTTATCATAAACTTTTTGAGGGGCTTCTCCTTTTGCTTCTGGTTCGACTTGCTTGGTGGTTTTTTTAATTACCTGCTGAGGAGGGGTTTGGTTATCAATTATCGTTACTTCTTCTGTAGAATCTGTTTGAGTTATCATCGTATGCTAAGCTTATACAGTCGTTAGAAATTACACAGTAACGAATCAGGTATTTTTTATGTGATTGAGATAACAGCACTTTAGTAATTTAAATTACTATTTATGTGAGTTTATGGCTTAATGACAATTCCAGGTTTAATTTTTTAATATCTTTAAATACGATTGAGTGGTCTATATATTTAATCAGTCCTTTTTTTTCCAGCTTTACCATTTCTATACTTGCTGTTTCTCTGGCTATTCCGACCAACGTTGCTATATCCTGCTGTGTAAACCGATGGCGAACAATAATACCCTTACCATACGCTTCTCCAAAATGTTTAGTAATGTATAAAAGTATTGATATTATCCTTCTATATGCGTCACTAAATACCAAATTTTCAATTCGAGTAAGTGATTCAGCATAATCCTCAATCAGCTCACTTAATAATTTAAAAATGATGGTTGGTCTGTCTTTAATAAAAGAAACTACCTTGTCTCTAGGCGCACGTCCCACTTCAACTTGAGTTAGAGCTTCAAAAAAATAAACATTAGGTGTCCCGTTAACTGCCCAGACCATGGGAAAATATGAGATGGGCCTGAGAATATGGAGTGTCAGTTCAAAACCTGTATTTGATATAGTATATTGTCGAACATACCCTTTTGTTAGACAAAATATACCCAACGGATCATCATCGGCTCGAATTAACATTTCACCTTTTTTATAACTGCGAACCGAAAATTGTTTATAAAACTCTTCAAACTCCTTTGTTTTATTTTTGTTCATTGTAGTTTGCTAAGTATTACTTACACGGTAAGAGTATATAAAAAATAACCACAAGTCAATACCTAATGACCAAACCCTGTATTTGGCAAAGCTGGATTTTTTGAGTTTGATTCTTTATTGTTTGACCATCCACCTGGAGCACAACCATTTCCACCTCGAACTTTAAAGTAATAAGCTGTATTTGGATCTAAGTCATTTATAGTATAACTAGCAACACCTGTTGAAAGACCAGCTGGGAAAGATACTCCATATTGCTCACTTCCTGGACTTAAACCATATGCAATAAAGTAGTAAGAAAGATTACCGCTTACAGGAGAAAAATATAATGTTGCTTTACTTCCCGCTCGGTCAATTTGAAAAAGGTTAGGAGTATTTGTTGGGACCGAATCAACACAAACTGGGGTAGAAGTGGAGGAACTGGATGATGAAGATGAGCTGGTTGTTGATGTGGGGGTTGGAGTGGGAGTTGTACAAGTTGGTTTTGTAATAGTGTTACTGTCTAATGTAACAGCAGCGGTCCGCGCTAACGCTCTACCGTTTAGATTTGCACTGGTATTCAATACAACTGATGTCCCAGCCATTATTGTTCCTATAAAGGTCGAGCTTGACCCTAGAGTGGCTTGACTGGAAACGACCCAAAAGACATTACAGGCCTGAGCACTATTCGTAAGAGATACAACACTATTTGACGCTGTAACAAGATCAGATGATGCTTGAAATATAAAAACTGCATTTGAGTCTCCTTCTCCATCAAGTGTCAGTGTCCCTGTCAGATTATTAGTATCGCCATGGCCAAACGCATAGACGCCTGTGGTTAAAGTTTTCCCTCCAAGTTGATTGTTGGTGGTGACATATGTAGTGGTCGGCGTCCGTCCAGAAGCATCGGTAGATGCTGTGCCTAAATCTGTTTCTGCTTGTGTTAGTTTAGCAGCATTAGTTACACGACAGGCGCCAATATATCCGCTATCACCGTCGTATATTGTCCCTGTTACTTCTGAGCATGTTAATCCTGTGATCGAAGCTCCAGCGGACAAACCAACATCACCACTAATTGATGATGTCGGAACATCGGTAATTGATGTGTGAGCCAAAACCGCAAAATTATCAGTTGTTAAAAGATTTACTGCTGTGGTTGCCGCATTCGTCTGTGGAACCATGAAAGTAAATTGGAGCAAAAGAATAAGCAATAATACTACAAAATACTTTATTTTTTTAAAAACTTTCATAATTATTTTATGTGTAATATAAGACTATAAATCACACATACATTACTCAGTAATGTACATTATATTTAACATGTAATCAAAATAACAAACTAAATGTAGTTTACATTACGCTTTAACTTTGTGTATTCACGTATACTACTGTCGATGCTCAATTTAATTCTGTTATTAGTGGTTGGTTCGATCATGGCCTATTTATCTCAGAATAATTTCATGCTGGTAACCTTACATCTTGGCAAATATGTGTTCTCTGGTATTCCCCTTTTTTACGTTATCATTGGTTCTCTTTTGGCAGGACTTATTTTAGCCTATCTTGTTTACCTGGTTAATTCAATTTTTACCGGCTTTACCATACGGGGAAAAGATAAAAAAATAAAACAAGGAAAAAGTGAAAACGTGGATCTGACTAAACAGGTCCACCAACTGGAATTAGAGAATGAAAGGCTCAAAAATAACTCCACTGTTATTGAGCCGCTAGACAAAAATGCGTTATGAAATCCTTTCTTGCTAAAATTTGGAAGTTTTTAAACATGCCTAAAGGTGTCCAATTATTTTTCATGCGTTTTTTCCAAAATCAATTTTTGGTTGGAGTGACGGGAATTATTTTTAATGAAAAAAACGAAATTTTACTTTTTAAACATACCTACAGACAGCATTCTTGGAGTCTACCGGGAGGTTATTTAAAATCCGGAGAACATCCAAGAGAAGCTATCGAACGGGAAATAAAAGAAGAGTCTGGATTAGTCGTCAGTGTAGATGAATCACTCAAAACCCGCACTGATCGAACCAGCTCTCGATTGGACATGTGCTATATCGGTGTATTTATTGGCGGTGAATTTACTCCAAGCGAAGAAGTGTCGGACTATGGTTTTTTTTCACAAGACAAAATGCCACTCCTCCGAAGTAACCAGGTTTTTTTAATCGAAGAAGCCCTCCAACAAAAAGGTTGAAAAATTGTATCAATTTTTTTATCTCTTCCTTTCTCCGTGAGACATGATTGACGATTCTTGATTAAGTGCCTTGCTAAATTCTCCGAAAAAATTAACCATATTAAACCTGCGTGGGATATATAAAGTAACTAGCATATATCCATTCGGAATTGTTTTAGCTTGAAAAGGACGATATGTACTTCTTTTTAGATTAACGGATATTCTCATTGCTGAAAACT
>Ga0172379_10002647_pt1 | contig 31043 bp, 31 predicted proteins | sample GrowelOW334metaG_FD_119756 | JGI IMG/M metagenome (GOLD analysis project Ga0172379, IMG submission 119756) | Groundwater microbial communities from an aquifer near a municipal landfill in Southern Ontario, Canada - Groundwater well OW334 metaG | ecosystem: Environmental > Aquatic > Deep...
GTTTTGAATATCCTTTGTCGAGCAAAATCTTAATCTCCAACCGTTCGGCCGAAGACAAATCCTTGGCTTTTTTCATGTGGTTACTCTATTACAGAGTGTCCTAATTGAGAACGGAATTTAGGTAAGCCAACCATAAGGGTTGAGCTCTGACAACCAATAGAGGAGAAAGATCACATGAATAAGCAACCGTTGTTGTTCACTATCGTTTTGGTGTTTGCAATGGCTGTTTTTGCGGTCATTCAACTTCATGCCATCAAGGAGGTTCGCCTGGTCTTGACCGACAAGGTGGAAAAAGAAAAGCTGGCCGACAGCTTTGTCACTAGCGCCATCGGAAACAAGGATTTTCTTGCCAAGCTTTCGCCTAGCGATGCCCTTGTTTGGACGAAATTGGTAAAGCAAGCCGAGGAAAATCGTCTAGCGAGCGGTTTGCAAGAGTCGTGGACGACATTTTCGGCGGCTGGTGTTCCTGTCGCTGTCACCTTCTACGATGAGTACGGGGTGTCGTACACCGCGGTCGTTGGGACAATGACCTACTCACGAGGAGGTGGAAATTCCCGCTTTGAACCATGTTTAGCTTTCTATGTCGGTAACGCTATGGGGGGATGCGAACGTCTTGATGGTTTTGATGCCGGTTCGGGCCAAAGTAGGTCTCTGAACGAATGGATCAAGCCTCCAAATGTCAGCTACTCTCTCGTGGCAGAGGATATCAGGAAGAAGGTTTACCAACACCTTCGCCTGGCACCATCGTAATATCGCCCGCCCGCAAGGGACGACAACCCGTCGTCAGTTGCGAGGCGGGTTTGTTGTTTTTGTGCGAAATTGGATTTCGCACAATTGTTTAGGAAAATTTTAAATTTGCTATACTAGCAACATGTCCTACATTATCGTCGGCTTGGGCAATCCAGGCGAAGAATACGTAAATACTCGGCACAATGCCGGTCGCTTGGCGGTGACCGCTTGGGCCAAAGCTTATCAAAAAGCCGAAGATCTCAGCGAGTGGAAATTCGACAAAGTTTTAAATGCCCAAAAAAGTAGTGGTGAAGTTTTTCCGGAATTGCTGTCGGGCAAGAAAAATAAAAAAGGTGAGAAAGTGCTGGTGCTACTGCCGGAAACTTTTATGAATAATTCGGGTAAGGCGCTAAAAGATAAAATCAAAAGCGTCAAAGCGGCGGAGAAATTGATAGTGGTCCACGATGACCTCGATTTACCACTCGGGACGATGAAGATGGTTTTTAATCGTGGCTCCGGTGGACACAAAGGTCTCGAGTCGATCATCAAAGCGATCAAAACTCAAGGCTTCATTCGCATTCGTCTCGGCGTCTGTCCGACGACACCGACCGGCAAACCAAAAAAACCAGTGGGGGATAAATTGGTGGATTTTATCGTGGGTGAATTTAAGCCCGATGAGGAGAAAGTTTTCAAGAAAATCGAGAAGCGCGCCGTGGAAGCGATTGATTTGATTTTGGGTGAAGGGAAGGAGAAAGCGATGGGGGAAATAAATAGCAGTAAGTAGCCCGCCAAAATTTCTTGTCCACTTAAGTTTTTATTAAAAAATTTGGTGGATTCGCAATAAACTTAGGAGGGTAAATAAACCCTACATGAATAGCAAAGCTAAATTTATAAATAAATTTATTCAGTAGGGTAAAAATTATGAACCACAACAATATTACCACTGCTTTGGAATTGCCGGGGCAGAAAATTATCAAAAATTTCGGTTTGGTCAAGGGGATTGTCGTTCGCTCGCGTTCGATCATTGGCTCGATCGGCGCTTCGCTCCAGACTATCGTCGGTGGAAACATTTCGCTCTTTACCGAACTGTGTGAGAAAACTCGCCAAGATGCTTTTGATCTAATGGTCAAACATGCCGAGGACCTTGGGGCCAACGCCATCATCGCGGTTCGTTATGATGCCACCGAAGTCATGCAGGGCGTGACAGAGGTGTTGTGTTATGGGACGGCAGTGACGGTTGAGGAATAAAAATTAAACAAACTCCCCCGGTTTCGCGAAGCGAAACCGGGGGAGTTTTTTTGAGCTAATTAAGCTTTTTCTTCAACAACTTTGTCGGCAGTTTTTTCGATCGCCGGCAGAGTGACAGCGCCAAAGGCCAAGGTCATCTTTTGGCTCTTTGGTTCAAAGAGGTTGATGGTAAAGGTATAAGTCTTGCCCAATTCCAAAGTTTTGCGTAGATCTTCTTCGGTTTTGAACTCAGACACATGAACTAAACCAGCTACCCCTTCTTCGATAGAAACCAGAGCGCCATGTTTGTTGTATTTGATAACTACACCCTTGACCACATCGCCCCGCTTGTATTTTTTATCAGTTTCAGACCAAGGATTTGGTTTGAGAGCTTTGATGGAGAGGGAAATCTTGTCGTCTTTGATTTCAATGATTTTAGCCTTAACTTTCTCGCCTACTTTGAAGATATCACGAGGATTTTCGACGAGTGACCAGTCAATTTCAGAAATGTGGACCAAGCCTTCGAGGCCATCTTCCACTTTAACGAAAATACCAAAATCAACCGTTCCAGTGACTTCACCGTCAACCACATCACCAAGACTATACTTTTCGATTAAAGATTTTTTAATCTTATTGTCCTGGCTCTTTTCTGAGAAGATTAATTTATTTTCTCGAGGGTCAGCCGTAATAACTGTGACGGTAATCATTTTACCAACCAATTTACGCAATTCGTCAGCAATCTTGTCTTTATCACCATCAGTCACGCGAGGATAGTGATCGGCTTTGAGCTGAGAAGCAGGGATAAAACCATCGATACCTTGCCATTCGAGGATTAAACCACCCTTGTTGGCATCTTTGACCATCAGGTCAAAAACGGCCTTGGACTTGATGGCTTTTTCGGCCTCATTCCAAACGAGAGCTTGTTTGGCTTCTTTGAGTGATAATTCAATATAACCTTCCTCACCTTCGAGATCGACTATCTTAGCAGTAACAGTATCACCGACGTTGACCTTTTTGATTACATCGCGGGCGTTTAGGTATTCGCGACCAAAAATAATTCCAGTCCCAAATGGTGGTACGTCAACATACAAAGTCATCTTTTCCTTGGCAATGACTCGGCCTTCAACGAGAGCGCCAACTTCTGGCAGGGCGGTGGAATTTTTAGTAATTTCCTCCATGACGACTCGGTTGACGGTCTTTACGGCGCCAGCCTCCTCGGTATCAACCTCTAACGGTCGAATATCTACATCTTTTGACATTAAATTTTATTATTTTAGCTCGACTTGGGGTCGAACACTGAGGTCGGGTTTTGGAAGATTTTTGGGGTTTTTAAGCCTTTTTTGAACCTCGCAAAGCTTTTCCTGCAGTCCTATTAATGGGTTAGAGTATATAGGAAAAAAAGGATTTTGCAAATTAAGGTTTTTTTGCTATAATAGGGGGGTAGGAACGGTTTTTTTAGGTTTTAATTTTTTAACACGCATAAAATTCTGCTGAATTTTTGCTCTGCTCGCGCCAGTCGCACTGCGCAAGGTTAAAAAATTTAAACTAAAAAAACCTAGTTTGATTTAAGATTTTTGTAGTGTAAATCCGGCAAGAACTTAAGTTAAAAATGGTTGGGCTTGGGTCTGGGTTTTTAACTTAAGTTCTTGCCGGAAACTCAAAAATTTTAAATCAAAAATAAACTAATAATTTTATGATCGTTAATTTTTATGGCCAAGCCTTTATTAAGGCCCAGTTTGGTGATACGGTAGTTGCTTTTAACCCTATCGCCAAAGAGTCTGAGGCAAAAACGACCCGTTTTGGAGCCGATTTATGCTTAGTCTCATCCAATGTGCCAGAGGCCAACGGCTTGGACTCTGTCACTTATGCCAACAAAATCCCTTTTGTTGTAGAAGGGCCTGGTGAATACGAAAAAGCCGGTATTTTCATCCGGGGTATTTCTTCTGGCGGAGTAGATGGTTCAGTCAATACTATATATACGATGACTCTCGACGGGATCAATATCTGCCACCTGGGCTTACTCAAGGATCCCAACCTGCCTGCTGAGGCGATCGAAGACCTGGGTTCGATTGATATCCTTTTTGTGCCGATTGGTGGTGGTCAAGTTTTGGATCCCAAAGAAGCCGCCAAAGTCGTGGCGGGTCTCGAACCGAGCGTGATTGTGCCGGTGATGTATGATAATGACAGTATCTTGAAGACCTTTCTCAAGGAGGCGAGTGATGGCAAGGAAACTTACGTTGATAAGCTGACCGTCAAACGCAAAGATTTAGATGGCAAGGCGGGTGAAGTGATTGTTCTTAAAGCAGACATTTAATTATATTTTTATAAAAAACTATGTCTTGGCAAAATAAACTTAATCAATGGCGCAACGAGTCGGATGAAAAAAAGCAACAATTAGCCGTGATGATGGCGGTGGCGGGGACGGGACTGATTTTTGTTTGCTGGTTGTTTATTGTCGCTTTTGATTTAAGTTCTCCTACGCCCGCGCCAGTCACCAAAGCGCCCGTCGCTGTCGAAGCAGTGGCGACCACGACTGATCAAATCTCTTGGTGGCAAAAGGTTTCGTCTGGTTCGACTGAGGCGGTATTGTCAATTTGGCAGGGGATCAAAATTACAGCCGATGGGGTTATGAAATAATCATGTGGCCAATTGAATTTTTTAAAAAAGAAAATATAATCCGAAATATAAAAGATAATGAAGGGACGAGATAAAAAATCAAATAAAAAAGAACCGACTGCTGATCGGGTGTTTGCTGAGGGTGAGGAGCGAATTTCCGCTATCAATATTGTCACCGAAATGCGCGAAGCTTATCTCGACTATTCAATGTCGGTTATTGTTGGGCGCGCCCTGCCAGATGTCCGTGATGGTTTGAAGCCAGTTCATCGTCGCATTCTTTTTTCGATGAATGAGCTCGGCTTGACCGCCAGTAGTAAATTCCGCAAATCAGCGACCGTGGTGGGAGATGTGTTGGGTAAATATCATCCCCATGGTGATTCGGCTTGTTATGATGCCATGGTGCGTATGGCTCAGGATTTTGCTATGCGTTATCCACTGGTGACTGGTCAGGGTAACTTTGGCTCGATTGATGGTGACTCGGCCGCGGCTATGCGTTATACCGAAGCCAAGATGTCTAAACTGACGGCGGAGCTTTTACGTGATATTGAAAAGGAGACGGTAGATTTTACTCCCAACTATGATGGTACTCGTCAGGAACCGAGCGTTATGCCTAGTGTCGTCCCTAATTTACTTTTGAACGGCGCGATGGGTATTGCGGTCGGTATGGCTACCAAGATTCCACCCCACAATCTAACAGAGTTGATGGACGCACTCTCTCACCTAGCTGATCATCCAGAAGCGACGACTGAAGATTTACTAGAATTTGTCAAAGGGCCAGATTTTCCGACGGGTGGCTTGGTTTTCAATCAAGAAGATATTCGTCATGCCTATGCCACTGGTCGGGGTGGAGTTTTAATGCGAGGGGAAGCTGAAATTATTGAAAACAAAGCTGGCAACTACCAAATTGTCGTCTCCTCGATTCCCTACCAAGTCAATAAATCAGAAATGATTGTTAAGATTGCTGATCTGGTGCGCGATAAAAAAGTCGAAGGTATCCGTGATATTCGCGATGAATCGACCAGAGATATTCGCGTGGTGATTGATCTCAAAGCCGGTGCTCATCCCCAGAAAATTCTCAATGCTCTCTACAAACACACTGATTTAGAATCAACCTTTAACTACAACATGCTGACGCTGGTGGCGGGGGTACCGAAACTGTTACCTCTGCGTTCGATTTTGGAAGAATTCCTTAGTCATCGCCAGATTATTGTCACTCGTCGGACCAAGTATGATTTGCGCAAGGCCGAAGAACGGGCTCATATTTTGGAAGGTTTGAAAAAAGCTCTGGATCATATTGATGAGATTATTAAGCTGATCAAAAAATCCAAAGATACCGAAGAAGCCAAGGCCAACCTGATTAAAGTTTTCAAGTTTTCCGAGCTTCAGGCGGTGGCGATTCTCGAAATGCGCTTACAAAAATTGGCGGGTCTAGAGCGTCAGAAAATTGAAGACGAATTGAAAGAAAAATTAGACCTGATCAAGGAACTCAAGGCAATCTTGGCTGATCCGAAAAAAGTGCTGGCGATTATCAAAAAAGAATTTGTGGAAATTCGCGAGAAATATGGTGATGCTCGTCGGACCAAGGTGATCAAAGGTGGAGCTAAGGAAATCAATGTGGAAGATTTAGTCCCGGAAAAGGAAGATGTGCTAGTTTTGACCGCTGGTGGCTATATCAAACGCACTGATCCGAGTGAATATCGATCACAGAAGCGTGGTGGGGTGGGTGTTATTGATCTCAATATGAAAGAAGAAGATTTTGTCACCACTTTGTTGACGGCCAATACTCATGACGACCTACTCTTCTTTACCAATCGGGGCAAGGCCTACCAAATCAAAATGTACGATGTGCCAGAAGGTAAACGGGCTACTCGTGGTAAATCAATCATGAATTTCTTGTCTTTGTCTGATGATGAAACTGTCACTAGTATCTTACCGATGCCTAAGGAGCTAAAGAATGTTAAATTCTCTCTGGTGTTGGTGACTCAAAATGGTGAGGTTAAAAAAGTATCAGCCGATAGTTTCAAAGATGTTCGTCGGAGTGGCATCATCGCTATCAAACTCGAAACTGGGGATTTACTTTTGTCTGTCTCAACAGTAGAGAAGGGGGATCAGATGATTTTGACGGCTCAATCAGGCCAATCAATTTGTTTTAAAGAATCAGAAGTGAGAGAAATGGGCCGAGCGGCTGGTGGGGTGCGAGCGATCAAGCTCAAAAAGGGAGATTTAGTCGTCGGCGCTGGCAAGATTCCCGCGGAGCTGAAAAATGGCAGTTTGTTGGTCATGACCGATACTGGCCATGGCAAGCGTACCCTCTTGAAAGAATTCAAAGTGCAAAAACGAGGTGGTTCTGGTATCAAGGCGGCTAATATTACCAAAAAAACTGGTCCGTTGATGGTAAGCAAGGTTCTCGATGGTAGTCAGGAAGAAATCATTGCTATTAGTAAGCAGGGTCAGATTATTCGTACCAACATCAATGAGATTCCGATGATTGGTCGCGCCACTCAGGGGGTCAAGGTTATGAAATTAAAAGAGGGTGATGGTATCGCTTCGGTAACGTGTTTGTAAAAATCAGTAGTAAAAGTAATAAAGTAATAAAACAATAAAAACTCCCCCGATTTTCGCAAAGCGAAAATCGGGGGAGTTTAGTTTTGCACCCTGGTGGGGTAGTCAAAATTTTTTGCAAAAAATTTACTCCACAGGGCAAGCTTTGAGTTTTACCCTTTGACTTATATAATATAACTATGTCTTTTGCTGTCCCCGAAGATGTCGCCAAAGAATTTGGTTTGATGTCTGGAGAAGAAGTGGCCGAGTTTGGAACCGGTATCGGTGCCTATACTTTAGCTTGTGCCAAAATTGTGGGTGGTAGTGGTAAAATTTATGCTATTGATGTCCAAAAAGATTTATTGGAACGTCTGCGTAATGACGCTAAAAATTTAGGCATAACCAATATTGAATATATTTGGGGCGACATCGAAGAAGTTGGTGGCACCAAGCTGAAGGATCATCTCGTGGATGTGGTTTTAATGGCCAGCGTCTTTTTCCAATTGGCTGATAAATTGGGAGCGGTCAAGGAAGCTCAACGCTTATTGCGATCTGGTGGGCGCATTGTTTTTATTGACTGGTCAGACTCTTTTGGTGGTCTAGGGCCTAAGCCAGAAGATGTTTTTGGGTCAGACACTGCTGAAAATTTATTTACTACCAATGGTTTTAAAAAGGTCAAAAGTTTTCAGGCCGGTGATCATCACTACGGTCTAATTTTTCAAAAACAGACTTAAATAAAATTTTATGGATAAATCTAATTTCTTTCAAATTGGTCTCCTCGTCTTTCTCGCCTTTGCTGGTATTGTCGCTGTCTTGATTTTTGGTGGATTTATACCTGGTTTTAGAACAGTCACTGGCGGAACTGGTGGAACGATTGTTTTATGGGGGACTCTACCGGAATCAAGTTTACAGACTTTTGTTGGAAATCTAAACAGACAATACGAAAAAAGTTTTGTTTTGAAATACGTCGCCAAAAACCCAACCAATTATGAGGCGGATCTGGTGGAAGCCATGGCTTCGGGCCAGGGACCAGATTTGGCTATTTTGCCACAGGATTTACTGATCAAGCATAGCAATAAGATAGTTCCGATCCCTTATAGCACTATCACCGCCCGCACTTTTCAGGACACCTATTTTGACGGAGCCGATATTTTGCTGACGACCGCTGGTATTACCGCCTTGCCCTTGATGGTTGATCCATTGGTCATGTATTACAACAAAGATTTGTTTTCGGCCAACAATATCGCTTTTCCGCCAGCCAATTGGTCAGATTTTCTACGAGTACAAAAAACTTTAACCAAACAAAACGACGCTGGCAATCTTTTGCAGTACGGCACAGCCTTGGGTGATTTTTTCAATATTGCCAATACCAAAGAGATCGTTGTCGCTTTATTGATGCAGTCTGGTAACCCCATCATCAAACTTGGAGAAAAAGGTTTGACGGTGGTGCTAGGAGAGAATCCTAATGTCCAAACTATGTCTTCAGCCAAAGCGGCCACCCAGTTTTTCACTCAATTTTCCGATCCGACCAAGGCGACTTATAGTTGGAACCGCTCTCTACCCGAAGCCCAAGAATCTTTTTTGGGAGGTCTTTTGGGCACTTATTTTGATTTTGGTAGCGCTATCACTACTATTAATTCGAAAAATCCTCACCTTTATTATGATATCTCGATTATTCCCCAACGCGACAACAATCTCTCTCGTCTGACCTATGGCCGGATTATGACCGTAGCCGTAATGGCTAGTAGTAAAAAGCAGGCCTACGCGGCTTCGGTTGCTCAAATTTTAACCAATGCCTCTTCGGCGAAAGTTTTTGCTGAGGCGACCAGTCTAGCACCGGCCCGACGAGATCTCCTGTCGGCTGGAGCTAGTGATCCTAAGAAAGACGTCATCTACAAGAGCGCTCTGGCTAGTCGAGCTTGGCTTGATCCAGATCCAGTAAAAAGCCGGCAAATTTTCAATAGCATGATTGAGTCCATGACCATCGGTCGGGTTGGGGCTGAGGGGGCGGTGTCTTCGGCCGCCGGAGAATTAAATACTCTAATTTCCAATAGTTATGCCCAATAAAAAATTACAAATTGTTTCGTCCTTTGTTTTAGCTTTGGTGGTGGTCGTCGTGCCAATGATCGCCTTGGCGGTGGGAGAGTTTGTCACCTGTGATGGGCCAGTTGGTATTTCTGGTGGGACAGTTTGTGATCTCAACAAATTACTAACCATGGTCAATAAAGTGATTGATTTCTTTGCTTTTCGTTTGGTACCGCTTATCGCTACGGGAGTGATTCTATGGGCGGGTATTCGGGTGGTCTCTCAGCCAGAAAGTGTCAATGCTAAGTCAGAAGTAAAAAAACTTTTATGGACCCTCGTCTTAGGGTTAGTCATTATTTACTCGGCTTATTTTATTGTTCAAGCGATTATCAATAGTCTGGTGGCGGATAATGAAGTCGGCCAGACCTTAAAAGAGACTTTTAATTAACGGTATGACAAAAAATAAATTTAAAAGCATTGTTATTTCTTTGTTTGTCTTTGGTCTGATGGTTTTGCCGGTCATTTTTACTTATGCGGCTGTTGATGTGGGTACTGGCGGTATTGACACAGGTGGTGGCATCAGTTCTTTTCAGCTTAAAAACCCAATCCAAGCCACCAATTTTGAACAATTTCTAGCGGATATTCTGAATATCCTCGTTCAAATCGGTGTGCCGATTCTGGTCTTTATGACCATCTATACCGGTTTTTTGTTTGTAAAAGCTCGGGGTAATCCTGGTGAATTAACCAAAGCCAAGGACACCTTTTTGAATTTGATGATTGGGGCCTTTATTGTCTTGGGCTGTTTTGCTATTTCGGAAGCTCTGAGAAATACCGTGGCTGAGCTCGGCGATATTGCCGTTCCCAATATTGGTAATTAAAATTTATTAAATTTAATTTTAGAAAAAATGAATTTAACTTTAGGGGGGGTAATAACAAATTTTGTTTCTACTATCATGGGGCCACTACTGGTGGCGATGGTGGGTTGGGCGGTCATCGTTTTCTTTTGGAGTCTGTTTGAATATCTCCAGGGAGATGCCGCCAAAAAAGGGAACGCTCTGAGTCGAATTAGCTGGGGTATTTTAGTGCTCTTTGTGATGATCTCGTTGTGGGGTTTGGTTTCAATTTTGACTAACACTTTTACTGGTTGGGGTGGAGGTGGTAATCAGGTTCAAGTTCCTTATTTTCAGGGGCAATAAATGTGTATAAATATTTTGCTTACTAGGCCTAGTTATGGGATAATACAAGTATTAATAAAAACAAGTCGAATTAAAAGCAATTATAAATTAATAGTTTAAAAATATGGATACACAAGTTACAGATATAAGCTCTCTCTTTACTTTTTTTCAAGGTTTGATGAGTGCTATTTTGCCAATTTTAATTGGTTTGGCGGTCATCTTTTTTATTTGGTCGTTGTTGATGTTTTTGAAAGAATCAGGTTCCAAGAAAGACGAAGCTAAAAGCCAAATGATTTGGGGGATTGTTATCATCTTCGTCATGGTTTCGGTCTGGGGTCTGGTCGGCATTTTGCAAGGATCTCTAGGAGAGGGAAATGCTCCAACTGATCTCGAGGGTACACTTTTGCCTAGTTAAAAATTATTCATGATTGCTTACGCTGCCGTTGGCCGAATTGCCTTGATTGATAATATTGAAAGAGTAATTCTCGACCCCCTGATTACTTTGCTGTTTGCTTTGGCTGTGATGTATTTCATTTGGGGTCTATTAGAAACTATCACTTCGGGAGACGATTCTGCTAAGAGAAAAACGGGTAGTCAGCATATCATGTGGGGTTTAATTGGTATTTTTATTATGGTGACGGTCTACGGCATCTTGAATGTCGTTTCTAGCACCATCTCCTCGTTCTAAACAGGAAAACATAACCATTGGAAAAGGGCGGAACACTGTGTGTTCCGCCCTTTGTAGTTTTTTAGGATGTGTGAATTACTTTGGTCGGAAGGTGACCGTCACCTTTCCCTTTTCGAGGGACCGTAGACGGAAAGGAATTCCGCCAACCATGTGGGCATTGTCGCCATTTTTTTCGTTGTAAGCGAACGGTTGGCGACCCTCTTCCTGAATTTCAACAATACCACCTTCTTTACCTTCAGCGGATGCACTCCAGCCGTGGCGCGAGGAGATGGTTTGCCACCGACTCCATTTACTGGGTTCGGCGACGAAGACCACTGGCTCATCGGATTTTTCTTGCTGGGATTCCACGATTGTATTCATGGCACCCCCGGCGGTGTCCACCCAGTCAATGTTGAATCCAAACAGGACCAACATCGCTAGGCAGAGCATCCAGGCCCTCCAGGCCGTTTTTTGTGGTGCCGGCTTGAAGGCAGGTAGGATGAATGATCCAACGATGAGGATGACTGCCACCCATACCGTCGAGCGGTGATTTATCCACTGGTCCATATAGAAACCAGGAAAGATAAAATACACCACTCCTGCGATCATTGCGATGGAGAGCAACCCCACTACGAGGTTATTCTCCCTCACTTCTCCCCATGAACGTTTTGCTGGGGCTGGGTTGTTTCCCGCTTGGGCTGAGGTAGCTGATGGAGAAGTTGCTGGTGTTGCGGGCGTTGTCGTGGTACCACTACTGCTTCCAGAGGAAGAGGCAGTGGGTGTGGGCGTCTTGACTTTGGTATAGAACACCCAGGTCAGGTAGAGGAGAGCTAACGTCCCGAGACCTATATAGACATATAACTCTTTTGGCTGTAGCTGCAACCAATCGATAAGACTCTTCATTTCTTGCCTCCTTCAGAACCTTCTGCGGGTTCGGGTTTGGTTTCCTTGCCTTCTTTCTTGGGGTTGGGTTTCGGTGAAGCGGTCGCTTCCTTACTGCCGACACCTAGGGATACAAGCACTCCGCTCATACCCGAAGAAACGAAATTGAGGTCACCAGGCTTGGTTGCGATTGTTTCCAATCCGCGTTGGGTCTGGTAGATCTCGGTCGCTTCCTCGAAGCTGATCTCGTGACCATCGGCCTTGGCTGCTCTGACTATCGCCAGAATCGCTCCGACATAGCCACCACCCAGTGCCAATTGTTTTTGGGCCTCGCGTTCACCTTTGAGCATTTCTTGCCTGATCTTCACCACATCGTCTGACAGGACGATATCGGTTAATATCACACCCTTCTTAGTATCAAGTTCAATCCCCATTTCTTCTAGAGATTCCTTGACTTCACCAATGACTTGCTTACCGATTTCGTCGAGGGTTTTTCCCGCTTCATCAAGCGAAAGTTTCTGAAGGATTGGTCGCACCTCTCCGTCAACGATTTCCTCGATTCGGTTTTCGGTGTCCTTAACAACATACACCGATCTGGCGGCCGCGTCGGCACTCTTCATGATGCGATACCAGACTTGAATCTTTACCGCAGCTGATCCATCAACAAAGTCGATCAGGTTGTCCTTCTCGTCTTTATAGAGGTCTATACGGTGCCACTTATGATCGCCTGTGCCACCATTTTTGGCTACACCGTCGATTATGCCGGGTAAGCAAAGTAATCTCAGGCCACCACCAACACAACGATAGTATTGTCCGAATCTTTCCACGACCCGGAATTCATTTTCCGGTACGACCATCAACCCTTGTTTGAGATAGATGGCAAACCACAAAATGGTGGCCGGAGCCGTGATCATGATCGGAGAATTGAGACCTACACTTTCGGTGATGAGGTAAGATACTCCATTAAACACAGTTAGACCGATGGCGTTGACTACTAGAGTGATCCAGTTCAGATTGAACCACGAACTCTTGTAACCTGTACTCATAACCTTCTCCTTCCATGTCTTCGCCTAATGCGAAAACAATTTTTTACTCCAATTCACATCCTTTGTCAAAGAGGGGATACAGCCCCTCGAACAGTCCAACATCTACCTACTATTATACACCATATCACCTAAAAAGTCAACCCGGTAGTGAATTTTGGCATTGCTCACAGAGCGCCAGTCTTAAAGCTGGCTATGCCAAAATCTACTACCGGGTCAACCCTGAGCGTAGCGATGGAGCAGTCGTCGCATGACGGCAAGGCTGAAAAAAAGGGGACTAAAAATGGCTCATTAGAGCCATAAATATTGACAAAATCATTAAAGTAATGTATTCTCGCCATCAGGTTGATCTAAACAAAAACGGAGGGAGTAAGTATGACCTGTGCATTGTTGGGTATTAATATCACTGGACATCCAATTAATATTAATCGAATGTCCGCTATTTCTGGCCGGTCAAGGGAACTTATTTGTAGCTTGGCTGAAAGGATTGACGGGGTTGTTGTCCCTGATCTTGGCGAAGAATTGATGAGTATCGAAACTCCAATTAAGGCCAAGTGTCACTACCAGCAGGTTGGCCGTAGCCCGAAAAGGTTCACTGCTCTGCTGCGGTGGATCCAACTGGCCCAATTGGAAAAGGAGTTTCGGGAAATTGGCCCGCTGGTTGGCAAGAACACCGAGATGGAGCTCATCTACCTCAAACACGTCGCTCGGATTTGTCCGGGCGAGTAAATGTTTTCCCCCTCCCACGTCGTAACGTCCGCGAGATCGTTACGACAACAAACCCCATGCCTGTCTCCTTGGAGATGTGCATGGGGTTTTATTTTGAAAAAAGTGCCCGGGGTGGGACTCGAACCCACAAGACCGTAAGGCCAAGAGATTTTAAGTCTCTCGTGTATACCATTCCACCACCCGGGCTTACAACATATAGATTAAGCTAATTACGCTCTTTTTTCAATATTGCTGATTGTTGTTATACGATGGCTGCTCCGCTTCGCGGGTTGCCGCCAGTTGTAAAAACACAGTTTTTCATTTATATTATATCTGTTGCCTCGTTAGCTCAGTTGGTAGAGCAGTTGCCTCTTAAGCAAACGGTCGTAGGTTCGAATCCTACACGGGGCACAAAAAAAAACTGGTTTCGGCCAGTTTTTTATTTGTGCCCCGTAGCGAGCAAACTGCTTTGCTCGCGCGTAGGATTCGAAAAGCGGAGAGGTGTTTCTTCAACAGAAGAAACACGCGAGCTGCGGACACGACCAAAATTTGCGACGGCAAATTTTGAGTTGCGGAAGAATCCTACACGGGGCACAAAAAAATCGGCTTTTACGCCGATTTTTTTTGTTTTGCTTTTTTGTGCTGGGAAGAGGACTCGAACCTCCACGGATTACTCCACCAGTTCCTAAAACTGGCGCGGCTACCATTACGCCATCCCAGCAGATTTTGGCTAAAACATTTCGTTTCGGACGAAATGTTCGCCCGAACATTTCGTATTACAAAATGTTTTAGGGAGGCCTGGGGCGGAATTGAACCGCCGTATAAGAGTTTTGCAGACTCTTGCCTTACCACTTGGCGACCAGGCCTTTCTTGCCCTCCTAAGTTTTGTTTTACAAAATTTTGGCGGGTTGTTCCTCGCTTTTCACTCTATCAACTAACTGCTGTCCCTTCTCGATCAAGTCTAACTCAACCTCGAAAAAAGGTAAAATCTGTAGCCGGCTATTTTTCTTGATGAAATTGCGGAGTTCGGTCCGGTGACGGCGAGCAAAGAAAATAGCTTCATCTTCAAATTGTTCTGGTAGAACAGTAATTAGGATCGTGACATTTTTGCCGTCTCTGGAGGGGATACAGTTGGTGACAGTAATTAGAGATTTGGTGCTAGATTGGTCACGAAAAAAACGAGCCGCGAGCTCGCGGATAACCGAAAGACTTTTTTGTTGGTGCAAATTCATCCCATTAGAAACAGATCGCGACCAAAGCGTCTTTATCTGTTTTTTTAATTTTAGTTAATAAAAATTTCTTCATATTCGTTTTACTTTGTTTCTGCGGTCACGGTTTCTAACGGGAAAAATCCCCATCTTATTTAGTCACCAGTTCAAAGACTTCTAAAATATCGCTAGGCATGATCTCAAATTTGCTTTCAACTTCAGCTCCGAATTGGATACCTTCTTCGACGGTCTGAGCTTTGATCTTTTGTTGTTGCAAGCCAGAAATTCGGCCCCGACCGATTTCGGTTTCGCGACGCATAATTTTAAATTGATCGCTACGAGAAATTTTCCCGGTCAGAACGGATCCGCCGACTACTTGTTTATCTTTGTTGCGATTGAATGTCTTTAGAATCTTGGCTCGACCAACAGTCTCTTCGGTAGTGATTTTTGGTGCCCGCTTGCTCATTTCTTCTTGGAGCCATTCGGATAGTTTGTAGATGATATCGTCAGTTTGAATAGCCACGCCAAATTTTTCTGCTACATCTAGAGCGGATTTTTCGGCCTTAACTCGAAAGCCCACAATCAAACCGCCTTCACTGCTATTGGTTAGTGATTTTACATCATTTTCTGTAATAGCGCCGATCTCCGATTTGATGATTTTGAAGTTAACCCGCTCGTGTTTTAATAAGCCAATTTCTTTTTCGACGGCTTGTTTGGTACCGGCGGTATCACTTTTAATAATCAATGGGATGCTGATTTGGTTGAGACAGCTGGCCTCCAATTTGGCACACATTTTATCGCCAACTATTTCTTGGAGAAATTTCTCGGTTAGACAGTCAGCTGTTTTTTTATCGTCAGTGGAAGTAAATTCGGCGCCGATTTCTGGGACTTTAGCAAAACCATAAATTTTAACAGGGGAGGAGAAAGTCATCTCGGTGACATTTTTACCGAGGAAGTTTTCCATCCGCTTAATTTTGGTAGAAATTCCGCCGACGACGATGAAGTCGTTGACCTTGATCTTGCCGTTTTTGATGATAATGGTGGAGGTGATGCCGACTTTGGGATCCAGCCCAGCTTCCAAGACATAGCCACTCCCTGGCTCATTGGCCTCACCCTTTAATTCTTCCATTTCCGCCACCAACAACATCAGATCGAGTAGTTCTGGTACCCCTTCGCCTGTTTTGGAAGAAATCGCGACCCAAGGAATAGAACCGCCATAACCTTCAACCAAAATACTATTTTCCGCTAGACTTTGTTTGGTTCGCTCAATGTCGGCATTAGTTTTATCGATTTTACTGAAAGCGATAATGAAAGGCTTGCTAGCGCTTTGGATAGAACGGAGAGCTTCGAGGGTTTGAGCTTTGACTCCTTCCTCGGCTGAAACAATTAAGATGGCAATATCGCAAATAACCGCTCCGCGCTCACGCATAGTTTCAAAAGCGGCATGACCGGGAGTATCGAGAAAGGTAATTTTTTTATCTATCCCGTCTTTGTTTTTATGGATGACTTCGTAGGCACTAGTGTGCTGGGTGATGCCACCACTTTCGGAGTCAACAATATTGGTTTGGCGGATATAATCTAGGAGTTTTGATTTGCCATGGTCAATATGGCCCATGATGGCAATTACGGGTGGTCGTTCTATTTTGGACTCATTTTTAGGGGATTTGGTGGGCATAGTAGGCAAAAAAGGCCGTAGGCCTTTATTTGCTAACTATTCTACCTCTTTTTAGCTCTTTTGGGAAGCTCTGGCCGAATTGATTGACTCTAGTTCCTCCTCGGAAAGTTCAAAGTCGCTTTTGCCGGCGGTAATCGGTTTGGCATAAATACCAACCTTGTCTCGGGAATAAAGGCTGGAGATGACTACTCCGTTCCCATCTTCGTCCAATAAACTGGTGGCAAAGCTCTGGTTTCCTCCCTGATCACGAAAAGGATTGAAACGGACCGTGTGTACTTTTTGGATTGATTTGCGCAGTCTAGCGTCCATAATTTGAGAAAAATTTTCTAAGTCATCATGTTTTTGTGACAGCTCTTCTATAAACTGGCCCATGTCAGCTAAAATATCTTCCAGATCTCTGGCATGTTTGCCTTGAAAAATTTTTGTCAGTCGCCATTCTAATAGGACAATCCAAACCACCAAAGCGATGATGATTGCCGCTAGAGTGTAAATAAGAAGAGTGGGATTAGTGATATCCATCCCATTAGAAACAGTTTACGACCAAAAAATCGTTTCCTGTTATATTTATGCTGGTTAATAAGCTTAATTTCATACTTGTTTTTATTACCTTGCTGGTCGTAGTTTCTAACGGGATAAATACAGGCAAATTATAGACCCAAATCAGTTTGTTTGCAAAAGTTCTTGAATTGACAAAAATATAGTAAAGGGTGTTAAATGGGTTAGGATTTGGTGAAGTCAACTTGGAGGAGAGCATTTCCATGACTCAGAAAGAAGAGAACAAACTGCGACAAGCCTTGGCCAAGGCTGGCATTACAGATGAAAAGAAAAAGGACAAGGTTGTTGCCTTTGTTGATCAAACGATTTTGGAAAGCACCAACAATGCCCTAAGGGCTATCTCGGGGAATAACTACTAGTCTCCCGCCACAGGCGATGGAAACTCTCCATCGCATGTGGCGGGTTTTCGTTTCCTGTTTTTAATGACTCTAAACAAACTGCTATTTTCGTGTTAGATTTGCTGAATGGTAGTTAAGAAAATAATCAACCTTGATACCGCCAGTACCACCCCTCTAGATAAGAGGGTTTTTAGGGTGATGAAGCCTTATTTTACCGAAAAATTTGGTAATCCTGCCAGCTTGCATCGACTGGGGACTGAGGCTCAAAAGGCTGTCACTTTAGCTCGCCAGCAAACCGCTGATTTTTTACAAGCTCATACTGATGAAATTTACTTTACCAGTGGGGGAACCGAAGCTCTCAACTGGGCTATTTTTGGCGTAGCGAGACTTTTTAAAACTCCTAAACATTTAGTGATAAGCGCTATTGAACATGAAGCCGTAATTGAGCCCTGTCTATTTTTAGAAAAACAGGGGTGGAAGCTGACTTTTGTTTCGCCTGATAAAAACGGAGTGATTAAACCCGAAGCCATAAGGGAGGCTCTGACCGAGGACACGGTTTTAGTGGCTGTCATGACGGCTAACAATGAAATTGGCACCATCCAACCAATCAAAGACATTGCTAAAGTTATTCGAGCTTTGCGTAAAGATCGCCTTGGTCACCCACTTTATTTTCTAACTGATGCTTGCCAAGCGCCTCGAGCGTTGGATTTAGTGGTAGACAAACTCGGGGTTGATTTTTTGGTTTTGAATGGTTCAAAAATTTATGGTCCAAAGGGGATTGGGGCCTTGTATATTCGTCGGGGAATCAATATTGGGCCACTGCTTTTTGGTGGTGGTCAGGAAGCTGGCAAGCGTAGTGGGACCAGTAATGTTCCTGGGATTGTCGGATTGGGTGAAGCGCTAACGATTTGTAAAAAGGAATATAAAAAAGAAAAAGCGAGATTGACTCCCCTACGAGATTTTTTAGCCCAAGAAATAAAAAAGAAAATTCCGGAAGTGATTGTTAGCGGTGATTTAAATAATCGCTTGCCGTCAAATCTCCATATTTCAATTCCTGGTCTATTGGGAGAACAGTTAGTAATCGAGTTATCAGTCAACGGTGTTGCTTGTTCGGCAGGTAGTGCTTGCTCAGTCTTGGGTGGAGGTGGTTCTCGCACTTTGCGAGCGATTGGCTTGATTCCCCAGCTAGCGGATAGTTCTTTGCGGTTTTCCCTGGATCGTTCAATAACCAAAAATGATCTAAAAAAAGTAGTGTCTATTTTGGTTAAAATCATTACTAAACTCCGTAGTTTTGAGCCAAAAATTGTAAATAACTAAATCACTTCTTGATTTTGACGGAGATGCTATAATAGCCTAAATAGTCATATTAATTTTATTTATCCCGTTAGAAACCGCGACCGTAGAGGACATCAAAAAATAATATGAAGAAAATTTTATTAACTAAAGTAAAAAAGACAGAAAACGACATTTTGGTCGCGATCTGTTTCTAATGGGATGTACCAATTACCCACTCTAAAATATGATTTTAGTGAACTCGAACCTTATTTTGATGAGGCGACGATGAAGCTTCACTATGGCAAGCATCATCAGACCTATGTTGATAAACTCAACACCGCTCTGGCTGATTTTCCAGAACTATCTGCTCTGTCCATCGAAGAATTATTAAAAAATTTAGAGGCAGTACCAGAGGAAGTTCGTCAGGCAGTCAGAAATTTTGGTGGGGGTTTCTATAATCATAATTTCTTTTTTGACATAATTGGACCAAAAGTTGATAATCTAGTACCGACTGGTGGTTTAATGGAAGTTTTGGAAAAAAGTTTTGGCTCTTTTGATAATTTTAAAAAGGAATTTACTGATAAAACTGTCACTGTATTTGGTTCGGGCTGGGGTTGGTTAGTTAAAAATTCTGATGGGCAGTTGGCGATTGTCACCAGCGCTAATCAGGATTGTCCATTATCAGCCGGTTCCAAACCCTTGCTGGCTTGCGATGTCTGGGAGCACGCTTATTATTTAAAATACCAAAATCGTCGAGTAGAATTTGTCGAAGCTTTTTTCCAAGTCATTGATTGGAATCGGGTAGAGGAAATATACAATACTTAATATTAATCATTAATAAAAAACATATGCGACTAGAAGATCTCACTCATAGCCAAATTATTTTGTTGACAGCTTTGGTTAGTTTTGTGACCGCGATTGCCACTGGTATTTTGACGACCTCTTTGCTCAATAGCGCTGATTCGCAGAATGTTTCCAGATCTATTAATCAAGTAGTGGAAAGAACCATCGAAAAAGTTGTCCCTCAGACTATTATCCAGACGGTGACCAAAGAAGTGTCAGTTCCGACCAATGAAGGTGAAAAAATCGTCACCGCTATCAATGCGGCCTCGCCAACAGTCTTTAAAATCTATGCCTATAAATACGACGGCACCTATCAAGCTCTCGATTCCAGTATCGTCTTGATTGATAAAAAAATAGTGGTCACTACTGCCAAGGGGATTGATCGCAACAATAATTATGTTTTGAAATTAGATAAAGATCAGAAAATTAATTTGAATTTAGCCGTATTAGATAGTGCTCGAGATTTGGCCATTTTCAAATTAGTTGGTGATTTTAGTACCCTGACTAAGAATATCCCTGCCTTATCTTTTGCTAAAGCCTCGGTTATCGGCCAGACGGTAGTGGGACTGGGATCTAGTGAAGGAGCTGATAATAATCCTTTGTCGGTAGGTATTTTACTATCAGCTGGTAGTAATAATGCCTCCTCGACCAATCCGAGTTTCTTTAAAACCAATGCCGCCAACGCCGATACTCTCGGCGGACCAGTGCTAAATATTAGTGGTGAGCTAGTTGGTTTAGTTGTTCGTACGGGTGTCGTCTTGTCGATCAATGACATCGGTGTGTTGATTGACAGTATTAAGTAGCCGTTTTAATATCACAATCTATGCCTCCATTCCAAAACTTCACCTCGAAGGCCCGCGAAGCTATTCGCCGGTCTCATGAACTCGCTCTCGAGCGGGGCCAGAACCAAGTCAATCCTCTCCATCTCTTGGCGGCTTTGATGTTGCAAGAAGAAGGCGCTATCCCTTCGGTGGTGGAGCGCCTAGAAGTGGATTCGATGATGCTGACCGATTATTTATTGGAATTATTGGAAAATTCTAATGGTAGTCAAGCGTTGGCTCCGTCTTATCAGATTTATTTGACCCCTGAATTGGTCAAAGTTTTTGATAGTTCTGCTAAAAATGCCCAAGCGATGAATGATGAATTTGTTTCGACCGAGCATCTTCTTTTGGCCTTGATTGATACTCCCAGTCCAGCCAAAGAAGTTTTGGCTCGTTTCAAATTGACCCATGATGCGGTGGTGAGAATAATCGAGGAATTGCGCGATACTGATCAGATTGGCGATGCTCCAAAGAAAAATCGTTCAATAGAAAAATATACTAAAAATTTAACTGATCTCGCTCGTAAGGATAAACTTGATCCAGTTATCGGCCGAGATAATGAAATCCGGCGGATTATGGAAATCCTCTCTCGTCGGACCAAAAATAATCCGGTTTTGATCGGTGAGGCGGGGACTGGTAAGACGGCCATAGTTGAAGGCTTGGCTAATCGTATTGCCAAGGGTGATGTGCCAGAATCTTTGCGTGACAAGGAAATCGTCTCCCTTGATTTAGGTATGCTTTTGGCGGGGACTAAATTCCGTGGTGAATTCGAAGAGCGTCTGAAAAATATCATGAAAGAAATTGAAAAAGCCGAAGGTCAGATCATTCTTTTTATTGATGAAATCCATACTATCGTCGGGGCAGGAGCGGCTGAGGGTTCGATCGATGCCTCGAATATGTTGAAACCCGCTTTGGCTCGGGGTGATTTGCGAGCCATCGGTGCGACGACCATCAAAGAATATCAAAAATACATTGAAAAAGATCAGGCCCTGACTCGGCGTTTCCAGCCGGTGATGGTAGAGGAGCCATCGATCGAGGACGCGGTGACTATTTTACGTGGCTTAAAAGACAAGTATGAAGTTCATCACGGCGTTCATATTACTGATGACGCCATCGTGTCAGCGGTCAATCTGTCTAGTCGTTATATTTCTGATCGTTTTCTCCCTGACAAAGCGATTGATTTGATTGACGAAGCGGCTTCGGCTCTGCGTTTACAGTTAGAAAACAAGCCAGCTCAACTCGAAGATGGTGAGCGCAAAATCATGCGTCTGGAAGTAGAAAAACAGGCTTTGAACAAAGAAATCGAAGCGGGGACTGACAGCCGTGATGTTAAGACTCGAGTTAAAGATATCGAGAAAATGATTGGTGAACTCCGCGAAGAAACGGGTGAGCTGGAATTAAAATGGAAAAACGAAAAACAAATCATCAACGAAATTCGTGATACTAAAAAGATGTTGGAATCTTTGCGCATGGAAGCCAGTCAGGCCGAGCTCCATGCTGATTTGGCCAAAGCCGCCGAGATTCGCTATGGCAAAATTCCCGAAGCCCAAAAAGTGCTGGCGACCAAAGAGCAAAAACTCAAGCGTCTCCAGACTGGGCGCAAGATCTTGAAAGAGGAAGTCAATGAATCCGACATTGCCCGAGTGGTGTCACGCTGGACTGGTATTCCGGTAGAAAAAATGTTGGAAGAAGAAGCCGAAAAATTACAGAAAATGGTGGATCTCGTCGAGACTCGTGTCCGGGGTCAGAATGAAGCCATTAAAAAGATTGCTGAAGCGGTCAAACGCTCCCGTGCTGGTATCGCTGATCCTGATCGACCGATTGGCTCCTTTATTTTCCTCGGTCCATCGGGGGTGGGTAAAACTGAGCTCGCTCGCTCGTTGGCTTCTTTCCTTTTTAATGATGAAAAAGCCTTGATCCGAATCGATATGTCCGAGTATATGGAAAAGTATTCTGTCTCTAAGCTGATTGGTTCACCTCCCGGCTATGTTGGTCATGAAGAAGGTGGTTCTCTGACTGAGACGGTTCGCCATCGGCCATACTCGGTTTTGCTTTTTGATGAAATTGAAAAGGCCCATCCTGAGGTCTTTAACATTTTACTGCAGGTGCTCGATAACGGTCGCCTAACTGATTCCAAGGGTCGCGTCGTCAACTTCAAAAACACGATCATCATTTTGACTTCTAACTTGGGTAGCAATTTCATCAACAGTTTCCAGAAAATTGGTTTCCAGAGTAATGATATCAAAGCTAGTTTTGAAGATACCAAGGTAAAGATTATGGAAACTCTCAAAAATAATTTTCGACCAGAATTTCTCAATCGTCTGGATGAGATTTTGATTTTTGAGCCGTTAAGTCAAGAGACTATCAGGGAAATCGTTGAATTGCAGTTGGCGATCGTTAAGTCTCGCCTGACCGCCAAAGGCATCATCTTGCATGTTGATTCCGAAGTGTCGGCTTATTTGGCCAAAGAAGGCTATAGTCCAGAGTATGGTGCTCGACCGCTCAAACGCCTAATCCAGAGTAAAATTCTCAATCCTGTGGCGGAGTTTATCATTGCCAGGCGAGTGGAAAATGGTGGGGTAGTCGAAGTGACGATGAAAGACGGCGTGCCCAATATTGAGTTGAAGAAAAGTAATCATTCGCGCAAAGTCACGACAAGAGGGCGAACGAAGGTGTAAAATTTAAAAGCCACAAAAACCAGCCTCACTGGTTTTTGTATATTGTGATGATAAATATTGGAGTTTTCTTGTACTTGTCTAATTGACTAAAAACCGCTGGTCGAGTTATAATTATGATTGATGGCGAGCATAAAAGATAACAAACTTTCAGTCGTAAAAAATCTTTATTACCAAAAGGGTTTGGGGATGGGAGAAATTGCTGAGAAGTTGAATTGCTCAATTCACTCTGTTTGTTATTTTATGCGTCGACATAATTTAAAAAGACGAAGTTTGGTCGAGATAAGCCGTCGCCGTTTTGAGGCCAAATTACCATCTTTTAAATTAAAGAAAAAACTTTCTCTAAAAGATGAGAGATTAAAAATAATTGGCACTGTTATTTATTGGGGAGAAGGTGCTAAGTCTGACAAAACGAATGTTGTTGATTTGGCTAATAGCGACCCAAAAATGGTCAGTATTTTCATCAAATTTTTACGTCAAATTTGTGGTGTTGACGAAAGTAAGTTAAGGATACTTCTGTATTGTTATTCTAATCAAAAACCACTTGATTTAATCAAGTTTTGGAGTAAAATAACCAAGGTTAGTCCTAAGCAGTTCTCTAAGCCGTATGTCAGGGAAGATTTTTTGCCCGAAAAAGAAGGCAAAATGCCTCATGGTCTAATTCACGTACGTTACGGTGATAAAAAATTGCTTATGAAAATTAAGGAATGGATAGAGGATTGTAAAAAATAGTAAGCGTAGGTACTCAAGTGGCAACGAGGCTTGACTGTAAATCAAGTGGTTTCTAACCTTCGGGGGTTCGAGTCCCTCCCTACGCACAAATAAAAGCAGCAATAAGCTGTTTTTATTTGAAAGCTTGATTTAGAGCGAAAAATCTGTTAGACTGCTGAGGTCTAATTTTTAAACAATATGTCCCAAGACCAACTTATCAAACTAGCCTGTAAGGAGTGCAAACGCATCAATTACTGGAGCCGAAAAAACCGCAAGACTGTGGAGCGTAAAATCGAGCTCAAAAAATACTGCAAATGGTGCAAAAAGCAAACTAAACACGGAGAAGTAAAGAAATAGTCCTCTGAGGGCGCGCCCCGTAGTGAGCAAAACGAGCTTTACGGGGCTTTTCTTTTGACCCTTTTTCGGGTAAGATTGCTGTGTCTGGGCCCATAGTTTCAATGGTAAAACATCGGACTCCAAATCCGCCGTTCCCCGTTCGAGCCGGGGTGGGCCCGCCTTCGGTACGCCGTAGTTTTAACGAAGGCGATTTTTGCTTAATTGCCAGTATTTCTTTTTCTTAAAATAAAATATAGAATGGTAGATATGTCCAAAGAAGCCATTAAACCAGAGACACCGGAAGTCCTTTTTTATCAAGACAATCAACGGGAAGAAAAAATCCTAGAGCAATTTTCACCAGAACAGGCCGAGACCATCAAAGCTAAACAAAAAATATTATCTTCCCTGGCCTATTTTATTGGTCGGGATTTTTCTATTCCTGTCGAGCTCAATGATCCAGGGGCTGGCTGGCATTGGGATTTTAAGGCCAATATTATTAGAATCGACCCAAAAGATTTATTGGAAAAACCAATGGATTTTTTGCGTTTTGTCATCGCCCACGAAGGTGGGCATCGGCGAATCTCTCGCACAGAATTTATCCCGATGCAGGAGTGGCAAGAGAAAGGTTTTTCTTTTTTAATGAATTCGATTGAAGATCCGCGCGATAACAATTTTGTGGCGGATAATTACCCAGTTTTTGCCGACCAGATGGCCGTGGCCTATGAACCAGAATTTGATATCGAAGAAAAATCGAAAGATAAAGCTCTCGGCCAGCTCGGCTATACCCCTCGCTTTATGCAAGCGGGTTTCGAATATATCAAACAATGGTATCGCCAAAGACAAAACCAGGACCAAAAAATATCGCCAGATTTACCACCCGAAGTCCAAGCAGTGCTGGGAAAAACTCTAGAATCAGCGAGCCGGTCTTGGTGGCTTTACCCAGCCAAAGCCGAAGCTGATGAGAGTGAAGATACCATCAAACGTTATGCTCAGGCTTCTTATCGAGTCAATCGCGAAGAAATCTGGCCAGAATTTAAAAAGCTGGTTGAACAGGATTTGGCCGACCAAAAGATGGAAGAGTTTATTAAAGATATGCAAAAAGAACAGGCCGAGGGCAGTAAAAAAGAGCCATCGACTGGTTCTATTCCCCAAGAATTAAAGGACAAATTGACACCAGAAGAAGTGGCCGATTTGGAGTCGGCACTAGACAAGGCTATGTCTGACCAAGAAGCCAAGGGTGAAGCGGGCGAACAAAAAGAATCAGCCTCTGGTGAGCCTAAGTCGCCAAGTGAAGCGGGAGGTCGGCCTATTCCTCTCGATTCTTTACCGCCAGAATTAAAACAAAAAATAAAGGATTTTATTGAATCTTTACCCGAAGATCAAAAGAAAGAATTGGCGGAAAAAGCCGCCAAAGCTTTGGCTGATTTTGAAAAAGAGCTCAATGAAGAAGTGGCTGGCAAATTGGCTGATAGTCCAGAGAAAAAAGAGGCCAGAGAACAAGAAGACAGAGATAATCATGCCAAAGAGCCGGGCGATGAATCTGTTGAGGAAGAAAAAGACGGAGACAAGATTGAAAAAGAAACGGCCCGGAAAAAAAGTTTGTCTAAATTAAGAAGCGAATTGGAGCGTATCATGGAAAAGGATCAGGGTGCTTATGAAAAAGCTCGCCGAGAGGTGATGCCTATCGTCAACAAGCTGACCGATGAGTTGAGGGAAATATTCCGTGAACGTCGAAAAGTCAAACATGAGGCCGGCCATAAATCGGGTCCCAAGATTAGTATTGTTAAAAGAATTAGAGAGATTGCCAAAGGGATTTTACCAATGGAGAGTCGGGCATGGGAAAAACGCGAAGCGCCGGCCGAAAAAGATTATGCCATTTCCCTTTTGGTGGACTTGTCTGGCTCTATGCGAGGAGAAAAAATAACTGAAACTTTCAAGGCCGTTGTCGTTTTAGCCGAAGTCCTGAATAAATTATCTGTGATGACCGAAATCCTAGGGTTTAATGACCGCCTCTATGAATATCAAAAATTTAAAGAACGATTGTCACCGGAAATCAGATCAAAAATGGGAACATTGGCGAGCGAGGTTCAGTCTCCTCGGGCCGAGTGGAATGATGACGGTTGGGCGCTGGGTGAGGCTTCGGCGCGTCTAGCTCAAAGGAGAGAGAGGGAAAAATTCTTGGTAGTTTTGTCTGATGGTATCCCTGAGCCATCGTCGGCTCATGGCGGTTTGGCCTATGATTTGTCTAGAGTGATCGAGGGGATAGAAAAAACCGGCGAGCAAAAGCTAGTTGGTCTGGGCATTGGGCCCAATACGGATCATGTGGCCGGCTTTTATCGTCATCATTTGGCCAATGTCGGTCTCGCTGAGATGGCGAGTCGGCTAGCGGATTTGCTCAAAGAGCTGATTGTTGATTATGATAAGTTTTGATAAGATAAACACATATGGACATCTTAAACACCAAAAAAATAAAAGAGTTTCTAGATTATTTTAAATCTCGACCAGAAGCAGGTTTGCTGGTCTTTGCTTCCGGCGCAGACCTCGAGGAGACAAAGCTTTTGTTGACAAAACAAGGTTTTATCTTGGCTGACGACTGGGCTCAGATTATGACTTCTTTGAAAGGCAAACAATCAGTAGCCTTGATGCTCGGTGAAAAACTATCGCCAGAAATTTATTCTTTGATTGCCCAGTACTCTGATCGAGCTGGTGAAATCCAGCTGGTCAATCCCGCCACTATAGATTTGGAACAAATAGAGTTTAATCCCCGAGATTGTCATTTATTGATTTTAACCACCGAGAGTGATTGGCAACGACTTGATGAAGAATATAATTTGAAAAATAAGATTGGTTTAATCGAAAGAATAAAATAATATGACTGGCCCAGAACAACAATTTAATATTATCCCTCCCGACGAAGAAAAATCTGGCTCCAAAAGGAAAGCCAAGACTACTCCACCACCGGATAGTTTGGAATTACCAGTCGAAGATGCCGAAAAGCTATCACCTGTCAAAGAGGGTGGGGAGAGTGTCTCCTTTTTAGGTGTCGAAGTGACCAAGGGTCAGGGTGGCGAGAGAGTGCCTAGCTCCGAGCGTTTTTCTACTGATGTTTTGACTGATTTTGATTTTCGCTTGATGAGGGATATTGCTGTCACCCTGAGGCTCAATCAGCCAGTTTTGATCGAGGGCGGTTCCGGTATTGGCAAGTCCCGCACTATCGATCGGATGTGCTCCCAGCTAGATCGAGAATCATATTATGCCAATTGTCATGATTTTGATGCTGACGTGTTGATTGGTAAAATGACGACGGCCGAAGACGCTAAAAGTGGTTTTGGTTGGCGTGATGGTGTCGTTATCAACGCTATTCGCCATGGCGGTGTCCTTTTTCTGGATGAGTATAACTTTATGAAAGGTGAGACGCGGGCGGCTCTGCACGAAGTCATTGATGCTATTTTGCAGGGTAAAGATGAGATTACTTTAGTGGACAACCATGGCGAAAGAGTGCCAGTCCATCCCGACTTTAGGATTATCGCTGCCCAAAACCCACCTGGTGGCAAACACGGCGATCGAGAAGTACTCGATCCGGCTCAATATACCAGGTTTAGTCATGTTAAATTGCCGGAAGATTTGCCCAAAGAAGTCAAAAGAGCCAGAGCTCTCGGCTTTTTAGGCAAGGATAATAAAATCACGATTGGGGACGAAGAATATCTATTTTCTGGTGATCTTTCACTTGAAGCGCTCAAAGAAATTCCTGGCATCGAAGAACTAGTGGATAAATATATAGAATTTACCGAGACCGTAGAGGCCATGGCCGAAAAAGGAGAGTTGGGAGCCGATCAATCTCAGCCACCCTATTTTTCTTTTCAACGTGATTACGATCGCGTGATAAATTTTGTTCAGTCATTTTATCGTGGCGATATCAACGACACTTTCCAAAAAGCTTTGAGATATTATTATGCCAACCGCTTTGAGAGCGATTCTGATCGGGCCAAGGTAGAGGAAATGATTGCCCACATCAAATATGTGGCTCCGGCCAACAGTCGTCGTCGGACTTTAGAAGAAGCATCGGCTGAAGAATCAAAAGACGAAGAGAACTTGGAGTATTTAGCCAAAGCTTTTGGTAAGGGTAAAGAGAAAATCAAGCCTGGTCAATTGGTCAAAGGGCCAGATGGTAAGGTTAGTGTTTTTGTGGGGGTGTCTAAAGCTGATGGGTCGCCCGTTTTAAAACCATACGAGGGAGAAAAAACAGCGTCTGGTTTGAGCCGACCCGAAATAACCAGTGATACCGAAAAGAAAGAGGCTTTTCTCAAAGAAACTTTTGGGATATGGAGCATAGACGCTGAAAGAATTTCTAAGGCCGAACTTGTACCGATTTCTCTTGATCCTAAAAAGCTGAAAGCAGAAGATTGGGAAAAATTAAAAGCTGATACTGATGAAGATAAGTTCGGCGAATATACCCTCAACCCGGAGATGGGGAGTTTTAGTGACGCTGATTTCGAGCAGATGTCCAAATCGGGCAAATTTAAGACGGAAAAATTGCCAGATGATTGGAACGGTAAACCCTTGGCCGAAGTAGCTTCATATATTATCAAAACCTACGGCGACAAATATTATCTCCCTGGTATCGAATACTGGCAGTGGTTGGCTTCCAATCCCGATAAATCCCCCAGCGAACTCAAAGATGGCAAATCCCAATTTTTGTTTGGTTCAACGCTTCGCCGCTCGAGTGGCCACTGGAACGTGCCGTGTGTGCGCTGGCGTGGCTCGGGGTGGCGCCGCGACGCGCGTTGGCTAGACGACGATTGGCGCTCGAGCTACCGTGTCGTGCTTCTCGAGAAATGATTTTTTACCGCTAAGATTTTGCCTTTTGCTTTTTGATTCTTGTCCGCCTAAGTTTTTCTCAGAAAAATTTTGGCGGGTGATTCTTGCTTTGCCACGCCGGAGTCTTGGCAAAGGCGGGTGCCTCTTGAATTTTTGTCTTTTGAACTTGTTTTTTAAAATGCTAATATATCTTTGAGTGGTGAATATGTTTGCGGGTATGCTTGCGAACTACCGCTCCAGTCTGGCAATGCCGAGAATTTCTTTAGACTAAGGTTTGAGAAAGAGTGGCTTGCTCGGATGGTAAAAAACGATAAAGAATCAGCGCTAATAATTAGGGTATTTTAGATACCGGATAATATACAATTGACCGTTGAAACTTTGGTATACCTAGATCTCGGTCGGTGGTGGAAATGGTGATTATTGGCGATAAACTTCGCAACTCGAATGGCCACTGGAACGTGCCGTATGTGAACTGGAATGGCTCGAAGTGGAACCGCAACGCGAATTGGCTAGACAACGATTGGAACTCGAACTACCGTGTCGTGCTTCTCGTTACTCTTTTTCGTTTCCCCACTAAAAACCAGCTGGTTTTTAGTGGGGTTTCGTTTTTGTTTCCTCGGTTGTTTTTTGAGTCGGTATTTTGGGACATTGATTTTTCCAACCATAAAGCATTCGACCTATTTCTTCTATTTTTGTTGATAAAGACAAGAATTTTTTATCGTTAATACCCCTTAACTCAAAAAGGGTGTAGAGCATAAATTTTAAAGTGTCATTTTTAACAATGGCTTGACTGACCAAAATCACCCTTATTTCTTTTGGTGAAAATTGGGCTTCGGCTGTCAAACTGACCAAGTCGGTAAAAAGGTTGTCAATTTTGATACCCAGAGAATGACGCAGAATCTTAGGAATTCCATGGATATATTGTTGCCACTCGCTATAGATTGCTAATAGTTTAGTGGCTATACCTGAAAGCTTCGGGGGGGGGTGACCTCGTGGTTTGTGTTCATGGTGTTATTAATACATATTTATGACCAAATACAAAATACCGTCTTTTGATGAAATTATTTCTCTCGATAATCTTTTTGCCAGTTGGAATGATTTTAAACGAGATAAAAAAAATAAAGCCGATGTGGCTCTTTTTGCCGCTAATTTAATTACTAATTTATCAAAATTGGAACGGGAACTAAAATCTGGTTTTTATCGACATGGTCCATATTATCATTTTAAAATTAGCGACCCTAAACCGCGCGATATCCACAAGGCTTCAGTTAGGGATCGGGTCGTCCACCATGCTATTTATCGGGCCCTCTACCCCTATTTCGAAAGTTTATTTATTTTTGATTCCTATTCTTGTCGACTAAAGAAGGGAACTCATCGGGCGCTTGGACGTTTGGCCGAGTTTGCCAATCGGGTTAGTAAAAATCAAACTCTACCAGTCTTTATTTTGAAAGGGGATATTAAAAAATGTTTTGCCTCTATTGATCACCTGGTACTCAAATCGATTCTGGCTAAACAGGTTAAAGACCAAAAAACGATGAATCTTTTGAATGATGTCATTAGTAGTTTTTCACCTGAGGGCAAGAAAATAGGTTTACCGCTCGGCAACCTGACTAGCCAGCTTTTCGTCAATGTCTATCTCAATGAATTTGACCGTTTTGTTAAACATCGCCTCAAAGAAAAATATTATATTCGCTACACTGATGATTTTGTTATTTTAAGTCGAGATCAAGAAAGATTAAAAAATCTGATTTCTCAAATTAATTTATTTTTGGCTGGTAGTTTAAAACTTACTCTGCATCCGACCAAGGTTTCGATAACCACTTTTTCTTCGGGCGCAGATTTCCTTGGTTGGGTTCATTTTTTTAAGCATCGAGTTTTACGGACAGTCACCAAAAAGAGAATGTTTATCAAAATCAAAGACCAGCCGTCTCCAGCGGTAATAAATTCTTATTTGGGGCTTTTGAGCCATGGCCAGGGCTTTAAATTGCAAGAAAGAGTAAAAAGATTAGGCAAAATTGATTGAAATTTATTGATTGTTTGTCTATAATAACCCCATGTCCCCCGAAAACCCCCTCAACCCCACCAACCACCAGCTCTTCACCGTCCCCGCTGACGAGTTCAAGGCTAGCTATCGTCCTCTCACTCCAGCCGAACTGGCTGAGCTAGGCGAAGCCA
>Ga0172379_10002648_pt1 | contig 31040 bp, 31 predicted proteins | sample GrowelOW334metaG_FD_119756 | JGI IMG/M metagenome (GOLD analysis project Ga0172379, IMG submission 119756) | Groundwater microbial communities from an aquifer near a municipal landfill in Southern Ontario, Canada - Groundwater well OW334 metaG | ecosystem: Environmental > Aquatic > Deep...
ACATGCTCAACTATAATTTTCTCGCCTGCAAGCGCGAGATTGAAGGCGTCGACTGCGAGACTAAATCCCAATACATGACACTTACGACAATGCCGCAGCCGGCCTCTCCCGACACGCTGAGATATTCCAACAACACCACTTTCGGAAACGACCCGGAATGGTGGTGCTTCGAAGTCGAAGCCTGCGACAACTGCAAGGTCGACCCGAAGACGTGCCCGAACAAGCCCGGCTCCGCCCCCAACTGCAGCAGCTTCAGCACTATGGCGACTCACAAAAAATGCTTGTACGTGGATAGAGCTACACACGGAAACGCTCCCTTATGGCCGACGAATCAGGCCGACGGCAAAGAGCTCAAAATCACTGCCGAGCCCGAAGGCAACACATGCAAACTTGAATGGAATAAGATTTGCGAAGGCGAATCCAACCAACCGTCTCCCGAAGGCGTTTTCGAAAGTTGCGACTTCCCGACAGCGCTCCAACTCATGGGGTACTACATTATGCGCAGAGAGATTATCGGCGGCAACTGCGCCACAACGCCGGTTCCGGAACCGTCGGACACCAACCCCCCGGTCGGGTCGACAGGCATCAGCGGCAGTCCGTCTTTTACAGACGGCAAAAAGCTCGCGAGCGGCGCCTACGATCTTACTAACGGCCAGAAATATTGCTACCGCGTTTACGGCTACGACGCGGCGGGGCTGATGTCGAGAAAACTCCCGGTTCCGCAGGCGGTTGAATGCGCCCCGAATGACCGCCTTCCGCCCGCCAAACCCGTGGTGAGCATGGAAGCCGCCTCCGGGATGTGCATGCCGAAATGGACGGCGGTTGTGGACAAAAACACGCCCGTTTATTCAGTCTATAAATGCGTCGGCGACTTTACAGCCTGCGACTCCGCCGATAAGTTCGCGCCCATTGATGACGCAGAGGCGGTTGACACCTCCAAACTATTCTTTGAAGACGGCACGGTTAATGACGGAACCGCTTATTCATACTGCGTGACGGCGAAAGACGCATCGAACAACGTAAGCGTGAAATTCGACGCGGCCGACAAGACCAACTGCGCGGAGTGCCAATACGTAATAGGCCAGTGCCCGGCGCCCGGACCGGTCAGCGCTGTCGAATATAACAGCCGGCAAGGCGCAAAGGTGAGTTACGGGAAATCAAGCGCCGACGAACTGCCTTACGAAACCGGCGAAGGCTACAAAATTTATCTGTGCAGCTCCCTGTCGCCTTCCTCATGCGCGTCTCTTAAGACTCCGGACGGCCGGGAGGACGGTTATGTTTTGCAGGAATCAGGAACAGAAATCACGTTCTCATCGCTGAATGTCGCGGAGGAAAACGCCTATTACATGGGCGTCACTTACACCGACCCGGACGTGTGCGGGGAATCGAAAAAAACTATTTCCAACGCGATTACCGTTGTGCCGAAGCCGCCTGAGTATTACTGCGATAATACTCCGACGCCCGACGATTGCATAATAACGATCGACTTCGGAACGTCCGTTTTCAAAAAGTATTCGCTCGTCGCATGCACGGAAGGCGACGACTGCAAGAACGGCGCATTCAAGAAAGCGGAAGCCCCATTAGCCGGCGTGAAGGTCCAATTGGTCGATGCCGCAAATCCCGAATCGATTATTATGGAGAAAACCTCGTCCGCAACCGGCGCGGTTCCGAAACTCCTGGCGCAGGAAGGCTTGACCGGCCACACCTATAAGATTATCGCCAAGATACCGCTCGCCAACGTTGACAACTTCTTCAGCTTGAAATTGTGCAAGGAAAAGACGGAGACCGATTGCATCGTCGAGCTTAAAACCGGACTCGACCTTAAATCCTCGACCTCCGTGAAGGTGTCTATCAACGCGGTTGAAATACCGGATGCGGCGAGCGGCGCGGGCGGCGGCGAAATCGGCAACCCAAACTGCGACGGCGTCATAAACATCGCCGATCTGGGCGCGCTGAAAAAGTCGTTCGGATCGGGCAAGGTCGCCCCCTATCCGATGTGTTACAGACCGTGGGCGGATTTCAACATGGACGGCATAGTTGGCCTTTCCGACCTCGCCGTAGTTAAGAAAAATTTCAACAAGGTTATCGTTGATTCCAGCCAGCTCACAGGCGGAAAAATCCCGGACGCCAGCCTTTGCATCTCAAAATACGATCCGCTGCCGTCATGCTGCCCGAAGAGCTGCACGCAGTGACCCTGCGGTATCTGTTAAGTTATTGATATCGGAGAGGAAGGGATTCTCCGCAATCCCTTTTGTTATAGGGCTTTTTATTTATCGGGTCAGGAAAAGGTCAGGGAGTATAGAGATTTATGATAGTCAACAGCCCTCCGCAAGGGGGGCTTTTTTCTGTCTATTGAATTCAGAGATGTCCCCATGCCTTCCTTGCTTCGCCAAGTCTGCCTCAGACGCGGATCTGGCGCGTCGAAGATAGTGAAGGCAACAATCCTCCTTTGGAATCCTGAAACAAGCGGTCACAGGCAATTTTAAGCCGACATATGGGAGATGCCGGCTGTCAGCGTTAGTAACCATGGCGCAGGTCATGGAGAGGAGAAACCCTTATTGCTCTGTTGACTTAGAAGGTGGGCATCGTTGTTCAGAACAATAATTAGCTGTTTTAAGGGAAAGGAATAATGGGTGCCTCTTCGGGGTATTGTCTCTTGCCAAGGATGAATAAAAGACTTATCGTTTTTTTATTGAAAAATGGTATAGAATTCATTTGATAATGTGTTTATTGGGGGCATCATGGGACACAAAATGGCAACCACGGATATTTTTAGAAAGAGCTTTATTGCAATTATCGTCCTGCCGATGGTTTATGCTGCGGCATGCGTGATGTGGGCGCAGACTGCTACCGCAAAGACAGAAACGGTCGGGGTGGAACAATTTGTCGAGATCGTTAATTCCGAGCCGGCGGCGCAAATTCTGGACGTGCGAACAGAACAAGAAAGAAGCAGGGAATATATCAAAGGCTCCATTAGCATTCCTTTTGATAAACTTGAATCTCGGGTCGGAGAAATTGATATGTCGAGGCCTGTTCTGGTTTACTGTCAAACAGGTCATAGAAGCGCGGCAGCCATGAAGATGCTGTCCGCGAAGTCGCCGGTCCATCTTGTGGAATTGCAAGGGGGGATTAACCAGTTCTTTTCCATGTTTGCGGCGGAACCGGAAGCTGTAAAAAATAATCCGGGAATGAAACCTTCATTTAACAAAGCAAGATCGCTGCTGGTCACGAGGGCTGCTGTAGTCGGCTTGCCGATGCCCGACATTTCTTTTGCTGATGGAAAAGGGAAAACAGTCTCAAAAGCAAATTTCAAAGGGAAGCCGTTCATTCTGGCATTTATTGTTGCGGCGGACATAAAACAGGCTGACTCGATCTTAAAGATCAAAGACAGATATACAAAGAAAAAGAGCAAAATCGTGGTCGTTCCCGTGGTGGTATACCAGAAAGCCGAAGAACAGAAAAAGCTCACAGCATATCTTGGCGGTAAAAAGAACAAAACGGTTTTTTATTATGATTCCGGAGCCAATGCCGCGCGACGCATGGGCCTATCGGGGGTTCCGAGTTTCAGTCTCGTAGATGCGGATGGCGTGATACGAGCGAACAATATCTCTGATGACACAGGACCTGTGGAAGCATGTGGAAACCGGACGCTCGACGAAATGGCGGAAATGGTTGCCTCGGGCAAGTTGCCGCCATACCCGATGTCCGATTCCGAGCTTTCCGATATGAGGCAGAAGAAAATGGTCGGAGTCGCCGCTCCTGATTTTGAGCTTACAGATTTCAATGGTAACAAATACGAATTGTCCGAACTCGATTCAAACGGCGCGCTCATTGTTTTTGGAACGCTTCATTGCCCATACACGTTACGTGAACTCGAAACGGTAAACTCGTGCGAAAGAACTCACAATGGAAAGCCTGTAAAGGTTCTGGCCGTGCTGATGGTCCCGGATATGCAGGAAGCGCAACGCATGAAGGAATTCATTGACGCCAAGAAGATAAAATATCCGTTGCTTATGGATACAGACGGGTCCGTATTCGAAAAATATAACATCACATCCGTTCCGGTATGGTGGATAGTTGGAGAAGACGGAATTATTCGTCACATGGACGTCGGCTTTTCGCCGGCAACATGTGACAAGGTCGCTGGAGTTCTTCCTTAATGAAACCGAAATACACTGAGTTCGTTGAAACAATACTCGACAGCATTGCTGACGGCGTATTTACAATTGACCGCGGTAACGTAATTACTTCGTTTAACAAGGCCGCCGAACGGATTACCGGCTACACGAAAGAGGAAGCTGTCGGTCGGTTCTGCTATGATATTTTCAGAGCGAATATTTGTCAGGGCGCATGTGCGCTTGAGGAGGCGCTTCACACGGAACGAGACGTTGTGGACCGACAGTTGAATATCATAAACCGTGAAGGAGCGACAATACCGATCAGCGTCAGCGCATCCGTCCTGAAGGACAAAAATGGAAACGCCATCGGAGGGGTGGAAACGTTCCGTGATCTGTCGGCCATCGAGGCGCTCAAGAAGGAAATCTCAGATAAATACACGTTCGAAGATATCATCAGCAAGAACAGCGGAATACAGAAAATCTTCAATATTCTCCCCGACATAGCAGAAAGCGACGCGACGGTATTGATAGAGGGGCCGAGCGGTTCCGGCAAGGAGTTGTTCGCGCGGGCGCTCCACAATCTGAGTCCGAGACGGGATAATCCTTACATCGTTGTCAATTGTGGCGTGCTGCCGGAAAATCTGTTCGAATCCGAGTTGTTTGGATACATGAAAGGCGCTTTCACTGATGCCGTAAAAGACAAACCCGGACGTTTCGCGCTTGCCGAGGGAGGAACAATATTCCTTGACGAGATAGGCGATATTTCAGGGATTTCGCAAGTGAAGCTTCTCCGCGCAATTCAGGAAAAGGAGTATGAGCCGCTGGGCGCTGTTAAAACGGTCAAGGCGAACGTGAGGGTTATTACAGCCACAAATAAACCGCTCACGAAACTGGTTTCGGAAGGTAAATTCAGGCAGGACCTCTATTATCGGTTGAATGTCGTTCGACTTGAACTGCCGCCACTCAGCCGGAGACGCGAGGACATCCCCCTGCTTGTAGATCATTTTATTAGGTTATTCAATCTGAAGCGCGGTAAGAATATAACAGGCGTGTCGGATGAAGTAATTCGTGTATTAATGCACTATCCATTTGAGGGAAATGTTAGAGAGCTCGAAAATGCTCTCGAACATGCTTTCGTGATATGTCATGGAACCCGAATTGAATTGGAGCACCTGCCGCTGGAGATGTTGAATTTTAAGCCGGGGTTAAATACACCGTCAGCCTCTCCGCTTGATGATGCGGAAGCCCAAGCTCTCAGAGCTGCGCTTGAAAGAAATAGCAACAATCGTACCGTGACCGCTCGTGAGCTTGGAATCAGCTATACCACACTCTGGCGAAAGATGAAAAAGCTCGGTATAAACTAACTATCGAAATATTTCACAAGCTGCAATATTTCATTTCAACTATTTCATATATGCAATACGCGTGCGACACAACCTCTCTTCCCATATGCATGCCTGCTGGCAATTATAACAAAATATCCTTTTGTTTAAGCCATATTTGAACATGCGGCTCTAATGCCTTTGATGTGGCACGTTTATTGCATTTATAAATGTACGATGAAAGACATGAAACTCGCCATAACGGTTTTCGGAGATCAAGTCTCACCAAGGTTTGACTGCGCACAGAGCATTCTTTTTGTTGACCTTGCAGGCGACAAAGAGATTTCGCGCCGCTCGGTTCCAATCTCTGGAATAAACGGTATTCAGCAAATGAAAACCATATCATTTGAGTGCGTTAACGTTATCATCAGCGGAGGTATGCCCGGATTCTATCATAGAATGGCTGAAGCTATTGGAGTAGAAGTCATCTTCGCCACAGGTTCAGTAGAAGAAATTCTTGACTGCATAAAAGAAGGCGAAAGGCCTCCCGGCAAACCATCATGTTGTAATGGACGCGGTTTCGGGCATGGCAAAGGAAATCGTTTCGGATCAGGAAGACGCGCTTTTGATAAAAAATAGCTTTAACGGAGATACATGATATGCCTAATAAAGACGGAACAGGACCAGCGGGAAAAGGATCAGGAACAGGCCGTAGACGTGGAGCATGCAGAATAAGAAAATCGGTCGGTTCAAATGGTGTTAATGCCGATGCTTCAGTCTCGGAAGAAAATAATCCGCAAAAAGTAGGTAGAGAAAGAACCAAAGGCTTAGGGCCGTCAAAAGGGTTACAAAGAAAAGCAGGAAAAACAAGCGAGTTTTCAAATCCCGAATGGTGGAAATGAAATTTTGCGAAGAAGGGAGGTGAATAGTATGCCAAGAGGTGATGGAACAGGCCCGAAGGGAATGGGGCCGAGGACAGGCGGGGGATTCGGATTCTGCGGGTCGAGCGCGAATGCCGGGGCAGCAGAAGAGTTGCGCGGCGTCGGGCAAGGCGGTTTCCCGCGTGGTGGCGGAAGAGGCAATTGTTACGGTGGCGGTCGCGGAATGGGGCGGCGTGGTTTTGGATTTAGAGGGCGGGCAAGTCAGCAGGATGAAAAGACAATTCTTTCAAACCGGGCGATTGCGCTCGAAAGCGAACTGGCGGCTACAAGAGAGAGGATAGAGTCACTCGATAAGAACACCGGACTGAAACAGGAATAATATTTTGTACTGCGGCCTTTCGGGAGAGCGTACGGCTCCCGTAGGTCTTCTTTTGAGAAGGTAATTAACAACTGAGACATGTTGGAGGATGGAATGCCCGATATTAAAAAAATAGGCATCATCATCTGTGACCGTTATAAGGATTGCGGAGGCGGTAAATGCTTTCGTGCGCTGCGCGAGCGGCAAGGTAGCTTTTCTCGTTACACCGCTTACGAAACTTTAGAGATAATTGGGTTTTCAAGTTGTGGCGGCTGTCCGGGAGGAAACGTTGAATCCGTTCCTGCCGAGTTCTTAAAGAATGGATGTGATGTTGTGCATCTTGCGACAGGTCTGGTGGTTGGCTATCCTCCTTGTCCTCATATAAGACAGTTCAAAGCATTTATCGAAACTCATTATGGATTGCCCGTGGTTGTGGGAACTCACCCCATTCCTCTCAAATATATGGAAGCCCATAGCAAACTTCAATTTTGGAATGAAGCCGGCATGAAAGATATCATCGCTCACCTCTTAGAGGAGCGTCGCGATGTTATGGAATCATACAATTAAAAAGAAGATGGAGACGATATGAAAATCGCAATTTCAGCATCAGGAAAGACGCTTGATTCGCAGGTTGATCCCCGGTTCGGTCGCGCTGCCGGGTTCATCATTTACGACATGGAAACCGGGACATTCGAATATAAAGATAATTCGCAGAATCTCAACGCTATGCAGGGCGCGGGCATCCAGAGCGCAAAGAACATATCGGATTACGGCGTGGGCGCGTTGATCACCGGTCACTGTGGACCCAAGGCTTTCACAGCTTTGAATGCCGCCGGGGTGAAAATATACGCCGGCGCTGCGGGAACTGTTGCGGAAACAATTGAAAAATTCAAAGCGGGCGATCTCTCAGAAGCAGAGAATGCTGATGTTGAAGGGCACTGGATGTGATGCCTGAAGCAACCATCAAAAATACAATCGCAATTGCCAGCGGCAAAGGTGGAACAGGGAAAACCACTGTTGCGGTGAATCTTGCATTTATGCTTCGAGACACCGGACACAAAGTACGGTTGATTGACTGTGATGTTGAAGCCCCGAACGCGCATATATTTATGAAACCTGAAATCATGGAATCAAAGACGGTTTATGTTCCCGTGCCGATTGTTGATGAAGCGAAATGCAATGGCTGCGGTCGTTGTGGTGAAGTGTGTCGGTTCAGCGCAATTGTTGCGCTTGGCACGAAAGCGATGACGTTTCCATCGTTGTGTCACGGGTGCGGCAGTTGCATCCTTACCTGTCCCGAAAGGGCTCTCCGCGAGGGAGAACGTGAAGTCGGTGTCATGGAAAAAGGAATGGCTTCCGGTGTTGAATTCGCTCACGGGCGGCTTCGCGTGGGTGAAGCCATGTCGCCGCCTCTTATAAGAGCGGTGAAGAAGCTCGAATCCGATGCGGACGTGACAATCATTGATTGTCCACCCGGAACTTCCTGCCCGGTTGTTCAGTCGGTTCGCGGCAGCGATTACGTTGTGTTGGTGACGGAGCCGACGCCGTTCGGGCTAAATGATCTTATACTTGCCGTCGAAATGATTCGGGAAGTCGGGTTGCCGTTCGGCGTCATCGTGAATCGCATGGGCGCCGGGGATCAGAGAACACACGATTTCTGCTTGGCAAATAATATTAAGATTATAGGCGCGATCCCGGACGACCGCCGCATAGCTGAATCATATTCCAGAGGTCGCCTGATCTTTGACGACCTACCGGAATATCGCGGGCGATTCGAACAGATAATAGAAGCCGTCAAGGAGCGTATGCCGGCTAATAACCGATCTTGATAACATTTCATTAAAAGGAAGGCGGCGAAACGAAACCACTATGGCTATTGAAGAATATGATAATATGAATTACTGGCGATGTCCGCCATTGGGCGGCCCCGTTCCATTCAAGCATTGCAGAACGACAAACAACGGGCTGCCATGTTTGAAGATGCCGGACTGCTGGCAAGGCAAATTCAACGCGATTCAGTTTCTCAAAGACAACTATTCGGAGGAGGAGCTAAAAACAGCTTTCTCTCCTCAGCCGGGCCGTTTGGAAAGATTACTCGAATTGTTGGACAAGTATTCAAGAGAGAAAAGCGAGGAATAGGAATCAATGATGTTGAAAGAACTTGTTGTCGTCAGCGGCAAGGGCGGAACCGGCAAGACGAGCATAACGGCGTCATTCGCGGCTCTTGCGACTAATAAGGTTATCGCTGACTGCGATGTTGATGCCGCCGACCTGCATCTCGTGCTCGATCCTAAGATAATATATAGGGAATCTTTCACCGGCGGGACTGTAGCCGTCATAGACATGAATAAATGCAACTACTGTGGAGCCTGTAGGTACCTGTGCCGGTTCGATGCTATCAGCGAGAATTACAAAATAGACGCATTCTCATGCGAGGGCTGCGGCGTCTGCATGTATAACTGTCCGCGCGGCGCTGTAAAAATGGAAGAAAAGAATGCGGGGGAATGGTTCATATCCGAAACACGCTTAGGCCCGCTTGTACATGCCCGATTAATTCCGGGACAGGAAAATTCCGGGAAGCTTGTTTCTATTGTGAGAGCGAAAGCGAGAAGTATTGCCGAGGAAAAAGGGTTTGATTTAGTTTTGATAGACGGTTCGCCCGGCATAGGATGCCCGGTCATAGCATCCGTAACCGGAGCTTCGCTTGTTCTTGCCGTGACTGAGCCGACGCTTTCAGGGTTGCATGATCTTGAACGTATCCTATCACTCGCCGGACATTTTCGGATTCCATCGGCTGTATGTATCAACAAATATGATATCAACTCGGAGATGGCGGATTCAATCGAAAAATATTGTGATGAAAAAACAATCCCGGTAATAGGGCGAGTCCCTTTTGACCCAGTAGTCACAAAAGCGCAAGTCGCGGGCGTGAGCGTAGTCGAATATTCAGGCGGCTGCGCTTCGCTTGAAATTCGGAAATTATGGAGAGAAGTTTGCTATCGAACGGAAATCTCGGAAAAGGACACTGAGCGTGTATGAATTCGCAAAAAGGAACAATAATGACGATCTGTTCATCCACTTCCAGAGGCGCTGGGAAGTCCATGATTAAAGAGGGGCTGCTCGTTGCGGGACACGGCTTGATGGGCGACGCGCATGGGGGGCCGGGTCGCAGACAAATAAGCCTTCTTGCATGGGAGGATGTTTTAGCGGCGAACAACGAACATCATATTAATGCCGGTTCAGGAGACTTTGCCGAAAACATAATGACAAAAGGGATTGACTTCAAAACCATTACGATGGGCGCGAAATTGAGAATGGGCGGCGCTGTAATACGTATAACTGAGAGGGGAAAACATGAGCATACACCGGATGATTACAGTTTCAAAGGAATCGCGCTGCTTGCAAAAGAAGGGCTTTTTGCCGAGGTGATTGAGGGCAGCTACATATTTGATGGGGACATGATAACAATAATCAACATCGCAAACGGAGTGAAATAAATGCCTATTTACGAATACGAATGTTCCTCATGCGGGCACGGATACGAACGCAGGTATGAAAGCAGCAACGACAGGGATATCGCTCCGCCTTGTCCGAAATGTGGCGCGACGGATGCGAAAAGGCTTTTTTCATCATTTTCCGTCAACCGCCTTCAATCTTTAGGCGGAGGGAAAACGTGCTGCGGCGCAAGTGATCCCGGAGCCGGCGGATGCAGTGCGCCGGGATCCTGCTGTGGTAAGGGGGAATAATCGATATGGCAGATGATTCAAAACCGAATGCTAAAACTTCTGAATCGTTTATTGGATGGTTGAGAAACCACTTTCCACAGGATGGCGGATATGCGAAATTATCGGTAGCCGAGGAAATGTGCAACATCGGCCCGGTCGAAAATGCTGACTGCTACGGCAAGATATGCGGCATCTGCGGCGACACGATGGAAATATGGTTGCGCATAAATGACGGAGTGATCTCGGAAGCGCGGTTTCTGACAGACGGGTGTTTTTCATCACAGTTGTGCGGCGCCGCTGCGACATATCTGGCGAAGAATGAAACACTGATGGACGCGCTTAGGATATCTCCGGCGAGTATCATGGACCTGATGAGCGAAATGGAGGGAGTGGAATTGCATTGCTCCATTCTTGCAACAAGCGCCCTTTACAGGGCGATTGCGGATTACATTCTTAAAATAAATGGTGAAACGATCCAATCGGATTGAAAATACCAGAAACGAGAGGCATGGCAATGGCGGAAGAAAAAGGAAGTGGCCACGAAAAGAAAGCGGCTTCAGGCTGTGGTTCATTCGGGCAGACAACAAACGAAGCTCTTGAGCAGCAGATGCTGAATGATCGTATGGCAAAGATACACAACAAGATTATTGTAATGAGTGGTAAAGGCGGTGTTGGCAAGAGCACTGTATCGGTAAATATAGCGGTTGAACTTGCGTCTCGCGGTAAGCGTGTCGGCCTCGTGGATGTTGACATACACGGGCCGAGCATTCCGGGGCTGCTGAATCTCTCGGATGCAAGGCCGCAATCCGATCTGTCGGGTATGAGTCCTATTGCTTATAAGGTATCGGGCGGAGAGATTAAAGTTATGTCAATCGGATTTCTTCTCAGTAACAGAGACGCTGCTGTTATATGGCGTGGACCGATGAAGTTGGGAGCGATCAAACAGTTCTTGAGGGATGTTGCATGGGGCGAACTGGACTATCTTATCATAGACTCTCCTCCCGGCACCGGAGACGAACCGCTGTCGGTGTGCCAGTTGATCGAAGGGCTGACCGGAGCGGTTATCGTAACAACGCCTCAGAAAATTGCAATTGATGACGTTAGGAGATCAATTACATTCTGCCACCAATTGAACACAAAAGTGCTCGGAGTTGTGGAAAACATGAGTGGTTTTGTTTGTCCTCACTGCGGGGAACAGACAGATATTTTTACGAGAGGCGGCGGAGGGATAATGGCGAGTGAAATGGACGTGCCGTTTCTCGGGCGGATACCACTCGATCCCAAGGTAGTGCAAGCAGGCGATGAAGGACGCCCTATAGTTGAAAATTCGCCTGATTCCACTGCTGCCAAGGCCTACGCTGGTATTGTCGATACGCTTCTAATGTTTGCTGATGAAGCTCATGGGAAAAGTGAGTAGTTATTTGAATTATTTTGCGGATTACAACTCTGAACAGGCCAACAAGTATCATTCATGGTATGAATCTGACAAAGGTAAAGACATAGGATACGAACAGAGGGAAGTTCTGAAAGTCAGCTTAGGTGATGCTCGCGGTCGAAGACTTCTGGATATCGGGTGTGGAACCGGATATTTTACGTCATGGTTCAGCAAGATCGGTTTTTGCGTCGTCGGCATCGACAGTTCTGAAGCGATGTTACATGTTGCCCGTGAAAAGTACGGAGAAGGGATTGAATTCATGTTTGGAGACGCGGCCCAATTGCCGTTCGGCGATCGCTCGTTCGATGTAGTTGTATTCGCCATGTCACTTGAGTTCACGGCGGATGCCGGAGCTGTTATCAGGGAGGCGAAGCGCGTCGCGGGGTCGGAAATTATGTTGGCTATGCTCAACCCGGATCATCCGAGGAATGCAGAGCGAATGGAAAAGGCTGAATCAGAAGGCGGCGTGTTTCTTGACGCTCAACTCATGCGCCCCAAGGTGTTGGCGAAACTGTTTGAAGATGATGGGCTGTGGTCCGGATCACTTGTTGTTGAATCTGATCACAGCCCTTACTACATTCTTAAGACGGTTCGCAAAGAAACGGACGAAGTTAATTGAAAAATAACGCATTTCTGGAGCGCGATGTATTGACGCGCAGATTTGAAAAACCGGAGGTGACCCGACGTGATTATTGATACACACGCGCAATTGTACACAAGAGAAGCTGTAAAGGGAAACGTCGAAGGCATTCCTGATGATCTGGCCAAGATGTTCAAAGGATACAGCCAGTTTTTCAGTGGAAAAGGAATGGAGCTATACACCATCGAGGACATGGATGCGGCCGGTGTGGATAAATCTGTAGTTGTTGCCGTGGACGCGGAAACGACCCTCGGTTTCAAAATCCCTAACGAACTCGTCGCCAAGATGATAGAAAAATACCCTGACAGGTTGATCGGCTTTGCGAGCGTTGATCCACACAAGGGCGAGAAAGCCGTCGCCGAACTCGATGATGCTGTTAGAAACATGGGGCTGAAAGGCCTTAAGATTATTCCGCACCTCATAGATGTCTATCCCAACGGGAAAATGATGTATCCCATTTACGAAAAAGCACGGGAACTCGGTATCCCTGTGCTGCTCCACACAGGCACGCATTTCCACCTTGGCCGCAAGATCAAATACTGCCAGCCTGTCTACGTGGATGAAGTGGCTGTGGATTTTCCGGAATTAAAAATCATTATCGCCCATTTCGGGTATCCTTGGTATCAGGAGGCGCTGGCGGTCGTTCAGCGTAATTTCAACGTCTATTTCAACATCGCGGGATGGTCGCCACGTTATATACCCGACATGGTCGTTCAGCGCATGGATTCCATCCTGTCGCATAAAGTTCTTTTTGGCTCCGACCATCCGCTGCTTTCCCGCAAGCGGATACTGGATGAACTTGCCGGTTTGAAGCTTAAAGAAGAGACAATGAAAAAGCTACTTTCGGAAAACGCGAAAAGATTGCTTCAGATAAAATGAGGAGCGTTATCATTCTATGGCGATATTTTATAAAAACAGGAGGTCAGGCGTGAATCAAAAAGTCCGTGTGTGTTTCGTTGTGTTATGTTTATCTGCGTTTATCATTCAGGGGTGCTCAAAGAAGGATAAAACAAATTCCACGCCCCCGCCTGTGGCATCAGCGCAGAAAACAGAAACAATCCAAGAAGCGACGCCAAAGGCTGTTCCTGCGAGTCAACCAACACCTGCAAAATGGGTTGAGGTGACCCCGGAAACACTTAGGACGATGATCGCCGCAAACAAAGATTTGTTTATTCTCGACGTACGCAACCCTGAGGAACTCGTATCTGGCCCGGCGCCATTGAAAAACGCTGTCAACATTCCGCTACCTGAACTATCAAGTAGATATACTGAATTGCCTCGCGACAAAGAAATAGTGGTCGTTTGCAGAGCCGGTCACCGAAGCGCTACCGCCGCCGATTTTCTCACACAGGCAGGTTTTATAAAAATATACAGTCTCGCCGGAGGAATGTCGGAATACAGAGCATCAGAGAAATGATGAGTGGATCGATAAAGGAATATTGATATGACTATATGGAGGGCGACTCGACAATTGCGGCGAGGGTTGCGCCGGTGTTTTCGATTGGGATGTTATGGCGCATTGGCCGCCGCTTCGCTTTCTTTAATGAGTGAAATATACCGGCAAGCCGATGAGAAACCGTCGGGTACAACACATGGAGGCCGCAATCCCGGCCCAGAATATGTTGATGAGCCCAAACCGGGCTAAGAAAGGATAACCTGAATGAAGATAACGACTCTCGTAGAAAACGCCGTTATGACAAGCCAAGGCCATATCGGTGAGCATGGTCTTTCGTTTCTCATTGAACACGATGGCGGGAAACTGCTGTTTGATACAGGTCAGGGGATGGCGCTGCTGAACAATGCCGAAAAGCTCGGATTCTCTGTACAGGATTTCAAAAAGGTTGTCCTTAGTCATGGTCATTATGATCATGCGGGCGGGTTGAAGAGACTGGTGGAAAGCGGCGTTACTTTCGAGCTTACAACTCACCCCGATGCTTTCGATGAGAAACTCGCTTTGTTTCCCGGAAAGGGATTCATTCCGATAGGCATCCCCGGCGGAAAAGAATTTTTTGTTGAAAACAATGTGCCGCTTCATCTCGAAGCCGGGCCGGTGGAAATTGCGCCCGGGATAATGACAACAGGTGAAATACCAATGAAAACCGACTTCGAGAAAATCGAACCGATGCTCTTTGTCAGAAAGGACGGCAAAGAAGGACCCGATCCTCTGGCAGACGATCAGGCGCTCATCCTCGACACGGAAAAGGGGTTCGTTGTCCTGCTCGGTTGCGCTCATCGTGGGGTTGTGAACACGCTCACTGATGTTGCCGAGATGACTGGCGCAAAAACCATTCATGCCATCATAGGAGGCCTTCACCTCGAACGCGCTCCTGAATCTCAGATTCAAAAAACTATTGATGCGCTCCGCGCATTCGAGCCAAAAATAATCGGAGTCACTCACTGCACCGGCATTCGTGCCATTGTACCGCTGGTAAACGCATTCGGAAGCAAAGTCGTACAGTCATCTGTAGGTATGTCCGTTAACTTTTGATAATCAGGAAGCAATAAGAACAAAAATAATACGTTAGGCTATAAACCCAACAAAAGGAGATGTCGCATGACAGACAAGTTTGTAGTAGCAGTACCCAGTGTAGCGCCCGGAGGATTAGAAGCAGAGACTTCCGGTCATTTTGGCCACTGTGATCTATTTACATTAGTTACAGTTGCTGATGGAAAAATCGAGAAGGTTGAATTGCAACCGAACATTCCTCACGAACAGGGTGGTTGTCTGGCTCCTGTAAATATGCTTGCGCAGAAAAGCGTAAACGTACTGGTTGCCGGCGGTATGGGAATGAGGCCGCTCGTAGGCTTCAATTCAGCCGGTATCGAAGTGTTCTTTAACAACGGGTTAGAAAGAGTTGGCAAAGTCATGAGCGCATTTATACAAGGCCAGCTTCCACGTTTCACTCAGGATAATGCATGCGGTGGCGGCGGCGATCAAGGCGGGTGTGGCGGCCACTAATCTTTCCCATGTATATTTTGCAACTACTTCATTACTGACGATAATCAGTTGTTTTCGGGGTGCATAATGAACATACACGGATTCACATAAAACACCAACAGGGGAGACGTCGCATGATACCGAAGGCTATGTTTTTCACCAAAGGAGTCGGTCATCACAAAATGAAGCTCGCGAGTTTCGAACTCGCGTTAAGGCAGGCGGGAATAGAGAAATTCAATCTCGTTCCCGTCTCTTCGATATTTCCGCCTCATTGCAGAATTATTACGAAGAAACTGGGACTGTGTGACGCAGGGAAAGGGAAATCATCTATTGGGCGCCTGCGCCCCGGACAGATTGCTTTTACTGTGATTGCCCGCAACGAAACGAATGAATATGGAAGACTCGTGTCCGCAGGCGTCGGGCTTGCGCAACCGGTTGATACAAAAAGGTACGGTTATCTTAGCGAGGTGCACGAGTATGGCATGGGCGCCAAGCAGACTTCCGAAATGGCCGAAGACCTCGCAGCGGAAATGCTTGCATCAACGCTCGGCTTGTCTTTTGATCCGGAAAAATCATGGAATGAAAGAAAAGACGAGTGGGCAATCGCAGGAAAAATCTACAGGCCGCGCTCAATTGTTCAATCCGCAAAAGGGCAACAAAAGATATGGACAACCGTCATTGCGGCTGCGGTGTTCATTTTGTGACGCTTATATCAGGGACTTTAAGTAATAATACGGGAGCTAATTACTGACAATCATGAAACATAAAACAATCGTTTTTGTTTTTGCCCATCAGGATGACGAAATCCTTATCTCCGGCAAGATCATGTTTGAATTGGCTGCAAGATCAAATGTTCATCTCGTATGGTGTAATGACGGAAGTGGCGGCACGGGTCTCTATGCTTCATACGAGGATATGGTTAAATGTTATTCTCCATGCCTTTTACCGAACGAAGATTTTGATTCGCTATCTCAGGAACGTATCAAGGAGATACTTTCCATTGTCCGCGAAAATGAGGCTCGGACGGCGATGGAATCACTTGGCGTTCAGAGCGAAAACATGATTTTTTTAAAGCGCTCAGCCGAATGGATGAAAAAACCTGATAATGTCCTATCGCTAATTGATGAATTGAGGTGCATTTTTGTAGAAATAAAACCGGATGAAATATATTGCGATGCTTGGGAATGTGCGCACATCACACACGACATCACAAACTTCACCACGGTTCATGCAGCGCGTGGACTGCCGGAATCACAACCTTCCATATTTGAATTTCCTCAATACCCTTTATTGAAAAGTTATAAGAAATCGCTTCTAAAGCATTTGAAGAAAACAAAATTTGCGGATACGGTGATTCATCTGCTGCACTATGGTATTGGACAATTCGCCGATGAACAGGGACAATCGGAAACATTACATTTGTCACCGGAGCAAGTGAAGATAAAGAGCGGGCTTATGAAATACTATGTCTCACAATCAAAATTGACATCGGATTTCAACAGCATTCTAAAAGCACGGGCAACTCTCGGCATATTTCTGCCACAACTCAAACACATGCCGGATATCGAACAGTGGCGCCTTGTGCCGCAGTCGCGCGATTATGGCATTGTGCCATGCAAGGGACACAGATATTCCGAATACAATCAGGGGCTAAGCGACGCCGATTACAAGAGAATATTGGGCGCTGCTCTTGAATCGTTAATAAATAAGACATAGCCGGAATAATCGGAGAACAAATGGTTAACCCGGCTATGTCGAATAGAGGCTGATATACAATGCGGATTCCGTGTTGACAATAGCCTAAGGTGGGGCTTAAATAAAGGTCATGTTTGGTTATGTGAAACACAAGCGGATCATCGCGTTTCCGTTACTTGTGGTGTTTGTTTTTCTCTGCGTATGCATGGAATTCATGCACACGGAAAAAATCGTGTTCCCCAAATTCGCAAATCATTCAAAAATATTATCAACTGATATTTTTTTCACGTGTACTCCAGACAGTACCCCCGTAAAAACAAAAAAGACCTGCCTTGCATGTCAGTGGGAAAAGAATACGACCTCGCAATTAGCATTGATTTTTTCAATCATGTTGTTTATTTCCGTTTCTTTCTTTGTTTTTCAGCAGGCAATTTATCATCAGAGACCCATAACTTCACATTTTTCTCCAAGAGCGCCTCCAAAAGCGTTATAACAATTTCATAGATGTATCTCATCCGGATGAAACGCAATGATTCATCCGATAGGGCGCAAGGATTACATTCATACCCCTATTACAAGAGATGCGTCAAGTTACTAAAAAGTTCTTTGCGCATTTGATAACAAAATTCAGATATAAGCGTAACATCATCTGTATGTGAGACGCTTAACAGATAAGGTTGCATATTAGGTGTCAATGCAGTGAAAGTAGATTCAATAAGAAATCATATTGTTTAAGAGGTTGACTGCGTCTGAAGCGGTCACTTTTCCAAATGGCGAAGTGCGATTGTGAAAGGTCTGTAATATGAAAAAATACACGAGACGTGAATTCCTGAAACTTTCTGGGAGCGCCGGAGCTGGGATTATGATCGGCTCTTTGATAGCGACTACTTCTCGAACAACCGCTTTTGCTGCTGGAAATACTGTTGGTGTCCAAGGCGGATTTATCAAAAACTTCGAGCCGGGCCTTCTTCGTATCAGGGCGCTTTCGCTTGAACCAGCCGTAACATTTAGCGCCAACGCATTCAAGGACGGGAGCCTGAAGGTGTTTTTATCAAATATTGCGGCATCCCGGCTGGATGTGAAATGCGAAGGAAGAGTCGAGCAGACGAGCGAGACGGAAACACTCGTGGAACTCCGCCTTCCTGCCGTTGGAACCACCGGTTTTGAAACATCATTACGCAAGTTGCCCGGAGAGCGACTGAATTTTATTGCTTTCAGCGATACTCATCTCGGAGCCCCCGAAGCAGAGGAACACTTCGCGCGGATTCTTAAACACACGAATCTGAGCCAACCTCTTTTCGCCGTAAACGCCGGAGACAACGTGGATGTTGATGAACCCGCCCAATGGAAAATATTCGCGGAGCGCACTGCGGGCCTGAAGGTTCCGCTGTTTTCAACAATCGGAAACCACGATAGCTATGTATCTTCAAAACTCTATCGAAAATATCTCGGAGACCTGTTTTACAGCTTTAATGCTTTCGATGCTCAATTCTTACTCCTCGACAATTCGCAGCTTCATAATAACGCGACACTGCTCATGGACGGCAAGAATGCTGACGCACAGTGGGAATGGCTTGAAAAGCAATTGAGCGAACCAGCGAAACACAGATTCGCCTTCTTTCATTTTCCGATGTTCGGGAAACGCGGCATGACGGAACCAATGTATTCTGTCGGAACGCCCTTAGACAAAAGGAAGGAAGAAGTGGACCGCTTGATGGCGCTGTTTCACAGGACCGGGGTCGAATATGTCTGTTTCGGACATCTGCACAGCCCTGAGCGGACAGAGAAAGATGGGGTTGTGTTTTTACGGCTTGGCGGCGGTGGGGGGTCGAAGGCTTCCGGCACTGATGATAAAGATGTGAGTTTCGCTCATATCTTCGCGGATGAAAAAGGAATTCGTGACTATACGGTTTTCATGTATCACAATGCAGACGACGTTGAGAAAATAACATTTTGCGAGGCGCCGTATAATATCCCGGTGGGGACTTGTGTTCCTATCATCGTTCGCGGAGTTGCATCGGATGGAAAGCTATTCGCAATCGATGCAAAGATTAACCTTGTTTCCGGCCCCGGTAGATTGACGGACAGTAAATACACGGCCAATGGCGCCGGCCGGGTCAGATTGAACGCGAGGCTTGAGCATCACGAAGCCCTGTGTGAATTTGATGTCGTCTAATTCTTCATTTAGGAGATAGGAACCGTGAAAGAGAAAACATTGAACCGAAGAGAATTTATTAAAACCGCTGCCGCCGCAGGCATGGCAATGACAATCCCCTCGTTTATTACCAGCAAAGTATTGGCATTCCCTACGGATGAATCGCAATGGCCTCTGAATGATACAATGATACGCCGTTTGACTGAGGCTTCACTTGGCGATTCTTTTGAGTTCATTTTCTGCGCCGACGTTCATGTTCCGTTCGACGACAGGGGCACATTTCAAACCATTATAAAAAAAGCAAACGAACTCGGGGCGGCTTTTGTTCTTTTCGGCGGCGACTGCGTGCAGGTGGGAAACACAGCGAACTATAAAATCTTTCTTCGAGAGCTGAAGAAATTCAAAATGCCAGTAATTTGCGCAATAGGTAATCATGATACGTCGTTCGAAGATTACTCCGATCAACGGGAATGGAAGAAAAGGTTCGGTGTTCCTCATTTCAGATTCGATGCAGGCGGGCTCAGAATCATAGCGCTCAACAATGCGAACCATTTTCTTTTGGAAGAAGATTATTTGTTTTTAGAGGAATCTCTGAGAACCGATCTTTCAAAGATAGTCACAATGCATCGCCCTGTGAACTATCTCAATCCGCTTTACGAAACACCTATGGAGGACAAAACGGGACGATTCCGTGCGCTTGTGGAAAAAGGCGGCGTCACTGCCGTTCTCACCGGGCACGAGCATCATTACGGATTCTACGAAATAAACGGCGTTAAATACATCGTATCGGGCGGCGCGGGAGGAAGGCTCAATGATAACACTGAGAACAATTTTCACCATTTTCTCCTGATAAAGGCAGGAAAGAAGACATTCAATTTCAATGTCGAAAAAATATAACAACATATTTTCAGCGATGAAGGGGGATTAAAAATGAACAGCAAAGATGTCAAAGAACAACAAGGAATAAGCCGCAGGGAGTTCATCGCAGGCGCTGCTGCGGTGGGCGCCTCGCTTTTATTTAGCAAAAGCGCTTTCGGGCTTATGTCGCCGATACCGAAAGACGCCATGGCTGAAGTCCTCTCATTAAAAGCGAGTCCCGGCGGAACATTCAGAATATTGGTGGTCACTGACCTGCATTTCTACGCCAACCATCTCGTCGACGCGGAAACGGTTCGGGACATCAAGAACATGGTCAGGAAGTTCAAACCCGACCTGATAATCCCAACAGGAGACAATTGGCATAACAACCCGGGAGGCCACGGTATCGAATTCTGCGAATATGCCTGCGAACAAATGGGAAAAATGAAAGCGCCATGGGCCTTCGTATGGGGGAATCATGATCAGGTGGACGACTACGACATGGCACATAAGATGATCAGGGAGGCGAATAACTCTCTATATCGCGGTGGCGCCGCGGACGGCAACTACAGGCTCGAATTGAAGGATGCTTCAGGCGAAAAAACGCTCTGGAACCTGATCATGCTTAACGATTCGCGCGGCGGGATGAGAGATGAGCAGATCGATTGGCTGAAGAAGGAAGCTGCAGCCATCAAATCGGCCTCGCTACAGCCGCCGCCTGCTTTTCTTTTCTTCCACATTCCTATAAAGCAGTACGACGACCTTGCCAAGTCAGGACATGCAAAAGGCATGAAGATGGAGAACGTTAGCTATGATGAAAGCATAAACAATGCCCTCTCCGCATTTAGTGAAACCGGATTTGTGAAAGCAGCATTCTGCGGACATGATCACGTGAACAATTACTGGGGAGTCCAAGGTGGTGTTTTCCTCGAATATGCGCGGGCAACTGGATCCGGCGGTTATGGACATGATAGATGCAAAAAAGGCGGAACGATAATCGATATGAATACAGCGACTGGAGAATTCAAGACGACCACGGTCTTTGCCGACGGATCAACATGGGAGCCGAAGGTGTTTATTGGATGACACGATACAACGAGATACAAAGTTATGTGGCAAACATTGATTGAATTATAAAACGGAGGAAAAAACGGAATGAAAAAAGCGCTAAACATTTTTATTGCGGTTTTACTAACAGGAATAATTGCAGCAATTGCATGGCCTCAAAATGCACATGCATCCGGGGCGGAACCAATCACATCTTTTAATGAAACGGTCACGGAGGCCGAAGGCCCCGGGGTCACTCTTCTTTCCCCGGACAAATGGGGAACAACGCAGATGAAATCAATGTCGGGTGGCGCGGCGCTGTCGTCGTCTGCTACCGGAGCGGCATTTGAATATATGTTCAGTGGCGCAAGTGTTGCTGCCGATATGATAGTTGATAGAAGCGGCGGCATGTTTTCTGTCTTTGTGGATGGCAAGGAACTAAAAAAAATCGACTTGTACAGGAACCGCATGGGACAAGGCACGATGAGAATGGCCCTTGCGAACAATCTGACTCAAGGCTCACACATACTGAAGATTGAGATACTGGGGGAACGCAATCCCAAAAGCCTTGGATCGTTTGTGATTGTGGATACGCTCCGCGTGGCTTCTGCTCCCTACGGGGCGATATCAGGCGTTCTTGAATGCCAATATAACACTGGAATGCCGGTGATGCGCGCAAAAGTATCCGCAACAGGCAATGAAGGCGAATTGAATATCGTCACAGACACATCAGGGAAATTTGTTTTCGACGCGCTCGTTCCGGACACATATACACTGCATTTCGAACACCCGGGTTTTACGACGTTGGAACAAACAGGCCTGATTGTGAAATCCGGACAATCCATCAATTTACAGAAAGTTCTTTTTGAAGAAAGCATCGGAGCGCGACCGCTGAAGTTTATTAGATATCCGCTCGCAGTTCGTCCAGTAATCGTGAGACCCGGTGATGAGTTCATCGTGGAAGTCGCCGCTCCTGAATCAGCGGGTGGATGGCAAGCCGCTCTCGAAACGCCGTGGACAAGCGCGCCGCTTGAAATTAAAAGCGCATCCATAAACACTGCGAACGGACTGTGGAATGTCACTGTTGCTGTTCCGTCCGGTGTTTCTTCCTTGCTACATGGGCTTCGACTTAAATTCAAGGATGGAGAAGATTTCCAACCTCGGGCTGTAATGGTCGTCCCCGCGTTCAAAGACTCCATAAAAGTTGTTCATCTGACCGATGTCCATGTTTACAAATCAGAAATACTATTCGAAAGATACCCGCTGTTAGCCGAAGAAATAAACCTTATCAATCCCGATGTTATTGTAGTAACCGGAGACCTGACGGACTCCAACGGCTACACCGATGAGCGCTGGCCGGAATCCGACCAGTATCCGGCAATGCTTGAATTGTGGGACTCATATTATTCGCCCACATTTATACTTCCGGGCAACCATGACTTGAGTCCTTACAAATATGATGATGATTATTTCAGATGGAACAGCTACTTCGGGGTAACCGATTTTAGTTTTGATGTCGGCCCGTACCATTTTACGGCTTTTGACAATGCATTCACAATGGTTTCGATGACGAAGAAAGAGGCATACCGGGAAGATCTTTTCCCAGAACAACTAACTTGGCTCGAAAATGATCTGGCAAGCAATATGGACGCAAAAATGCGGATAATTGCGTATCACGTCCCATTGCATAATACCAACTCCAAGGTGAAAGAACTCGCATCCAAGTACGATGTCGACCTCGCTTTGTATGGGCACCTTCACCTTGATCAGGTAGATAATATACCTCCGACAACATACGTGCAGACCGGCGCTGCCTATGATGGTTCCTATCGCGTCTTGAACCTCGATAACGGCAAGATCGGAGAAATAAGCACAAAGAAAAACGGTTATACGGCCTTCACTATAGGCACATTGAAAACAGCGGTCCAGACATCGCCGGATGGAAATGTGGTCACTGTTAAAGTGAGAAATAAGAGTTCGAGAATGTTTTCTGATGCCGCATGGCAAGCCGACATGCCGACTGCCCAGGAATATACTTGTGACGGTTGCACAATCACGGGCCGTTTTGTGAATGGCAACAAAACGCATGTGGTATTTTCATTTGATATTAAGCCAAAGGAAGAAACGACAGTGATCTTGAGTGTGAAATAATTGCGCAAATGGGTGTAATAAACACTCGGGGAGGAATAATAATGATTGCATTTAATAACAGATCGTTCAAATTGATCGTCATTGCTTTGATGGTTTCTTGCAGTTTATCCATTACTGTTGCCGCACAGAATAAAAGTGAACCCGACAGAATTATTCTGAATCTGACTGAAACCCCTGCGACAAGCCAGGCGGTCACATGGCGCACTAATGAGGCCGTCGCATCCCCCCAAGCACAGATTGAGCCTGCCACAGAACTCAATGAAGTCGGAAAGAATGCGGTAACAGTGAATGCAATTACGGAAACAGTTACCATACATACTGGGGCGACGGTGTATTCACATTCAGTTGTTTTCAAATCCCTTTCACCTGATATTTTATATGAATACAGGGTTGGAGACGGCGAGAACTGGAGCGAATGGAACCAGTTCAGGACCGCCTCTGGTTCTTTTACACCGTTCAGGTTCATATTTCTCGGCGATCCTCAGAACGACCTCAAATCGATTTGTTCTCGGATATTCCGCGCTGCTTACACTAAAGCGCCGGATGCCCGTTTTTGGTTGCTCACAGGTGATATTGTGAATGTCGGCGACGCTGACGACCTGTGGGGTGAATTCTACTATGCGCTCGGCTGGATTCCGAGAATGACACCGATGATACTTGTCCCCGGCAACCACGAGTATAAGAAAATATCGAGCGCCCCGCCTAAAATAGAAGCCAACAAGCCTATCAGTCTTGAACAGAAAGGATTGACCAGCTTGTGGCGACCGCAGTTCACTCTTCCAGAAAACGGACTAAAGGGGCTGGAGGAATCTGTTTACTACATTGATTATCAAGGTGTCAGATTTATCATGCTTAACGGCACTGAGAGGCTTGAAGAACAAGCAAAATGGCTGAAAAAGGTTCTGGAAAAAGACCCACAGCGATGGACTATCGTTTCCATACATCAACCTTTTTATTCAACCGGTGAAGACCGCGATAATCCATATCACCGGCAACTTTTTGTTAAACTTTTCGACAAATACAATGTCGACCTCGTGCTTCAGGGACACGATCACACTTACGGTCGCACATATAAACTCCGGAACGGGTCCAAGGTTGAGGGCAATGAAAAAGGAACGATCTATGTCGTTTCGGTAAGCGGGCCCAAGACATACGACGTGAATAAGCGCTTCGAGAGCATCATGGCAAAAAGCGGAACCAACAGGCAGTTGTTTCAGGTCATTAACGTGGATATGAACATTCTGAAATATGAGTCTTATACGGCGACGGGAGAACTGTTCGACTCATTTAAGATAGAAAAATAAGATGTAAATAAGGCCATGACGCTTTATAGCGAATGCTGTTGCGATTATGACAAACATACAAGGAGTATTTGATGAAAAGTAAATTCCCCAAAAAGTTCAAGGTTATCGCAGTGTTCTTAACGGTATTGTTGATGCCTGCGGCAGTTGTGATCGCCGCATACAAGACTCACACAGAGATTGACTCCGGTCTGTTTTTTAAGACATTTCCAAATTTGCTTGGAACAAAGCTCGATGGCTGTGATGTCTGCCATGTCAGAACCACTGCGCCTCCTCCCGGCGAAAAGGGGAAATCCGCAGTTGTGCTGAGCAGTTGTGATTCCTGCCACGTAATAACCGATTATGGGGGTGAAAAAGGCGAAACTCTTAACGCTTTCGGACGCGACTATATGAAGGCGGGACGTGACACTGCCGCTTTTACTGCAATAGCCGAACTTGATTCCGACAGTGACACCTTGTCTAACGCCGCCGAACTTAAAGCCGGAACAAATCCCGGCGACCCGAAAAGTTTGCCTGATATGAAACCCGCTCCTTATGTCGTCTTTTCATTGAAAGATCTTATTGAAAAAGGAGTTTCGATTAAGGAGCAGACCATTTTTGTTAACGTGACAAAGTCAAAGGACGGAGACAGCTATTCCGACATGCGCGGTTTTTTGCTGATGGACGCGCTCGAAGCAGCAGGCGTATCGGATTCCGCCCAAAGCGTAGATGTTATCAGCTTAGACGGGTATGAAACGACATTCTCCATTGATCAATTACGACGTTCCTACAAACAGGCGGTTCCTGTATTCGGCTTCGACAAGGAGACGTTCGGCGAATGCGGATGGGTCAGATACGGTTCGAAGAACTTGCAAGAAGGCGTCCCACTTCCCGACGCGAATGTTCTTATGACTTTCGAGATCAACGGCGAAGCGTATGCGCCCGCGAAGATAGATGAAAATGACCGTCTTGTGGGGGCTGGGCCGTTCAGGCTTGTGGCGCCGCAGATGAAGAATCCCGGATCGCCGGATATTTCCAGCAAAGCCACTGGAAGTTGCGTAGAGAAAACCCCTGAAATATATCGCTATAACAAAAGCTATGAGAAAAACTCCGATTACTGTGTAAAAGCTGTTGTGGCTATTCGGGTTAATCCCATGCCTGCCGGAACAATGGACATAAACTGGTCGCATTATGCGGAGAAAGCAGATTCAGGGAATAAAATTGTGGTATTCGGGGCATTAAAGAGATAGCCACATGAAGAATAAACATCACGCGCTATATATGGCACGGATCAATTTCCCTTGCAGCGAACACTCTGTTGAAAGGAACCTGTTTTGAAAAGGAAAACCATTCAGTTTCTGTGCATCACATTCATTCTTATTTTGGGCATGTGTTTGTCGATAAGCGCTCAGAAGTCACACTCCTCAATCGAACAGGTTTCCAAGATGTACGAACCTGCGTTCCAGACAGCGCTCAATTGGCTTGCTGCGAATCCTGAAGTAATTCCCGGCGACCCCGAACGCGAACGCATCCTGAAAACGCTCGATAAACCTTTCGCCGAGGAAGATGCCAAAATGATGCCTGTCACAGGCCGATACTTCCATGAACGCATGAGCGCCTTTCTTTCCGACTTCGAAAAGACGAAACCTCAAAAGGGTGTGGTTATCTGGAAACTCTATAACCATACCGACATCATCCGCACACCGCAACTCACGATTGCCATCGATCTAATAAATGGCTTCGAACAAGTCGCGTGGAATGACGCCGACCTCGACCGAGCTATAGCCGGTATCGATTTGCTACTCATTACTCATGAACATAGCGATCACGCTGATCCGTATGTGGTTAAGAAATTTCTTAAGGCAGGCAAACAGGTAATCGTACAGAAAGAAATGTGGAAATATGAATCGTATGGGAAAAAACTGACGCGCATGCAAGAAGGATCCGTGACAATAAAGGATGTGAAGTTGACGGTTTTTCCCGCGTTTCAGAAGGACACCCCGAACAATGTCTATTTCATTGAAACCGCGGACGGACTGAAAATAATGCACATTGGCGACGACAACGAAATGGAGCATGTCACAATGGAGTGGTTCAGGAAATTCAAACCACCGCTCGATATAGATGTTCTGCTGCCGAATAGCTGGTGCCCGAACCTCGCGGTGTTACTCAAATACGTGAAGCCAAAGGTCATGATCTCCGGACATGAACATGAACTCAGCCACACAGTATCCGGCCGGCGGTCATATAATTATGTTTACAGTGTCCTATCTACAGTTAAGGTGCCGTTCCTCGTGCCCGCATGGGGCGAAAAGATGGTGTTTATACCCGGCTTCAGCATGTGAATGGAAGACAAAATAAGAGGCAACATGAAAAATGCTATCAGGTTATTGGCGCTGGCAACTGTAACTTTGGTAGCGTTCGGATTAATCGCAACCGCCAAAGCCGAGACAACCGATACTACCGCTTACCACATGAGCCGGGCGCAGGCCATAATTCTTGGAATCGTGGAAGGGCTTACGGAATATCTGCCGGTTAGTTCAACCGGTCACTTATACCTGACACAACGGCTTATGGGTGTGGGCGAAAGCGGTCCGGCAAAAGATGCTGCGGATGCCTATGCCATCTGCATTCAATTTGGGGCTATCCTCGCGGCGCTGTTTCTGTATTTCGGGCGTGTGCGCGCCATGGCGCTGGGGTTGCTGGGACGCGATGCCGAAGGACGACGCATGGCGGTTAACCTGATTGCGGCGTTTCTACCCGCTGTTATTGCGGGAATACTGTTTGAAAAATCCATCAAGCATTATTTATTCGGTATGTGGCCGATCACCGTCGCATGGTTCATCGGCGGCGTGGCGATACTGATTATCTCGGCAAAACACAGAGACACGGGACAGGGGCATTCGCTTGGAGACCTCACGTGGCGTCAGTCATTGCTCATCGGAGCTGTCCAGTGTCTGGCTATGTGGCCGGGAACCAGCCGCAGCCTTGTCACAATCATCGGCGGCGTTGCCATCGGGTTAAGTGTGCCTGCGGCAGTCGAGTTCAGTTTCCTTCTCGGCCTTGTGACTCTCAGCGCCGCTACGGCTTTCGAGGGTCTGAAACAAGGCGGCCAGATCGTCGCCACATTCGGATTGTTGAACCCGCTCATCGGCATTGTGATGGCGTTTGTTTCTGCGGTCTTCGCCGTGAAATTTATGGTGTCCTTCCTTAACCGTAACGCGCTTGCGTGGTTCGGCGCCTAAGGAAGGGCGCAAAGAGCAATGTATCCATGCTTGGAGTGTCTATCAAGAGATTTTGTATTGTCTCCATTTTACAGGCCTGCGGGTCTCGGATGCTTTAAGCATGCGTTGGGAGAACGTGAGTCTACCTTTCTCGGCAATCAGGCTCATGCAGACAAAGACTCGCAAAGATATCCATATTCGGATTCCAACAGAGTACAAGGAGAGGCTCATGCGATTGGCAGATAAGAAGCTTTCGGAAGGTCAATCTTTGTGCGGTGTGGTTTATCTGAATACGGAAGGGAACGCTGTAACCTATACACGAATGGATAGTGCGATACGCTCCGTGTTGATGGACTGTGGTATAAAGAAGAAATCCCCACTACACGCCTTCAGGCACACGGTGGCAATGCGTCTTCTCGCAGCAATGCCTGTGAACGTTGTTGCCAACCAACTTGGCGACACGGTCGAAACTGTTGTCCGCAACTATATTAAACCCATCCTTCCTGAGCAGAGCCAGATCGACCTCGCCTACGACGCAGGGTCAGGAAAAGGTCAGGAAGTATTGTCAGATATGACAGTATTGATGGGCGCTCAAAGCAGAACTGACTTGCCTCTAAATCCACAAAAACCCCAGAAAACAAAAGGGCTTATTAGCCGAAACCAAGAAGCCCCCTCATTCGTATAAGTTGCTAATCGGAGAGGAAGGGATTCGAACCCTTGGCAAAAAACTCTTTTAATAAAAAGGATATTTCGGATGGGCATCCAAAACGGAACGCAGATGGAACGCAATAACGAATTAAATGGACAAGATATTGCCCTCCGCAAGGGGGGCTTTTTTATCTGAACAAATATTGAATATGAAACAAAGTGACGAATAGTGATCTCCATTTACTTGTAGATTTTATTAACTGAGGTTCTGATTTTTGTCCCCTTGGGCGCAAATGCTATCAATTCCTATGCATACCTTTTTTCGTGCATTCTGGCCTCCTATGTAATATCATCATCACGCATATAGTTAAACCCCTCTGTCTCAGAGCAAAAACTTATAAAAACTCCATAACACTGAAAATCGAACGCGCTTTATCTTTCTTATGAACAATATCTTTGAATTTTACAAATTAAGAGTGAATAGGAATATTCGACTGAAGATTATTAATATAGAACCGCTCATGAGAAAACTCCCTCTCATGTCTTAAGTCGCCTGAAACGATACAGAGAAGTGTTTGTTGTGATCAGGGACAGAGGGGAAGCATGATGATTTAAAAACATTTTATAAATCCAGAAAAAATCCAGAAAACTTTCGTTTATACAGGGCAGATGGAGTGAAAAACTTCAAAAGCCTTGGAGGCCTATGAAAAGATCTGGAAACCCAATAAATCTGCATCGAAATTCTTGGATAAACAAAATTAAAAAAAAGCTTGGGCAATCCGAGCTTAGAGGAAAATGACAATGTGTATGAACGAAACATCTACAATGCGCAAGCCCCACAAAATGCAGTATATTCTCAACCTCACCCGATGCTGCACGCAAGACTGCGAATTCTGTGCGGTTGACGCCCTATATAGCCCGTCGATCGAAGGCTGTATTGAGCTCGCTCACGCTGAGCAACTTGCAGGCAGAGAACTCACGCCTGATCAGTGGTGTTCAGTTGTTGAAAAATTGTTATCGATCGACCCAACTGCCGAATTCGATCTCTCAGGAGGCGACTGCTTGGCTCTTCCTTGGGTTTCAAAACAGTTTATTCCATTCATTATGGAACGAGTACAGAGCCGGCAACAAGTCTCGGTTACCTCAACTGCGACTCCGCTTCAATCCTGGCTCGTTGAAACTCGGGCCATAAGCAGAGACAAGATACCCGGCGTTGTACATTTGACGTTTGATGGCTATCGCCCATACTCTTTCGACAACATCCGTCTTTCTTCCCAAATTCGAGAACTTGGGACGGATATACATGTTGAATGTCCACTCAACGTAGAAAATTGCGACATCGAGAAAGTCCGCAAAATCTACGATGCTGTGGAAGATGCTCAGGTTAGCGAACTTCTCCTGATGCGTTTCTTCCCTACTGGACGTGGTGTCGATAAGAACGGACTTGGTGGATTAGAACCATCTGATGATACATATAGATCGGCAATCGCTGAATTCTATCGGCTTGACAAACAACACCAAAATGGTCCCGCAATCAAAGTGCAGTGCGCGCTCAAGCAATTCACTCCACAATGGACAGGGTTCTCCCCGTGCAAAATGGGAAATACTACTTGGTGCGTAATGCCGAACGGCACCTTACTCATATGTCCTTGGGCCTACGGGATGAATGGGAGTCCTCTCAGCAACGATTTTGTAGCTGGTAATATTCTGCATGATGATTACGAAACATGCTTTTCTATGGCACGTGTTCTCCGTGATGCCATGAGTTGTAAGTATCCCCGAGAATGTCGGATTCATGCATTTGTTATGGAATCCAAGGGCAGATGCGGGGCATCGCAAATCGAGGAATATGATTATGAAATAAAGAAAGAGGCCTAAAATGAATTCATCATCAACTAAATTCAGGATTGGAGAAACGCAGCTTCAAAACCCAATTGTCGTAGCGTCATGTCCGGCAACAGAGGATTTCGAACGACTGATGCGCTGTGCTGATGCGGGTGCTGCAGCAGCTATTTTGAAGTCCTGCCACACTTCTGGCAGTTTCCCTAAAGGCATTGGTAATCGTCGTTTCCTCGGTTCCGAGCGCGGCCTGTGGGGAACGTCCACGGTGGCTCGGGAACTTCTGCATGCTGATAAGATGTGCTCCATCTTGGACGACATTAGGAAGCGCACTGACTTCACGGTAATTCCTAGCGTTGCGGGATTCTCCTTGGAGACTTCCGATTGGCTTGACACGCTGCATCTTCTCGAACAGTATCATCCAGCGTGTGTTCAACTTGACCTCTTTTATTTGGATGAGGATCTATCCCTGCCCAATACACAAAGCCGCCTACGCTCACTTATTATCAACTTGCGGCGAGAGTGTGGTCTTAAGCTATTGCCAAAATTGAACCAGGAGTTGCGCCCCGGGGCGGCTGTAAAGCTATTTGAGAATACAGAGATAGCTGGACTCTCTCTACTCGATTCTCTGAGGGGGCACTTGCCCATGAATTCACTGTTACATAAATCTGATTTTCCGGGCTTTATATTTGCTGAGGGGTTGGATTCAGCATCGCTTTTTGGACC
>Ga0172379_10002649_pt1 | contig 31033 bp, 31 predicted proteins | sample GrowelOW334metaG_FD_119756 | JGI IMG/M metagenome (GOLD analysis project Ga0172379, IMG submission 119756) | Groundwater microbial communities from an aquifer near a municipal landfill in Southern Ontario, Canada - Groundwater well OW334 metaG | ecosystem: Environmental > Aquatic > Deep...
AATACATGATAAAAATAATTTGTTTCGAGTTTATCTTTTCTGTATTGAGGCATATTTTTATTTTATCATAAATAACCCAAAGCCCACCTACGAGGTGGGCTTTGGTATAGTAAAAGAGTACCTTTTATTTACGAAAGAATTTTGGTTTATCGCCACGGACTTTTTCGACGTAGATTTTTTGCCAAGCTTTTAGACCACAATATATGCCAAATATCATTCCTAGAACTGGTAATAAAATTATTAGCCACAATGGCAATGCGCAGGAGCCGCTTAATGCCCAACTAACTATTACGTTGTGTTTTTGGGCCCAGCCTAAATAAATTACTTCGATAATTGCATGCAAACCAAAGCTTAAAATTAATCCTAAAAAAATCCATAAAATAATATAGGATACTTTTTTCATTTATCCTTCCCTACTAAAGCCATTGAACAGATTGAAGAATTTTATTTGAAGTATCTAGCAAGTTGATAGAAAGATTAATTGAATTGTAGTCACTGCTATCAACTAAACCGTAATACGATTCAAAGCTACATTGGCATTGGCTTTCAGCTTCTTTGTTAGTTGACGAGCGATAGAAAAATTCTTTAATTTTATCTTCAGAAGTTAAAGCGTCTGGAATAAAATTAGTTTCTAAAATTGTCGTTGGTTTACTCGTAACTGGGATCATGTCTCCATTGCCAATTCCGGATCGCTCAAAAGGTCTAAATGAGTCATCGCCTACTTTTTTTATTCCAAAAGCTAGGCCGTATTTTTTATCTGCTGAATAAAGGTTTACATATTTAACTTTTTTACCATCAAGCTGGCTGGTTTCGTCCACTTCTACAACTGTCCAGTCTTTAGGATATTTTAACGAATAACCAATATCGTTGTTGATATATGTTAACCAATCATCGCTCGAAGTTGTTGGTGATGGGCTAGGGCTAATTAAAATACTCGATGATAATGGGCTAATAATTGGTGAAGGATTAGGATTGTAAAAAAAACGCCGGCCAATAAATAAGAGACCAGCCAACGATAGGATCAACAAAATTACTAGAAACCATTTTGTTGATGATGACATTTATCCTCCTTTTTCTTTATTATACACCAAAGTGATTTAAAAAAAGCCCTGTGTAAAAACACAGGGCTTGTAATTGATGGTTATAGAGCTGCTTCAACAGCGTTAGTTAGTGCTGTCGCAATTTGTTGTTCTACAGCATAACCAGCGTCAGTTGTGCCATCGGATCCGATATAGCCGTTCATTGCCCAGGTTGGGTAAAGTGGCTTCGAATATGCTGTAAGGACTCGTGATTGGTCATTGGTAGACAAGGTACGAATACTGGCAACACCGTTACTAAAGACACTGCTGCCTTTTACTTCGGCAACAATTTCTTGGAGTTGGTTGGATTCATCAAAGTTGGTTTTATCCAACCATGAAAATCCCGGTGCCCATTGGTTGCCTCCAGGGGTGACAACGCTTCTTTGTTCTTGGCAGATCATTTTGCCAAGGTCGTTGACTGGCTGAGGAACACCGGAAATTGGTGTGTAGTTGATCTCTGGAAGATTCAAACTACTACCGCCTCCGCCTCCGCCACAACCGGCGATAATTGCCAATGCACTTATCGCGATGACTAATTCAATCAATGTGAAGCCGTACTTTTTCCGTTTCATTTCTTTGCTCCTCCTTGGAATTATCTGGTAACACTAACCATTGCCAGTACTTGATCTGTTGGCGGATCTGGTGGCATATTGCCACTATTGTAGTCGTTGGTAACAAGATATGCTCTCATCTCGGTGGCGTTGTAATCGTAACCACCGGTGTAGGTCTGACAGGCCCACGTTCCATTGGAAGCAATTTGGGTAAACATGTTATTCCAGTATGGTTTTACCCACCACGAGCCAGAAACCTTTATCCAAATCATCACCTTGGCAGTTCCGGGCAGTATTCCGCTGACCTTGCCTTTTAGGACAGTATCACTTGGAACACCGTAGGGTGGAACATAGGTGAATTCGATTTTTGGCACCCCAAGATCACCGTGAATATTGACGTCAACATTCACATCCGCCGCCGGCGGTTGCAAAGTAATTGACAATTCCGTTGTCTGATTGGCAACAATTATTATTGGCTCGCTTGTGCCAGTAAATTCAACTTCACCGTTTGAGCGTAATGCCTCAACCGTAAGAACAACTGTGCCAGGATTTAAAAGTAGCATCCGAGTTACGCTGCTACCAGCAGTATAATCAAACTCGTCAGTAAGTAGCGTTGCCAAATTAGCTTTTACTGTGATCCTGATTTTAGCGACATCGGCAATGCCCCGCGTTGCAGGTTGCGGAAGGTTAATGGTGAGTTTGACTTCCCCATTATTTACGATTGGGTTAGGGTTGTTGTTACCACCGCCACCACCGCAACCAGTAATAGCAAGAAGTAAAACAAACGTTAAAACGTAGAAACCAAGAGTCTTCATCGCGGTTACCTCCTTAAAACATCAATTCGCGATACGTTTGCTTCATAATGCCGTTCTTGTCAAAGATACCCCAGGCACTTCCCTGTGGTCCTTCGTAAGCAGCCTTCCAACTTTCGTCGAAGGCTTCGAACCAATAAACTTTAATGTTATTGGTTCTTGCCCACTCGGTAACTTCCGTAAAGTAACGGCGAGCATTTTCAGGATTTGCGACTGCTTGAATAATCGTATCACCAGAAGTTGGCCAACCAGTCTCGCCGATAATAATCTCTTTACCAGGGTTAGAGGCTGCCAGGCTTTCGTAGCCAGACTTGAGACTATTAAGAGCTTGATCGATTGGTACGCCTTCCCAATACGGATAAGCATTAGCGAGGATGAATTCTTCGCACTCTGCGCAAACCGTTGGGTTGACTTGGAGGGCCTTGGCAGTATCGGCGGTAGTTACGGGCACACTGACGGCATCTTTGACTTGCTTGATATAGCCGATCAGTTCAGCCGCTGATAAATCTCCTCGTTCAAGAACTTCAGAGCCAACACTAATAGCGTCGCAACCACCAGCACTTGCCACAGCAATGGCTCTACTGATTTGTTGATCATTGACTGGTTTGTCATCGCTTAGCCAGACGCCAATAATCACATACATGCCTTTAGTTTTGGCAAGTGCCCCAATTCTTTCCAGACCATCACCGCACCCAAAGCTTCTAACTGCTTGACACCAAGGTGCGATAATATTTAGGCGATCAACAATTTGTTGCTCGCCGATCTGTGATAGAAAATTTGGGTCTTGCCCGTCCATATATGGCGAAAAACACATGCCATATATTGGTCCAATTGACGATGGGACGTTGGGGATGTTAATGTCGACGTTAACTTTTCCAAACTCTTCAGTTGTGTACAAGTCGACCGCGACATTGTTTACCCCAGCAATGACGTCTTTTATCGTTTCACCTTTGTAAATAATCTCGCCGGCTTCGTTCTTAGCATCAATGTGAAACTTGCGATTTACTCCAACAGAAACTTGGTAAGACTTTGTAAATGTCGCCAAGGTGTCAAAATCAAAGGTATCAACGATGTCGTTCATATAGCTTCCCGATATTGTGACTGTCATAGTTTTTATATCGGTTATTGGAGCACGAGTTGTGCTCTGGAAAGTCATGTTGACGGTAGCAAACTGTGGAGTATTTGAAATCTTGTCTCCTCCACCTCCGCCACAACCGGCGATTGTGACAGCAATAATTGCTATCACTCCCAACACAATTGCCAATTCGATTAATGTGAACCCAGACCTTCTCCGCTTCATAGTATTCCTCCTTGTAGCGGTCTTACTTACCTTGCTTCCTAGTTTATTTGCAAGGTACGTAGGCCACTACAAGAATTTTTTAATAAATTTTCAATGAACTATTGAATTTGCCTACATTGTAATCTTTTTTTAAAAAATGTCAATCTTTTTATACTAACAAAAAATCCCAGAACGGTTTCTGGGATTAGTAAAAATAAATTCATGAGTTTTAGTAACTATCGTTGCAACAACGACAGGCGTTTTGGATTTGATGAGCCATAGCTTTGATATGGTCGAAGTTGGTTATATCATAAACACCAATTGGTCCCCACTTATGATTTGGGCTATAGTAACGTGTGTCCCGACCAATCTTAAATGGTCCTTTACCAAATTGGGCATCTCTTTCAAAATCCCAAGTGCCATTGACTAAATCTAAAGCCAAGCCTTCTGGTGGACTCTTGGTCATTTGAAGATATGGGTTACCATGAGAAAGAAAGACAAGATTTTTCTTGTAAAACTTTTGTCGCTGTCCTCTTGGCAATGTAGCTTACCCCCTGCTCTGATTTGTATAGTGCTATTCTAACTCTTTTAAGGCGTCTTTGGCAACCCATTTAGCCGCTTTTTGAATGATTTTTTCCGTTTCTTTAACGGCTTCTTCTGATTTACCTTCGGGATTTGTAATCGAATAATCGTAATATTTTTCGTATTCAGCTTCTTTGTGAGCGCTTTCTATACGACGAAGGATTTCTTCTTCGGAGGTCTCCCCTCTTTCTTTATCATTTTCAATTCTTTTGCGAATTGATTTTTCTAAATCGCCTTCCTCGTATTTTATAAAAATTAAAATAGCGGCAGGCATTATTTTTTTAACTTGCATAGTTCCGCAAACATCAATTTCCATAATCGCGTCTCGCCCACTTTCTAAAACTTCTTCAACTTGTTTTTTAAGCGTGCCGTACATTTCATTATGGACTTGTGCATATTCAATAAACTCGTTGTTCTTAATCATCTCGTCAAACTTTTCGCGATAAACGAAAAAGTGATCTTCGCCTGGAATTTCTTCCGGTCGCGGATCACGAGTCGTAAAAGTTACCACCCTGTGAAGTTCTGGATGGTTGGCTAAAATTTGTTTTAAGATTGTATTTTTACCAACGCCTGATTGTCCGGAAATAATATAAAGTTTACCTTTCATAATTTCACCATAATATTTTTAAGATCTTTTGGCAAATCTGACCGAAAAATTAAGAGTTTTCCGCTTGTAGGGTGCGAAAATTCCAATTTAGTTGCGTGTAAAAATTGTCTGGAAAGGCCAAATTCTTTAGATATCCTTTTTGATTGTTTATTATTGTATAATTGATCGCCAATAATTGGATGACCGATATGTTTTAGATGAGTTCTTATTTGATGCATACGACCGGTTCTAGGCATGGCTAGAACCAAGGTCAAATCATTGTCATTAAATTTATATTGATTGGTGGTTTCGTAAAAAGTTATCGCTGGGCGTAATTTTTCGTTTCCAACTGAAAAATTAAATTCACGAACTTGTTGAACTCCCGCTTTTCCGCGAATGATCGCTGCCTCAATTTTTCCTTCAGCAGGCTCTACTTTTCCCAAAACCAAAGCCGTGTAAGTTTTTTGAACTTTTCTTTGTTTAAATTGTTGTTGTAATTTTTCCAAAATCTCTGGGTGTTTAGCAAGTATTATAAGTCCGGAAGTGTCTTTGTCTATTCTGTGGACAATCCCCTGTCTTGTAGCATCCGGCCAATTTAAATTTTTAATTTCAGGATATTTATTTACTAGCCAATTAGCCAAAGTGTTTTTTTCTTTAGCTTGTGTTTCGTGCACTAAAATACCCGCGGGCTTGTCAACCACTAGCAAACTTTCATCTTCGTAAATTATTTTAATCTCTTTGATATCTTCCATACTAAAATTATACCTTATTTTCAACAGGTTGAATACCGTGTGGCTTGCCACAGGGACGAAAACCTGCTTGGAAACAAACTTTTCCCGTAGGGAATACCTCGTCAGCTTGGCTAGCAAGGTAGTTTATTTTGTATCTTAAACAAAGAAAAAACCCCGTCGAATGACAGGGTTGAAAGGTTGGGTCGAAGGATCAAAAAGTAGTTTTGAATTCAGATTTCGAATTCAGTAAAAGCGCCTGGTGAAAGCCGTGTCCAAATGGCAATCTTACTCCCCTTTTTAAAAAGGGGTTTGAAAAGACGTCTAATGCTATTAGCGGCTTGACTGTTCTTTGTTGATAAGCGTTCTTCGCGGTTTGGAAAATAATTAGCCGCTATTGTCACTATGGCCGAAAAGCCATTAGTTTTATCTCTGTTGCCAAATCTTTCAAAGGCGACATCAATATGTTCCGGCAAAAGCTCACCACCAACGTCCGAACAGTCAAGTTCTTTAGCGATAATCTTGGAAATTGCTTCAGAGGCTGATATAAGTCCACCTCCTGCTCCTTGTAGAGCATTAGCATCGAATCTCACTTTCACTTCTGGCAAAAACGTATCCTCCTTGAAAAGGTACTTGAGACGAATATCAAGCATATCATATTTTTAGTTCTAAATCAACTTTGTAAATAGAGATTTTATTTATAAGCAGCGTTAATTTTGTTACCCAAAGCTTGACCGGAACTTTCTTCAACACGTACACGTGGTAATTCTAAATCTAAAGAATCTTGGTCAGCAATACCAAAGTGAGTTGTTACGGCGGCTTTATAGCCTGCTTTTTTAATTAAATCAACGGTTGTATCGTTATATCTACCAGCTGGATAACAAAATGTTGTTGAGTCTTCTTTGGAATCAGAAATTTGTTTTTGCCCATCTTCTAGGCTGATTTTTGTTAAATCTGGGTGCGAGAGAGTATGTGAACCAATTTCGAAACCGGCTTTTTCTAAGCTATCAATTTGTTTTTGATTCATGTATTCTGGCCGGCCGACATAATCGCGAATAACATAAAAAGTTGCCGTCATTTTATATTTTTCCAAAACTGGCAAGGCGTTAGTGTAAGCATCTTCGTAACCATCATCAAAAGTAATAATGACTGGTTTTTTGCCTTCGCCAATAATTTGTGAAAGAATTTTTTTGTCTGGATCTGACAGATCAGCAACTGTTAGACTCTCGTAATCATTATCTTGCAACCATTTTAAATGTAAGTCAAAGTTAGTCGGATTAACTGATAAATTTTTACCCAACTGTGATTCACCAGAGGCGTCGCGAATATAATGATACATTAAAATTGGTACTTGCCAGTTAGTTACTTTAGGGTATTGAGGCGTTGGGCTGGAGGTAGGAGTAGAAGTTGAGGCCGTTTCATTAGATTTGTTTGCGGGTGACGGGTCTTGTTGGTTTTTCCAAAATAAAAAACTGCCACCTAAAATGCCCAGTGTTAAAAAAGTTAAAAATAAAATAAAAGTTTTTTTTCGTTTTTTTCTAAATTCCATCTTCTTGATTTTATCACAAAAATAAAACCCCCGCCAAAAAACGACGGGGGGATCGCAGGAGGTACCCAAATCTTGGGCTACTGTCGGTGAGGGCGAACCCTCTAAGAGGTGAAACGTGAGACCTCTGACAGATGGGAGAAATGGGTCTCGACGGGCAAAAATGCCCCGGATCGGAAGGTAAGAGGGGCTGGGTAAGCGTTTACCTGACGCTCAAAGGCGTTTTCGGTTGGGTGGCAGTCTGGTTGATATGTGACCAAGAAGGCACTGCCGATGTTACGTAACGCTATCTTCCTTATTTCAGGAAGATGCCAGCCCCTTTAGGGAGCTCATTTTAGTTTTCAAAACAAGCTGCCCTACTGCATGACTTAATATTATTTTTATTAATAATATTTGTCAAGTTTTTCCTAATTATTCTTTACAAATATGCGAATAGTCGCAAACCCTATCGCGTTTTTTACAGTTTTTGAATTCTTTTTCAAATTTTAGATCAATCATGTTTTTATAAGTTTCTTGAACCAGTTTTTTAAATTCTTTATATTTTTTTTCTTCTATTGGTAAGGAAACTTGTTTAAAACCGTGGTCGGAAATAAAGTCAAAAACAATTTCCCCCACTTGCCAGCGAAAAAGTGGATCAACTTCTGTTAGTAATTTGTAAAAATAGGCTTGATAAAAAAGACTTAAATCTTTTTCCTTGGTAAGTCCTAACATTTGGTTTAAAGATTTTGGCGACGAAGTTTTGTAATCAATAATGCGTACTTTGTTAGAAATCGAATCAATGAGTTCAATTTTATCAATTCGACCAGTAATTGGAACGTTGTCAAAATGGACATCGTGAAAACCAAAATTAAATTCAGTCGCTATTGGCACTCCCCTCTTCTGCCAAATTTCTAGATATGTATCGTAATAAGTTTTTAAAACTTCGCTGCCAGTATTTAGGGCACGTTCATAATCTTTTTCGGGCATTATTTCGTCTTCCAAACCTTCTTTAAACCAATCAACTAGTTTAATTTTTGTTGGAAGTATTAAATCTTTTTTATATGTTTTGAAAAATCTATCCAGTGCAAAGTGAATAGCGGTGCCGTAACTTTGATTAAAATCTTTAGCTTTAGGTACGCGTAAAATATTATCGTAAAAAAATCTTTGCGGACATTGTAAAAAAGTATTTAATGCAGTTGGGCTTAATTGAAACTTAACCAAAATTGCTTTTATGAATTCGGCCATTTTTTTAGATTGATGCCATTTTCTATCTTGAAATCTTAACTTTAATTTTTCGTCAAATTTTTGTTCAAAAGTTTTTGTTTTAATTTCTTTTAAATATTTTCCAGGAAGCTCGCCAATAAATTTCGAAGGAATGGTAAAAGTTTCGCTTTCTATTTCACCGTAACTTTCCGAGTAAGTTAGATAAATATTTGTTTTTGCTCTAGTAATTGTTACGTAAAAAAGACGTCGTTCTTCCTCATCATTTTCTTGAGTTTTAGTTTGGATTTTAAGCAAATTATCCGGCAATTTGATTAGTTCTCTTATTTGTTTGTTACCCCAATGTTTGTCGGTTAGGTGAATTAAGAAGACAACATCAAATTCCAGCCCCTTTGATTTATGGGCTGTCATTAAATTAACACCTTCAAATTCAGCCGCAATTACCTCTTCTTTAATTGCTAATTGATTTTCTTGTAAAAGCTCAAGATGCTCTAAAAATTTAGCTAAATTAAGGTTTTTTTGTTTCACGTTTAAGAGTTGAATGTGTTTAAATAATGTTTGTAAACGATTTAAATGACGAACATCGCCTTTCAGCGAAAGTAGATAATCTAAGTAACCAGTTTGGTTAATTATGAGTTCAAAGCTTGTAGAAAAAGTATTATTGTAAATAATTTGTTGGCACTCTAAAATTAGTTTTAAAAACTTCTTAACAGTTTTTTTATTTTCCAAGTTTAGCAATTTGAGGTCAGAAGATAAAATTGTAAAAATACTTTTTTTACTGCGTGATGCTTCACTTACAATTTTATAAATATCTAATGGCGCTAGCTTGAAAAATGGATAATGCATCACTTCTAACAAAAATTGGTTATCTTCTAATTTGTTATCACTATTTAAGACTTTGAAAAAAGTAATTAACTTATTGATTTCTATGTCGTCTAAAATATTCTCACCAACTTCTATTTTATAAGGAACATTTAATTTCGATAGAAAATCAATTAATTCTTCTGCGTCGCGATGTTCTTTGTATAAAACAGCAATTTTAGAAGGCGATATTTTTTTAATTTTTATTAAGTCTAATATCTCTTTGGCAATAAAAAAGTTTTCTATTGAGCCGTTAGAAAATTTAGCAATTTTAATAATGCCCGGATTATTTTTAATTTGGCTTTTCAAATTTTTGTTAATTTCCAAACGATTAAAAATTTGATCTTTGTTTTGACTAATAACTGCTCTTGAAGCGTCTAAAATATTTTGACCAGACCTGTAATTTGCCTCTAAAACAATAATTTTTGTTGCCGGGTAAACTTGTTTGAAAGCTAAAATATTTTCCATTGAAGCACCTTGAAAACGGAAAATGGATTGCTCATCGTCACCAACAGCAAAAATATTTGGTAGTTCGTAAAAACTTGCTAGTAGTTTTACAATTTCATTTTGAGCCGAGTTTGTATCTTGATATTCGTCAACCAAAATATACTGAAACTTTTCTTGATAGTAACTTAAAAGTTCATCATCTTTTTTAAAAGCATCTAAAACGAAAAGAATCATGTCGTTATAGTCGTATTTACCAGTATTTAATAGGTTTTTTTGATAGAGTTCATAGATTTTTCCCAACTCTTTATTTTTATTAATTTGGTTTTCTCGTGTTTGAATTTTTGCTTTAGTTAAATCTTTTTTTTCTTTTTCAAAAAAGTCTTCCTCGTTTTTTATAATAGAAGCAAAAATTTTAGGAGTAATATTTTCTTGTTTTAACTGACCAATCTTACCTAAAATTGCTTTTTGGTAATAGTAAGGGCTTTTAAGGGGTTTCAGGTATTGGAATTGATGATTTTTTAAAATATTTTGAATCAGAAAGATTTGTTCTAAATCATCAAGCTGATTAATTTTTTTAGCAATTAAAAATTTTTCCGGGGTTTGGCTGATAACTTCATTACAAAAAGCATGAAAGGTATAAACTTGAATTTGATAAGCGGCTGGGCCAATAATTTCCAACAGCCTTTCTTTCATGGCCTGAACGCCAGAATTAGTAAAAGTTAAACACAAAATATTCGATGGTTCTGTTTGAGTTTTGCGCAAAATATTAGCAATTCTCATAGCAATAATTTGCGTTTTACCAGTACCGGGCCCAGCAATAACCATTACTGGGCCTTCAATCTCGTCAACAGCTTCTTTTTGCTTGGCGTTTAATTTTTTGTATTCAGCATCGAAAGATATTTTTTCATTCATTTAAGTAAATAAACTCGACTGATCTTCACTTGGTGTTGTATTTTTAGAACTGATTTTTTTATGAACACTCTCTGCTTCATTGAGTCCAGATTCAAGTTCTAAAAGCTCAATGTTTGGTAATTGGGCGATTCCTTGAATGGTGCCGTACATTTTTGCTACATTTTCATTTAATCGTAAGATTTGTGTTTCACGCTGAGCCCAAAGTTTGATCATTGCTCGTTTTTCAATTTCAATTGTTTTTTTCATCTGGTCAAATGTCTCAACTGTAGATTGAATTTTTTGGGCAAATTGATCTGAGCAGATATATTTATAAATTTGGGAAGCTTTTTCTTCTTTACCTGTTTCGGAAGTAATTACCGACGAAACAGCAATTAAATGGTTCCGTAGAGCCATTGTCAATCCTAATATTGACGAAAAATTAGAGACCCAGATGCCTTTATATAAACCAAAATTTTTCATGTCCTTTGGTAAGGCTTCGGACACCAAAACCAAAATGCTGCCTTTGATATTGCGGCCATCATCTTTTAATTTTTGTACCCAATCTTCAGTCCAGGCTTTGGTTTGTTTTGATTCCCAAACAATTGAACCGCATTTCTGACCTATGGTAGTGTAAACAATTTGGATGATATCAGCACCATTGATACCTTTTGGGACGGGTTTTATTTCATCGTGGGGAAAGTTTGACTTGAGTATCTCCTCTAAGGCCAATTCCATTACTTCGCCTTGCATTTGCATTGATCCTTGATGAGCTTTTCTTTGCATTTCAGCAATTAATTTTTTCTGGTCTTCTAATTGTTTTTCTTTTTCGGCAAATTTTAATTCGTATAAAACTTGAGCATCTTTAGTCGCTTTTTCCTCAATAGCATGTTTTTCTTCTATTAATTTTTTTTGAACTTCTAAGTCAAGTGACTTGCCTCTATCGTCCAAATCTTCTTTGAGTTTTAAAATCTCCAATTCTTTTTTTTGCGATTCTTCTCTTTTACGTTTTTCTTCTGAAAGTTGATTACGGAGTTGTTCGATTGAAATCGATTCTTTTTCAGTAAATTCTTTTTCGAATTCTTGACGTGACTTCTCTTTGATTTGTTCTTGAATTCGTTGAATAATAATAGCGCTGTTAGGAATATCTGTTCCGCATTTTGGGCATTTAATTTTTTCTAAACTCATAATTATCCTTTAGCTCATAGTACAGTAAAGTACTTGACAAAAAAAGCAAAGTATGCTAATATGTAGTCTCACTATGGAAATGCAAAACAGGCTTCCAAGTGGGCTGATGTAGGTTTTCCCCTCCTTGCCTACATCGCCCGCTTAGGTGCCTGTTTTTTTTTGTATCTAGAACTCTTAGTTTTACGAAATCTTTTTCAATTTATCTTCAATGTTTTTTTGGTTAGTGGAACCAATAACTTGTTCAGCAACTCTACCTTTATTAAAAATAATAATATTTGGTAAGCTCATGACATTCATGCGCGATGCTAGTCCAGGATTTTTAGAAACATCAATTTTAGCAAATGTTAGTTTGTCATTGGCTTGAACGATTTTTTCAATAATTGGGGTCACGACTTTGCAAGCAGTGCACCACGGAGCACTAAACAAAACTAGACCATTCTTTTTTGATTGTAAAAATTCGTTGAATTCCTTATCTTTGAACTCTTGCAAAGTAAACGCTCCTCTCCTTAAAATTAAAATTATTACTGTTAAAACCTTAACAGCAGCAAACCCGTAAAAATGTTTTCTATTGTAATGATTCGTAGCGCCATTCGAGTTTTTCACCGTCTTTGGTTTGATATTGGTCAGCGCCAACAGTAACTAATTTACCGTCAGAATAGAGCATCCAGTATTTATTATCTTGTGATTGCGTTTCGTCAATGCCGATAACAAAAACACCAATCGAAGAATCTTGAGACTCGACTTTGTGTGATGCTTTTAAAATTTCCAAAGCATTTTTACCGTTTTGGCCATCATAAGTGATGGTTTTTTCAACTACTGGCTGGAACTCAAATTGTGTGCCAGCAACAGATTGTTGAGCTTGTTTTTTTAAGACACTGTTTCCCAAGAATGATCCGCCGATAATCAAGATTCCTGCAAGAATAATGATGGCAATAAAATTACCAACACCCCAAGATGAATTCTCTTTGTTCGTTTTGTCCATTTTGCTCCTTACCGTTCCCGCCTTATCCGCCAGCTGGCGGAAATTATTTTTACTTCACTTTCAAATTAGAATTAATTAAATTTTCTGTCAACCCCCACACCAAACTTGTTCGGTAGTGAGGGGTCAAGTGTGGATAAAAATTAATACTCAATCCCCTTTCTGGCTTTTGTGCCAGTATCGAAATAATGTTTATCTTTTTTCATTACAGTTACCAAGTCAGCAATTTTCTTTAGTTTTGAGTGAGCGTTTCTGCCAGTTAGGACAAGTTCAGCTTTTTTATTAAGACCGATAATCTCAATAACCTCTTGCACATCGATGAGCTTATTATCGATAGCAACATTAATTTCGTCCAAAATAATTAAATCAAACTCTTTGTCTTTAACTATTTGTCGTGTTTTTTCAAGTGCTTTTTGAGCGGCTTTTTTATGCTCAGACTCGGGTTTTTTATCACCTAAAATTTTGTAAAAACCAATGCCAAAAGATTTTATTGAAATCGGAAGGTTGAATTCCTCAATTGCTTTATGCTCAGAAAAACCGGCTTTTTTCATAAACTGTAAAATTACTACTTTTTTTTTGGCGCCAATCGCTCGAAGTGCTAGCCCTAAAGCAGCTGTTGTTTTTCCCTTACCTTCGCCAGTATAAATATGAATCATATTTTATTTTAACCACACCTTGAGTAGCCACAAAGATTGCATTTTAGACAACCTTCAGAAATTTCCAGCATTGCTCCACATTCCGGACAAGCTGGCGCCTCACCTAAATCGGCTAACGAAAGAGGCTTGTCTTCGGTCTTTGAAAAGCCGTTTGACATTTGAGCCGCATCTTCTTTCAAGACAGGTTCTTCTTTATTTGGTTTAAAATCTAAATCTAAATGTGCTTGTGGTTTGCTCATATGTTTTTCCAAGATTTGAGCAACGGCATCTGGCAAAGAAAGAATCATCTTGCCATCCTCAGCCCATGTTGGCGTTGGCCCACGAATGCCTTTTAACTGATCAATGATTTCTTCTGGATTAATGCCGGAACGTAGCGACAAAGAAATTAATCGACAAATCGCTTCGGCTTTGGCAGCAAAAAAACCACCAGCCTTGCCCAGATGAGAGAAAACTTCAAATGGTGAACCGTACTCATCATCATTTATAGTAATAAAAAGTTTACCATAAGCGGTTTTAATGTGATATGTAGATCCGTGAATAATGTCCGGTCTTTCGCGGGGAGTAATTTTTGTCATGGCGGTTGCTTCAATGATTTGAGCTTCTGTCATTTGGTTTTCGCCATCTTTTTTCTTTTCGGTGCTGCCAACCGTTAATACTTGAACGTTGCGCGAACCGTCGCGATAGACGGTTAAACCTTTGCAACTTAGTTTATAAGCTAAAAGATAAGCTTTTTTGACATCTTCTTTGGTGGCACTATTTGGAAAGTTAATGGTTTTAGAAATAGCTCCGTCAGTGTGTCTTTGGAAAGCGGCTTGCATTTTAACATGCCAATCAGGGGCAATATCACTTGAAACTTTAAAAACTTTTTTGACATCTTCTGGGATAGCTTCAATTTCTTGAATAGTACCTTTTTCTAAAATTTCTTTAAGAAGTTCTTCGCTATAAAATCCGCGTTCCTTAGCAACACGCAAAAAGTGTTCATTAACTTCTGGCAAAGCAGTGCCGTCCATAACGGTTTTTGTGTAAGCAAGGGCAAAAAATGGTTCAATTCCTGACGAACAAGTGCCAATAATACTCAAAGTTCCAGTTGGGTTGCAAGAAGTTGTGGCGGCATTACGCATTTTTTGAGCTCCTGGTTTATCCCAAACACTGCCTTTAAAATTAGGAAACTCGCCTCTTTCTTTGGCTAGCTTACGCGACTCCTCATGAGATTTTTTCTCAATAAAGCCCATTATTTTTTCGCCCATTTCAAGGCCTTTGTCGGAATCATAAGGGATACCTAAATCGTAAAGCATGTCAGCAAATCCCATGATTGTAATACCAATCTTGCGATTAAGCTTGGTCATTTTTTCAATTTCAGTAACAGGATAGTTATTAATATCGATCGTATTGTCCATAAAATGAACAGCAATGGCAATCGTGTCAGCAAGTTTTTCCCAATCAACATCAACTTTATTATTTTCAATTTTGGTGAATTTTTTAAGATTAATAGCCCCTAAGTTGCAAGATTCGTATGGTAAAAGCGGTTGTTCTCCACAAGGGTTAGTAGCTTCAATTTCCGCCACTTGGGGTGTAGGATTTTTTTCGTTAATTTTGTCTAAGAAAATAATTCCAGGTTCACCATTTCGCCAAGCGCCGTCAACAATTTTTTCAAATACCTCGGAGGCCTTGAGCTTACCGGCTGGTTTTTTATCTCGAGGGTTAATTAAATCATATTCTTTATCTTTTTCTAGAGCTTTCATGAAGTCTTTAGTTAAAGCAACAGAAATATTGAAGTTGTTTAAAGTGCCTTCTTGTTCTTTGTAATTTATAAAATCTAAAATATCAGGGTGATCGATGCGCAAAATGCCCATATTAGCGCCGCGGCGAGTGCCACCTTGTTTAATGCACTCAGTCGTGTCGTTATACATTTGTAAAAAGCCAATTGGGCCTGAAGAAATTCCGCCAGTTGAGCCAACAACATCATTTTTAGGTCGAAGCCTGGAAAACGAAAAACCTGTTCCACCACCAGACTTGTGAATTAATCCCATATCCATTTGAGTTTTAAGGATGCTTTTCATGTCGTCTTCAATTGGTAAGACAAAACAAGCTGAAAGTTGACCTAATTTTGTACCCGCACCGGTAAAGGTTGGGCTATTAGGCAAAAATTCCAAACTTGCCATGGCATTGTAGAACTCTATTTCAGTTTGATTGATTTCATCTTCTGTAGCACCGTATAAACTGTCAGCTTTAGCTAAGTGTCTGGCGACGCGATGAAACATTTCTTCCGGTGTTTCGGTTGGTTGAAGGCTGCGATCTTTGAGTAAATAACGTTTAGTAATTACTCGGAGAGCATTTTCGGAAATATTTAATTCAACTAAATTTTTCTCATCAGGCAAGAGGGCTTTTTGGGACATTAAAACCTCCTTAAAAATAATTCTAATTTAAAAAACTATTGAGAACAAATAGCAAACACCAAGAGAGGAAGGGATTTCTCTTAATGCTTGTTATCTGTCTATTTTAATTTTAAAACAAGGTTCTGCAAATGTATAGTAAGCAGGTTCTTATTTTATTCTTACTTTAATTTGCGTCGTATAAAAGCAGGGACTTCCAATTCGTCTTCAAGGTTTTCTTCAGCCTCAAATTCTTGTGGTTCTACGGGTTGTGGCTGTCGTTGCTGTGGTTGAGGGTAAGAAGAAGGCATACCACCTTGTTGAATAGGAGCGGACATTTTCTCGAATCCTGGTCGTGGGCGTCTATCAACATCGAAGCCAGTAGCAATAACCGTAATTTTAATCTCGCCAGACATTGCTTCGTCAATAATTGAACCAAAAATCACGTTAGCATCCGGGTCGGCGGCTTCAGTAATGGCTTTAGCTGCTTCGTCGATTTCGTACATGCCCATGTCTGGTCCGCCAGTAATGTTGAAAAGTATACCTTTAGCGCCATCAATTGAAAGCTCTAAAAGTGGCGAATCAATCGCTGCACGGGCGGCTTCAATTGCTCGATTATCACCGGAAGCACGGCCAATACCCATTAAAGCTGAGCCGGCATCAGACATAATTGTTCTAACGTCAGCAAAGTCAACGTTAATAATTCCGTGCAAAGTAATAAGATCGGAAATGCCTTGAACGCCTTGACGCAAGACATCGTCAACAATACCGAAGGCATCGAATAAAGAAGTTTTTTTATCAATAATTTGAAGTAATCTATCGTTTGGAATAACAATTAAAGTGTCAACTTTGTCTCTTAGTTCGTCGATTCCGAGTTCAGCAACTTTCATTCGGCGTTGACCTTCAAAAGAGAAAGGTTTGGTAACAACCCCAACTGTTAGGGCGCCAAGTTCTTTAGCAATCGAAGCGGCCAATGGGCCTGCGCCTGTGCCTGTGCCACCGCCAGCGCCATAAGTTACAAAAACCATGTCGGAACCCTTTAGGGCTTCGTAAACTTCATCCTTATTTTCTTCAATTGACTTACGGCCAAGTTCAACATCTGAACCAGCACCTAAGCCTCTGGTAGTTTCTTTACCAATTTGAATTTTAATTGGCGCTTGGTTGTGAACCAGAGCTTGGGCGTCAGTATTAATGACGATAAACTCTACGCCTTTTAATTTTTGAGCGATCATTCGGTTAACGGCGTTACCACCTGATCCGCCACAACCAACAACTCGAATTGTTGCAAATGTTTCTATCTCAGAACCTTTTTCCATATTACTTTTTTCCTTCTTGTTGTAATAAATTATGGTAAAAATTGTTTAAAAAAGTTTTTGGCTTTGCCAAGTACGCCACTTCCTAAATCAAAACCAGCAAAGCTACCTTTGGTAGATTCTTCTATTGCATAAAGCATTAAACCTACACTTGCAGCATACACAGGGTCAGCTAGCTTGTCAACAAAACCACCCATATCTATATTTCTAGTGCCAATCATTGCCGGTAGTCTTAATTCTTCTTTTGTGGCTTCAATTAAATCTTCTAACTTTGAACCACCGCCTGTCAAGACCACGCCGGCTGGCAACATGCCTTCTTTACCGATTTTTTTAAGTTCAGAATTTATTAAAGCAAAGATTTCCCCGAGCCGTGCTTGGATAATTTCTGAAACGTATTTTCTTTCAATTCTTTGATTTTCACCTGAGTCAAATTGGGAAAGAGAAATTATTTCTGATTCACGAATTTTGTCAGGAATGGCTGAACCGTATTTAGTTTTAATCTTTTCCGCAGTTTCAACTGAAGTTCGTAGCCCAATTGCTAAATCATTGGTTATGTGTGAAGAGCCAATTGGAATAACCGCTGCGTGAAGAATATCACCTTCTTCGAAAACAGCTAGAGAGGTTGTTCCGCCACCCATATCTAAAAGCATTGAACCAACTTCTTTTTGTTTTTTGGTCATTATTTTATGAGCGCAAGCAATTGGTGTAAAAACTAATCCTTGAATTTCTAATCCTGCCTGGTAGACACATTTAGTTAAATTTCTAATCGCCGAAGTTGAACCGGAAATTACTAAGGCCTCAACTTCTAGGCGAATACCAGTCATGCCAATTGGATCAACGATTGCTTGTTGACCATCAACGGTATAAGAGCGCGGAATAACGTGAATAATTTCACGATTTGGCGGCAACGCAACAGTTCTAGCCGCTGCTAGAACTCTCTCGACATCATTAGAACCAATTTCGCCATCAGCTCTGGCAATGGCAACAACTCCTTTGGAAATGCTTGTTGAAATATGAGAACCAGAAATTCCAACGACAGCTGAACTAATTCGCGTGCCACAAGTTCTTTCTAATTGTTCTAAAGTATCGGAAATCGCTGAAACTGTATCTTCAATATCAACTACCACTCCTCGGCGAACACCATTATTGGGAACTTTGACAAAACCTTTAACATTTATCATTCCTTCAACAATTTCCCCACAAGTAGCGGCGACTTTTGTGGAACCAATATCTAGTCCAACTAATAGATTATCTTTTGCCATTGGTTAGATTCCCTCCGTTTAACTTTAAATTCAACACAAAACAATTAAAAAAGAAGTTTTTTTTTTGGGCCTTGTATCTATAATAACAAAAATTAATGATGTTTGCCAATGAGGTGATTAAGGCAATGATGAACAATAAATCTTAATTCTTCCTCAAAACTTTTGTTCGATTGCTTAGCATTTTCTAAAACTCTATTTTCAAAAATAAAAACATCGCCTAAATTAACAATTCCCTTCTTAGGGATAGCCGCTTCATTTTCCCAAATTGGAAAACTTAAAACGTCGGTTGGTTGATCGATTTTTCGGTATTTTTGATTTAAATCTTTAATTTCACTTTCAGATACAAAAATAAAGCTAACGACAGCTTCATGGTTGATCCCCTTTTCTTTTAAAAATGTATCCGTTTCGTTTTCAATAATTTCGCGAAGATTTTCCCTATCTTCATTTTTAAGAAATTTAATCTCAACTTTCATTTTGTTAAACTTGTCTTCACGATTTGGGAAACCTCCGACATGTCAGCTTTGCCTTTAAATTCAGCTGATGCCTTACCCATTACTTTGCCCATGTCTTGGATTGATTGGGCGCCAATTTCTTGAATAATTTGATCAACTTTTATTTTAATTTCTTCCTGCGATAATTGTTCTGGCAAATATTTTTTTAAAATTTCAATTTCTTCTTCTTCTTTTTGAGCAAGTTCTGCGCGCCCGCCTTTTTCATACATTTCAATTGAGTCTTTGCGGGCTTTTATTTGACCTTGGAGTACTTGAATAACGTTTTCGTCAGACAATTCTTCTTTATTTTGAATTTCTTTATTTTTTAAAGCACTTTTAAGCATCCTTAAAGTAGAGACTTTGATCTCTTGTTTTTCTTTCATAGCGCTTATGATATCTTGCTCAATTTGGTCTAAAAGTGACATAAATATTCCTTAATAGCCACGTTTTATTTTTCTTCGAGCCGCTTTTCTTCGAGCTGATTCGCGTAAGATTTTTCGTGATAAATCTTTTTCTCGAAAGCGTCGTTTTTTGATTTCAGTTAAAATACCACTTTGTTGAACATCACGAAAAAACCTTCGAAGCATGACTTCAAAAGGTTCGTTTCCGCGTTCTCTACGGCGCGAATTATTATTTCTTTGGTAATTTCTTGAATCCCCTTGATTTTGTCTAGGGGCTTCAATTGGTTTTTGGTTGTCCAAGTTTCAATCACCTGCCTTTCATTCTATGACTATCATACCATCCCACCAAACTTTTGTCCACCCAAAAGATGTAAATGAATGTGGTCAACAATTTGACCGGCATTTTTTCGGGTATTAAATACTAATCGATAACCAGATTCATTAATTCCTTTTTCTTCAGCGAGCTTTTTTGCCACTATTATCATTTTGCCCAAAAGTTCAGTATCTTCTTTGGTGCTTTCAGCTACTGAAGGAATGTGTTTTTTGGGAACAATTAAGATATGAACTGGTGCTTTTGGGTTAATATCATCAAAAGCAACAATTTCTTCATCTTCGTACTCGATTTTCGATGGAATTTCTTTGTTTGAAATTTTACAAAAAAGACATTCATTCATGATTTCTCCTTATAAACTCTCGCCAATTTTCTTTAATCCACTTCTTTTCTAATTTTAACAAATTTTCTAAACCACGACCAATCATCTCGTTTTTAACAACACCGTTTTTATGAGGATGGCGATACGCTTGTTGGTGAGGAGAGCAAAATCCGTGAGCATAATGAGTTAATTCGTGGACTAAAACGGCGTCTATGACAAATTCGGGAATTTCTGGATTTTGAAAATGACCATTAATAGTAATAATAGTAATAGGATTTTCCTTTTTACGCCCGAATTTAATTGAACCAAGTCTTGTGGTGGCTGGTCGGCCGAATTTTACTAATACATTATTAACTAACTTAACGTCTGGAAAATACTTTTGCCAAATTGATTCTAGCCTATTTTTTAGCCATTTGTGATCTCGTTGCATAAGCTTACAATACAAAATTACAAATCAGATTACAAAAAAACCACTGGAGTGCCAGTGGTTTGAATAATAAAGTCATGTTGCTCTTTTGGGTTTTTTACCCTTTTTCAAGAAGATCTTCCTCTTCGACGGCTTCGTCTGGTTCAAGGATTTCGCCCTCGTCAACTGTTTCGTCTGGTTCGAGATCCTCTTCATCAGGGTCAAAGTCTGTAAGATCGCAAGATTCTTCGTCTTCGCTCTCTTCTCTAAGTGGGCTTAAGATTTTTTTCAGTCTGGCCGTTTTTTCATTAAATCTGTCGACATCTTCCTTAGTTAGTAAGCGAAGGCCAAACTTGGCCATTTTGTCTTTGACTTCTTGCAAGCTTCTTTCACCGAAATTACGAAGTAGCAGCAATTCTTCTTCTGAAGACAAGTCTAAATGTCCAAGGGCTGTTATTCCTGCCTTTTCAAGGCAATTGTGTGTTCGGGCAGAGAAATCCAGGACTTTAATCGGCCAAGCTGGTGAGATTTGTTTCAGGCCAATCTTTGAAGGTTGGTTGTTGATTTGAGGAGCTTGAATGGTAAGCTTTACCCACGTGTGTGCAGTATCGTCTTTTCCTTCACTGGCAGATAAAAGAATACGTTTCAAGATATTTTCAGGAATATCAATACTCATTGTGAATTTCGGCATTTCAGTTTCTCCTTTTTCGTATCAGTACCGAACAAAACATCTTAACATTCCCTCTTATTACTGTCAATCTTTTTTTGGGGGAAAATAGTACTTTTTGCCTTTTAAATTTTCAGGCATAAACTCGATTGTTTCCTGGAATTCTTTATCGTCAGTCCACTTGTAGTCTTTTCCATAACCTAAATCTTTCATTAAATCAGTAGCCGCATTTCTAAGTTGTAAGGGCACGGGTTCTAAAGTTTTTTCATCAATATCTTTTAAAGCGGTGACTAAACCGTTATAACTTGCTCGAGATTTTGGGGCGGTGGCCAAATAAGTTGCGCATTGAGCTAAAATAATGCCGGCTTCGGGCATACCTACCATATGAACTGCTTGCATAGTTGCAGTTGCCAAAACCAAAGCAGTCGGGGCAGCATTGCTAACATCTTCGGAAGCAAAAATTACCATTCTGCGAGCAATAAAGACAGGATCTTCACCAGCCTTAATCATTCGCGCTAACCAATAAAGTGAAGCATCGGGATTAGAGCCGCGCATCGATTTAATAAAAGCGGAAATTACGTCGTAGTGCCAATCGCCTTTTTTGTCGTAATAAATTGCTTTTTGCTGAACAGCTTCTTCAGCTATTTTTAAAGTAACTTTTTTATTTAAATTGGTTGCTAACTCGATTGCATTTAAAGCTGTACGAGCATCGCCATTGGATTTTTGAACAATATATTCAAGAGCATTATCTTCAAATTTATGCTTTGGGAAGTAAAGTAACGCCCGTCGGATTAGTTTTTCAAGATCTTTGTTTTTTAGAGCGTTAAGAACAAAAACTTGTAAGCGAGAAATTAAAGGAGCGTTAACTTCAAAGGAAGGATTTTCCGTTGTTGCGCCAATTAAAATAATTGTTCCGTTTTCAACGTACGGTAAAAATGCATCTTGCTGGGCCTTATTGAAACGATGAATTTCATCAACAAAAAGAATTGTTCTTGCGCTGTTAAACTTTAGTCTGTCAGCTGCCTGCTTAGTTACACGACGGACGTCAGCGACACCGGCAGTAACCGCACTAAACTGTTCAAAATGTGATTTGGTGTAGTGAGCAACAAGTTGAGCCAAAGAAGTTTTGCCTGATCCTGGAGGTCCCCAAAGAATAATTGATTGCATATTCCCCTTTTCAACCATCATTCTTAATGGTTTTCCCTTGCCTAAAATATGTTCTTGACCAACGTATTCTTCCAAATTTTTAGGGCGCATTTTTTCTGCCAACGGCTGGAAACTGGTATTTTCTAAATTTTTATCAAAGAGATCTTTATTTTGCATTTTAAAAAAAATCCTTTCGGATTTTAAACATATCAAAAAATCATCTTGCCAACAAGAAAAGTAATTTCTTGTGGATAGTAATTTTTACTCTACTTTGTAAACCTTATCGCCTTCACGAACTTTATCAGTAACTTTTAACCCAACAACATCGCCTTTTTTAGCTTCTGCGACTTCTTTGTGATCAATTTGGATTGAATTAATATCTTGTTCAATGTCGGTCAAATGTCCCTTAATTTCGATTTTTTCACCAACTTTAAGAGAATCTTTGAGATCGACAATACCGACGCCAATGTTTGAGTAATAGTGAGTAATTTCACCTATAAGTTTACCTTCTTTAGCCAATTTCCTCACCTCCTCTCTTATTTTTAGTATATCTTAAATCAAAAAGTCTGCAAGTTTTAAAGTTCTTGTTTTTCTGTGGATTTAGAATTGATAGATATACTCTATATATAGTAGTTGATGCGAAATAGTTGATTTTTGCTAAGATTACTTATATAATCAAATGTCTTATTGAGTGTTGAATGGAGGGCGAAAATGGACGAAACGAATGAATTAAGAATGGCTCCTGGTAGACAGCTGATAAGCGCACTTGAAAAATCAAATAAACCATTAATAATCCCCTTTCCGGCGGCAATGTTTGGCAGTGAATTCTGTTTTGAACAAAATGCCAGGTTAAAGAAGGCACTGCAACTATGGTACCGAATAGATTTTAAGTCCCCTCAAATTTTATGTGCCGGTGGTCTGCAAGACTCAAAAGGTATTAGTTTAGCTAAAAATATGAAAAATATTTTGTGGCGTCGGATAGAAAGACTGGCATTCCCTCATAAGGTTACTGTGGAGATGGAAAAAGCTATTATTCTTGGTGAGGAAGAGTCAACTCATACGGCTGAGCAGATAAGATTTATGAAGTCATTTATAGAAGAATCGAATTTTGATCTACTCATTATAGTTTCTAATTGGTGGCATTTACGAGGAATCTTGCGACTTTTTAGAAATTGTAATTACAAGATGCCGGTTATCGGTGTTGCTTCGCCTACTTGTGGTTCTGCACCACATCGTTTATCACGAGCTATTCAAGAAACAATTCGGTGGTTTGTGATTTTAACCATCGATAAAAAAGGTTATTTCTTTGATCGTTTCCGAGAAAAACGAAAACAAGATGCATTAAAACAATCACCCGCTTTTTAAAGAGCGGGTTTTTTTAAACCAAGTAATGTACTAAACTGACGGTCGTCAACTTACTTTTTGCTAAAACCCGTCTAAGCTATTGACAAAAAGCTCGTCCTATGCTATAATTACCTTGTTCTTTCGGAAGTCCCGAGAGAATTTTTTTAATCCTAAAAATTTGTCTAGTCGGTCATTCGCTAATCGCGGATCGGTACGACTAAGGTGAGTCAAAGGATTAAGGATGAATAAAATATGTTTACTCAAATTATCTCTTACGTTTCTATTAACTCTAAAGAGATGATCAATTGGATAGCTGAAAGTTTCAAGACTATCAAAATGTACATTCACAAATTTGCTAAGAAAAATGCTCAAAAAATTTCTGCCTTTATGATGGCTTCCAAAATGTTATCAGTAATTGTTCTTTTGGCTTTAGTTCCGTTAGATTCGGGTAAAGTTCAAGGGATTCAAACTGAAAAACATGAAGTTAAATTAGATACTTCAAGCCCGGTGGCAGTTGTTGGTAAAAATCGTCAGATTGCTTTAGCTACTGGCGAATCGCAAATTGACTTGCAAACAAAGTCGTCTGCGATCAAAGTTACTTCAGTTGCTTCTAACCAAAGTGAAGTTTCTCAAGACATTGAACGAGATCCTTCCTACTTTAGAGGTTTATATCAAAGAGCTGGTTCGGCTTATGGTATTCCATGGCAGTTAATTGAGGCTGTTCACTATATTGAGACCGGATGTTCCGACTCAACAAACGTTAGCTCTTATGCTGGCGCTCAAGGTCCTATGCAGTTTATGCCTGGTACTTGGAGAGCCTATGGCGTGGATGCTAACGGTGACGGTGTTGCTCAAATCAATAATGTTGAAGACGCTGTTTTTGGTGCGGCTCACTTGTTAGCTGCTGGTGGTGCTGCCGAAGGTGACTATCAATCAGCTTTGTTTAACTATAACCATGCTCAATGGTATGTTGATAAAGTTATGAATGTTGCCCGCGACGCCGGAATGTAATAAAAACTTTAAAACAAAAAAGACCCCCTCTTTATCGAAAGATAAACGGGGTCTTTTTTGGTACGAATTATTTTTGCTATTTTATTGCTTGTCGAACTCGAGTGGCATAATTGCAGTGTTCACATTCTACATTTGGTAAAGGGATGGTGTCTTGGTCAAGGCACTCTTTAATCTTAACAATTGTTGACTCTACCCAAGAATCATCACCTTCGTAAGGAATAATTTGCAGATCAAATTCTAGTTTTCCATCAAAAGCCTTGCGATCAGTTTGGCCATTACAGAAAAGAAAATAGCCAGTTTTAGAAACTTCGAAATTGTTTTTTCTAAATAACCATTGGTAAATTTCCATTTGTCTTTTGTAACCTTGTTTCCATTTATCATCAAGGCTAATTTCGCTTGTCGTGCTAGTAGCCTTATAATCAACGATTAATAACTCTTTTTCAGGCGTAATCCAAACATCATCAATTCCCCCGCCAATAATAAGGTTTGTTGGTGGGTGTAAAAAGGTAATGCCTCGACGAAGGGCATCTCGCCATTCGTCCATTTTTTCATGGTTAAACGGAACAGCATCAATACCATAATGCTTCATTAAAGGGTGGGCTTCGCCATTTGCCCGATGAATATCGAACTCTTTTTTTAACAGTTCATCAACGGCATTATTAAGAGAAAAACCAGGCATTGACGGTCGGCCAATAGCTAAGCGTCTATCTAAATAAAAACATCTTGGACAATTTATAAATAGGTCAATTTTTGATCGACTAACCTTAAAAGGTTCACTGGATTTTGGATTGTAGGTTCTTTGAAATTTAAAATAACTCATAATAATATATTAATAGTAAAGGTTTATTTAGCGATAAAATCTAAGTAAATTCCTGCGATTAAAGCAAGGGCTGATGAAACAAAGATAATAATGTAGATCCATCTTTCGGTTGAAACGTTTAAGGATTTAAAGACGTATGCCATTGCTTCCTTGTCTTCAGGAGACAGTTCGATCTGTTTAACTTTTTCTTCTAGTTGCTTTTCCTTAATAACTTTTGCTCTATTTTCAGAAATTTGAAATCTGTGGGCAAAATAAATTACGAAACCAATTGTTCCCGTGTACCAACATAAATTTAACCAAAATTCGCTAGAACCGCTAAAAATAATGATAATCCTGTAAGCGATGGTCGCCACAACACCAACAATAAAATACATTTCTCTAATCGCTTTGGAATGTGTTTTTAAATTTTCCATTTGTTTTTCCTTTTTTATAAAACAATAATAGTGTATTCTAATATTAGCAAACTGAAATTTTCTTGACAAAGTATTTATCTAAATATATGGTATAAATATAGATAATAAATATTAATTGCGGGGCAGAAAATTCCGTTAATATTCTTATTTTTAAAGTTTTAAAAACAAACAAAAATATATATAATCAATTATTTTTATCTTAAAGGAGGCAAGATGTCTAAGAGGATGTCTGCGAGAAAGAAATCTAAACTCTTTCTTGGTTTAGTGGTACTTGTTTTAGCAATGGTATCACTTTTTTTTATTAACAATAATCTGAAGTTTATGGCAGCGGAAAATCAAACGTTTGCCAGAGTTCCTGTCCCTGGCTATGGGGTCTCTATCGAAAAAGTTAAAGGTGGTGAAAAAGTAGTTGCTGAAAATTTCAGCTCTATTGGCTCGTCTGGTAACCCAGATCTACCAGTTAAATCAATGAAAGTTTTGATTCCGGCCAGTGTTGACCCCAAGTCGGTTCAAGTGTCGCTTTCTGGCAGCCAGAGTTATGAATTACCTGGCAACCATGAAATTGCGCCTGTTCCGCCAATTGCCGCTGACATTGAAAATGGTGAGCAAGTTGAAGATTGGGGTACTGGTAAAAATATCCAAAATGGTAAAAACACTAAAATTTATCAAGCAAATTCTTTATATCCTAAAAACAATATTGAATTAATCAATGTTGGTAATATGCGCCAATATAAAGTGGCAACAGTCAATTTTTATCCATATCAATACAATCCACAAACTAAAAAACTAATTAGAAATTCCGAAGGTGATGTAATTGTTAATTACAAAAAGAAAGCTTCGATTAGCAGCCTTCAAGTAGCAACACCTACAGCTGACAGTGCAAATTTTAGAGATTTATTACCAGGATTTATTGACAATTCCAGTGAAATAAACAATTTATATCCTGAAGGAAGTGTAAGTCAGTCTGGTAAAGCTAACATTGCTAAGGCGGCTGGTAATTCTAGAGGTGGTTATTTAATTCTAACTACTAATAGTATTGTTTCTAAAAGCCAAAAGCTTCAAACTTTTAAAGCTGCTAAGGAAGGTTTAGGTTATTCACCAGTAACAATTGTTACCGAAACTCAATGGGGCGGTGGTACGGGCAATACGGCATCTGAAAAAATCAGAAGTTGGTTAAAGAGCAATTATTCCTCGTATACTTACGCTCTTTTAATTGGTAATCCAGACCCAAATAATGGTGATGTACCGATGAAAATGAGTTGGCCAAGAAGAGCCTCAACAACCTATCAAGAAGCACCAACAGATCTTTACTATGCTGATTTAGACAGCAACTGGGATGCTAACGGTAATGGTTATGTTGGGGAAGACATAACAGATAGTCCTTACATTAACCAATTACCGGAAATATTTGTTGGTAGAATTCCTTTTTACCCAACAGACAATGCCACTATCTTAGATGAAATTTTACAAAAATCTATTGCCTATGAAAATGGTGAGTTTGGTGTAGATTGGGCTAAAAAAGTATTGTATGCTGGTAAACCTTCTGATTCCAACACACCTGGTTACCATCTTGGCGAAACGATAAAAAGAGATGTTGCTACTCCTGCTGGTATGCCTACTATAAGAGTTTTAGAAAAAGATTATGGTTTGGTTCCTACGCCAGAATACATTCCAACAACAATCGACAATGTGATGAAAGCTTGGCAGACAAATAATCCTGGTTTTGTTTTTTGGTGGACGCATGGAAATGAAACTACGGCAGCTAGTATTATAAGTAGCAGTACAACATCTAATTTCACCGCTAATGACAAGAATCACCCGGCTTTTGTTTTCCAATGTTCTTGTTTAAATGGTTCGCCAGAGCAGTCTAACAACTTAGGCTATTCTTTGTTAAAAACTGCGGCTGTTGGAACAATTAGCGCTACCCGTGTATCTTGGTATTTTCCGGGTGAAGTTGATTATACTAATAGTGATACCAATGCAGCCATGACTTATTTAGATGCTAAATTTCTTATTTCGGAAAAACTTGCTGCTGGTCCAGCTCTTTACAAGTTAAAAACTGCTAATGGAACAGCCATTTGGATGAATCACTTAGTCTTTAATCTTTACGGTGATCCATCACTTGGTTACTTGCAAAAATTAGGTCCTGATATTAGAGTTGATCAATTAATTAATACTGACAACACTGCTACACCATACGAAATAAAGGCTAAAGTCTTTTCAAACTTTGCTATTACCGGTGATGTCAAATTGAAATGGAATACAAATGGTGGTAGCACTTATAACACTGTTGTTATGAGTAAAGTGAGTGAAGACAATTATTCAGGCAAGATTGATGCTAAGCCATTAGGGACAAAAATTTATTACTATATTGAAGCTTCTGACACTAAGGGGACAACGGTTGAACCAATTACTGCGCCAACAGAAGTTTTTAATTTCACTGTTAGCCAAGACACTTCTGCGCCAGTTGTCACTAGTCAAGATATAACCGACACAGCTTTCTCAAATGGTCCTTATATTGTTTCAGCTAACATTACTGATGATCGTGGTGTTGGTAGTGCTAAATTATATTACAGTCTTAATGGTAGCGCCGATACAGAGATTGGCATGACTGGTGTTGGTACGGGTCAATTCGAAGCATTGATTCCTGGTCCAAGAAGTGCCGGTGATAATATTGGCTACCATATTGTCGCGACAGATAGTTCCCAAAGCCAAAACCAAACCAGATATCCAGCCAGTGGTAAAATTAATTTTAGTATTTTACCAGTTCAGAAAGTGGCAATTTACAATAGTACAGCCTATGTGCCTTATTTCAATGGATCAAATAGTAATTTTTATCAGGCAGTAAGCGATACTTTGACAAGTGATTCTAAGCAGCGATTCGAGATCAGCGTCTTAACTGATTTGACAGAAGCGAATTTAGCCGATAAAAGCATCTTGGTTTTTCCAGACAATGGACCACAAGGGGCAGCTTTTGGCACAATTAGTAATTGGTTTACTAAGGATAAAACAATTATGCTTTTTGACACTTCTGTTACATATGCTGCTTACACTGGTTTGTTCTGGCCACAATCAGGTGGTTCGCAAAATTATGGTTGGGAATATGGCGCTGGAGTTAATGATCAAAAGATTGTTCTTGAAGATTCGATTACGGCAGACTATAAACTCGGTGATATTATAAATTCAAGCGGCTATCATGTTGACATGGTTACTAGTAAATTACCAACCGATGCTAAAGTTTTGACTACGGCAGCTTCAAATGCTAGTAAGACATACGTTGCTTATAGAGATATACCAACTAATGGCAGAATGATTCTTTTTGGTCCATATTTCCCGTCTTCTGGAGCAATGGCTGAAAATCAAAGACCCATGATTCGAAATGCGGCAGCTTCTTTAGCAAAAGTTATACCAGTTGAAAAAGATACCCAACCACCAACAACTCCGACAGGTTTAGTTTTAACTGTTAAAAATGAAAATACAGTATCCATTGCTTGGAATCCGTCAACTGACAATGTCGCTGTTAGTGGTTATAAAGTGTTAAGAGATAGTATTGAGATTGGTGATGTTTCGACTACCGCATATTCTAATACCGGTTTAAGCGCAGACACAAAATATACTTACCAAATAATGGCTTATGATTCTTCTGGTAATTTTTCTAGCAAATCAAGCTCTTTGGAAGTGACAACCGATCCAAAATCGGGTGACACAACTCCACCGTCTGTACCACAAGCTTTAAGCGCTTATGGAGTAAAGAGTGATTCGCTATATATAGTTTGGTCACAATCAACCGATGATTTGGCAGTAGTTGGCTATAATGTTTTTAGAAACAATCAACAAATTGCCAGTGTGGCAGCAGATGCTTACAACTACCAAGATAACAATCTTTCTCCTGATACGACGTATACTTATTTCGTCAGCGCCTTTGATGCCGCTGGTAATGTTTCGGAAAAAAGCCAGACAATTACAGTAAAAACTATGTATATTGATACTACTCCGCCATCGGTACCTCAGAATTTACAAGTAATGGAAAAAACAACAGATTCGATCACTTTCAAATGGGATGCTTCAACTGATAACTACGCTGGTTTGGTTTACAGAATTTACCGAGATGGTACTTTTCTTTCTGTAACAGGAAATACATTTATTAAAGACACGAGGTTAATAGCATCCGGAACAACATATAATTATACGGTTTCAGCTTTTGATGCATCTGGTAATGAATCAACGCAATCGAGTGTTTTAAGTGTGACAACAGATAAATTAGGTGATGCGCAACCGCCTTCTGTACCAATTGGCTTGAAGGTTAGTAGTAAAACTTATAAATCAATTAATGTTTCCTGGGCAGCATCAACTGACAATGTTGGTGTAACCGGATACAAGGTTTACAGAAACAATAGCGAAATTGCCACAACAGCAACTGCTTCTTATAATGACGATGGGTTAAATTCTAACACAACTTACACCTATCAAGTGGCTGCATACGATGAAGCTGGTAATGTCTCAGGAAAATCAGGTGTATTAACGGTTACGACTGATGTTGCTCAAGTAACGAACGTACAAGTAAGATTAAGATTGATTGATAGCAAATTAACCAGGTATGTCTCAAATGCTAAAGTTACAATATTGGAAACCGGCCAGACAATGCCATACAACAGTCGTACGGGATGGTATGTTAATTCGCAATTATTAGCTCAAAAGACTGTTTACAATATACGAATCGAAGCTACTGGTTACGTTACCCAGACAATTAAGGTAGACACCTCTTTGGCAAAAGCTGCTCCAGGTCTTCCGCCAGGTGTCATAGACCTTAGTCGAAATGTCTACATGGCTAGGGCAAGTGTTATTTCTCGGGTTTGGACAAGTATAACTGGTTGGTTCAGGTAAAAAAGTTTCGCGGTAATTTCAAAAAGTACCCTTGGAATCCCAGGGGTACTTTTGTTTTCTTGACAAATAAAAAATAATTTTGTATCCTACAACTAACATGAAAAAAATATGGTGTAAAATTAATTTTCCTAAAAAATTTACGCCATACCCATGTGCCCACAAAGCCCGCTAGTTGCGGGCATTTTTTGTAATTGAACCTTAAAAATCCAAGTTAAGGGAGGTGAAACTGGTGGTTATTTCTGAAATACCGATACGAATGACTCTGGACGATTTTATTCGTAATCGCCATTGGGACAATGTTTCAGTGATAGAAACTGGTTTATTTTTTAAGGCTCTTCACGCGACTATTTTTCGTCACTGGAATCAAAAAAGAGATGATGGCAAAATCCAGTATTACGAACACCCGTTGGTAGTTGCTGATACGTTGCATCAATTAGGTTTTGACACTGAGGTTCAAATTGCCGGGCT
>Ga0172379_10002650_pt1 | contig 31019 bp, 32 predicted proteins | sample GrowelOW334metaG_FD_119756 | JGI IMG/M metagenome (GOLD analysis project Ga0172379, IMG submission 119756) | Groundwater microbial communities from an aquifer near a municipal landfill in Southern Ontario, Canada - Groundwater well OW334 metaG | ecosystem: Environmental > Aquatic > Deep...
GGTTAGGAAATAAAAGTACTAGAAAATATATATTGATTAACATTATTTGTTTCAATATTGGTATACGAGCTTCTGTTGACCACCCGGCTGAATCTATAAATTTCTTCAGCGGAACGTCGGGCGGACAAGCAGAAGCAGACGTTAAATGACATTCCGATAAACAAATCGGAACGCAAAGCCCCGTTGCACTCTCACATTCGTTCGGGTCACCTAACATCCCTCTATCTGGCTTCCGCCTTGCAGGCTTGCGCTAACATCGCTACAAATCGCGACGTCAGATGAGAGCCGCCGTTGTCGGACATCTACTTTTTGTTTAAATCGGAACCTTTTTGATTTTTTCAAAGTGGAGGTTTAAACCGGGAAAACTTGATATTTATTTTTTAGAGGAAATATATATTATCGTTTTTAGAAATCAAAATTAGTAACAAAATAATAGGAGGAAATAACATGAAAAATAAAAAATTAAAAAAGTCAGAAATTATCAGAAACCGATTAATATTAGTAGGCATAATATTAATTGAGTTAGCTTTCCTCATTGCCAGTTGCACGATATACTATGCAACAAAGATTCCATGGTATTTAGGAGGTTTGTTTATTCCTGGGGTTTTAGCAATGATCTTATTCCAAGGACCATATTCACTGATGAAAATTTTATTAATTACATCAGAAGAAGAAGCATTAAAAGCTTCAAAAATAACGGAAGAAAATCTTATACAAACCTACAAGGAGTATATAGAAATGAAAGCAAACCTGATTGCCTTGTGCGGTATGATGAAAGGACTGAAGTAATTAAATGTTTTCTTATTGAAACTCAGGATTTCCTGAGTTTTTTTGTACTTTAATTTTCCTCCATAATAACTATATTTCCTCTAGTAAACATTCCCACTCAATAAACAAAAAAAATCAAAAAGACATAAACAACAAAAAGATAGACAATCCGACAACACGCACTATCCGATACCCCCGACCTAATAGATTTCAACGGTCTGTCGGAGCATCGGACTAGTGCGAAACGTTAAATGACATCTACTTTTTGTTTCCTAACAAAACAATAAAATACAATTGACTTTTTGTGATAATAAACTAAACATCATTAAGATTTTTCTTTATATTCTTACCTTTTTAAAACATGAAAGATTCTTCTAACAAAGTAATTGATAATACTAAATATTTATCAGAAGTTATTAATGAATATGGTAAGAATATTCCGACTGAAATTTCTTCAGCTCTGAAAGAAATTCTTGAAAAAGAATTAAAAGATATTAATTTTGAAAATGATATGAATAATAAAGACTCCATAGCGACAGTAGTACATGATTATATGAAAAAAATCAGTCCTACATTGAAAAATCTTTCAGGAAAAATTGCTGAAGTCCTAAAATTAAAAATGCAATCAGAATATGATTTAAAGAAAAAGTCACAAAAATAGGAAAGCAAAAAGATAGACAATCCGACAACACGCACTATCCGATATCCCCGACCTAATAGATTTCAACGGTTTGTCGGAGTATCGGACTAGTGCGAAACGTTGATATCATCGCCTGCCATATCAAATTTTAAGGAACAGCAACGCATCAGCAGAGCAAGAAACGTTATCCCTTCTTTTTTGTACCGATGATATCTATGAAATCGAGTACTTGCTGGCAGGTGATATTTTTGGGTATAGTGAAATCAGGATCTTTGAGAAATGTTTTAAACTCAGGATCTTCTAGGTAGGTTTTGAATTTGGGATCTTTGAGGAGGACCTGTAATTCGAAGTCTTTCCGGTACATTTTGAGCACAAGAAAAATCTCGTCGGAAGCTATTCCTTCGATGTCTTCCAGTTTTATATTTTTATCCTCTATCGAGGAGAGTGTTGTTTTGATGTCTTGTATGTCGAGCAACAGCGTTTCCATGATATATGCGTAATAGTAAAATGTACAATTATGATTTCATCATTTCATCGATCTCCTTATCTAATGCAGAGAGATTTTTGAATTGAGCGAAGTAGAGATCTCTTTCTCTCTTGGTCATGTCAGTGCGGAATCCTGGCTTGATATGCTTCAATTCTTCTGCCACTTGTTCGATTGTTTTTTCTTCGAGATTGAGTTCGTGCTGGAGAATATATCAGGTCAGACATTCTCTTTGTAGCAATGCTACCGTCTCGATAATCAATGCACTTTGATTGATATTTTTTCTTGCATCAAGCAGCGTCGGTCAGCAAATTTTTTTGATCTGTTTGTCAAAGGTCAAAAATGGCTCTTGAAGCTGAAATCTTTGATTGCAATAATAATTTTCTAGAGCCAGTAAGGGCTTATTCATTCCTATCTGTGCGTGAAACATTTCTAGATTCATTTTTTGATCTTCGTAGGCATCGTTGAGCTCTAGCAAATGTAATTGCGTGCGGCCAGATATTCCTATCAATTCTGCGATCCTCTGAGTAAATGCCTTCATACTTGCTTCGAGATGTTGCTTGTCGTGAATGCAATGCTTACCTGCTATTTTATAGAGATGATAAATATTTTGTGCTGCTACTTTTGCATTGGTTGCTCATTTTATCTGATCGATGATTTCTTTTACATTTTGCTGGACGCGAACGCTATATTCTTTTTTATTTCGATCTATCATCTTGATCGAAGACAATAGAGTCTGTTTGATTTTTTTGTATTCTTCCTTTTTGGTTCATGTATAGTCCATGATATGTTCTTTTCTCCTAATAATGGAAAAAATATCGGGGTGCACACTCATCTGTCCCTTGGCGTCTGCTTTTCTTTTTTCTCATTGGGTGGCAGGTTCGCTGACTGGGAACACAATTTTTTGCCCAGAAAGCACAATATATTTGCCCTTATATTCATTGATTCTGATAGAATATTTTTTGTCGCTTCCGTCCGGATAACACAGAGGACGCATTTTTTTGAAAATCTCTTTGAGATTCTGACAATCTGGATCGAGCTCTATACCTAGCGTTTCTAGGCTAGTTTCCGGTACGCGATCAGGATCTATCGGCACTGCATCTATCGCTTTATGATTTAGTCATTTATTATGCTCTGCTCTTTCTGATTCAGGCATTCTTTTTTCCGCCGCTCTTAATTTGGAAATAAATTTGAGTGGATTGACGGTCGCATATCCATATTCGGGTGGAGTAAAAATCAACTCAAGCATCTCCGACACATTTGTACTTTTGAGAAAATCCAATCTCTGATTTTCCGGAGCTTTTTGAGAACGAAGAATATTTCCCATGGCAAGTTGTTGCTGCCTTCTCCCAAATTGCAACATCATAGATTCCAAAGTGAGCGCTTCTACAATTTGTTCTAGAGCTTTTGTCACTGTCTGATCCAATGCAAGACTCACTATCTTTTTTTGCATAAGTTCTTGATAGAGCGCAGAAGAAGTGAATTCTGGAATATTTTGCAGCTGAGTCGCCCCATGATAGCCACTGAGTACTTTTTTGGTCGTTTGTAAATTTTTCACCTTTTCTTCTTGTTGTATGTATGATTCATTTTTCTTTATTTCTTTCATATTTTGGACATTAAAAATAAAACCACTACTACCATAGTGATTTTATCTTTAAAGTAAATACATTTTACTTCAATTCTATACTTATCGGGCAATGATCGGAACCTTCGATAGACGCCTAATACGCTACCCATTTTATATTTAAAAAAAAGTGGAGATGTCTCCACTCATACATAATAATGTTTGTTGTATTCTCTAGATACTTTCTTGCACCACAAATAAAGCGGTAGCTAGGTCGAGTGTTTTGGCCATGAACCCATCTTTGTGCACAAAACACAAATTTTTGAACCCATCTTCTTGCTGCAATTCTATGTCTTCGAGATGCCTTTTTGAGGGTAATAATCCATGTCCATTCCTAAAATTACCTGTCGTATCTCTTAAGGCAGTAATAGAGTATACTCCCTCTGAATTGCCGAAATCTATCAAAAACTCAATCTCTGGAAACTCTTCTACAACCAGACTCCATTGAATCCTTTTGGATATCAAAAGAGTTTTTTCTCCATACCTTTCAGCTTCCTGGAGGACTTTTCTTGCCTCTCCTCTAGCAAGATATGTATCTACATATTTGATCATTTTTCTTCGTAAGATAGGTTTTACAATCTGTAGTACCTCATGGAACTTTTCATCAAAATGTTCTTCGCCCAATATATACAAGGGCCTAAAATCATTAATGATAGAGAATAATGTCACCGACCAAATATCTAATCTTTCTTCTACTCGCAATGGCACAAAAAAATTTTCTATCTGGAAGCTATCCGCAGCATCAAGAGAGACAATAAACCCCCCATCTAAAATATCTGCAATTTCTCCCAACTCTTGTTGCGACATTCTTAAATTTCTTTCTTGAACAATCGTTTTAATCACCTCTGATCCATATACTTCCCAAAAAATACCTATACTTGCAAATTTAATTTTATTTTCTCGTGCCTTGGAGAATCCTGTCTGATGGGTGTCAAAGTTGCTCAACTGCGGATTGTAATTACATCCGACATCTATCACCAAACAACTAGAGTCTTCATTATAGATTTGCAAATCTTTTTCGTTTCTGGTTCTTATGATTTCCGCTCGAGGGAAGCAGATACTTGCCAGAGCTACAGCTACAACTTCATCGGTGTGGAAGTTTTTGCTATGAGTAATAATTTTTTTTATTTCTTTCATATGGCTTATGTTTTTGTTCTTTAGTATTTATTTACTAAAGACAGTAATATCTTTATTTCTTGTTATGTCAATACCTTTTTCACATTAGAATAATATGAAAATATGTCGTATAATTTCGTCTTATTTTACTTTGTTTTTTCTATCTGTATACTTATTCCAGGCTGTAAGATCCTGAGATAATATGCGACGAATGTATAAAAAAGAAATCATAGATTGAGGTAGGTGTACCACATTTTCTGAAATATATTTTTGGGTGGTGCAGGTTTGAATATGAATTTCTTGATAATGCTGGGATATGCATAAAATTTTTCCTGGAACTCAGATAGAGAAAATACTAATTCTCCGTTTTCATTTTCTCCGTGTCTTATCGTATGAGCTGGACTTTGGACAGTTACCGTCTCTTGATCCATATGCGTAATGACACCAAAGTGCGGATAATGCACATCCTCACCAAACCCTTCTCCATATAGTCTTACCGCAATCACGATACATACAGGCTCCTGTTTTTGTAAACTCTGATAGAGTGCTTCCAAGGGAGTATAGAAATTTATCTTTGCACGATAAGGAACTTTATGGAGAGCAAATAAGGTGTTGAGGATTTTTTTCATTTCTCGCGTACTCGTACCGCATAAGACCTTCCCATTTAGAGCGGCGATTTCTGGCTGAGATACCTTGATTCACAACCTTTCGAGCAACATCTGCATAGATGCCAAACCACACGCAAAAGGAAAATCTGAATCACAATGACGGAGCGGGATTTTTTTGACGGGTGGGAGGGTCGATGGAAGTTTTGTCTGCAATTTCTTTGCTTTTTTTCGTGGCGATCATTTGATGAGATAGACCACTCCTGTCACAATAGTAAAATAGGAGAAATAAGCACCGTTCAGTAGATGAGAATGGGCGTGAGATTGGATACTTTGATAATATATGAGAATTTATTATTGAGATAGTTCAAAATTTTCATTACAAATGTTATGATGAAATAATATAGTCAATCAATTATGGCTTTAGCTAGTCATTCATGTTTGACTTTCTTGACTATAAGTACATTCTCACATAAATTTACTTATACATTATAAGCAAAATTTATATGGAATGTACTATATGAATATTCTATTCTATTTTAATTCTATACTTATCGGGCAATGGTCTGAACCTTCGATGGATGTCTGATGAATCATGTTCTGGATATGAGGAATCATCTCTGACGAAACTCGAAAATAGTCTAGTCTCCGACCTACGTTTCTTGGTCTTGCTCCTGCTCTGTAGGATCGTCGAGTATAGTGATCTGGAGCATCGGGATGAAAATGACGGAAAACATCTACATATTTATTTTCTTCCAACTTATCTAGTTCCGCTCTCTCGATAGGGAGAAATCCGATGGAGTTTTTGTTTTCTTCGGGCCTAGCGATATCGATCTCACGATGGCAGATATTGAAGTCACCGCAGGTGACGATATGTTCTCATTTTTCTCTGAGCTTGTTGATGTAATGAAGGAAGTGGTGATAGAATTCCAGCTTGTAGTCAAGCATTTCTGTCCCATCAGCTCTTTCACCCCCATTGGGGAAATAGATATTGAATAGAGAAAATGTATTTGTCGCTTCAGATTGCTTCATTTCATTCGCAATGACGGAAGCAGTTTCAAATTTTGTCTCTACTACTCTACCGTCTTCGTGAAAGTGTTCGATCTCGGCAAATGTACTCTTGCTAGAAATCAGCTTCAAATGTTTTTTGTAAAAGGTCGCTACTCATGCATAGCCAGGCTTTTGTCCTGCATGTCGCACTCGATTGTAGTCCTGCATATGAAAACGAAAATCTGGTGGTAGTTGCATTTCAAATGCTTTGGTCTCCTGGATACAGAGAATATCTGGATTGTCTTTTTTGACTCGTTCATAAAATCCCTTACCGAGGATGGCACGGATTCCATTTACATTTCGAGAAGTGATACGCATGGATGAAAATTATAATTTTAAATTGTAGATTTTACTTTATCGAGCAAGATAGAACAAATCTGTTTTGCCTTTTTCACTATCTCTTCATCAGTCGCCACAGGAGCTTCTTTTGCTCATTGCTTATCCAATCTTGTCTCTCGTTCATTCATCCCCATACCATCCAACGCTTCAGATAACTGATGAAAATCCTTTATTCTTTCTTTGCTAATTCAATTCGCCTCCGCTTTTGCATCGAATGCTTTTCTATCTTCTAATCTGACGACCATCGCATTTCTGATTAAGAAATAAATTTATACTGTATCAATAATATTTGATCATGAATATAACTTAATTGAAGGGTTTCTTTTACCCTTCTGATAATTGGTTATACTAGCATTGATAGTACCTATTCTACGGGTTATTTGTCTTTTTAATTCTTGAACATCATCTTTGAGGGACAAAAGATGATCGTATCCCTGTAATATCTGTTCTAGTTCTATTTGAGAAAGATCCCCTTCAAGTACTCTTTTTAAATCCAACATCTTGTCTCTATATTCGAGAGCTTCTTCCATGGTATTTCTTTTCCCCGGATGATAGATCATCATAACTAACACAAAATAAAAAACACCTATTAATTAGTTCCCTTCTCTTTCGCTTGCAAAGCAAATTCTAATTCCTTTTGTATTTCTGACAAGGAAAAGGCAGATCGATTTTCGTATTGCTCATCGATATTTGGTTGCAGCACTCTATCCTCAAATGGGTTGAGCGATAAATTTCCAATACATTCTAATTCCTCTTCTTTTGGTACTCATGTAGAATTTGGCATGCTGTTATTCATCGTTGTGGTATTTAAAATATAAAAATTATGCAAATAAACTAAGAACTTTTTCATCTCTTCCCTGGACAGTCGCCTCATTTCCTCCGCCTTTGATGCCGAGTTTTGTTGCCATATCTTTTGCTGATGTTCCTGTTTTGGTCAAAAGAACAAAACTCCCCTCATCGGTGTAGATGAGAATATTCTGCTCGGGAAGCAATGCTTTTGCTTGAAAGGCGACATTTTTGAAATTGAGATCTGCAGGAACTTTGAAGACTTTATCTAGGTCTTTGCCAGAAGCAAAATCTTTCCCTGTGAGGAGTTGATGAACGATTTTATTTTCGAGTGATTCGATAGCGCTTTTCATCTCGTCATATTCTTTGAGTGTTTTTTCGAGTTTGTCGGCGAGCTGAGTATGTGTTTTGATTCCCAATTTTTCTACTGTTGTATCGAGCATCGCTTGCAGTTCTTGCATTCTCTCTGATACTTTTGGTCCTGTGATTGCAGAGATTCTTTTGACTCCAGAAGCCACCGCCTCCTGAGAAACGATAGCAAAGCATCAGATATCTTTGGTATTTTCGGAGTGTGTTCATCCACACAATTCGGCTGAAATATTATCCGTTTCGCGGTCCGCAGTACGCGTTACGCGCACCACCCTCACCACATCGCCATATTTATCTTCAAAAAATGCTTTCGCGCCAAGTTTGCTCGCTTCGGCCATAGAGGTTTCTATCGTCACTACAGGCAAAGCATCAAAAATAATCTGATTGATGTTTTTCTCTATCTGAGTGATTTCGCTAGGTGCGAGAAGTCTGTCTGCGTGAAAATCAAATCTCACTACATCATCATCTACCAATGATCCTGCTTGTTTGGTTTCCGGAAAAATAGCTGCAAGCTGAGCGTGAAGCAAATGAGTTGCTGTATGTGCGCGCATTTTTGCAAATCTCGGAGCGTGATCTACTATCAATTTCATGCGATCATTAATTAATGAATTAAATAATTACAAATTACACATTGCATATTTTAATATGCTATCAACAATTTGCAATTTGTAATCTGACAATCATCTAATTGCTTCCCGTGCTAATTATTCCTGTTGCATCAGTTGTACCAGTAGCAAGTTCCTCAGCAGGTAATGTCTCTACGACGACTTCCGTTTCTGTTCATGTCATATTTTCTCCGGTTGTTGTCTGGGCATTCTTGTTGCCTCCCAAGTACATAATAGACGTCAATGCTGTAGAAAGCAAAAATGCCGCCAAAATAAATATGATCATTCATTTGAGAACTTTTTTTTGTGTAGTCATTGCAATATATGATAAAGAATAAAAGTATGCTGACAATAGTTATTTATTTGGATTTTTCAAGTATATTCGCCTGCGAAGCGGGAACGCTGTATTTTTTGAGGGCTTGTTTTATCAAAGGAACATTGTCGGTCATGATTATTCTTACTCCCATGTCATAGAGACGATCAAAATCTTTTTCTGTATTAACCGTATAGACGACTATCTTCTTATTGAGCATTTCTATGGTCTTCACCGTCTCCTCATTCACCAATGCGAATGGCATCAAGAAATATTGATGAGGGAATTTCCCGACGATATTCACACTTCCTGTCGTATACGTATCTCGTCCAGCATTGATTCACTTGAATGAACCAATAATGTAATTGGCAGTCTTGTCATAACTTGTGAAGACAACATTGTCTTCAAGTCCATACCTAGTCACAAGATTGATAGCATCCAATGTCTGTTCTTCTGCCTTCTCTGGTTTGTGTGCTTTGATTTCTATAAAATATGTCTTGAACCATCCCTTAGTCTGTTTTAGCATATCTTCTAAAGTCATGATCGTTTCTCCATTTTTCAATTTACATTTTTTCTGCAACTCTTTGAGCGTATAGTCGTAGACGAATTTGTCTTTGCCGCAAGATGTACTTTGTAAACTAGGTCCATGATAAATCACATTATATCCATCTTTGGTCAGAGAGATATCAAACTCTACTCCATCTGATTCATTTTCTTTTGCAAGCTTAAATCACTTGAGTGAATTGTCAGCCGCCTCCGAAGGGTCTCCTCTATGTGCTATAATAGTAAAATCATAACTCTTGCCCGTCCCTGTCATAAAATTATCAAAATATAATGAGTCGTATCCTGTGCCTACCAATCTTTGATATTCAAATGTTTTGTATGCGGTGATATAATTCTGGATATAGGGATCCATGCCTGGACGCAAGGTATAAGCCGTCATATCTTTTTTTATGACGGCATAATTTTTTTCTGAAAAGCGACAGTAGCGCACTCCTCGATCCCTATCCTCTTGTCGTGTATTGAATATATTGTTGAAATCTTTTTGTACCAATACCTTTCCCGTACCAAACAAATATTTGAGCGAATAGAAAATATCTGTGTGCTGAATGATATTTGTATCTATCTGATTTGGTTTGATGCCTGCTCATATCACAGTAGCCAATGCTCTAGAGTGAGACGACATGCCATATTTTTTAAATTCGGCAGTGGGTATGGCTTCCATTTTTCTGTGATCTCATACCACTATAAGCAAACCATCTTTGAAAAATCAAGCGGTCTTGAGTTTTTGATAAAATGCATACAGATTTCTATCTACATACCTAAACATATCTTCTTCATTTTTTCCATATGGCGTATTGTATGGCTTGTGAGAAGAAACAGTCTGGAGCGTAAGAAAAAACGGCTGCTTCTTATCTCAAGAAGTTATGAGTTGCAGTGCTTTGTTGTACAATACATGATCGGGCGCCGCATCAAAGACATATTTTTTCTCATTTTTGAATGCTTCTTCTCCGATAATATTTTGAAATTTCATTTCGTTGAGAAAGTCTCTTTGCTCCAAAAAGTCCAAAGTCACCGTACTCAAAAAAATAGTTTTATATGCCAAGCTATTGAAAAATTCTGGCAATGTATTTGTGTAATTTGCATAATTGTAATAATTACCTTCTGCTTTTTCTATGGGCAACTGTCGTGGCTCTACGCCCTGTAATAGCGCTATATGAGCCGTCTCTGAGGTGCATCCATTGGCCATAAAATTTTTGAACATAATACCCTCTGCCTGTACTTTATCAAACAAAGGAAAATTATTATACAATCCACCAGCTCTCTTAGAGTCTACCGTAGAAAACGATTCTGCAAATACAAGAATGACGTTCAGTTTCTTTTTTTGTCCTTTGATATAGGTAAAATATTCTTCATATTTTTTTGCATCGATATCTGTAGCAGGAACAAATGCGTCGTTGCTCTCTATTTTATTACCGATAGCATCTAGATTGAGCAAGAGTACATTTTCTTGAAGATCGCTATTTCTATATGAAATGAAGTTGATAAAACTAAAAAACAAAGAAAACATAAAAAACCAGATTGCTATCGTGGTCTGCTTATTTCTATTGTTGGTCCACTTAAAATATTTTTGTACAAAGACAAAGATAGCTGTCACCGATATCAAGAATATTCCCGTCGCTGCCACAATATATAACACAAAATCACCGGCATTGGAAGCATCAAAAAAACGCATGAGATCAAATACCGACAACCTACTTTGAAAGTAGTAAATAATAATCACATCGATCAAGAAGAACAACAACAGAAAACTACTGATTATATTGCCGACTATTTTTACTCGCCTGATCTTAAACAATAAATTGATGAACACCAAAAATACAATCACTCCAAATACAATGAAATCATTTGCTACAAATCACAAGAGATGAAATAAAGTATGAAAGATGTTTGGTCATTGCAACTGGCTACCATATACAGCATAGATGACTATTTGTTTGAGCAACAACAAAATCAGAGCAGAGATCACGATAGTCCTACCATTTCGATGGGTTGTACCAAGAGCTTGTTGTATGTACGGAATAGGGTTTCGTTTCTTATTTCGCATGTATTTTTTTTACTGTTTTGAGATGAGTTTACAAGCCAACTACAAGCTTGCATTAGAATGGATTGTGTTCCCTCTTTCTGCTAGAATATCATGACTTCTCACCATTACGAGTATCGCGGGACGCGGGACGAGTACCTGAAAATGTTCCAGGTTTTTTATCTCCGTATGAAGATCTTGCTCCTGATCGCGATTTCTCGCCATAACGCGTATCGCGAGACGGGTAACGAGTACTTGATCACGCGACCCTAGATCCGCGACCTTCGTCCCTAATTCCATAACTACTTCTGTCCCCATAGGGCTTTCCCTGCTTTGCAGGACCACGGTTCTCATATCATCATCTACTTGATCAATACGATTTTTTTTCGTCTCCATATCTCCTTGTTTCTCCTCATCTCCTCTGCGCGACTTCGTCTCTGCTTTTTGCCTTGCTCACCAGCGATCTTCCGCCACTTTGTCTTTTTTTCTCAAAGACTTGCATGATGACTTCTGCTTCGACAAATGGCACAGTAACAAACGCAAATTCTTCCAAAACCGTCACATCTGACATTTCACTTGCAGGGACTTCTGTTTCGGCAGTAATGAATTCAATCAATGATTTGGTTGTATATCCTTGTCTTTTTCCTAGAGCAAAAAATAATCTACTCTTTCCTGTTCTATCGATATTTACTTTTTCCAGATCATGATAGACGTCTTCATCAAAATCGTCTGCGTACGCCATCTTGATCAATGCTGCGACAACATCTTCTGCTTCATAGTCTTTGAGTATTTCTTGTGCGAATGTTTTGTATTTTTTGTAGACATCTCAGCTGATAGTCCCTGCGATATTTTCCTTGAATTTTGCTTTCTTGGTAGAGATGATGTTATCGACCTGTGGAATCTCTCACTTCTTGATGTCGGTCTTGGTCGCCCTCTGAAAGTAAACGAGTTTTTTGTATTCATCGGCAGTAACAAAGGTAATCGCTGTTCCTGTCTTTCCCGCTCTTCCTGTTCTTCCTACTCTATGGACATAACTTTCTGGATCTTGAGGAAGTGAATAATTGATGACGTGCGAAATATCATTGACGTCGATTCCTCTCGCCGCAACATCTGTAGCAACCAGAATTGTCGTTGTCTTTTTCTTGAACTGTCCAAGAATCCTCTCTCTTTGTTTCTGTTGTACGTCTCCATGCAATGCTTGTGCTGTATATCCTCTTTCCATCAATTTACTCGCCACATAATCTACATCGACTTTGGTTTTGCAAAAAACGATTCCATAAAAATCTGATTCGATATCAATGATTCTACATAGTGCCTCAAACTTATCTCTGGATGATACTTCAAAATACATCTGATTGGTCTGCGTAGTGGTCATTTGAGTTGTTTTGGTTGCGACCAATTCATAATCTTTCATATATTTTTTGGCTACCTGCAAAATTTCTTTGGGCATCGTAGCCGAGAAGAGAAGTACTCTTTTTTCTGGATTGGTATGCTGAAAGATTTCTTTGATATCATCAACAAATCCCATATTGAGCATCTCGTCTGCCTCATCGAGGATGAGGTTGGAAATTTTTTCCAATTTCAATGTCTTGCGATTGATATGATCAATCACTCTACCTGGAGTGCCGACTACGATATCCACACCTCTTTTCAGTGCTCTCAACTGGATGTCATAATTTTGTCCTCCATAAATAGAAATGATATGAAGACTTTTTTCTACCTGAAGTGAATTGATTTCTTCTGCTACCTGGATAGCGAGCTCTCTGGTAGGCACCAAGATGATTGCCTGTACATGACCAGTAGGTTTTAATTTTTCGATCAAAGGGATGCCAAAAGCTGCAGTCTTACCAGTACCGGTAGCTGCTTGTCAGATGATATCTCTTTCGTTAGCCAAGAGCAAAGGGATAACCTGAGCTTGGATGGGGGATGGTTCTTCAAATCACTTCTTGGAGAGCGCTTGAAGGGTTTTGTCTGAAATTCATAAGGCTTTGAAAGCCGGCAATAATTCTGTCATCAAAAAAAATAGTAAATACATAAAACCTTCTTGTAGGACGGAGTCTCAAATTGTTCCGTTAGTAAGGTTTGACGCGCTACTATTACTTCACAACTTGTTGACTAATGGAATTTCTAGTGATTTCCTAGCGGATTGCTAGAGCAAAGAGAAATTATTTGTGGCTAGTTCTTTGTTGTCTGGGTGGCGTTGGGTTGCCTTTGCGGACTTTGGATGCATGATGATAGTTGGGCTGGTCAGGATGTGTTTTTTGTTCTTTTGTGAGGTGAATGTCTGGCATATTCATATCAGGACGAGCCTGGATGATAAATGGTTTTTTTTCTTCTTGTAAATAATGTTCCGGAAGCGGTGATCCTGGATGATATGATATCGTATTGTTCTTGACTATTAAAGATTGTGCTTCGTGCATTTTCATATCTGGATGCGCGTGCATGATCATCTGATTTCTCTCCTTTTTCTCTTCCACATCCAAGACATATATCAAGAGGTCTACTGCCTTAATATCTTTACGCTTCAATATTTCTATGAGGGCCATTTTTGCTGATGCTGCGATAGGTCCCGCATGTGCGACGATGACTCTCCCTTCTCCTGGAGATTTTAAAATATCTGGAAATTCACTCTTTGCAATTTCCTTTTCTTGTCGACCACCTGTCTCATCTTTATAAAAATAGCTATGTTGTAGTGGTATTTCTATTGTGTTCATGGGCGATGATTAAAAGTAAAGTACTCCAAGTATACGTAATTTTTCTTTTTTTGCAAAAAAAGCCGCATATAAGAATATGCGGACTTTATAGCATCCCCTGCTATTAGATTAAGAAGCGATATCACTAGCAGTGACAAATTTTGATTTAAATTGTTGATCCAACGCTTCATTGAGCATTTGGTCATCTATGCCAAACAAATCGCAAATCCCGAACAGATTATTTGCTTCCCAATCACATTCATGACCCGGAAACAGATTTATCAGTGCATCGGATAGTGTTTTATCAAACACCACAACCTCTGTGAGGTCCTCCGCTACGGAAACTACCACGAGATCGCACATGTCCCTACAAGATGCATAAATTCTTGCCTCATCTTCTGATTTTGGCGGTTCACCAAGCATCAAAATTTTTAATTCTTTTTTTTTTCCATAAAAAATTATTTTTACATTTTTACTCTGTTATTTTTTTGCTATTTTTTTTGAAGTTTTATATTTACTTCTTCCTCGAAGTCAAGAATGAAATACACTTATTTTCTTTGGCGGATTTTTCTGATAATCAAACGGACAAGAATCACTAGAAGAATCAGAACGATTGTCATTATACCAAGTGTTAATCACATATAATTGTAAAACATCGCGAGGACTGGTTTTCCAAAAAAATAGATTTTGAGCGAAGGGAGAAGCTTGAAGGTATTGATGATTTCTGGGCCCGGGAAAGATTCCAATTTTCCGATAGCGAGAGAATATTTGCCTTGATAAGCAGGATTTTGTACCTTGATTGTGTAGGTGCCGGGTCCTACCTGCTTTTCAAAACTAGGTCAAGCATAATATGCATCTCCTGCAAAGGGTTCATAAAAATCTGTCCACTGGAATGCCGCACCATTGAGTCTAGACAATAAATTACCTCATTGTAATATGGTCACTACAAAATCTTCTTTAGCTCCAGAAATTGCTGGAACGACAATGTTAACGTACAGAAGAAATCATGTGTCATTTGTGATCTGATATACATCTTCTTGTCCACGTAGCTCGCCATAGAAAGCCTGAGAAATTTCTGGATTGCTGACCATGAAAGGTCATGTCTGGTCTCGAGTAATTCTTGGCTGATGAGCAAATGTAGCCCCAAGCATCATATAAAAGGCACCAAGTACCAAGAAGAGAAACAATTTTTTCATGTTTTTTTGAAGAAAATAAAGTATTTTATATAGTTGACTTTTTACTTCTTTTACGTAAAGAGTTTGTTGTTTATTTCTATCATCCCTATGTCTGAAGCGTGACTCCATCAATTTCGTGCGAAGCATTGCGACACCTGTCGTAAAGATTTTCCAGACTCTATATGTCACTATAAGGAACTTACTGAATTAGCTAGGATTGAAGAGCTGCTCCTATTCAACACTTGATTGATTGAGCTTAAGGAGAAACAAATATGTAATACTGAATTATTTGATGGAGTGCTACTGTCTGAAGATGAACTAGCTACGCTTGAAAGAACAAAGTCTGAATTGGCTAAACTTGATGTCCCCCAAATATTGCAAACTATATCTTCTCACCCCATGTGTGGTCACTGTAATTTGCAAGCGCCTTGCATAGAGGATTGTTACTCAAAAGACGTCGAAGCATCCAAAGATGTCTAACACCATCTATGCAGCTTTTCCAAATCACAATTTTTCCTTAACATTTTGGATGAGTTCTCCTAGTTGTTCTTTTGGTATGGCAATATAATATGCTGCCCCTTTATATTCTGGTTCCAATCACAATTCTTTTCGCACATTAGCATGCTTTATGTGTCCTACATCATACAGCGCTCCATCCTCTTTAAGAATCTTGTAAATATTTTCCAAGATTTGCAACTTTTTTTGATCATCAAAATGCCTTATCACATAGCACATAAAGGCCATATCCTGACTACCCTCCTCCACTCACTCAATATTAAGTACAGAAGAAGAATTCAACATTACATCACCATCTAAACTATACGCGTAATAATCGTCGATGATGTTTGACATATCTTTCAATTCACAATCCATGCTTCATGCGGGAGTTTCTGCCTTTATTCCATGCAAATTGTCGTATATGGCGTCTTTTCTTTTTTGCGTAGCTATAGCATCCGATAATTTTTTTCTACGACTTTTTATACTATCTATTCATTTATCCATAAAAAAATGATATTCTTTTGCAGTCATATCTTCTACTATAGGATCAAGTACCGTTGCTGATCATACCTCATAGCGATTTTTGAGAAAACAAGAAAGTGGATTGAATCATCCTCCGATATCTATAATTTTCTTGTCTCTGAGTTCGCTGTCTTTGAAATCAAAAACCTGTACTATCGTAGCCGGACTGAGCCCAATAGATATATGATTTCAAGGAATTATCTCTTCTGTGCTTTCTATTTCATTTATCATAGTTTTAATATTTTTCATCTAAAAAATGATTTTGACTTTGAATTTTCCCAGCTTTGCTGGACCGAAGTATGCAAATTCGACCTGCATGTATTTGGTCATCTACTATTTTCTCAATAAAGCATTGAGATCATCGACATTATGTAATGCACTTTTGATATCGATGATATGTTGCTTATCCCATCTACTGCCTTTCACTAATTTTTTTTCGTAATGAAGAAATTTTTCTCTCGGAATGACCGGCAATCTAAGTCCTGCTACATTTTTCCATGTCACATCAGCAGGTTTAAAGGTCAGTTTCTCCCATTTTTTGCTAATGGGATTATAAATTTTCTGAGATGTTGCTCATCAGATATCGATATCCTGACCTTGATATCTTAAGGTCATCAATTGCATATCAAAGGATGAATCTTTGTAGTGCTTGGGGCCATAAGTGATATATTGTCTTACCTCTGGATATAATATTTTCAAGGTTTTATCTTCTACATCAATATCGATATCATGTAATGGCCTAGGTGACCCATAAATCTTTCCTGCAAATCCTCAGGAAATCTGAAATGAAAGTTTATGTTTGCGCAAAAGCTTCACTATCCGATGAAGCGCTTCTTTTGCTTTTGCTTTGACGACAAGATGATGAGGCATGGATTAATATTTTTCATCTAAAAAAACTATTTTGACTTTGAATTTTTTCGCGAGATGTTGAGCGAGTAATTTTACTCAGATGGTTTCGGTTTCATAATGTCATCCGACTCATAAACTCATTCCACACTCTTTTGCTCTCATACATTCGCTGTGTTTCGCCTCACCTATAAGAAAGATGTCGTATTTTTTTTCGACCGATTCTGCGAGCGCGGATCCTCCTCCTCCGCTTACTATTGCCACAGAATTTATATATTTTTTGTTGGCAAAGTCATAGATCACATTCTCAAATCACATATGTTTGAAGAAATCTTCTAATTTCTTGAATGGTATTTTTTCCTGAAATCTTATCGCAAATGAAATAGATTGTCAGTGATAAAAGCCGAATTCCTCTATTCTATATTTTTTGAGTTTGAAAAATGCGATAAATGATTTGACGATCCCGATATTGTTTCCGACCTCCTTGTGTGCATCCAAAGGAAGGTGAACGCTGTACGAACAGATGTCATTTTTTATCAATCTTTTGAGTCTCTGAAACATGAATCCAGTTGTAGTCAATACATCTCATCGATACAGACCGTGATGGGTAATCAGCATATCTACCTTTTCTTTGACTGCCTTATCTATGATGTAGGTAGAGGCATCGACAGCATATCATATTTTTTTGATCTCTTGCTTGTCGCTATCCACTTGCAATCCATTTTTACTTTCATCATCAAAATCTGCGATTTTGAGGTAGGAGTCGAGGTAAGTAAGGAGGGTGGATTTGAGCATAATTTGATGTAAAAAACGTAAAAGAAGTACATAACGTAAAAGAAGAAACTGATTTGTGATAAAGGCTTTGCGATAAACGATTGGCAACGATTTAATCTCGATAAAGGTCGTCTTGGTCGTACTTAATTTTGAGAGCCCGGTAGATATAATCGTTCGTCTTGCTAGCGATAACTGTATGCGAATCATTCGGCTCAATAACCAATACTTCTCAAGCTTTAGGGTGAATTTCTTTATCATTCACAATCCAATATCCGTTTTCGTTCATTAAAATAAAAATCTCCGTCTGAATTTTATGATGATGGGATTTGGCAATTTCTCATGCTTTGATTTTGATTTGTTGTACAAAGCTTCAAGGGTTTCCCAAATCATTTTCATCCAACAATACTTTTTTGCTATATCCTGGATTCTCTTTTCGTTCTTTATCTTCTGGATTGATTAATTTCATAATACATATCTAAAGAAATAAAAAATGTAATTAGCCTTCTACCAGATTCGAACTGGTGATCTTTGGTTTACGATACCACTGCTCTACCAACTGAGCTAAGAAGGCATAAATTAGCTAGAAACCCCGATATTTCGAAGCAATCTTTGGTTTACAATACCATCGCTCGGACCCCGCCCCGTACTTGCTACGGGGAGCTGAGCTATCCCAGCATCACCCTATATATACAGATTTCAAAGCTAATTGCAGGGGAATTTTGTTTTTTTCTTATAAAAAAAAGGGAGTATAAGTCGAGTGTCTGGTCATATGCCAGTCTTGAACTTACTCCCCAAAATAGTTGCAGAGCACCTAATAATCTAAACATGCATACAAAAGCATATGTCAGATTGTGTCGGATTCTTCCGCAATGGGAGATTTCTCCCAATAGTGCAATCGATGGGGTCGATTAGCTTACCCTACTTTCTGGCGCCCGATTGGCGTTGGCACCAGTTTTTTTTGCTTTCTTTCAAGCTTATGGTCAGACAGTACTACCCGGAGTGTAAACTGCCTGGCGTACCTTTTGCATAAATTGTGTCTGAAAGTCGCCAATCTTGTCAAAGAACGATTGAAAAATTGATCCTGGCATCAACTACCATATATATTTTCTTCCACGAAGCAATACTTTTTCTACCCTTTTTTGTATCTACTATTCTTTTCTCTATTCTCTATTGACATTTGATAGGAAATACCTATATAAATCCTAATAATTTTTGTACCCTAAGCACATACGTCATGGAGAAAAATACCTATCGTCTTCCAGACATGCCCGAAGGATCATGAAAAGGAGTACTTCCTTTATCTTTTTTGGTTTTGGCGTTTTCTGGGAATAGCTCAGAAAAACAAATACAGCCATCGACTTATCAAGAGAATCAACCCATTGAACATTCTCGTGTCCATGAATGAATCCAGGCAGCAAATGATAAAATTTGTGCTCATGTCAAAACCGTGCTCGAATTGGATTCGATGCAGAGTCATTTTTTTTATGAACAGAGTAGAGAAAAATTTGCTGCATGATACACCACTATCTTGCAGATTCAAGATATCTATGATATGTGTAAGAGCGAATTTTCTCTCCTCGGAGAGAGCGATCTTCTTGCTATCGCGCGAGAAGAGTCTCGATTTGGATACGACAGTCATAGTGAAAATCAGAAATGAATTTATCAGATCATGGCAGTAGTTTTGGCAGATATCGTCGAACGTTATGAAAAATATGCACCTCATTTGACCGGAGAAGTGGCTCAGGTTTTTTGATTTGAACCACAAGACACTATCCCCGTAGACTATTTCAAAAAATTCTTTATCTCTACAGAATATGGATACAGATACACTGACGAATGACACAAACTCATCATGGATACCAAAGTCAATGGAACGATAGCGGCATTGTATCTGAGTGGTATCGAGGTAGATATCGAAAAGAATAACCTGAAAAATTTCAACACTTTGGTCGAAGACAAACTCGCGGAAATCGATGACAACGGACACATGTCTGAGAGTTTCGCCAAAGAAATGAAGAGATATATTCGTGGGAAGTGACTCGAATTTGATGAACAACTCATGAGTGACCTTTATCAACAAGTCAATAAAAATCCCACCGTGAAGAAGCGCTTCAAATCTTTTGTGAGATTTAATGGCAACAAAAATTATATGATGTATTATGGATTTAAGTGTTTGTATTATTCTCGTCTCTTCCAAGATGGATTACATCGCTATGAGGCACAAAAAGCACAAAATCTCGCCTGTGGTTTCCAAGAGACGACACGTACTCAAGACGAGAACTACATGGATGAATGAACATACACTACCGCAGAATCCTACGCAGCAACGGCTCCATCTTTTGATAGCCCCTTTCAACAAGCAACAAATTCTGTAGATACACCCCTCTATCTCCAAAAATATAACGTAGAGATCACCAAACACATTCAAGAAATATTTGCAGATATAGAGCAAGTCAACCAAAAGAGTAATCACAGCTATTCCTACAGCGAAAATGAAAACACTTTGCCTGTCGTAAAGAAAAAAATAACTACTATTGATTTCACACAAAGTCCAGAAGCGACAAACTCTTCTTGTCTTACCATGGAAGCTTGTGCATAATGTTTATTTTTATTTTCTCGACGATGGCCTGAAATAACATTTCTACCTCCTTGTGTCCATGAGGCACAGAGCATGATTGTACTACATGTGAGAGAGCCTTGCAAAAAAAATGTGCGAGAACATTAGTGATTCATAATTTTTTTGATGACAGTGAAGAAATGTAAGCCTACAAGGTACTAAATGCACCACTACCTATTGTGACAATATCTTCCTTTGCCTCGACATTTCTTATAAGAATACCATCAGAAACCTTACTGAAACAAATTTCTTGGAATAGTCTTTATTGGCCGATCTCACTATGGAAACCCTAGCTAACGATATAGCCTCTAGGCTAAAAAAACGAAAAAAATCTGAAGCCAATACTAAAATGGATGAAAAAATTTTCTGCGTACTTCAGAAAAGTGTAGATACCCTTCAGACGGATACATGCGCATCTTGTGAAAAACTTATTGCTTGTTTTGAACTCGCCAAACAGCAGAAAGAGATGGATATAAAAAAGCACGCCTAAGCGTGCTTTTTTAATACCCACATAGGAATTTCAAAAATTCCTATTCAGCGATGCTGGATATGCAGAAAACTGCACTGTTCTCGCATCCAACTATTGTTGGTAGTCGAACAGAAAACGACGTTAAACTTCTTTCAGAAGTTTCGGCGTCTTATTTTATTATTTTTTCTCAACTATTTTGATTGATAATTCATCTAGCTGATCTTGATCAACAAATCATGGCGCCCCCATCATTACATCTTGCGCTCTTCCGGACTTGGGGAATGCATATACTTCTCTGATGTTTTCTTCATCTTTTAGGATCATCAACAATCTATCAAATCCTATTGCGAATCCACCGTGCGGCGGAGGACCAAATTGAAATGCCTCGTACATAGCTCAAAATTTCTGCTTAATCTCCTCCTCTCCTCTACCAACCATCTTGAAGGCCTCCAATAATAATTCTGGATCATGATTGCGGATAGAACCCGAAAGAATTTCATACCCATTGCAAGAAAGATCATATTGCTCAGAATAAATTTCTAATTTGTTGGGATTTTTTAATGCTTCAGAGCCTCATTTTACGATAGAGAATGGATTGTGACAAAAATCTAATTTGCCCGTATCGTCCATCTCAAATAATGGAAAATCTTCTATCCAACAAAATGCTATCTCATCTTTGTCGATGGCAAGATATTTGTCTCTGATGAATAATCTGAGCCTTCCCAATGACTTTGTCGCTACATCATAATTATCAGCAACAAAAAGAATTGTGTCGCCTTCTTTTGCTTCTGTCTTTTTTTTGATGATTTCTATCTCTTCAGGAGTAAGAAATTTGGCGATTGAACCTTTTATACCTTCCGCATCAAAGCTAATGAATGCGAGTCCTTTCGCTCAACTTTTTTTCACTTCTTCAGTAAGTTCATCGGATTCTTTTCTCGTCATTACTTTATTTTCAAATTTCATTGCCTTGATAGTTCACTTGTTGGCTACGGTATCTTTGAACACAGAAAATCCTGAATTGACAAAATCTTGCGTCATTTCAACCAACGGCATGCCAAATCTCAAGTCAGGCTTATCGCTTCCATACTGATCAATCGCCTCTCTGTATTTGAGTTTTTTGAATGCCACAGTAATTTTTTTGTGTGGAGATAGTGTGGGAATAAGCTGATTGAGATATCATTCGACTACCGCATATACATCATCTTGCTCTACAAAAGACATTTCACAGTCTATCTGATAGAACTCACAAGAATGCCTATCTGCTCTTGGATCTTCATCACGAAAACAAGGAGCAATCTGGAAATATTTGTCGATGCCTCCTACCATAAGTAATTGTTTGTATTGTTGCGGAGCTTGTGGTAAGGCATAAAATTGCCCTGGATTTATTCTTGATGGTATCAAAAAATCTCTCGCACCTTCTGGCGAAGAAACCGTAAAAATTGGAGTCTGGACATCGATAAATCACTTTTCGCTAAATCGATTTCTCGTAAAAGTAAGCATCTTTGATCTAAATAGTACATTATCCAAAACCTTTCTTCTTCTGAGATCTAGATACCTATATTTGAATCTATTTTCTTCGCTAGTATTGGGTTCGTCCACGATGGTGAATGGCAAAAGCTTGGCTTTTGTAAGTACCTTAACTTCGATGGCGTTTATTTCTATTTCACCTGTAGCCATATCTTTGTTGATCATAGTTGCGGGTCTAGCGACGACTTCTCCGATTATCTGGACGACATATTCAGGCTTGATATCAGGAAATTCTACCTGAGCTTTTGCCGGATCGTGCGTGATCTGGGTGATTCCATATCTATCTCTCAAATCTACAAAAGTCATTCATCACAGATTTCTGATTTTATTTGCTCGTCATGCCAAAGTCACTTTCTGACCTACATGTTTGGCAGTTAATTCTCCACAGGTGTGCGTACGATACATAACACATACTTATATAATAAAATGTATGCCCTGTATGTACACAAACGATACCCATTATCAAGAAATTTTATATGTGAGTCTTCTATAACTCTTTAATATACTCAGCTATGTCCGCTGTTCAAATCTTGAGATTAAGGTTTTGAATTGTGCGATGATAGGAAGACAAATCCTCGTCCATCATCTCCTTGGCGATAGTAGTCAGCTTTTTTATGTTTTTTTGATATATCCCCACCTTGTTATCGACGACAAATTCTACATTTCATTTTTCTTGCTCTCGCATATAGGTATGGATAAGCGGTATTTTTCCGCAGAGAAGAATTTCAAAAATCGTCGCAGGTCATCACTTGGTGAAAATAATATCAGAGATATTGATAAGATCGTACACAAAGTCTATGAATCCGAATATGAGCAGATTGAATTCTGGATACTTCTCCTTGATCTCTTGCGCTTGACGAAAAAGTTTTTGATTTCTTCCACAGACAATACAGACCTGATCTTTGACTCACATATCGCATAATTGTTGCAAGATTGCTCTTCATTTGGGGAAACCGTCTCCTGATCCAAGCAACAAAATCACCTTCTTTTGTAGCGGGATATGTAAAGATGTTTTTATCTCCTGCTGGCGATCCAAAGAGAGTACTTGTTCAAATTTTTCATTGATGACAGGAGGGAATACTTTGATATTCTTTTCCTCTATTCATAGACTCATCGCATAGAGTTTCATACGTTCACTATATACGATGTATTTCATATTCTTTTCCATAAATCGAGTTCTTGTGCCGGTAAATGGATCAGTCACGATAGTCACTACGGGGATATCTAGGCCCAATTCTTTGAGCGCTTGTTGCACAGGTTTGATAAGAAGAAAATGAAATACGACTATCTTGTTTGGTTTTTCCTGAAGAATGATGTCTTTGATATGAGATTTGATCGCTAGTGCCAAAATATTTTGATGTATCTTGGTCATAGGATAGCACTTGTTGAGTAGATAGAGAAATTCATACGCCCACTTTCCATATGCCTGTGCTGCCGCATATCCATCGACGATAAATTTTTTGATGATGGGATAGGATTTCTCAAGTCCGTCAGCCATTATTACTTCTATATGGTTTGCATCTTGTTTTTGAAAAAATCTTTCCAATGCCTTGGCCGTGGAAATGTGTCATCATCCTGTTTTGAGATAGAGAAACAAATACTTTCCCGCCTTTGTGGATGTGTCTTTCATAGTATCAAGAGGTAATGATATATGTACTGATGAGTATACGAATCTGAAATCCAATCGCAAATTCTCTTTTGTGGAGAAAAGAGTGGACTTCTTGAGCTAGATATGTATCATTTGGGGCGTTAAAATTTATTCATGCCATGCCAATGACCAAAACACTTCGTATCGCTATCGTTTGTGATAGTATCGATACCACTTTGTGAGGATCTTATATTTCCGCACAAAGATTTGCCAAATGACTTGCCGAACAATGACATCATATCGTCTGGTGTACATCGACATTTAGAGATGAGAAAAAAAGAAAAGAATTTGGATATGCGAAGGTGTATGAATTTGCATCACTTTTTCCTATCGGTTATCAGCATGTGCGTTTTGCCTATCCTCGCGTTTCGCGTCTTGTAGAAATTTTTGAGAAAGAAAAAATAGATATCGTCTACAATATCCATCCTTGCTATCTATGACGGCAGGCCTATCGTGCCGGACAAAAACTCTGAATCCCCATGATTACTCATTCTCATATCTGGGCACAACTCCTCTTTCCTTGATTGCCTGCTTTCATACAAAATCTTGTCAAAAAAGCTATTGCTCGATTGTACAAAAAATATGATGGAATCGTTTTTCCTACTGCCTTTTCCAAAAAAGATTTTGATGATTGTCACCTATGAATCAAGGAAGCCATCATCAGTAATGGTGTCGATACTAATATATTCCACCCAGCTACCCATACACAAAAAGAGATGCTGAATATTTTGTATGTAGGAAGATTGGATCCAGAAAAACATATTCATGTGTTATTGGATGCGATACATCTCCTCAAACTAGAAAATAAATTGGATAAGCACATGCAATGTGCTATCGTATGATCTTGAAGCGAAAGTAAAAAATTACACTCATTGACGAAATCTTATGGATTGGAAGATGTAGTACATTTTACTGGGAAGATTGCTTCCTGATCAAAAGAACTTGTCGCACAATATCAAAATTCCATCTATGTTCTTACATCATTATATGAATTAGAAAGTATGACAACCCTTGAAGCCATGGCGTGTTGATGCCCTATCCTCATAGCCAATAGTGAGTATAGCGCTGCTACATTTTTTGTGAAAGAAAATGGTTACCTTTTTGATCCCAAAAGTCCAAAAGACCTTGCAGAAAAATTATATCAACTTAGCAGAAATCCAACTCTCCTTGATACTATGAGCAAAAAAAGTATAGAATATAGCGTCAATTTTTCCTTCAAAAGAAGCGTCGAACAATTGTTAGATTTTTTTGTATTTTTTCTTAAAAAATAATTTTAATTCATATGCATCTGCATGGATATCCAGCATATTACAGATTTACTCTTGCAATATAAATATATTTTCATGTTTGCACTCATGGTACTGGAAGGACCTACTGTAGGTTTCATTTCGGCTTTTCTCGCCGCCAAAGGATATTTTGATTTTGGCATAGTATATATACTTTCTGTAATGTGAGATACTGTAGGAGATGTAATGCGATACTGGGTAGGAAGATTTGGGAGGCGTTTTGATATTGAACAAATGCGCGACTTCCAACAACATAGAAATCGAATCTCGAAATATCTTTTTTCTTGGAGCATTGGGTTCAGCAATCGGATTCACAGACAACTTAAAAAACTGAAAGAAAAATCTTTTTTCAAATATCTGGACAATAAAGCTCAAAAACATTTTTTTCTTTCTCTGCTCATCGTGAAGATTACTCCCCCTATCTCAGTACCTGGCCAGATATCATTTGGATTCCTCAAGATCCCTTTTTGGAAATTTCTCATACAAACAACTTTTGTATGTTTCCTGTTTGAATCCATCTTTCTCAATCTAGGCTATTTCAGTAGTATTTCTGCCAATGTATTCAAAGATAAGTTTGATTTTGTTACCACCATCATCAGTAGTATATGTATTGCTTTTGTAGCACTCTTGCTTTGATTTATGATTCTTAGAAGATTTAGACATATCTCCAAGAGATTGAAATAAAAAAAACCGCGTCATAGAGACGTTGCAATGCAACGTCTCTACCCGGCGCGCCGGGGACACGGTCTTTTTTCACGGTAAGGAAATTACTTCTTGCGTTTCATAGCTGCCCATCCTACCAATTTTTTAGCTGGTTTTTTAGCAGGAGCTTTCTTCACTTTCTTAGCTTTTTTTACTTTTTTAGGAGCCTTTTTCTTGGCTACCTTTTTTGTTTTTTTAGCAACTTTTTTTACAGCTTTTTTAGCTGGTTTTTTCTTAGCTACTTTTTTTGCAGCTTTTTTTACAACTTTTTTCGCAGCTTTTTTAGCTGGTTTTTTTACAACTTTTTTTGCTACTTTTTTAGCTGGTTTTTTTACATCCTTTTTAACTGCCTTCTTAACAGCCTTTTTTGCAACCTTTTTTGCCATTGTGGAATTATAAAAAATAAAAGACTCTATTGTTATAGAGTCTTAGTATTCAATTGCAAGTGTAAATGCATATATGTAATTAATAATTAATTGTTTCTGGAACTTCTTGGATGGGGCGGAAAACCTCATCTATTCCATCATCCTCCTCTCTTGGTAATTCCGTTTTATTTTTTTCTTTGTCATAATAATTTCTAGAAATCAATCTCATCAACGATGGAAGATATAATAAGGTGATGAAAAATGACATGATCAATCCCCCGATAAATGCTACTGCCATAGAGCCAAACATCTCGTCCTTGAAAGCCAAAATCAGCAATCAAATAATCGTCACTGCCTTGGTCAGGAAGATCGGAATAAATCTTTCTGCGATACTCATCTTGAAACTTTCGAGTACAGACATCCCTCTTTTTTCATAAAACTCTTTGAAATCTTCGATATGGATAAGCGCTTGATTGACTCCTACTCCGAGCACTCAGAAAATTCCTAGCTGAGCTACAAAAGTGAATTTGAATCCAAACAATGCCAAAATTACCATCGATCCTCCTATCGAAAGAAAGATGCTCGTAATGATTACTGTGGCATATCTGACGTTGTTGAATTGTACAATCAACACCATATACATCAAAATCAATCCGATCAACATAGATGTCCCTAGATCTTTTGCACTATCATTCTGAGATTCTACATCACCAGCAGCCTTATAACTCAAGCCTGCCGACAATGGATTTGCCTTGATGATAGCATCTATCTGTGGAGTAATATCCGCCAGTGCTACCGAGTCGATCTTGTCCGCTTCGATCAGAATTACTTTTTCTCCATCGAGTTTACTGATGCCTTTGAGTTCTGGTTCGATTCTTTTTTCCTTGATGATCTGTGACAGATATACTTTTCCTATCCTGAGATTGTCGAGATTTCCTTGCGTCTGGAGAAAGGCGACCAGAGAAAGCCCCGCATCGGCGGGGCCAAATTCGCTAAAGTCCTTGATTTTTATGCCATTTGGTTCGTAGTCGGAATTTTGCACAGAGACCATCGCCATGATCGCAGACATGTTAGTGACCCCAAGACTCTTGATCAGATTTTCATCTAGGATATATTTTATCTTTCCGTTGGTATATTCTATAGAAGCGTTTACGTTGTAGATACCTTGGATTTTTTTGATAGCCGGAAGAATTTTCTGGATATAGTCATTGATCTGCGTATAGTCTTTTCACTCGATATAAAATCCTATGGCCTTGCCCGAAGGAGGTCATGCTTTCTGCGTCAGAGGCGAGATTTCTTGGATGAATGCATATTTTTTCTTGAGCGTAGAAGAGAAAAAACTCTGAAGATTTTCTACGATCTGATAGGATTTGATCGTCCTGTTTTCTCACTCCACGAGCCTGATATTGAAAGAAGCAAGATTGTTGGTCGCTCATCATCCTGCAGACAAGGAACTTTCTCCATTATGACTTCCGACGTCGACAGAGATGGCTTTGATGGCTTTTGGATATTGCGTATCCATATAGGTCAAGATATCATCAGCGAGTGTATTGGTATATTTTTGATTGTCTTGGACAGAAATACCGGGAGCATATTTTATATTAATCCATACATTATTGGAATCGGTATTTCCCATAAAGTCCACTTTAAGGATGCCTAGTGGGATGAGCGATACTGCTCCGATAAAGAATGCAATAAACAATGCTACTACTCCACCCGCTCCTGCTCTCGTCGCACTAACCCTCGCAAATCGAGCAGCGAATGTTTTTCCTGTCTCTTCTAGATAGCTCAGAGATTTTTTGATTGTATATTCAAATCCGGGCTTGTAAAAGTAGGTCGCGAGTATAGGCAAAATGATGATCGTCACGATCAGCGAGATAGCAAGATTTGAAATAATAGTCACGGGCATGGGTTTCATAAATTCTCCCATGATCCCACTCAGACCAAAATAGAGTGGAATAAAAATCGCAATCGTCGTAGAGGTACCGAATATGATAGGTCTGGCGTAGTTTTTTAGTGAGTCTCCGATGGCCAGCCAGATATCGTTTTTGTATTTCCTGAGTCCCATCACGATTCACTGTACGATCACGATGAGGTTGTCGATCATCACTCACAGGACAAGAATCAAGGAGAAGGAAACGATATTGTTGAAGCTATATCCTATGCCTTTGAGGTAGGCAAAATTTGCAAGATAGACGATGAGAAAGGAAATCAGAATCACCATGGACGATCTCAATCCGAGGAAAAAGAAAATGATCACCAAGACGAGCAGTCCTGTCTCCCAAAAATTTTCGATAAAGAGATTGTAGATCCTATTTATGCTTTCGAGCATGGAGGTGGTCTCCATACATTGGAATTCTGGATTTAATTTTGTGAAATCCGTAACCTGAAGTTTGAGGTCAGTAGTCAATGTTTCTATGCTATAGCCTGGAACTTTCGTCACTTGAAATGAAAGCGCATTCATACTTTCTTTCTTTTGTCGATCGGTGAAAATGAATGAAGCCTTATCGCCTCCCTTGTAGGAAAGCACTACGTCAGCGATATCTTGGATCTTGATAGATTTACTGTCCTTGTTGATGATGTCATAGTTTCTGATCTGATCTATAAAACCGGTCAGATTGTTTGTGTAGTTGGTGATTTCAAAGGAAAATAATTTGTCTCCGACATCTTTTTTGTCTGCAGGCATTTTGACAAAAGCTCACTTGAGCATACCGACAATCATAGAAATATCTAGGTCGAGCGCAGCTATCTTGTCTGCATCAAAATTTATTTTGATCTCTTGGATAGGCTTTCCGATGACCGTCACCTCCCCTACTCCTGGGACTGATTTTATCTTGTCTTCCAGTGCTCTTACCTTGTCGTAAATCACCGCAGGTGGATAATGTGCGGCCACCGAAAAGGTATAAATCGGTGTATCACTAATGTCGACTTTTTTGAGCGAAGGGACTTTTACATCGCTTGGCAAGGTAGGATAGACCTGATCTATCGCTGCTTTGATATCGTTGGTCGCATTGATGTCGCTCTTGGTCGGATAAAATTCCAGTGAAATGATTCCCATATTTGATGCGCTAGTAGAGGTCACTTTTTTGATCAGAGAAATGGACTTGAATCTTTGTTCAAGTTTGTTGACTGCCTGCTCCTCTATCGTCGCAGGGTCAGCTCCGGGATACACCACTGAGACTATGTAGTAAGGAATATTTACGGATGGTGTCGCCTCTTTGGGGATACTCATCACCGCAGAAATTCAATAGATCGTGAGAAATATTGCGGTGATGAAGATTGAGATTTTATTGTTTTTGAGGAAGTTGATCATGGACCAAATTTTAAATTTTAAATTCTAGATTTTAGATTTTTAACCTGATAATTTACTTTCCATTTTCTTTTTGAATATTTCTTCATCGCCGTCACATTGCAAAAGTGTGAAATATTGTTCATAAGCATTGATTTGAGGATAATATTCTTTCTTCAATAATATTTTTAAAATTTTTGATAATATGGGGTCGTATACATTTTCTAACGCATCAGGATAAAAATTTGTAACATTATCATATCATAGTTTTTCATATTCCATCGCCTGGACCATACCATCAAGTTTATCCAACTGTTTTACTATCTTTGCTTCTGGAGTTTCTTGTTTTTCATATTCCATCCATATATCAAACATCTTCTGTCCTTCTTCTCCGCAGAAATCTCTCAACTCCATCATTACGGCTTTTTCTCTTGCATGCTTTTCATTTAAATCAATCTCTCAACCATACTTCAAGGGCAAATAATCTTTTTCTTTATATTCCGCAACATCATGACATCTTGCCATGGCAAGCATTTTATCCAAATCAAGCTCTGGATGTCTCAATCCATAAATATGTGCAGCTGTCATTACTTTATTTGTATGTTCTAATACCGTTTCGCCTATCTCTTCTTTTATGCCCCTCCTTTTTCGTCATTCTCTTATTTTATCTGGTTTCTTATTCATAGCGCTTCTAACCTCCCTAATTTTTGTGACTTGTTCTGGAGTATATTTCATTATTTTGATAATAAGAAATAAAGATTTAATAAGGTCGAAGGTCAATTATTGTTTACTCGCCGCATATAATTCTATTATTTTTTTCGCTCTTTGTTCCCTTTCTATTTCTTTGCTTTTTAAAAGCGCTATTTCATTTTTTGTACGAATAGATTCAAATATATCTTTCAAATACTCCTTTTTTGCGATAAGTGACTCTACCAAAGGTAAATTATATTTATTAAAGAGACACATGAAGTTGATAATATTTATTCATTGATCGATTTCTTTCATTTTTGTTGTGTCGATATTATCTATATATACATCTATAAAATCCTTTGTTATTTCATATTCAATAATGTTGTGCGCTTCATATTCGATTGTTCCTGGAATGCTATACATTTCTTCATATTTACCTGAATTATCTATCAACGTGCCTATGTCCTGCAATACTCTTCAAGGATTTAACTTTCTTTCTTGTTTCTGACGAGCATGAGCCATCTCTGCAATTCGTGTGACTAAAACCATTTCGGGGTAATTATATTTCAAATGTATAGCGTTTTTGAAAGGATTGAAATACCCGCCATGCTCAGTTAAAATTTTCGACATAGTAA
>Ga0172379_10002651_pt1 | contig 31014 bp, 20 predicted proteins | sample GrowelOW334metaG_FD_119756 | JGI IMG/M metagenome (GOLD analysis project Ga0172379, IMG submission 119756) | Groundwater microbial communities from an aquifer near a municipal landfill in Southern Ontario, Canada - Groundwater well OW334 metaG | ecosystem: Environmental > Aquatic > Deep...
AGCGCCAATCCCAGGCAAATCATTAGTTGGTATAGAAGTGCCAAACCAAAGCGTAGCCATTGTGGGCTTACGCGAATTATTTGAAACAAAAGATTGGCGCGACCGCCGCAGCCAATTATCGTTTGCTTTGGGCCGCGACGTGAGCGGCAAGCCCTGGCTCTCGGATATCACGAAAATGCCGCACTTGCTCGTGGCTGGGGCAACAGGCTCAGGTAAATCGGTTTGTTTGAATACGATTATCATGTCCCTGGTGTTTTCAAACGGTCCGGACGAACTCAAGCTTATACTCGTTGACCCGAAGCGCGTTGAATTCCCGATCTATAATGGAATTCCGCATTTGATTACGCCGGTCATAACTGACGTGGAAAAGACAGTCAATTCCATGAAATGGGCCATCCGCGAAATGAATCGCCGTTTTGATTTGTTGTCCAAGATGCAGGCCCGCGATATTGCAAGCTATAACCAGCGTTGCCAGGAAAAATTGCCATATATTGTCATGATTATTGATGAGCTGGCTGACCTTATGGTAACAGCCAAGCAGGACGTGGAATCTCAAATCGTGCGCCTGGCTCAAATGTCGCGCGCAGTCGGTATCCATTTAGTGCTGGCTACGCAAAGGCCATCAGTGGATGTCATCACCGGCCTGATCAAAGCTAACATTCCGGCGCGCATTGCGTTTTCCGTGGCTTCGTCCATGGATTCGCGTACTATTTTGGATCAATCAGGTGCAGACAAGCTTATCGGGCGTGGCGACATGTTGTATTCAACAGCGGAGATGTCATCGCCTCGTCGCATCCAGGGCGTGTATGTAGCGGATGATGAAATCAACCGCGTGGTTGAATATATAAAATCAAAATACGAACCAGCGGATTATGATCCAGGAGTAGTGGAACGCGCGAATCAAACTTCTTTATCTGATGTCAGCAGAGGCATAATGGATGAAGATGCAGACGTGATGTTGCCCGCGGCTAAGGAAGAAATCATCCGTGCGGGCAAGGCCAGCGCCTCGCTCCTGCAAAGGAGGCTTAAGGTCGGGTATGCGCGCGCAGCCAGAATTTTGGACTTACTTGAAGCCGAAGGATTCATCGGGCCATCAGACGGTGCCAAGCCGCGCGAAATTCTGCAAGTTGAATTCACCAAAGGCATGGATCAAGTACCTGTAGGTTCGCAGCCTGCATTAGACCAGGTCAATCGCGAGATTCCAGACATAGAAGAGGAGTAGTATGTCTTTTGTCCAAAAAAAAATCGGCCCAGAACAGGGATTTGGCGCTGATCTTAGGCAGTTACGTGAATTACGCGGCTGGACGCGCGATGCTTTGGAGCGCGCGACAGGCATCCATAAGAACACGATCCGTCTGCTTGAAGAAGAGCGGCTGGAAGAATTGAATGACCCAGCATATGCTGAGCGGCATGTCCGTTCTTTGGTAAGCGCTTTGGACGGCAGGGTCGGATTTTTTTTAGAAAAATACCGTTTAGTACTCGAGCGGCTGGGCAAAAAATCAGGCCAAGATAATTTTGTCTTTACCAGGAGAATCAAGAAATCTGATTTGTTCGTGCCCTCCAAATATCTTATTTTAGTTGGGATTGTTTTAGTTGTAGGTATTCTTGGCTGGTATGTTGCGCATCAGGCTGGTCACCTTACGGCCTCGCCCCAACTAGAGATCCTGGAGCCGGCTGACCATGCTGTGATCAACAACTCGCTATTGCGCGTAAGGGGCAAGACAGATTCGTCGGCCTCAGTCACAATCAACGGCCAATCAGCCGTGGTGGAAACGGACGGATCTTTTGACATCTCTTTTGATGTGCCCAGGGGCACGACTCGATTAGATGTTGTCGCTAGGCGGCGCTATGGCGGAGAAGTGGAAACAGTCAGATACGTTACATACAATCAGTCCGCGACCGGAACTAGTGTTTTACCAACACAAGCGTCAACAACAACACAATAAAAAAAGCTGCATTCGCGAGTGCGTTTGCAGCATAGTACGGTGTCAGAACCTAGGTTTCTTGGGAGGAACGACCTCATCCGGCTTTTCTTCCATGCCGGCTACTTCTGTTTCGACGTCGTCCAGTCCTTCTTCCACATCGTCGCCAACCTGGGCTTGATGCGACCCATCGTCGGTCTGTTCTTCGCTGGCAGCGTTGTCACCCGCTTGCTCACCGCTGCTAGCACCATCGTCTTCGGCTGCGGGTGCTTGATCGACAAGGGAGTCTTGGTTGAGCCTGTCCCATTCCCTGGATCCATAGGCCTCGGCTGGCATCTCCAGCCCGTAGCGATAGGCTTGGCGTTCCAGTGATCCGTCAGTCATCCAGACGTAGTAACTCATGAGCATCAGGCGGAGTGCGAAGAAGCTCATGAAGACGATCTTGATCCTCTGGTTGTTACCACGCGACGGAATCTTGATGATGAAACAGCCCGTACGATCGGGCCGGTCTTCACCATCACGGCTGCCAGTAAAGCCCATCAGAAACTGAGGGAAGTCTTTTTGGGCGAACAGCCCGCGTTCCTCGGAAGACAGACCCATGCTCCAGTAGGCCTTGGTCAGCATGTGCAGAGCAGAGCTCATGGTGTACAAGCCCTTGACATGACCTTGATCGTTTTCAACGAGCTCGCATGTATCCGGGTTGACGTACACATCACAGTTGAAGTCGTAGTTCGAGATGTATTCTTGCACGTCAAGGTGCAAACCGCTCCAGTACTCGGGATAGAGCTCCTGGAACCTGTCTCGCTCATGAACCTGGAATTCGGGTAATGTGGAAACGTGAAGCCACGTTTCACTGAGGCACGGGATTTTGCTCTCTACCTCTTCGCCGACGAAAATGTCAGCCACATCATCCGGGTCGTTCTTTCGCTTTTCGACCATGGAGAGTTCCCGCTTGTCCAGGAACTGGAGACGCTGTTTGCAGTACAGCATTCCTGTGGTCGTGACATACATCAAGTCGTTGCGGAGCAGTCGGTTTGCCCAGCGCCTGAGGGGGTGAATGGTTTTGGTCCAGAGCGGGAGAGGGGGTGAATTCTCGTCCGGCTTGTCTCCCTCGTTGCCCAGGTTTACGTACACGCTTTCGGCGAGCACGCCCCTGAGTCCCATTCGTTTCGCTTTCCTGATGTCCGGTATTGATCGACGTGTTCCCATGAGGTCCTCCTCGGGTGAAGTTTGAATGTTTAAGGAGCTTCATGCTCCTCCATGTCTTGTCGTAAATTGTTTGCGAAAAAACATGGGGGAGTCTGGCAGAATAAAGATGGAGGCGATGTTCGCTTTAGGCAGAAGCTTCACACGAACCCGCTTGCGTTTTTTTGAGCCCAGCCTAAGCCGGAGTCTAAAAAACACTCATTTGGCATAGCCAAAAGTCCCCTCCATTTGTATTCAGCCAGTTTTCAATGAATAGGTAATCTTAGCAAAAATTTGGATATTTGTCAAGGCCCTGAGGTTCAACTCAACCAACAAAAAAGACCCTAATTAGGGCCATTTTACTCAAATCAGCTTAATCTTCTTTAAAAGGATGCTTATTTTTGCGGTTATATTTAACTTTTGCCTTATGGATACGCGAGACCGGAGGCTGGGTTTTACGGATCTTTTTTTCAATATTCCGCATTGAAAGCACGATGGTGTTGCTTGCCGGGGTCTTTATGTGGGTTGGTTGAGCTTTTTTCTTAGCCATAACAGTTTAATTCTACCACTTTTTTAGGCAAACAAATACCCTGAAAGATGCGGAGGCGGATACACAGGATAATAAATTATCCAGTGATCATGGTAGCTACTAGTCAAGTTAGTCCAGTTTGCACCGGACTGCATGAGGTTGGCGACCCCTCCCACGGAAACTCCAATTTTCATGGTGTTTCTGTGGAGAGTTGTTCTCTCCTCCACGTCTCTCAAGATATTTGTCGTACAACGTACTTCGTACAACGTGGTACGTAGTACGGGGTACGATGGTACGTTTCGAGGCGCTTATTGAGGTATGGAGTGGCAAAGCACAAGTGCATGCCAATCCTGGAGTTGTACTGACACAGAGTTCCAGTTTGCACCGGATCTCAATGCTTCCTCCTCCGCCTGCAACATAGCCCGTGTTCGGGTGCTGCAAGGTTTTTCTCCTCAATGCGCGCTTCGAAGGCTTTTCAAAATAACGATATACTATACCAGAAATTCTTGTTTTTGTCAAGAGTCTCTGACTGGTTTTCTTGGCTAATATTAGCGCAAATTTTATTGGCTTGATTGAGCCAAATTACACATTTTTAGCCAAAATAAGCCAAAATGAAAAACCGCCGGCTGGAAGTGTGTTCCAGTCGGCGGGTTGTATAGTTCCTCCTTGAATGTTCGGGTTTAGGCCGCAACAGGCGGTACGAGCCGCAGGTGTCCGCGGCGGCCGCGCTCCTTTTTCATGGGCTTGGGCTCCTGACGTGCCCGGACATCCTTTGCGCGCCTGGAGGGTTTGACCTCCAAGGCGTACATGGCAATGCCCATCAGCCGGGTGCGCATCTCAGGGCTGGCCACGTCCCAGTATTGCTCCATCTCCTTGCGAGACAGGTTCAGGCTGAGCATCATGGCTTCCAGCCCAGCAATGCATTGAGCGGGCTTGAGGCTGTCCCACCAGGCCTTGAGCTCAGACTCGTCGCGCTCGAGGCGTTGTTTTTGCTCCTCCTTGGCTCTGGCTTGGCCCACGCTTCGAACCTCGTTCTCTGCGATCAGCATGGTCAGTTCGAGCAGGTTTCTCAGCTCTAGCAGGGCTTCGAAGCGTACTTCGATGCCCCTGATCCAGGTCTCTACCTTGAGGTCTGGGTCAAACCTGTACTTGCGGCACAGGCGCTCGTCGAACTCGCGTTCCTTCCAGGTGTCGGGGTGGATCAACCCCCGCAGAACCACTCGATCCTCGGGTTCCAGGTAGTTGTTGATCATGGCCTTCTTGACCAAGGTCAGAGCCGCACGATAGGGCGCGGTTAGAGCCTCGCTTTCGAGATCGACCATGAAGTTGAGATCCAAACCAGCGTCAGAGTCGAGAGTTCCTGCATAGATGGACAGGGTTCGTTTCATGTTACTTCCTCCAGGTGAATGGCCAAATCAACAGAAATGGCCAAGTTGTGTACGAGCGAAATTGCGAATTGAATCAAGTAATTTAGCATAAATTAGCGATTTTGTCAAGAGTGGCAGGCATTTGATTTGACAATGGCCTAGGACTTGGGCCTGTGGTGGTTAGGCCTGTGGTTAAAAACTTGACATGATCCGGTAGAAATGTGATAATTGGGCCAATCTGGATGTTATTTGACAAAAGACTTGCAGGCTGTTCACGGCCAAAAGAGTCTGAATTTCATCCAAAAATTTCATAAAAAAGTGATGCGTACCAAGTTTTAAAAACCAAAAAAATCCCTCTAGAAAGCCAAGAATTTTAGAGGGTTTTTGTGTCAGTCCACCGGAAGATCCATTACCCAAGATAATTAAACAGTGATAGCTAGCAAGGCTGTCGGGCGCTCGGCCAAATGCCCCTCTGTCCCATGTGCGCGAGTCCGGGCAGCATGCAAGCAATCATAATTAGAAGAATTATCCATGAAGACCAGGGTTTTCAGGCGCCAAGCGCCCAAAGAGCGCGAACGCCAATACTTCACGGCCTCTCGCGATGCGATGGCTTTGCCGGACTTGATCGAAGTCCAAAGACAAAGCTACAGATGGTTTCTTGAGAACGGCATCCGCGAGCTGTTTCGGGAACTGTCGCCTGTAAGGGACTTTATCGGACGCGATCTTGAGCTGTCGCTCACGGATTATTTTTTGGATGAACCGAAATTCGATGAAAAGACTTCAAAGGCAAAAAATATCACCTTTGAGGCGCCTTTGCGCGTAAAGACCAGGTTGGTCAACAAGCGCACGAACGAAACCAAAGAACAGGAAATTTATTTGGGCGACTTGCCGGTGATGACTGACCGCGGAACATTCGTGATCAATGGCGTTGAGCGCGTGGTCATTTCACAGCTCGTGCGTTCGGCTGGCGCGTTCTTCACGGCCGAAGCTGGCCGCGGCCGCAGATACTATGGCGCCAAGGTCATCCCAAACAGGGGAGCGTGGCTGGAGTTCGAGACAGATATGAACCACGTGATCTGGGTGAAGATCGACCGCAAGCGCAAAGTCGCGGCAACATCACTGCTCAGGACGTTCGGCATGTCAGCTGACGAAGAAATCAAAGAAGCTTTCAAGGACATCGATGTCCACCCGCTCAATAAATACATTGATGCGACTTTGGCCAAGGACGTGGCCAAGAATGAGGACGAAGGCTACATCGAAGTCTACAAGCGCATCCGCCCCGGAGACATGGCCACGGCAGACAATGCCAAATCTTTGATTCACTCCATGTTCTTCAAGTTTGAACGCTATGACTTGGGTCCGGTCGGCCGCTACAAATTCAACCAGCGTTTCGGCATGCCTTGGGACGCGGACATGATCACCAAGGAAGAGAACAGGATTTTGTCCAAAGACGATTTGATGTCCATCTTAAAGGAAATCATCAGGTTGAATAACACGCAGGAAGATCCGGACGATGTCGATCACCTCGGAAACCGCCGCGTCCGCGCCATCGGCGAGCTCTTGCAGAGCCGCTTCCGCATTGGTTTGGCGCGCATGGAACGCATCGTGAAAGACAGGATGTCCACGCAGGAAATCACCGCCTTAACACCAGGCAGGTTGATCAATGCGCGCCCAGTGATCGCTGCTATCCGCGAGTTCTTCATGTCTTCCCAGCTTTCGCAGTTCATGGACCAGACAAACCCGATGTCTGAGCTGGAACACAAGAGGCGCTTGTCTGCGACCGGCCCTGGCGGCTTGTCGCGCGAACGCGCCGGCTTTGAAGTCCGCGACGTGCATCGCACTCACTATGGCCGCATCTGCCCGATCCAGTCTCCAGAAGGCCCGAGCATCGGCTTGGTCGGCCACATGGCCAGCTACGCGCGCATCAATGATTACGGATTCATCGAAACCCCATATCGCAAAGTAAAAAATTGGGCCGAGAACAATGGCGAAGACGGTGTCGGCCAGTTTTTGAGGGTTGAGGTCCGCGATGGCGAGGGCAAGGTCGTGGGCAAAGCAGGCGAAGAGATTTCGGCAAGCTTGGCAAAAAAGCTGGCCAAGATTTCCATTCCCAAATTGCCGCTTGTGCCGCATGTAACGAACGAAATCGTATATTTGAACGCATTCACCGAAGAGCGCGGCACGACTGCGCCGGCCACCACGCCGATTTCGCGCGACGGCAAATTCATGGTTGAGCGCACTCCGGCCCGCAAGAACGGTGAACCGACAGTGGTCGATGTGCATGAGATCGATTACGTCGATGTTTCTTCCAAGCAGATTCTGTCCATTTCCACTTCACTCATTCCGTTCGTGGAACATGATGACGGCCAGCGCGCACTCATGGGATCAAACATGCAACGCCAAGCAGTGCCTTGCATCAAGCCGGATGCTCCGATCGTGGGTACTGGCGTGGAACGCCGCGCAGCAGTCGATTCAGGCCATGTGATTTTGGCGCCGGATGACGGCACTATCGTTTCTGTTTCCGGCAACCACGTCGAACTGCAGACAGCAGACGGCAAATCCAGGCGTTATGACTTGATCAAGTTCCAGCGCTCCAACCAATCGACTTGTCTGAACCAGCGCGTCAGGGTCAATAAAGATCAGAAAGTTTATGCCGGCGAAGTGCTGGTAGACGGCGCTTCGTGCGAACAAGGCGAATTGGCTTTGGGTCAAAATCTGTTGTGCGCCTTCCTTTCGTGGGATGGCTACAACTTTGAGGACGCCATCATCCTTTCGGAAAAATTGGTGCACCACGACCGCTTTACCTCGGTCCATATCGAGCACTTTGCTATGGACGTGCGCGACACAAAGCTCGGGCCTGAGGTCGTGACCAATGACATCCCGAACGTATCCGAAGAAAAACTCAAGAATTTGGATGAGAACGGAGTAGTGCGCATCGGCGCCGAAGTCAAATCCGGCGATATTTTGGTGGGCAAGATCACGCCTAAGGGCGAGACTGATCTCTCGGCCGAAGAAAAACTTTTGCGCGCCATTTTCGGCGAAAAAGCCAGGGACGTGCGCGACACATCCTTGTACTTGGAGCACGGCGCCCGCGGCAAGGTAGTGGGCATCACGCTCTTTACCCGCGAGAACGGCGACAAGCTCCAGCCGGGCGTGTTGAAGAGGATCGTGGTCGCAGTCGCTGACTTGAGAAAGATCCAAGTCGGAGACAAGCTGGCCGGACGCCACGGAAACAAGGGCGTCATCTCGCGCATCGTGCGCGTGGAAGACATGCCTTTCCTGGAAGATGGCACATCAGTCGATGTGATCCTTTCCCCGTTGGGCGTTGTTTCCCGTATGAACTTGGGACAGATCCTGGAAACGCATATGGGTTTGGCGGCCAATGCTTTGGGTTATCACGTGGCTACCCCTGTGTTTGATGGCGTGCCAGAGCAAGTGCTTTGCGATCAGCTCATCAAGGCAGGCTTCCCGGCCACAGGCAAGATCAAATTATTCGACGGCCGTTCCGGCGAGGCTTATGAGCATGACCCGACAGTCGGATACAATTACATGCTTAAGCTGCATCACATGGTCGAAGACAAGATCCACCAACGCTCCATTGGCCCGTACTCATTGATTACGCAGCAGCCTTTGGGCGGCAAAGCCCAATCCGGCGGACAGCGCTTCGGTGAAATGGAAGTCTGGTCGCTTGAGGCTTATGGCGCAGCCCATACTTTGCAGGAGATACTGACCATCAAGTCAGACGATGTGCCAGGCCGCTCCAAGGCATATGAGGCCATCATCAAGGATGAGCGCATCTCCAAGGTCAATGTGCCGGAATCATTCAATGTGTTGGTCCGCGAACTTAAGGGTCTGTGCTTGGATGTCGAATTGCTCAAAGACGGCAAGCGCATCGAAGAGAGTAAGCCAACTCATGTGGCCAAGCCAACAGTGCCAGGGCAGTCATCCGAAGAATTCGCTTGGGAATCTAATCCAGAAGAATTACCTAAACTCTAACAGACCACTATTATGTCGTTTTTCCAATCAGAAAACGTAAAGACGACCGACTTCAATGGCATGCGCCTGAAGTTGGCTTCGCCTGAGGTGATACGCGGGTGGTCATACGGAGAGGTAACCAAGCCTGAGACCATCAACTATAGGACGCAGAAACCGGAAAAGAGCGGCTTGTTTGCCGAAGAAATTTTTGGCCCTTCCAAAGACTGGGAGTGCTATTGCGGAAAATATAAAAAGATCAGATATAAGGGCATTGTCTGCGACAAGTGCGGTGTTGAAGTGACGCACTCATTGGTCAGACGCGAACGCATGGGCCATATCGAGCTTTCATCGCCTGTAGCCCACATTTGGTTCTTGCGCTCTGTGCCGTCCCGTATCGGCAATGTGTTGGATCTATCAGTCATGTCTTTGGAGAAAGTCGTGTATTTCGCGGCTTTCATCATCACGCACGTTGATGAGGATCTGAAGGCTCAAGTCATTGAGCAGCTACGCGCTGAATACAAAGGCAAGCGCAAGCAGATAGAATCAGAATTCGACCGCGAAGTGGAACGCATCAACGACAAGGCGCAAAAATCAGACAAGGCCGTGACCGAAGAGTTGGACAAGGCCCAAGGCAATAAGGAGCGCAAACTCAAGGAGCTGGAAGCTGATTTTTCGGAAGCTGAAAAAGAACTGAAAACATTGGCTCCGCTCAAGATTATTTCGGAAAATGAATACCATGAGTATGCATTGAAGTTCGGCCATGTATTTGAGGCCAAGATCGGCGCTGAAGCCATTGATGAACTCTTGAAGAGGATCGATGTGGGTGCGACTGCCAAAGCTTTGCAGGAAGATTTGGGCCATGCCTCAGGCGCAAAGTACGAGCACATCATCAGGCGCTTGAAGCTTTTGAGGTCTTTAGGCCTCCAGGCCATTGAGCCGCATTGGATGATTCTTAAGGCTGTGCCAATCATTCCGCCTGACCTGCGCCCAATGGTGGCTTTGGATGGCGGACGTTTTGCCACATCAGATTTGAACGATTTGTATCGCCGTGTCATCAACCGCAACAATCGTCTCAAGCGCTTGATAGAATTGCATGCGCCAGAAGTGATTACGCGCAATGAAAAGCGCATGTTGCAGGAAGCTGTTGATGCTTTGATCGATAATAGCGCGCGCCATGCCAAGACTGTGCTGGCATCCACCGGCAAAAAGAGGCAGCTGAAATCTTTAGCTGACATCTTGAAGGGCAAACAAGGCCGCTTCCGTCAGAACTTGCTCGGCAAGCGCGTGGACTATTCAGGCCGCTCGGTCATCGTAGTCGGCCCGCGCCTCAAGATGCACCAGTGCGGCTTGCCTAAGAGCATGGCTTTGGAATTGTTCCGCCCGTTCATCATTGCCCAGCTCATCAAGAACGAAATCGTACATAACATCAGGTCAGCCAATCGCTTCATCGAGGGTGATAATCCGGAAGTGTGGGATATTTTGGAAGTGATCGCCAGCAATGCCGTGGTGCTCCTGAACCGCGCTCCGACTTTGCACCGCTTGGGCATCCAGGGCTTCCAGCCGGTTTTGATCGAAGGCAAATCAATCCAGATCCATCCTTTGGTCTGTTCAGCATTCAATGCAGACTTCGACGGCGACCAAATGGCTGTGCACGTGCCGCTTACGGAAGAGGCTCAGCGCGAAGCTCGCGAAATCATGTTATCGACCAAGAACTTGCTCAAGCCTGCTACTGGCACGCCAGTGGTTTCACCGACCCAAGATATCGTATGGGGCGCTTATTACATGACCACCATGCTTGAACCGGCTGAAGGCCAAGTAGTCAAAACATTCGGTACGGCTGATGAAGCTGCTTATGCTTTCGCAGCCGGGTATTTGGCTGCACGTGATAAAATCAAAGTCAGGCTGAATCCTGGTGAACCGGTCATAGAGACCTGCGTGGGCAGGATTTTGATCCATCGCGTCATGCCAGAGGGCATGGTGTTCACCAACGAGAAGTTAGGCAAGAAGCAACTGGCAGAAATCACGCATTGGAGCATTCAGCAATTCGGTTTTGAAGAAACAGCTAAATTTTTGGATCGCATCAAAGAAGCAAGCTACAAATACATTACCATGTCCGGATTTTCCTATGGTTTGGGCGACTTGCCGGATCTGGACGCTAAAAATGTCTTGATTGAGGAAGCTGACAAAAAAGTTCAACAGATAGAAACGCAATATAAAGAAGGTTTGCTCACTAAGCGCGAAAGATACACGCAGATCATCAAAGCTTGGTCTGATGTGCAGGATAAAATCACTCAGCTGTGCAAGAATGCATTGGATCCGGCTGGCCCGGTTTCGGCCATGATTGAGTCTGGCGCGCGCGGTTCAGTCGTGCAGTTGCGCCAGGTCGTCGGCATGAAGGGCATGGTGACCAACCCGAGCGGCGAAATCATCGAGTTGCCGATCAAGTCATCTTTCCGCGAAGGCTTGGACGTGTTGGAATACTTCATCTCATCCCACGGTACGCGCAAAGGTTTGACTGATACGGCTTTGAAGACAGCTAACGCCGGCCACCTTACGCGCCGCTTGGTTGATGTGGCCCAAGACGTGATCATCACGTCCATGGACTGCGGAGACAAGGATGGCATGGTGCTGACCCACGAAGAGTGCGAGGAAATCGGCGAAAACATGCTGACCCGTATCCAGGGCCGCTTCACCATCAAAGAGATCATCAACCCCAAGACCAAAAAAGTGATCGTGGGCAAGGATTCCTTGATCACCGAAGAGCACATCAGGGTTTTGAAAAAGTTGGAAGAACCGCTCAAGGTCGTGCATGTACGTTCAGTCATGAGCTGCAAGAACCACCGCGGTTTGTGTCAGCGCTGCTATGGCTATGATTTGGCTTACAACCAGCCGGCCAAACTCGGAACTGCAGTCGGCGTAGTCGCGGCCCAGTCAATCGGCGAACCAGGTACCCAGCTTACAATGCGCACTTTCCACACCGGCGGTGTCGCATCAGGCGCAGACATTACCCAAGGTTTGCCGCGCGTTGAAGAATTATTCGAAGCGCGCCAGCCTAAGCATAAAGCTGTGATGGCCGAGACATCCGGGCGCATCACTATTGCCAATCCAGAAGCGCAAGAAATCAGGACCATTCTTGGCCAGCGCTTAGTTGATCCTGAAAAATCAGGCAAGATCATTAAGATTGTGGCAGAAGAGATTCAGGAAGAAGTATTGGTCGTAACCAGCAAGGACAAGGTCAAAGTCAAAGATGGTGATAAGGTGGAAAAGGGCCAGTTGCTCATCGAACGCAATGACGGCACAGAAATCAATGCTGATCATCCAGGCACCATCAAGCTCACCAAGACCAGATTAACCTTGATTTTTCAAGGTGAGGCTGAGGTAGAGTATCCATGCCCGATCGGCTTCAAGATTTTGGTCAAAGAAGGCGACGAGGTCCAGGCCGGAGATTCATTGACCGAAGGCCATTTGGATCTGCAGCTGCTCTTCAAGACCAAAGGCCCGCGCGCTGTGATGCAATACTTGCTCAGGGAAGTCCTGACCATTTACGCCACCCAGGGCCAAAAGATCAATTCCAAACACATCGAACTCATCATCAGGCAAATGTTCTCGCGTGCCTTTGTGCGCGACTCTGGCGATGCAGACCTCTTGCCCGGCGAGATCGTGGAAAAGCCGCGCGCTTTGGAAGAGAACCGCCGCGTGGAAGCTGGTGGCGGCAAGCCTGCTGAGTTGGATGACTTGTTCATGGGCATCACGAAGGTTGCTTTGACCACTGAATCATTCCTCTCGTCAGCCTCCTTCCAAGAAACAGCCCGCGTGCTCATTAGCGCAGCCATCACCGGCAAGGTGGATCACCTTGAAGGCTTGAAGGAAAACGTGATCATCGGCCGCTTGATCCCGGCAGGTACTGGCTTTGGCTACCACTTTAAAGGCAGCCAGGGAGAGACCACTGATTATGCTGAGCAAGAGCATGATCAGCAATCGCCAGCAGAGCCAGTAGTAGAAGAAGCGCCACAGGCATAAAACATAAATCAAAAACAAGGCGGCCCATTAGGGCCGCTTTTGTCTATCTCGACAAAATATACTCAGATGCGTAAGATTGTTGCGTATGTCAGGCCATAGCAAATGGAGCAAGGTCAAGCAGTTCAAGGGCGCGATAGATGCCAAGCGTTCTGCGTCTTTCACCAAGCTCGCACGCGAGATTGAGGTCGCGGTGCGCGAAAAAGGCACGGACCCGGGCATGAACTTCAGGTTGCGCATGGCCATCGACAGGGCGCGGGCCGGCAACATGCCAAAAGACAGCATTGAACGCGCCATAAATCGCGGAGCGGGTGGAGACGACGGAGTACAGGTTGAATCTCTGCGCTACGAAGCTTATGGCCCAGGCGGTTCAGGCTTGGTCATTGAGTGCCTGACTGACAACCGCAATCGCACCGCAGGCGATGTCAAACAGATTTTGTCCAAGAACGGCGGCTCATTTGCCACGCCAGGTTCAGTCGCATTCCAATTTGACCATAAAGGCGTGGTTCGGGTTGCTTTGGTGCCAGCAGATAAGCGCGACGAAGTTGAACTTGCGTTAATCGATGCCGGTGCAGAAGATATCCGCCATGAAGAAGAGGGGACCATGATTATCTGTGCCATAAATGATTTATCCAGCATGAGCGAAGCAGTATCTGGCCTCAACTTATCGATCTTATCCGCTGAAATAGAATGGCTGCCGAAAAATATCGTCGCGCTTGATGACCAGGCAGGTGAAACAGTCGGCCAGCTGGTTGAATTATTGGAAGAGAATGATGACGTGTCTAGTGTTTTTACTAATGCATCTTAAATGCAGGAAGTAGCTAGTAGGAAGTAGTAAGTAGGGGTAACTTTGTTTGATCGAAATATGTTAGCTGGAGGATATAGAGATTTAGTGGTCTGGCAGAAGTCCATGCAGGCTGTGGTTTTGGTATATAAGATTACAGCCCTTTTTCCAAGGGAAGAAATGTATGGGTTGGTTTCTCAAATGAGACGAGCCGCATTATCAATTCCGAGCAATATCGCAGAAGGGTTTAGGAGAGGGTCGGAAAAAGAATTCAGACATTTTTTGCGTATAGCTTTTGGTTCAGCGGCAGAACTCGAGACCCAGATTGATCTTGCGATCCGCTTGAAGTTTACCGATGTCCAGACGACTTTAGAGCTAGTAAATTTACTTGATCAAATATTGCGCATGCTCAACACCATGACGTCTAAATTACCCTCTACTTCCTACTAGCTACTTCCTACTTCCTATGCAGAATACACTAAGAGTTCTTGGAGTTGATCCTGGCTTTGCAATTACAGGTTTAGGAGTTGTTGATTATGGAATGGGCAAAGTAGTGCACGTGCATCACAGTATAATAAGTACTGCGGCTGGTTTGGAATTTCCAGAGCGGCTCAGGATTATCAGGGACGGAGTGAAAAAAGCGATCGATGAGTTTTCGCCAAGCGCGGCTTGCGTTGAAAAACTTTTTTTCCAATCAAACGTATCTACTGCCATCCAGGTCGGCATGGCCCGCGGCGTGATCTTGCTTATGCTGGCTGATGCAGGTTTGCCCATAGTCGAGCTAACGCCGAATGAAATCAAAGAAGCTGTGGCAGGCTATGGCAGTGCAGACAAGAGGCAGATCCAGATAATGGTGCAAAAACAACTCAATTTAAAATCAATCCCCAAGCCAGATGATGCAGCTGATGCTTTGGCTATTGCCATGGCTGGCGCTTTTGTACACCAGAACAAAATAAGGCTAAAAAATGGCTAGAATAAGCTAAAATTTGAGCAACAACAAAGCAGGCTTTTCCCTTGCCTCGGGTCAGCGGTTGTGATAAACTTTTGGGGCTAAACAAGCATAAAAATATGCAAATTTTCTGGCAAGGTTATACCTCAATCCGTATCGAAACAAAGCAAGGAGACAAGGCCGGCGAGCTAGTGACCGACCCTTTTGAAAATGAAAGCGCGATCAGGTTCCCTCGGACAGTTGAACCTGAGATGGTCGTGTTGTCCAATCAAGAGCGCAAAGATTTTAATCTTGAAGGCGTAGCTGGAAAACCTTTTATCGTATCTGATCCCGGCGAATATGAAGTCCGCGGTATTTTTGCCTATGGCATTCAAGACCCGATAGCAGATGCTGGCGAGAAGCGGCCAGTCGTCTACCGCATAGAAGCAGAAGATATCTCGATCGGATTTTTAGGGAAATTGAACCGCAAGCTGACTGATGTCGAACTTGAACACTTGGGCAACATTGACATTCTTGTCTTACCGGTCGGCGGGGGAGATGGCATGGATGCGAAGACTGCGGCTGCGGTCGTGAACATGATTGAGCCTCGCATCGTAATACCGATCAACTATCAGATTCCGGGCATAAAAGCGAAACTGGACAGCGTGGATGCTTTTTGCAAGGCTACAGGCGGTAAAAGACAAGATGGAAATCGTCTTAAGATAAGCAAAAAGGAATTACCAGCAGACGATACCCTGATCATGGTCATTGAACGTTCATAAACTATGCGTCCCACGTCCTACGTCCCGCGTCCTACGTCCCCAAGAAGACTAAGGACAAAGTCTAAGAATCCTCTACAATCAGAGGCTGAGGTTTCGGCACCGGAGCGGCCGAGGATTTTGGGAGTGGAAGAAAAACGCCAATTGATTTTGGCGCATTCAGAGGCGCGTGATGTGGATCCGGCCCAACGTTTTTCCTTGTGGGCTGGAGTGGCAGTTTGTTTTTTGGTCATTGCTGTCGGCTGGATCTATAGCATGCGACAGACTATTGCCGGTGCTTTTGATTCACCGGTCGCGCAAACAATCAATGATTTCAAGACAGATGGAACAGATGGCACCCAACTGCAAAAGAACATTGACGAGCTGATGAATCACTTGAACACTGCTCAGGCCCAAAGCGAGGCAGAATTGCAGGCCATGCAAGCCGTGGCAGCCCAAGTGCAGGAAGCTGCCTCAAGCAGTGCCTCTCGTCAGGATTTATTCAAACCAGCTACGGTATCAAACCCAAGTAAAACACCTAATCTCCCGTCCGGAGTTAAAGTCGAAAATTACTAATAATCAGTATGGCCGACAAAGAACAAATCGTTCCCCAGGAACCAAAGATCGCTAATGTCATAAACCAATCGCTGTCTGAAGAAATGCGCAGCAGCTATTTGGATTATGCCATGTCCGTTATCATCCAGCGCGCTTTGCCTGATGTGCGCGACGGCTTGAAACCCGTGCATCGCCGCATTTTGTATGCCATGTGGCAGGAGGGCCTAAGGTCCACGGCCAGGTTCAGGAAGTCTGCGACCGTGGTCGGTACTGTGCTCGGCAACTACCATCCGCATGGCGACTCGGCCGTGTACGATGCCATGGTGCGCATGGCTCAGGATTTTTCTTTGCGCTATCCATTGGTCAGAGGACAAGGCAACTTCGGTTCTATGGACGGCGACAGTGCTGCCGCTTACCGCTACACCGAGGCCAAACTCTCAGCCATTGCCGAAGAATTGTTGTTTGATATTGAAAAAGACACGGTTGATTTCATCCCGAACTTCGACGGCACCAAAAAAGAACCATCAGTCCTGCCGGCCAAATTGCCAAACCTTTTATTGTTCGGATCAGTCGGTATTGCCGTGGGCATGGCCACGTCCATCCCAACCCATAACCTCACGGAATTATGCGATGTCATTTCAGCTACGATCGATGATCCTGAAATCGATATCGATGACTTGCTGAAGATCATGCCAGGCCCGGATTTCCCGACCGGCGGCATCATCTATGACAAGAATGCCATCAAACAGGCTTATGCCACGGGCAAAGGCGGCATCGTAATCCGTGCCAAGACCGAGATCCAAGAGGAAAAAGCCGGCACGTTCAAGATTATCGTGAATGAAATCCCATATGCAGTGAACAAAGCGACTTTGCTTGAGAAGATCGCGACTTTGGTCCAGGAAAAGAAAATCGAGGGCATCCGGGACTTGCGCGACGAATCAAACAAAGACGGCGTGCGCATCGTGATCGAGCTCAAGAAAGACGCATACCCGAAGAAAGTCCTGAACCAATTGTTCAAGATGACCCAGCTGCAAGAGACTTTCCACGTCAACATGCTGGCCCTTATTGACGGAGGCATGGTGCCGCGCGTTTTGAATCTCAAAGACGTGATCCACGAATACATCCAACACCGCCAGGTCGTGGTCCGCCGCCGCACAGAATTTGATTTGGCCAAAGCCAAAGACCGCGCCCATATTTTGGAAGGTTTGCGCATTGCTTTGCTCAAGATCAACGAAGTGATCGAGACCATCAAGAAATCAAAAGACAAAGATGAAGCCAAGGTCAATTTGATGAAGAAGTTCAAGTTGTCAGAGGCCCAGACCATGGCCATCTTGGAAATGCGCTTGCAGCAATTGGCTAACCTGGAGCGTTTGCGCGTTGAGCAGGAATATAATGAAAAGCTCAAGCTTATCGAAGAATTGGAAGCCATCCTTAAGTCAGTCAAGAAGATGCTCAGCATCATCAAGGATGAGGTCAAAGAACTCAGGGATAAGTATGGGGATGAACGCCGTACAGCTGTGGTGCCGCATCCGGTCGGCGAGTTCTCGATCACGGATCTGATTCCGGACGAGTCCACGATCGTGATGCTGACCAAAGACGGCTACCTCAAGCGCTTGCCGCCGGATACGTTCCGCACCCAGGGCAGGGGAGGCAAGGGTATTGCCGGTTTGTCCACCAAAGAAGAGGACGAGGTAGACCTCATGCTTTCTACGAACACGCATGCTGACATCTTGTTCTTCACTACGCGCGGCCGCGTGTTCCAGCTTAAAGCGTATGAGATACCGCAGGGCAGCCGCACGTCCAAGGGCCAGGCTATCGTGAATTTCCTCCAGCTTGCGCCAGGCGAACGCCCGGCCACGGCCATGGCTTTGGATGATATTGAAGGCGCCAAGTTCCTGATGATGGTGACTGGCCAAGGCACGATCAAAAAAGTCGGGCTTGAGGATTTTGCGCATGTGCGCCGCAGCGGTTTGATCGCAATCAGTTTGCACGATGGCGATGACTTGCAATGGGTCAAGCCGACTGATGGCAAAGATGAAGTCAGTCTGGTGACGCGCTTGGGCCAATCCATCCGTTTTTCGGAAGAAGATGTGCGGGCCATGGGCAGGAATGCATCAGGTGTGCGCGGCATCAAGCTCAAGAAAGACGATTCAGTCATTGGTATGGATATCATCAATCCCAAGCTGGCTGACAAAGGCATGTTCACCCTGTTCTGCATTGCAGAAAACGGCGTGGGCAAGCAAACCAATATCACGGAATTCAAGACTCAAGGCCGCGGCGGCTCAGGCATCCGCGCCATGAAGGTCACACCCAAAACCGGCCCGGTTGTCGCGGCTTTCGTGGCCCCGACCGACGAGGAGCGCGACTTGATGCTCATCAGCAAAAAAGGTGTGGTCATCCGCGTGGCCTACAAGACAGTGCCAACGCTCGGCCGCGATACCCAAGGCGTACGCATCATGCGCTTCCGCGAAGAAGGGGACTTGCTCTCCAGCGTGACATTTGTGAATTGCGATAACGAAGAAAAAGGGGAAAAAGCTGGTTAATTGATGTGTTGGTAGAGACGCCCTCCGAGGGCGTCTTTACTTGCAATACAGGGCAAACCGGTTTGACAAACTGGCAGTTTTTTGCGATGCTAGCGCCAGTTCCATAACAAAAGGAGAGGTAATGCTGAAAGGCCTTAGAGCATTCCATCGATGGCTAAGGACGCGCTACGGCAACAAGCCGATAACCATCCAAGGCGGTTGTCCGCCCTACCGAGAAACTCACCAAGAAGTTCCGAGTTCAACCAACTTTGCAGTACTCATCTGGAGGATGATCATGGAAGGTGCAGACAAAACCGCGGGTTCATTCTTCAGGCACTGGAAGGCGATTTTTATCCTGGTGCTTTTGATCGGCTCAGTGCTTGCTTGGAAGCGTTGGTCTGCGGCGATGATATCCACAGTAGATATTTGGTCCATCGAGCAACAGAAGAAGGCTGACATGCTGGCCAAAGCGGCAGAATCAGCTCGCGCTGAAGATGCTAGAAAGACAGCAGCAGCTAAGGCTGAAGCGGACAAGCTTGAAGAAAAACAGAAACAGGAACGTGAAGCAAAGAAACCCAAAGCATTCTATATAAGCGAGCGCTATTGGGTTTGCCTTCATAAGGTTGTGAGTTGTGAGGTTGATCCTAAAGGCAATCGCAATGACCCTAGTAAAGCATTGAAGTGTGACGCGGTTTATTCGGTCGCTGGATCGGGATTCGGCAAGCCACAATGTTCAGAGGGCGATTTCATGCAGGCCACATTCGCGCTCAAAACGAAGAATGGCACGGAGAAGCTCGACGTACCCATGGAAGCCTATTCCAAGCATGAGGCTGGTTCGTGGATCTTTCTGATGTGCAATGAGACCGGGTGCGATTCGAAAATCATTGATCCACCCCCTCCTGAGCCGTCTACCTCAGCAGTTCCTGCGGTCAGTTCTCCTCCAGTCCCACAGCCGAGTGCCGTCACGGCGCCAACGCTCGATCCACGCGGAGTAAACCGTTTCAGCCTCTTGCCGACAAAACACTGATCCTCACGTCCTCATGGACGTTTTTTTGTGACCAAGCTCAGCTTGCGTGGCGGGCGGGAAGAGGAATCAATCCAGGTCACTCCAACACCTTATCGATCAATCCGTACGTTTTTGCCTCCTTGGGATCCATGAAATTGTCGCGGTCAGTGTCTATATCAATTTGTTTGAAAGGCTTGCCCGTGTGCTTGGCCAAGATCTTGTTCAGCTGGTCTTTCATTTTCAGGATTCTCTCAGCGCGGATCTTGATGTCCGTGGCCTGGCCCTCAAAGCCGCCCAGCACCTGGTGGATCATGATCTCTGAGTTAGGCAAGGCAAAGCGCTTGCCTGGTGCGCCGCCAGCCAAAAGCACTGCGCCCATTGATGCGGCCATGCCGATGCAGATGGTGGAAACATCGCAGGCCACATGTTGCATGGTGTCGTAAATGGCCAAGCCAGCTGTGACTGAGCCGCCTGGGGAGTTGATGTAAAGTTTGATGTCCTTGGTCTTGTCCTGGCTTTCCAAGAACAGAAGCTGGGCCATCACGATATTGGCCACGTCATCGTCAATCGGCGAACCAAGCATGATAATGCGGTCTTTAAGCAAGCGGGAATATATGTCATAAGCCCGCTCTCCATAGTTGGATTTTTCAATAACCGTAGGCACCAGATAGTTGTCGTTGGCCTGGGAAGTGACTGTGTATTTATTCATATGATTACAGGATATAGTATTATTATTTAGCAGTCAAACTCCTTGAGTGCTAAGCGCAACTACAGTGTCATTCCCGCGCAGGCGGGAATCTAACAAGCATCACAGATCTGGATCCCTGCCTTCGCAGGGATGACACGTGGGGTTAGGTTACTTTAAATCCCTTGGCGGTTTCTACTATCTTCCCTTTAAGCGAAAAGCCTGCCGCTCGTTTGTGGCCGCCGCCGCCGAAGAACTCGGCGAATTTTGCCACGTCCTTGTTGATGGATCTCAAAGATCCTTTAATAGTTCCGTTCTCCAAATCATGCAAGACCATGATTGTGCCGGCCCCGCCGCACACAGCATTGATGAAGTTGATCAAAACATCCTTGCCGAAAGCTTCCAATCCCAAATTCTTGATGTCCTTATCATATATATACGTTGAAGCCACATCATAAGTTGCATTCTTCTTTAGTCTGGACAAAGCCAAGCCCCACATCTTGAGCAGAGGGATGTTTTTGTCTTTCAGCACATGATTGCCGATATCCGAAAACCTGGCACCAGCCGAAATCAAGCGGCCGCCCATGTCCATGCTCCCGGTAGTCGTCGCACTGTTGGAAAAATAATTCGTGTCCCAAAAAATGCCGGTCAGCAAAGCTGTAGCCATTATTGGATCAATGAAGATTTCGTTTGATTCAAAAAATTGTCCACACAGTTCGCTGGTTGAAGTCGCACTCGGGTCAATGATATTGATGTCACCGTATTTTGTGTTGACTGCATGATGGTCAAAATCCACGATCAGGGGAGCGTGCTTGAGCCTGGGCATAAATGCATCCACGCCAGCATAGGGGAGTGAACCAGAGTCAAAAACAATCACAGCATCAAAGATAGCGTCAAACACAGCCGGGTCAGACGAGTACTCGTAAAAGTTTTCCAAATATGAAAATTGCTTTTCAGGCTGGGTCGCGCAAAACAGCACAGGTTCTTTGCCCTCGCGCTTGAGCCATTGGTAAAACGCAGCCGTGGCGCCCATGGCATCCCCATCCGGGGATTTGTGCGCAATCAAAAGCACGCGCTGCTTGTCTTTGAGCGCTTTATGCAAGCTGGTCAACTCGTGCTTTTGAGCCATAATCAATAGGCTAGCATAGCCTAAGTTTGGCGCCAGGTCAAGCCCTCTATATCTCTCCCTTTTGCTTCAGCTCTTCAATATACTTCTCGATTTTTTCGGCTTTTTCCTCAGTATGGTCAAAGCTCCAGTGCAAGTTGGGCATGTGGCGCAAATGGAGTTTGCTGGCCATTTCTTTGCGGATGTCGTTTGAATAGTCTTTTAAGGCTTCGCCCACGGCTTCTTCCATGGCAACTGGCATAACGCTTAAAACCACGTTGGCAAAACGCAGGTCTGTAGTCATTTTGGCGTCCATGACAGTCACAAAAGACCCGATCGGAAACTCGACCTTCTGGTTTAGGATGCGTGCCATCTCGTCCCTGAAGTGGGCCACGCGTTGGTCATAAGTCGGCATAACTTTTGTAATACTAGTACAACTAGGCTTAAAATACAAGGGTCTAAACACCAAACACCAAGAAACAAGATCCAAACAAACATCAAATCTTCAAACGAGGAAAAACCAACCCAGATAGTCATTGCGAGTCGAAGACGTGGCAATCTCACGCCAATCAACTGAAGTACGTCAGTGTCTGGGCAAGAGATTGCTTCACTGCTCGTTCGCAATGACAGGAGGGGTTTTTGGTGTTTGGTTTTTGTCTCTTGGTGTTTGTAGCGCCGGTTGACGGCGTGAGGCAAAGAGCTTATCCTGTGTTCATTGATTTATGTATCTTAGGAGGCTAGAGCTGCAAGGGTTCAAGACTTTTGCCCAAAAGACTGTTTTGGAATTTGAGCCGGATTCAGACGGGCGCCGCGGCCTGACCGGAATCGTGGGCCCGAACGGTTCAGGCAAATCAAATGTGGCTGATGCGGCACGCTGGGCCATGGGCGAACAAAGCTTAAAATTATTGCGCAGCAAAAAATCCGAAGACGTTATTTTTTCCGGCACAGACAAAAAACCGCGCGCAGGTTTTGCCGAAGTCAACATGACGATCGTCAATGATGACAAGCCTGATCTGGATTTTTCCGAAATTGTCATTACGCGCCGTTTGTATCGCGACGGCCAATCTGAATACGAAATAAACAAGCAATCAGTCCGTCTCACAGATGTCACTATGCTGCTCGCCCAGTGCGGAATTGGGCAGAGGACATATAGCGTGATCGGCCAAGGCATGGTGGACGACATTTTGTCTGCTTCGCCGGCCGAGCGCAAGGAATTTTTTGATGAAGCGGCCGGGTTAAAGCCCTTTCAGCTCAAGCGCCAGTCCAGTGAAAATAAATTGGAAGCCACCAAAGAGAATCTGCGTCAGTCTGATGCTGTACTCAAAGAAATCGGGCCCAGGCTGCACTCGCTGGAGCGCCAGGTCAAGCGTTTAGAACAGCGCGATGCTTTGGATGAAGAGCTGAAGAACCTTGAGGCGCAATATTACGGCGGCACTTGGAAGCAGCTTAAGGATTTGCTCGCCTCAGCCAAGCAAAAGCATGAGAAGATGGCGCAAGAGGTCGCCAAAGCATCTTCTGCATCCGAAGCTTTGGAGGCCGAGCTGAACAAGATGGAATCAGCCAATCCGCCATCTGATGAATTCAGGAAAATACGCGAAAACATTGATGCTTTGGCAGTCCAGCGGGATAAGCTCAGGGAAAAGCAGATGCGGCTTGAGGCTTCGCGCGAAGTGGCTAAAATCAGGGCTGAGAAGCCGTGGACGCCTTTGCCGCTCTCAAAAATAATCGAGTCCATTGAAGACGTACGCGTCAAGCAAGAAGATCTCTTGAAACTGCTGGAAGCTGGAAAAGTAGATGCTGGCAAGCTTAAACAGATCGTTGAAGATTTGAATCGCAAGGTCACGGACTTGGTCGCAAAATTGCAGAGGCCGGCGCCAGAGCCAGAATCCCAAGCCAGCGATCCGAGCTTGGAAAAAGAGATCAGCGCAATCGCGAATGAGATGCTCGGTTTGAATGAAAAGATCAGGGCAGCGCAATCAGGTCTGGAAGAGTGGAACAAGCGCGAGCAAGGCCAGCGCACGCATATTTTTGAGATCCAGCGCCAGCTTTCAACGCGTCGCCAGGAACTGCAGTCTGCAGAACGGCGCTTGAGCGAAGTCGCGGTTGAGTTGGCGCGCGCTGAAACAAAAAGAGACGGGTTTTTGGAAGAAGCCAGGGCGCATATTGAAAATGCAGACTCTAGACTCGATCAATTGGCGACAGCGGCGACCAGTAACGAACCGTTGGAGGGTATTTTGCCCAAGATCACCAAGCTCCGCACCCAGCTGGAATGGATCGGCGGCATTGACCCGGAGGTCATGAAAGAATACGAGGACACGAAAAAGCGGTTTGATGATTTGAATACGCAGGTTGAGGATCTGGTGAAAGCCATGGTGTCTTTGGAAACGATCATCAAGGAGCTGGATCTGACCATCACGGAACGGAGCAAAACATCTTTCCGCAGGATGAATTTTGAGTTCGGGAATTATTTCAAAAAGATTTTCGGAGGAGGGGATGCCAAGTTGATTGAAGTGTTCGAGGAGCCAGAGGTCAATGAGCTGGGCGAAGTCATTAAAGCCGTGGACCCGAATGCCGGGCCATCCGGGGTTGATATCCAGGCCACCCCGCCAGGCAAGAGGCTCAAGGCCATCTCATTGCTGTCCGGCGGAGAGCGCGCCCTAGTATCCATTGCCCTTATCTGTGCCATTATGGCCACTAACCCCTCGCCCTTCGTGGTTTTGGACGAAGTGGACGCGGCTTTGGATGAGTCTAACTCGGCCAAATTCGCGGAAATCATCAGTACGCTGGCTGACAAGACCCAGTTTGTGATCATCACGCATAATCGCGCCACCATGGGACGAGCTCATATTTTGTATGGAGTAACCATGGGAAATGATGGAGTTTCTCAACTTTTATCAGTAAAATTACAAAATCTCAAATAGGCTTATTTTAGCCAAAAAATTGCCCTTGACGTGTGGAAAACAGCATGAGATATTATGACTGTTCCTTATAGGCGTCTTAAGCAAGATGCCTTTTGTCATCTTTTGGCCTAACAGAGCGTTAAAAGGGCATGACAACCCTTGACAGGCCCAGAGATATGTGGTATAAATACAAATCCCGCAAATTAGATAAACAAGGTTTTTTCACTTCAGAGGCTTTAAGCAATCCGCATCCACGACAAGCATGGAATCTCTTCGCAGGCTTACGCTGGTCTCCGGACTCGCATCTTCCTGTAAAAAGGTTTCTTGGATGCGGATTGCTTAAGGTCTTTGTTTATTTCCGCGTCTCAGTTAAAATACAGACGCAAAGGATCCACGCCAAAGGCGCGTAAAGGCTTTTGCATAATCAGAACATCCAGCACATGTTAGAAGGAATCGTAAGGGAAATTCAAGACGACAAGGTCCTGATAGAAACAGAAAAAGGGAACGTGACACTTCCTGTTTTTGCTTTTGACCATGTGCCCCAAACAGGAGAGAAGATCCAGATCTCCGTATCCAACGATGGAATGGCAAAGCGCGTAATCAACGAATTACTAACTGAATAATTATGTCAGAATCAAAAGCAAAAAATAAATTGCTCAAAACAGTCTTGGCCTGGACAGGCATTACGGTCGGGCTTCTGTTTTTGCTTTTCATCATTTTCGGTTCAGGCGCACTGGTCTATGCCAAGATGTATGAAGGCAAAATCTATCCAGGCGTCAAAGTCTTGAATATCAGGCTGGACGGCTTGACTCAGGAGGAAGCGCGCAAATTAGTGGACAAGAATATCGATGTGGCTTTGGCCAATGGGCTGTCTTTTACGTTGAACGGACAAACAGCGAATCTTTCGATTTCATCCGGCACAGATTCGCCTGATTTGGTCAGGTTTGATGCGGACAAGGCAGTCAAAGACGCTTACAAAGTCGGGCGCGAAAGCGGCGTCCAGAAAATCATCTACGAGATCCTGCGCACGCGGATTTATCCGATGAGCGTGCCGGTCAACATTGAATTGGATGAGGCAGGGATTACGGCCGGACTCAAGGCTCAATTGCACGAAAAATTGCCGGAACCGAAAAATGCCACGTTCAATTATGTGACCAAAAAAGGCGCTGAACCCGAAATCAAGATCATACCTGAAGCAGACGGATCGGAATTGGATCTGGCCGGAGTTTTCGAGAAACTGAATGCCCAGGCAAAAGTGCTGAATTTCCAGCCGATTACTTTGCATGTAAAAAAAATAAAACCTCAAACCAAGATGAGTGACCTCGAACCTTTATTACCACAGGTTGAGAGTATTTTGGCGCGTCCGAAATTGAAGTTTGCATATGACGGCAAAATTTATGCCATCCCAACATCAACCTTGGCGACTTGGATTACGGTCAATCTGGATAACAAACAAGTGACTTTGGATAAGTTGAGTTTTGCCTCAAGCATCCGTATGCTGGCTAAAGACGTTGAAGCCGAAAGCAAAACCGGCAAGTTGGAGATCAAAGACGGAAAAATAGTTTCGTTCAAAGCCGGTACGGTCGGCCGTAAAATCAATATAGACAAGACATTGGACCCAGTCCTTAAATCTTGGCCGCCCTCGTCAACCTTCCCTTTGATCGTGGAAGAGGCGCAAGCGCAGATAACTGGCGATGAGCTGGATCAATTTGGGATCAAGGAATTGATCGGAGTCGGGACTTCTGATTATAGGAATTCGCCGCCTAATCGTTTAAAGAATATTAAAAAAGCCGTTAATGAGAAAGTGAACGGAGTCTTGATTGCGCCCGGCGAAACTTTTTCCATGTTAAAAGCCCTTGGTCCGGTTGATGGCGTACATGGTTGGTTCCCGGAGCTGGTCATTAAAGGCAATAAGACCTTGCCTGAATTTGGCGGAGGCTTGTGCCAGATCGGTACGACCATGTTCAGGGCCGCGATAGCTACTGGTTTGCCGGTCGTAGAAAGGCGCAACCACTCATATCGCGTTGTGTATTACGAGCCGGCCGGGACTGATGCGACAATTTATGAGCCGTCTCCGGATTTGAAATACACCAATGATACTGGCAAGTACATCTACATCAATGCATACATTAAGGGCACGATAATCTATTTTGAGATGTGGGGGACTAAAGATGGAAGAATCGTGACCCAGACCAAGCCCAGCATCTATAACATTGTTTCTCCGCCTCCGACCAAGCTGACCGAGACTTTGGATTTAGCGCCAGGAGTAAAGAAGTGTACTGAATCTGCGCATGCTGGAGCGGATGCGGATTTTTCCACGACTATTATTTATGCAGACGGGCAGAAGCGCGATGATAGCTATCATAGCCATTACAGGCCTTGGCAGGCTGTGTGTCTTATCGGGGTTGAGAAGCTGACGTCCACTGATCAAACCCAAACCGCGTCGTCTACTGAAACGCCATGATTGTGATATAATCTATTTATGCAATCATCAGCGCTTGATTGGTCTTCGAACTTTGAAGAAGGCCAGCTCTCGGTAGACGTGTATCGCAAAGGCGATATGCTGGTCATCAAATCTTTGGTGGCTGGAGTCTCTCCGGATGATTTGGATATCTCCATTCATGGGGATTTGCTGACCATAAAAGGCAAACGCGATATGAAAAAGGAAGAAACAACCGAAGATTGGTTTTATCAAGAGTGTTATTGGGGGTCTTTTAGCCGGTCAATCGTGTTGCCATACCAGGTCGCAGCTGATGCTACTGAAGCCAAGCTGAAAAACGGGATTTTAGAAGTCAGAATTCCTATTCGGGCTGATGGCAAGCAGGTAAAGGTCAAATGGGGCTAAGATAATAAAAAAATTACCCACATGTTCCCGCATTTGCGGGTTTTTTAGCGCTTGTTTTTGTGGTATGCTGTTAGGGCGAAATATGTCGGAGGATAAAGCAAATTTCCGGGGTGCTTTGGATGGACATTGGAGAAAATTAAACAAAAGCAAGAGAGTCGCGTTCATTACCTTTGTAATTGGCGCGGTTTTACTGTTTTCTTTTTCTTTTTTGAATTTAATGGACAGTATCGCCTCACCTTTTCGCGGTTCAGTAGCTCAGCTTGAGAAGGATAAAGACTTGATAAAAGATCCTGAGACTGAACAGAACGCGATTGCGAAAAGGATTGATACAGACGGCGATGGCCTATCTGATTGGGATGAGGAGAATGTTTATCATACCTCGCCGTATCTTTGGAGCACGGCTGGAGATAGCATGCCGGACAACGTGAAGCTGGCTTTGGGTGAGAATCCTTTATGTAAACATGGAGAAAAATGCAATGCAAGCCAAATGAGATTTGACTTGGGCAGCTCTACCCTGCCTTTTGTTGATCTAGTGACCAAGACAAATAATGTAAATTCGACCTTGAACGAATACATGCTGGGCACGAGCGCCCAAGCTAAGGATTTCCAGGCCCAGGCCAGCAGTACGGGTGTGGATTTGAGCTGGAAGAATCAAGTGCCGCGCGATCCTGCGATTTTAAGGAAAGCCTTGGTTGATTCGGGCAAGATAACCGAAGATGAATTGAGCAAAGTGACGGATGAACAGTTGCTCCAGATGTTCGACGATGCCATGTCAGAGCTCGAGCAAAAGCAAGCTAATATTTCAAGTTCAACCCAACCGGGCATTTAATTTATGTTTAAGACACGACTGCTCCTTAGCAAAATCGGCCTGATGATCGGGCTCGTGTCTGTTTTGGTGATTTTGGTCGCGCCAATGGCTAGCGTTCACGCTGAATCTTCTCAGCCTGTGGTAGGAGAACCCCCACCGATTTTTGTTACTGGAGCGGAGACGTGTTGGGCCATACAAGCGGCATATTTAACAGCTAGTCCTTACGATAAAGATATGGTACTGGCTGAGTTCAATAAATGCCTTCAGGACGAGTTGACCCGCGCCCAAATTTGGGAAGGCCAGGTGGGGGATTATTGGTATAGGCGTAGCAGCCAGATTTCGCAGAGTTTTGAATTCAAAATCAAGATCGCGCTTTTGGGCGGCGTACTGAATGCCATGGGTTATGCGGCCCAGAGGATTGCATATGAAACAGCCCAGTTGATTTTGACTGGCGGGCAGGGAGACCAACCAATGTTTTGGAACCAGCCCATTGGCGAATGGATCCAGAATGTAGGTGAGCAAAGCTCAAGCATGTTTATCAGCCAACTTGATGAAGCGATTGGCACATATACAGAAGATAAATTAGGCACGAAGATTAGTTTTTGTACCAAGCCCAACCCCTTGGCGCTTTCCATGTCTTTATCCGGCGTCCAGCCCATAGAGATGATGAAGCCGACTTGTACGCTTTCGGCCATGGCCAGCAATTTCTCGGCCATTGCAGACATGGTTGAGTCCGGAGACGCATTAAGAATACAAAAAGCCCAATTTGACCCAAGTGCAAATGATTTGGCCATTGGCATAGAGATTAATAATCGGAAAGTCCAAGGTGAATTGGATGCCATGAAAAATCAGTTGGCTCAGCGGCAGGAATCTCAGGGCATGAAGCCTATTATGGATGCAATATCCTGGAAGCTCAAATACCCAAGTGTAATGGCCAATGAGTCGCTCAAAAGCATGGATCCGGTAACTGTGGCTTATCAAAATCAAAAAGACCAGGAAAGCTACATGATGGATGCATTCTGGCAAACCGGATTGGAAGGGATTGCTGCCATAACCGTGGCTACATTTGCCAATACAATGGTGGTTGGAATTTTGCAAAGAATTTTTAAGCAGGATTCCTCCCCGGCGGGCGATTCCATAAATGCCACGCCCAGCCAAATGAAGATTAAGTTTACGGCTCTGCAGAATGCAGATGCTTCGGGCGATGCAGTGGATCTTTATGAACGGCAATCTTTTGCCAAGGCCTTGGGCGATTACATTGTCCCGAATTTTTCTTCGACCGAGGATAAGGATATTTTAAGCGAACTGTCTACCTGCGTAACTCCGCGTGGAAGATGGAGTTGTGCTATGGATCAGGCTCTGACCGTGGCCATCAGCGCTGGAACAAAAGATGGCGCCTTGACTGTTGGCCGAGCCGCAGGCATAGGCCAAGAGGGCGCATCTTACAGCCCGAATGGGCAGGGTTTACACGCGGATTGGGAACTGATTCCGGAAAGCGATATCAAGAACAATACTGATCCGGCTTGCGCACAGCGCGCATATTGCGCAGGCAATCTCAAGAAGATGAGGTTGGCTCGCATCTTGCCCATTGGCTGGGAAATGGCTGCGAATTCAATCTACAATCTTAAAAAGAACGGCAAATACATCCTACTCGGCGAAGTCATAAGGAACTTTTACAATTGCAATGATAAGGGCGAAATAGATAAAGACCATCCTTGGTGCCACTTGGTTGATCCGAATTGGATTCTGACATCGCCTAAGTATCAATGTCGGGCCAAGGGCTATGGCGATACCATAATGCCAGGTACAGGCACCAGGTTTGAGGATTGCGGCGATGTGGTTTCGTGTTTGGGTACAAACCAGAATAATGAGTGCACCCAAGGCTATGGGTATTGTTTGGCTGAGCGTCCGGTTTATAAATTTGATTCAAAAACTTGCGAGCCCCAGTTTGCCTCATGCCGGACTTACAGCGGGCCTTTGGGCATGGCTTCGTACTTGCGCAATAGCGTGGACAGGGGGCATTGCTCTGAAGAAAATATGGGTTGCGCCTGGTATGCGACAGAGCGCTACGTCACTAGCACGCAAACAGCAGACGGCTTATGGGTGGGCACGGTCACCAGCGGCCCGCGCGTTTATTATGATGGAACTGTTAAGCCGTGTACGGCCGAGGGCTGCAGCAAAGTCTATAGATTCGAACCAGGCCAGCAGGCTTTGAATTTGGTGCAGAACGGCTCGTTTGAGAGCGTGCAGAAAGATGACCAAGGTTCCATCAAGAGCCTTGATGGCTGGCATACTGGGTCGCAATGTTCCTTGGACAAGTCTGTTTTGAGCGACAATTCATATGACAAGGTCAGCAATCTGTCGATGGATGGAGCATCGTGCAAGGGCGCTGAGCAAGATATCCAAATCTCTCAAAATAGGTATTATGTGTTGAGCTTTTACTTGAAGACACAAGCAAAATCAGAGAAAGATGCTTCAACCGTCACATTCTATAAGACAGTCGGCGGAAGCCAGCAGCCAATCACTTCGAACATTGCGGCGTATGAAGATTGCGCGGCCTCAGGCAACCAGCTTATTTTCAACAAAACAGCCAGCGACAGCTGGGTAAGGACAACGTGTAAGTTCGTATCGCCCAAAGACGCGACAAGCCTGAAGCTTGTCTTGGCAGGTGCGCCTGGCGTATTGCGTTATGATGCCATCCAGCTGGAAGAAGGGCAGAACCCGACATTGTTCGGGGAGGGTGTGGCCGCCCAATTGGCCGAGTCGTATCTAAAGATTGCGCCTGATGAATACAAATGTACTGGCAATGATGCGACTGACAATACGGCCTGCAAGCGTTTTGCCCGGGTTTGCACTCAGACTGATGTCGGCTGCCAGGGCTATAAAGATACGGAAGACCTTACAGCGCCCGAAATACCGGCCACGCTTTCGACCAAAGATTTGTGCCCGGCTATTTGCGCAGGCTATGGCGAATACCGCAAACTGGCTTCTTCATTTGATCTGGTGAAGAGCGCTGATAAGCAATATGATGACCCGAACGATGATACGATCGCGTATTTTATCCCGTCCTTGGCCGCGCAATGCTCTTTGGAAGAAGTAGGCTGCGAGGCCTTTACCAGCTTG
>Ga0172379_10002652_pt1 | contig 30993 bp, 17 predicted proteins | sample GrowelOW334metaG_FD_119756 | JGI IMG/M metagenome (GOLD analysis project Ga0172379, IMG submission 119756) | Groundwater microbial communities from an aquifer near a municipal landfill in Southern Ontario, Canada - Groundwater well OW334 metaG | ecosystem: Environmental > Aquatic > Deep...
AAGCAACATTTCTCCGGGCGGAGAATTGCTTGAAGACAAAGAAATTTGAGAATTTTGAGAATCATCGGAAATATTATTTTCTGCCGGGGTATTTTGGCAAGCGGATAATTTGGAAATTTTTACACTGCCGCCGGAAATATCGGAACTGGAATTATTATTTTTGTCCAAACAGCAAATCCTCACTGCGGAACCAGTGCCGGAATTTTCCGAAACCATTGGCATACTTGTGTCTTGGCATCCCAAACTAACGGTATTTATTTCACTGGCCGAAGCCGGCACAATAAAAAGAAATGAACAAAAAGAACTCGCCACGCCGATTATGGCCAGAATGAGGGAAAAAGTGATTAATTTATTTTTGAGTTGTTTCGACATAATTATCAATAAATACATTCTAGCACAATTTTAATTTCACGGCAATTATTATATTTATATGGTTTTTATTCCTTCCTCGCTTCGAAATAACGAAAAACGTCTCTTAATTTTAAATTTTCTTCTTTAATAAGTTTCAATCCGCTTTGCCGGATTATATCGCCTGTATGGCGCTGCAAGTTGCAACCGACAATTGTTTTTTGAAATGGATTTATGATTTTCAAAATCAAGTTTAAAAATTTATGATTACTGGCGACATGTTCAATAAATATCGCCCGGCCACCGAATTTCAGCACGCGTTTAATTTCGTTAATTGCTTTTTGCGGATCATCAACCGAGCAAAAAACCAAACTGGAAACTACGATATCAAAATAATTGTCTGGATATTTAATTTTTTCGGCTCGGCCAAGTTCCAACGAAATGGTTTTTTTATTGAGCAAGGATAATTTCTGTTTCGCCCGCGCCAGCATCTTCGGACTGGGTTCAAGCGCGATTACTTCGGCTTTATCTGAATAATAAGGAAAATTAGCACCAGTGCCTGCTCCGATTTCCAAAATTTTGCCTTCCAGTGGAGCGATATATTTTTTCCTAATATCTCCAAAACCGGAATGGTTCCCCACCCATCGTTCCAGCGGATCGAATAAAAATGCCAGTCTTTCATACCTTTGCCAATTCATAACTTTATTTCTTGATTCTATTATATATAAAAACAAACAGCCAAACCCCAAAAGCAACCATAATATTCCACCAAATCAGACCGCTGATAAAACTGCCGATGGTTATGACATTTTTTCCGAGAGGAATATCCGCGTGGATAGCATATCTGACAAATTGAATTCTTGATTCCGGAAAAAGCGCCACGCCGACGAAACAAATTATATAAACAATATTCACCCAAGCCAAACTGGTTTTAATTAGATGTTTTGAACTTATCATTTTTTCCACCTCCTTTCTTTTTATTTTTTTATTATTAAAAATTTTATCACAAATGATCAAGATTTAATTTAGGATAGGAGGGGAAAGAAATTTTTCTTTCCCCATCCTTTAAGTTAATGCATACTGCCGGAACCCATGTTGCCACCATGATTGCCACTATTATTTTTACCGTGATTGCCCTTGCTATGATTATTTCCATGATTGCCACCACGATTTCCATTGTTCATATGGCCGTTTGAATTACCACCCATATGACTGCCGGAATTTCCTCCCATATTAGTGCCAGAACCGCCACTCATATGACCGCCTGAATTGCCACTCATACGCCCGCGTCCATAAGCATAAGGTGATACAAAAACTAGAACAGAAATCACCGATGCCATCAAAAACAGATATTTTTTAAACACTTTCTTTCACCTCCCCTTCTTTAAAACATTGAATAGGCAAGAATTTTTTTCTCACATATCATACTGGTTTAATGTGAGTGCTCTGATCCTTGATTTCCTTGTGGAACTGTTGCTCTGTAACTTTGGTCGTCCTGTGAAGGCGCATATTGATAATTTTGCTGTGATGAATAATTTTGGTAATCATAATTCATACTTTCGTTGTGCATATTTCCATAGCCCATATTATTATGATCTGCGCTTCCCGTTAATCCCATCGTATTCATATTCATACCGCCGCCACCACATCCGAAAGCACCACAAGCCGTAAATAATACTGCTGAAAAAACCAATACCGCTACCAAAGAAAAATACCTTATCACTTTATATCACCTCCTTTTTTGAAAGAACTATTTTTTTATTATTTAACTTCTATTTGATAAATCGTAAATTTTCAGCAATTCCTTGATAGCTTTCTGCTGGGTTTTTTTCTGCCTCATCTGGCACTTCACGTGAGTTTTCAAATGATTTTCCAAAATCAATGCTTCCAAGCTTTTGAGGGATTTTTGAATACACAAAGATTGAGTAATCAAATCAATGCAATATTTTTCTTTATTAATACCCTCAATCAAGCCCTTAATTTGTCCCTGAATAATTTTCGCTCTCTGCAGAGCCTGTTTTTTGATATTCTGATCCATACTTTTGAGATTTTAGATTTGAGATTTGAAATTTGTTAGTACCCCCTCCCCCTATTACCATATGATATACCAAGCAAAAAAATTGTCAAATTAAAAAATGCCCGGATATTTTCTATCCAAGGCATTTTTATTAACAATATTGTTTCATTATTTTTCTAATTTCTTCCCCAATTTTTTTCATATTCCCATCACAAGTATTTTCTTCTCCCTTTTCTGATTCCGGCAAAATAACAATCGCATTGCCGCTCCTGATGCCCAGTTCCTTGTTCCAAATATTTCTGAAAAAATATCTTGCTTTTATATTCCGATAAAGCAATTCATCCAAAAAATTAACTGCGAATTCCATTATCCGGAACTCCCTGAAATTCTTTTTGGTCCTTTCGCTTATTGCAATTGTTCCATTTTTTCCCGGCACCATCATTGACAACATTTCTGCGCCAAACATTTTATACTGAAACTTATGCACAGACAAAACTGTCAAAATCGCTTTTTCGCGATCGTTCATTTCTCCCAACAGAGATTCCTCTCCTCCTATTTCTTTATTGGACTGAGAAAACCTTTTTTTCCTTTCTTCCTTATCAATTTCTCTGTATATTTTTATTAAATGATAACAAGAAATTATATCCAGCACTTTTCTCCTCCTCTTAATTTTTAAAGTTCAATTTATATTTCTAAATTTTTTTCTTTTTTTCCAAAAAATAACCGAGTAAATCGCGATTAAAATAATCACATTCGGGACAAAAATTGTTGGATTGCCCCACCCTATTCCTTCGAAATGATAGCTGGAAATCGGCCACAAAAATGGCGTTGGGAAAAAGGCCGAAGAATGTGAAGGAATGTCTATCATAACATGCAGTCCCCACGGAATCAAGAGCCAAAAAGGTTTTTTGCGGATTGCCCAGACAACCAGAAAAACAGCAGAAAAAATCACCAAACTATGAGTAAAATCATACAACGCGCCAACATAACCGGGAATCGCCGACATTGCCGGCGGACCAGCTTGCCAATTCGGCCGTTGGTGAAAACCCAAAAGAGTATCCACCCAAAAAATTCCAAAAGACATCAGATCGGGCATCATACCAATTAAAAAAGCCAACCAAAAAACTTTTTTGCCTTTTTTGGCAAACCCTGCTCCTCCATATAGCCCGTGAGATATGATATCCATTTATTTATTTTACCATTATTTTCCGTCATTATAAAATTTGAAATAAAAAAACCACACTTTATTTCAAGTGAGGCTTTTTTAGAATATTTTTTTCCAAAAGGATGATACGCTATCTTTTATTTCTCGTATAATCTTTTGGAATGTTTGCGATGCTTCTTTAAATTGATTGATGTTCGGTTGGTTCTGCTTGGTCTGACTATTTAAATTTTCTTCTTGATTGTTGGGTGGCGGTTCAGAATTTATTTCCGGCAGGCCAGCGCCAATATTAACTCCTCCTTGCCCGCCTGTTGAGGTGGTTTTCGCGCTGCTAGTTGCGATGGCCACTGTTCCCGGAGCTGAATATTGAATGGTATCAGTGACAGTTCTGGTTTCTCCGCCTGACGAACTGATGAATTTGATGTAGACCGTTTTTTTGCCATAACCGGAAGTGAGCGTCCATTTGTTTGATTCGCCATAGGTCTGCCAAGAGTCACCGGTAAATTTGGAATTGTTGGAAATTTTCATCCGACTTGCCCCATTAGCATGAATATTCAGCATCACACTGCGAGAAGTGGTGGCCTTGTCTCCATTGTTTATTTTCAAATCCAAATCGGTTGGCACATCATATGGCACGGCAGAAACTTCACTGCTTTGCGCCGATTCAGTGGAATCCGATCCTATGGAAGAAATTTTATAGTAATAAGTTGTTCCATTATCCACTGCTGAATCAGCATAGCGAGTGGAAGTTGTTTGAGTGAGATAAGCATAGTCCCCGGTAGTTTTGCGATAGATGAAATAATTGACCGCGCTGGAAGACGCCGACCAAGAAAGATTGATTTTGTCTTCTCCTGCCGAGGCCTGCACTCCGGTTGGCGGAGAAATTACTGTGAAAGTCCGCGCGCTGGTCCAGTCAGAAACATTAGCTTGGTTGTCCGTGCTTTTGGCGCGCCAATAATAGGTTTTGCCGGCCAAAGTGGCAGTGGGCGTCCAAGTTCCCGTAGCCGCGTTGGCCAAATCACTGCTCGTGGAACCGGAATCAACAATACTGGTGAATGCTGAATTAGATGAAATCTGAAAAGTGAGTTTGCCTCCGGCAGTCGGATAAAGATCCGCGTTTACATCATAGAAAATGGCGGAAAGAGAAGCCGGAGCGGAAGTGGAAATCACCGCATCCGCGGGAGAAGTGAGTTGAGGAGGGATAATTGAGAAATCATAACTTTTAAAATGAAGATATGCCCCAAATGAATATCCATCCCCATAAGTATCTATTCCAAAAACATAATATCCGGTTCCATTGGAAAAATCCATTTGCAACGGCGTGAATGGGTCATAAACGACTGGAAGAGCTTCAGTAGAAAAATTTCCTCCATCCAGATCTGAAACTGCCGCACTAGCATAGGGATAGACATAATATACTTTATTTCCAGAAACCTTAAACTGAGGAGAACTGCCAATTCCAGCGCCATTCGTCAACTTGATAAATGAAAAACTACTTCCGGATAGATCGGTTCCCAAATAAAGATCTCCGCTAACAAGCCATGTGTAATAGATATCGCTACCTACCGCTTGAATTTGCGGATAAGTTGAAGTGCCATCGGAAGATTGATTGGCGGAAGAGAAATTACCCCCATCCAAATCGGAAGAGGCCGTCACAATTCCATCGCTTTCTTTGGCAAAGACATAATAAATTTGACTGCCGGAAATGCTCATTTGAGGCGCCGTATTGTGACCCGTGTTACCCAGATCAAGACGCGGTGTGGCGGTAAAATTTCCGCCGTCCAAGTCAGAAACAGCAGTCACAGGAAAAGCATTTACTCCATTGTCCCGATTCCAAACATAATAAATTTGACTGCCGGAAATTTCAAATTGGGGAACAGAATCCTGCCCTGTGCTTGTGATTTGAGCTTCCGCATAATCGGTTCCATCAAGATCTGAAGAACTTAAATAAATATTATTCCCGCTCTGCCAAACATAATAAATTTTGGTTCCAGAAATTTTAAATTGAGGAGTGGCCACCGTGCCACTTGAGTTTAATTCAGTGCCATTGCCAGTTCCATCCAGTCCTGAAAAATTATCAGCCAATAAATTGGATTTCCCGGCCACTAAATTCCCTACTCTGGCCCAAACATAATAAATTTGACTGCCGGAAACTTGAATTTGCGGATCGGAGGTTAAATACAAATAATCTCCTTGATAATCAACCACCATATTTTTTCCGGACTTTACTACAAACATTCGATATGCCGACCAACTGGATTGCTCCCCCGATCCATCTTCTGATTGTGCACGCCAATAATAAGTCCCGACTGACAACGGAACAGCAACTACCCATGAAACTGTGTCACCGTCCGAAAATGTGGCTGCGCTGGAGTTGGAAGCAACAATCGTAGAAAAACCAGTGTCAGTTGCAATTTGAAAATTAACTTGCCCAAGATCAGCCACCGAACTTTGATAAGTTACTTCAAGAGTTGGCGTAGTTCCAAGCGACGCGCCATTAGCTGGAGAAACGAATTCTGGAACATCCGGACCAGCTATAATAATTGTTCTTCCTGTTGACCAATCTGACAATCCGCTATAATCATCTTGATTTTGCGCTCGCCAATAATAAGTTCCTGCGTCTAGCGCGGAACCAACCGTCCAAGTTCCATTAGCCCCATTGACAATTCCGGCGCTGGATGATCCGGAAGCAGTAACGCTGGAAAAATCCGCATTATTATCCACCTGAAAATTAATTGTTCCTGTGTCTGATGAATCGGTTGAATCGGAAAAAGTCGCCGTGAATGTTGGGGTGTGTCCATTTTCCGATCCATTTGCCGGAGAAACAAGCGTTGGCACATTTGGAGATGCATTACTGGAAATAATCAAAGTCCGATACCCGGACCAAGATGAAGTGGCATTTTCATTATCTTGATTTTGCGCCTGCCAATAATATGTTCCCACCGATAAATTTGGAGAAATTGTCCATGTTCCATTGGCTCCATTCACAATTCCGGCACTGGATGATCCGGAGGCCACAACTGAAGAAAATCCGGTATCGGTTGCTACTCTAAAATTAATCGTTCCGGTATCCGATGAATCTGTGGCATCCGCAAAAGTAGCAGTAAGAGTTGGATTAAGTCGATTGGTGGAATTACTATCAGCGGGAGAAACCAGAGTTGGCGTTCCCGGAGCCGTATTCGGCAAACTTGCTTCAGCATATTGAGTATAAGTAAATCCGCTCGCTGTTCCTGCATCAGTAAGGCGAAAACAATAATTTCCGTTGTTGGTTACATTGGAAGTGGTTTTGATTGCATATTCAACTTCTGTGAAATCTCCTTGATCCAAAGTGATACTGCTAGTTTGATTTGTAGTGTCATGAATTTCACTCGCTAAAAAACTTCCGGCCGGATCAGTAATGCCGGAAGCCACGTTAGTGGTGGCTTCACCGTTAGTGATGTTGGAGGAATTGACCATTTGCCAATGTTCGGTTGTAGGTGAATCCGCCACTGCCGTCCAACTGGAAATAGCCGCACAAGAACTTTCCTTGAAACCATATTCCAGTTTCAAGCTTTGTCTTGGAGCCACATCAAATTTTACCAATTTTGCCGGGCGCGTGTTCAGTCCAGAATAAACATACCCTCGCAATGGATCAAAAATCATTGAACGAGCTCTTGGTTCGCTTGAACTTGTTTCTGCATAACCTATATACTGAAAATTGGAAGGATCAACGTCCACTTTTAAAATTTTTGAGCTACCGCTAAAATCATAATTTGTGAAATAAGCATATCCATTAACCAAATCCGCCGATGAACCATTTCTGAAATAAGAAGCATCCGCCACTGTCACAGATGAAACTCGAGAAAAAGTGGGATCCTGAATATTGACTTTTACCACTTTAGAACTTCCGCTGGAAGGATAGGTGGTAAAATAAGCGAATCCGTTAGTTTCATCAATTACTGCGCTTTGCAGTCTAATTTCCCCGGAACTTAAACTCAAAGAACTAGTGCGAGTAAAGTCGCTTAATTTTATTTTCACAACGATTCCAGCGGTTGTATTCGTGTGATCCGTTCCAAAATACGCATATCCTCTCGTGGTGTCAATCACTGCGCTCCAAAAATTATACTCATTGGTTTGCGCCGCAAATGAAATAGATGCATCTTCGGAAAGATCTGTCACATCCACTTTCACTATTTTTCCGGCTCCGGCAGTCTCCCCATGATTTCCCAAATAAAGAAAGCCATTGGTTTCATCAAAAACTACCGCGCGACAAAATGACATTCCCGCCGCCAAACTCACACTTGAATCAACAGAAAGATCCGCCAAAGAAACTTTTGCTATTTTGCACGGATTAGCTTCGCTGACTACATAGAGAAATCCTCGCGTTTCATCAATTTTAATTTGAGTTCCCCCATTAGCCATTTCCGAAAAATATACCGGGTCAATAGGTAAAGAAAAATCAGACAAATTAACTTTCACTATGCGCTGATCTTCGGAAATAAAATATGCAAAGTCACCAGCCGCATCAATCACTCCGTTTTGTAAATATCCGGCGCCTTTGTCCAAGTTTAAAGTCGCTACTTGCGTGAAATCAGAAGTTTGCACCTTCACTACTTTTCCCGGATTGATAGAATAAATTCCCAGATAAATTTTTCCATTTGAAGAATCAAAAACCGCCGAAGAAGCATAGGGTTCATCAGCATTCAAAGTAATCGCGCTTTCTCGGGTAAAATCAGATAACTTTATTTTTATTACGCTTCCACCCCCGGAAGATTTTTGGCCGGCAAAATAAGCATATCCCCCGGCCGAATCAATTACCGCAGATTGCAATTTTCCATCTCCTGCAGTTAGTGTGAGTGTTGCAGAAAGCGTAAAGCTATCCAAATTTATTTTTAAAACCTGCGAATCATAATAATTGGTTCCGAAATAAGCATAGTGGGTAGCTCCGCTAGTATCAATGACTGCTGAAATGGAAAGCCCCGACACTCCCGTAGCCAAAGCGCTAGCAACCGAAAAAGTGGCTAGATTAACTTTTACGATATATTGGGTTGAAGGACTGCTGAGATAAGCAAATCCGGCAGAAGTGTCCACCACGGATTCGCCCATAAAGGCATACCCGGTTAAAGGAAGATTACTTTCTAAAGTAAAAGTTGTGAGATTTATTTTTAAAATTACGCTGGGATTTTTATAAGTGACAAAATAAGCATAATTAGTGGCTCCGCTCATATCAATAAAAGCGGTCTGCAAATTGAGATAAGAAGAACCGAGGTTCAAGGTGGCAGTTTTTTGAAAAGTGTGCGCCGGATCAATATCTATTTTATAAATTTGTCCGCCGTTGGAATTGAAATTTCCAAAATAGGCGAAATTATTTTCCGTATCAATCACCGCGGAAACTAAAAGATATTCTGCGGGAGTGGAATAATCAGCCAAAGTTATTGTGTCAACTTTGGTAAAATCAGATAGGCGAATTTTAATAATTTGCCCCGGAGAAGTATAGGTTCCAAAATACGCAAATCCATTCGCTTCATCAATTACTCCGGAAGTAAGATAATCTTCCGGAAAATTTGTGGCGATTGCTGAACTTCTGGAAAAATTGGAACTTCCATCTCCGGTCATTCCAAACCTCAACCTCTTCACTGTGTCTTCAGGCAAATCAGTATAAGTTGTGTCTTCGCTGGCAGCAAAGGTGGCATTGGCTTCATTGCCATCATCATTTCTCCAGCGATAATGCGACTCGGTGGAACCGGCCGCCGCCTCTGCGCCTGACGATTCAAAAATAAAAAAAATTCCGACAATAATTATCGCCATTGCCAAAACGATTATTCTCCCTCCTTTTCGGTTTTTCTGCGACATAGTTTTTCTAAAAATAAGTAAATTAAACCAGAAAATTCCTCCAGTTTTCCTTTTCTCATTCTACCACAAATTTTCCGAAATAAAAGCGCTAAAATAGCTTAAATTTTAAACACAAAAATCCCTAGAAAAATAGGGATTTTTTAACTCAAAAAACTCAACTTTTTTATTTTTCTTCAATACTCACGGAATTAATAACTACATTTTCAGTTGGCAAGGATTTTTCTCCCATCGGGCTCGTTGAAACCGGCGTTTCGGCGATTTTGTCTAGAGCATCCGCTCCTTCCGTGAGTTGACCGAAAATCACATAATTTTTCGGTAAAGCATAATCGGCGTGCATAACAAAAAATTGACTGCCGTTGGTGTCAGGTCCTGAATTGGCCATCGCCAATATGCCTTTTTTGTAATCCCGCGTGATTGATTCATCGTCAAACCGATATCCCGGTCCGCCGGTTCCATCCCCTCTTGGATCCCCAGATTGGATCATAAAACCTTTGATGATGCGATGAAATTTCACACCATCATAAAATTTTTCCTTGGAAAGAAAAACAAAATTATTCACCGCCACCGGAGTTTCTACAGCGAAAAGTTCGAATTTCATCGTGCCTTTGGAAGTTTCCATCGTAGCAAAATATTTTTTGTTTTTATCAATCGTCATCGCCGGCGGATTGGAATATTGTTTTGCATTGTTTGCCATATTTTTTTGTTCTTTAGGTTGATTATTTTCCGCATTTTTATTTGAGTCTGTCTGAATTTTTTTGGTTTCTTTTTTCTCCGGCGCCTTGGCACTATTGGAAAACCATATTATTCCCAAAAGTATCGCCCCTGCAACCCCGAAAAGCATATATTTGGTAGTTTGGTTCATAGTTTATTGTACAAAATTATTATAACAGTATTATACCAGATTAAAAAAAATTCAAAAATTGTTTATAAAAGTGACATTTTTATTTTGTTGTAAAAAAATAGCGGGGTGATTATTAAACCACTCCCGCTTTTTTTGTTAACTATTTTACCATTTTCCTCCGGCTCCTCCTCCGCCAGAACCTCCTCCTCCAAAACTAATTCCTCCTCCTCCGCCACCAGATAGAGAATTGTCATTATAACTATTCCTTCTTGATTCTTCATCCCTTCTTCTGCGGCGGCGTCTTTCTTCCTCTTCAAGTTCCTGAGCAGCTTTTTCTCTGGCCAATTTTGCCGCTTGGATATCACTATCAGCCACTTCGATTGTTTGAGAAGCAAGCTGAGTAGCTTCAATGATAACAGCTGCCAGCGCAATCCAATTTATCAACCCTACAGAACTTTTAATTTCCTTGGCGTCCCGGATCGCACTTTCAATACTCTGAATTTTTCTTTTTGTCCCCTCTTTAACATCCTTGTGAGAAACTTTTTCTTTAGCCTCTCTCAGTTTTTCCTCAGCTGCTACAAGATTTTTCTCACAACTTTCACGAGCAAAATTGATATCACAATCTCTTTCTTCAACATCAGAAATCGCTTTTTTTATTCCCTCTGCCAATTTTTGCGCTTTTCCGATATCCATAGCAGCGTCAGAAAATTTTTGCGTCTTCATCGAATTTTTTTCTTCAGCTGATTTCAGCAATCCGGTTATCATGCTGACTTTTTCCTTAACACTTGAAAGGTTTGTTTCCAGGTCTCCCCAAACCTCTTTCGGATTACCCTTGCGTATTTTTTCAAGGACTTTTCCCGCGTCGTCTTCTTTCGAGATAAGTTCCAGAACCATATTTGAGATAGTTGGAATTTGAGAATTAACATTGGCTCTGATTTCAGCCATTGCTTTTAATTTTTTTCCAATTCCCAAAGCAACATTAAATACATCCCCGGCTGCATTCTCGATAATAGTCGGGTCACAATCAGCTAGAAAATTTTTGCGAAGAATATCTAAAGCGTCAGCATTGATTGAAAGAGATGTTTTCAAGTCTTTGGTATCATATCCTTCTTCAGTCATCTTAATTTCAATTGCCTCAACTTTTTCAATCTTTTTTTTGGCGTTGATAATAGCCTTGTCAGCATCTTCCCTTAATCTTTTGATTTCATCTGGAAGATCCAGAATCTGATTGGCGAGCTTGCAAGCCTTTTCCAAAATTTTATCGGTCTCTTGAAGAAGATTAGCAATAACATTGAGAGGGACTGTGCTTTTAACTATCTCTTCACCCGCCTTATTGGCATCCTCGACTTGTTTAGTCATTTTTTTAATTTCTTGAATTGTCAAGTTGGTTTTTTCCACAATCCAAGCCGGCAGGGTTTTAGCTAAAATCTCAGCCTTTTCCATTTTTACTTTCAATTCTTCCACTTCGTTATTTCTTCTTTGGAGATTTTCTTCAATCTTTTTCTTGAGAGCTTTATATTTCCTTCTTCTCTCGATCACTCTTTGAAAAAAACCAACAATCACGAAAGAAGCAACGACCATCATCCCGGCAATTATTACAAAAAATAGAAACGAGGCTATATTGCTCTTCAATTTTTCCATCGCCTCTTGATCTCTTTTTTTCTGCTCCAATTGCTGTTGTTTTTCTTCCGGGGTCAATTCTTTTGGGGGCGGAGGCGCTAAAGTATTCATCACGACTCCCAACGCTTCCTCAATGCCTCTTCCATATTCGGCTTTGTCTTCAGCCGCTTTTTTGAAATGAGGAACCAAGTAATTCCGTCCAATATCCCCGCATTGAGCATCTGTAAGATTTCCCTCTAGGCCATATCCCACTTCAATTTTCCAAATGCGTTCCTTTATCGCAATCAAAAGAAGCAGCCCGTTATCTTTTCCTTTCTTGCCTATTCCCCATTTTTTGAAAAGATTGACGGCATAATCCTCTTTTTCTTCTCCCTGAAGATCAGGCACAATCGCCACAGCGATTTCATTGGTCGTTTGCTTTTCAAAATTGCGAAGCGACGTTTCAATCCTATCCTTTGTCGCTTCATCCAGAATTCCCGCGAAATCATTCACAAAACGATTCTGGTGTTCCGGATATGCCACGGCATATGCATAAGTCAGTGGCAAAAAAACTAAAAGAAAAAACAAAACAATCCTTCCAATTTTTTTCATTTTTCTCCTCCTCCTTTAATTGATTGTTAGAAAAAATAAAAATTTCCAAAAAAATATTTTTCCTTTCTTTAAATTGTATTTAGATTAAAATTGATTTTCTTATATTTTTAAAGATCTTTTGAAAGCGAATTGCTTCCATATTTTTACCCGCAAAAATACAGGCAAAAAATATGCAAACTATCTGTTTATTGTCCTATTTTAAGGACTCTCCATATTAGCTTATTTCTCGCATTTTGTCAATAGTGGCCTAATTGACACTTCTCTCCCTATCCCATAAGCTATGTTTAACGTTATGGACTATCAATACATCATTTGCCATTATGGCGAAATTGCTCTCAAAGGGGGAAACCGCCGGTTTTTTGAGGACAAACTGGTCAAAAATATCCGCCTTCAGCTGGAAAAATTCGCTCCGGATAGTTTCGAATTGGTGGAAAAAATCCACGGCCGCATTCTGATAAAGCTCCGCAAAAAATACGATGAAAAAAAATTAATTGAAGCTTTGCAAAATACTTTTGGCATTGTTAATTTTTCTTTCGCGATGGAAATTTCTTCGGAAATAAAAAAAATTGAAACGGCCTCTCTTGAAATATTACGAAATAAGAACTTTAAGACTTTCCGCATAAGCGCACAAAGAGGCGACAAAAATTTTCCTCTGGATTCACAGGAAGTTAACAAACAAATCGGCGCTTTAATTGTGAAAGAACTTAAGAAAAAGGTGAAGTTGGAAAATCCCGACATTAATTTATTCATAGAAATTACTTCCAAAAAAACTTTTCTCTACTGCGAAAAAATTCAAGGCCCCGGTGGAATGCCGGCCGGAACAGGCGGAAAAGCACTGGCGCTTCTTTCAGGCGGAATTGACTCTCCGGTGGCAGCATATTTTGCTTTGAAACGCGGAGTGGAAGTGGATTTTTTGCATTTTCACTCTCTCCCCTTCACCGGAAAAGAATCTTTGGAAAAAGTGAACCAATTGGCCAAGATTTTGGAAAAATTCCAAGGCAAAGGTCGGATATTTTTTTCGCCTTTCGCCCAAATTCAGAAAGAAATAATGGTGAAAACTCCGGAAAAATTCCGCGTAGTTCTCTATCGCCGGATGATGATGCGCATTGCCCAAAATTTGGCGGAAAAAGAAAATTATTCTGCGCTGATTACCGGAGACGCCATCGGGCAAGTGGCTTCACAGACTTTGGAAAATATCCACGCTGTTTCCGAAGTTTCAAAAATTCCAATTCTGCGCCCACTCATCGGTTTTGACAAAGAAGAAATAATTGCGATTGCCAAAAAAATCGGCACTTTTGAAATTTCCATTCTTCCTCACGATGATTGCTGCACACGATTTGTTCCCAAGCATCCGGAAACCAAATCCAAAATTTCTGAAATAAAAGAAGTGGAAAAAAATCTGAATATCAAAAAAATGCTGGCAAAAAGTTTGAAAGAAGTTGAACTTATCGCCTGAAAATATTTCAAAAAAATCATAAAAAGCTTTTTCTCAAATACGCAACAGCCTCCAATACTTGGTAGTATTGGAATGTGTGCCTAGTTGTGTTTTGTAAAAAATATTTTTAGCACAAAAAAACTAGCCACTAAAAACGTGGCTAGTTTATTTTTTATACTTTATAACTTTTATCTTGATAACTTTTAACTTATTAGGGTTTAGTTTCAACCCATTTGTTCCAGAAGTGAACAGCTGCAGCTCTCGTTGCTGTACAAGCTGGAGAAGGAGCGCCTCCATTGGAACCTTTACAGTTCCAAGTCGCAGTAGATCCGCCCGATGCACCTAATGATGGAGTGGAGTCTGGTCCATCTCCCACTCCGCAATAATTATAAGAAGATCCGATAAAATCTTCTCCGATAGCATACTCTCTTGCAGCACTTCCACAGGTTCCGACAACCGAAGTTGGCGAAACAGCGCTAACTGCGACCGAAGCAGTTTTTTGTCCCGAAGTAATTCCGTTCCTCCAGCATTCCAAGGTATAATCACTGCTTGGAACTCCGGTTGGGTATATAGTTTTACCGTGCGATTCATCAGAAGAATCTTGATTAACACCAGACCAATTAGGATCAATCGGAGTAGATTGAGGCCAACAAGAATTAATATCCGCGCCCTTAACCGTCCAATTAATATTTGCCGGGTCTCCATTAATTATATTTAAAGGATTAATGGAAAGCTCAAGTGATGGGGCTATTTTAATTACCGCAGATTTTTTCGGAGAAGCATCACCCGCGATATTCCAACATTGCATAGAATAAGTTCGGTCAGCAATCAAAGGAACTGTCGTATCTGTTCCTCCAGTATTACTTTTCCATCCATTCCAAACTCCATCATCAGACTCGCCATAGCAGGAAGTAACATTCGCAGAAGGAGCCCAAGTGAGAACAGAAGAAGATTCATAGACTACGGGGGTAGAGCCGGAAAACACAAGATCAACAAGTTTTTCTCTTGACGCGCTGCAAGAAATATTTGTTCCACCATTTAATCCGTTGCAATCCCAATATTTTGAAACACCGCGTCCTGGAAAAGTTATGGCCGCAGGCACAGTTGTTCCGGCAGAACAAAATGTGTCTGCTCCCCAACCTGTATCGTATGCTGAATATATTTTTTTATCAGCGCTGCCGCAAACACCATTAACTGGAGCGGCTGTTACTATGACTGTCGCAAATTTTATGCCAGTGCTGGTGCCCGCATCATTCCAGCATTCGAAGAAATAAGTGCTAGTTGCCGGAGGATAAACTATTTCCGAACCAGATGCAGATTTTGATCCGGTCCAAGCTCCTGACGCCCAACAAGAAGTAGCGCTGGTTGTTGTCCAAGAAAGAGTTGAGGAATTTCCAGCAGTTATTGATGTGGGAGAAGCAGTAAATGTGAGAGTGGGGGCCGCAACAACTTTAACCGGAATCGAAATTTGTCCGGTGGTGCCACTAGTATCATTCCAACATTCTAATTTAAAATTATATGTTCCTGGTGTTTGGGAAAGAGTTACGTTTTGAGTTTTTGAGCCTGCATTGGATGTTGCTTTGCCTCCGTTCCAACCAGTATTGAGCGGATCAGATTGAGCATTGCAGGACGTAACTCCATTTCCGGTACTCCACGTGAGAGTGGTTGTTTTTCCCGGACCGGCAGTAATTATATCAGGAGACGCAGAAAATGATAAAGTTGGCTTTGGGCCTCTTGTAGCAGAACAGGTTGGCGAATTAACTCCACCGTTTGATCCTTTGCAATTCCAGGTTTTTGTAGACCCTTCAATGACACCTAAAGGAGCCGGAGCAACAACTACTCCATCTCCCGCTCCACAGTATTCATATGAAGGTCCCTTAAATGGTTCTCCGTTAGCATACGTCCTGTTAGCTGTTCCGCAAGTTCCATCAATTTTTTTAGGAGCGCTACAAGTATCGTTAATTCCTCCGCCCGATCCATTGCAAGTCCAAGTCCATGAACCTGGATTTGTAGTAACAGCTGTAGCTGTTCCAGCGTTGCAGAGATTAGTTGCAGGAGCAGTATAGGAATTTATTCCATCGGCAGATCCGCAAACACCATTAACTGCAACAGGAGCTGGATTAGCAGTAAAAGTAGCGCTAATTGTTTTGTCTTGATTTAAACTCACATAACACCATCCATCAGCATCAATTACATTGCATCCTGTCCAGCCTGTAGAACTATTAAATGAATACCCGGCTGCCGGCGTAGCCGTTAAATAATACGAAGATGACATATTAGTGACGGTTTCAGAGCAATCTACTCCCCCATTTCCACAGTCAATGTTAGTAGTAGTAATTCTCCCTTTGCTTCCTGGAGAAGTAACTGAAAGAGTGGCAGTTTCATTAATCGTCCACGATCTAGTCAATGGTTTAACGTTACGCAAACCAGTTCCGGTTGTACTTCTGACATTTGGCGATTGATTATCACCAGAAACATTATTAAAATCTGACTCTGTCAAATCATAAGCATTTTCAAAAGCTTTTGTTTTTTCCCCTGCATCAAACGTAGCGTCAGAATTAAGAAAATAAAAACCACTCGTACCTGCTCCGTCTTTATCTGTGGTGGAGGCAGGATAAACTCTATATCCACTAGATAAATTTCCAAACATTGCCAGCCTGAAATCAAAGTATATTTTATAAGGAGCCTTTGATATGTCCATAAAAGTAATTCCATCACCGCCATAAAGTTCAACAGGATAAATATCCCGTGAGGTTCCCGCTTCTCCTCCACTTTTAGAAGTATTTATATTCATTGTTTCAAAAATTTTTCTATCTTTGACTATATTCCCATCCTTATCTTTTATAAAATAACCAATTCGCAACCATTCAGTTGAGTTTGTATTGTCACAAGATTTATCAAGAGTGTCATAACTAATCGTAAATGCTTTATTTGTATCAGAACTATTATAAGGATTTGAGCTTGATACATTTATATCTCCAACGGGATTATCTTGAGAAAGATTAGTTATAGAAACCTTATAGTCAATTTCTGGAGGATTCGCTTTTTGATGAACATGTATAACTTTATTACTATCATATACTTTATTGGCTTTTGCAATTTGAGAGCCATTCCATAAAAAAATTCCAAAAATTACCGCTAGAGAGGCAACAAAAAAAACTACTAAAGTTAATGGATTGGGTTTTATTTTAGTTTTCTTCCTGACAATTAGCGCAAGAATTATTAACAATAAAATTATGGCCAGAAATAACAAAGCCTTGCTGCTTTTATTTTCTGCTTTTTCCGGCTGAGATGAGGACTTCAGTGCAACGTCATAACCAGATAAAATATTTCCATTCTTTTCAATATTCGTAACTAATTTTGGGTTGAAACAATCATTTTTAACTGAAATTTCAAGGGACAGATCAAGTGCGCCTTCATCATTGACGCCTGAAATTTCTTTTTGAGCCTCGCCGCAAATAGTTTTGGCGCCATCTTTTTCTGAAATTAAAGAAAATTTAGCCAAAGCATTTAAAGGTGACCCCGGCTCCGGCTTTTCTTCATCAGACTGCCAGTTCAGATCAGAAGAAACGTAATATTTGAAAGAAATTTGAGCCTTATCTCCTTTTGCATAATAATTTTTATCTAGAGTCACGTCGGCAATTCTTGCCCCTTCCCCTCTGACCACATACCGCAGAGTTTGATAAGTGGTGATTGGTGTCTTATTTTCATTCATCATCCGCAGAGCGCCTTGATAAACTCTTGGATCTTTAGCAGTTCTTATTTCAAAAGAAAACTTACCCTTATCTTTACTCAAATCTATTGGCTGTAGAATTTCTTTCTTGAAATATGTGCGATTAGGAAAATCAAAAACATTAAGCTCCGCAATAGTAAGCTCCGGATAAACAATTTTTGGCGCTTTTTCCAAGTCCCCAATCAGATTACAAGAAAATTTAATCATTGATTCCGGATTGACGTTTGGGCCTTCTTCCGGATCAAATGTAGCCCCTTCCCGACTAATTTTGCATTGGTCAAATTGCAAAAAACCCTTGGCTTCATTTGTCAGCTTTATTCTTTTGATAAAAGTTCCTTTATTTTTTCTAACTTTACTGATTGCCTGAAATTTTAGCAAATAATTTCCTGCTTTGAGATCTGAAGAATACTTCAGGGAAAAATCAACATTTTTTTCTTCATCTTTATTTAAATAAAAAAATTCCTCCTTATTCAATAAAAAATATTCCACAACTGACTGGCGTAATTCAGTTTCTCCGTTTACTTCTTTCTTTTCTTGCTCTTTCAACACAATATACCAACCAACATCAGGAATATCTTGCTCGGAAATATTTTTTAAAATCAAACTGCCATTGATGGTTTTGAAAGATTCATCTATTGTAATATTTTTTTCCGTAACAGAAATTGGCAAAGTAAATTCATTTGTTTCTCCAAAAACTACAGTTGGCATAAATAAAAAAACCGCCAACAACAAAATTACGTATGGGGTTTTTAGCGTTCCAATCAGTTTCATATTGGTTTTCATATTAAATTATATATTATTTTAAATTATACCATAAATGGCACCAAATAAACACAAACGGGTTATCCACAGACAAAAAAATCCGCCGAGCGCATAAGCGTCAGCGGAATATTAACCTGAAAAATCTAGGCTCTCTTTCTATTTCTCCTTCATTTTAATTGTGATACTTTTTTCTTTGTCTTTAACGACATCCGCATAAGAACTTCCTGTCTTATATCCAGGAATTATTATTTTAATCATATATCTACTCTCAAGTAAATCAATAAAAAGCGCGCATCCATTTTCATCAGTTTCGACTGTTTGACCTCCCACCATAATTGACTTACCAACTATTGGATTTCCAGTTGAATCTTTTACTATAACCCTTAAATCTCCATACCCCCTAGGTTTAACAGTTGCTGTAAATGTCACTTTATTCTTATTCACTTTGATTTTGGCTTTATATGGCGCAATATCAAGTCCTTTATAAATTTCTACTCTGTATTTTTTGCTATTTTTTTTAACTTTAAACACAATTTGTCCTGAGGAGTCGGTCTGTTTGAAAAGACCACTACCAACAAGGTAAAACCTGACATCAGCATCCGCAACCGGATTTCCCGCCTCATCCACAACGGTAATCGTCACTGTCGCTTTTGAAGCAGCTTCAGTGTTTAGAGCAAAAAATGAAAAAAACAAAAATACTACTGCTAATACTGCAAGCATTTTCTTTGCCATTTCTTTCGCCCTCCTTTAGGGTTTATGAAAGTTATGTTGCTTTAGATTATTCTTTTTTTAAAGAATTCTACTCAACAAACCATACTACTACATTTTCGGAAAAAAGTCAAATGGCAATCCCACTAATGCCTCAAATAAGCCTTTTTTGTCTTTTTTTGAAAAATCGGTCAAAATTTCAACACCACTTCTGCCTTTTCGGGATAAACCAGCATAAAAGAAGGGCTCACCAAATATATTTTTTCCGCTCCGTATGCTTTCCACCCGGGATGGAATGACACACGGATAATATGCGGCGCTCCCACGCAAGAGGTCGTGAATTTGATTTCATTGAAACTCAGTTTTTCTTTGACCTCACAGTTTTTTTGAATAGGAATTTTTTTTATTCCAAAATTAACATCGGTAATGATTTCACCATTTGGAAAATCTTTTTTGGAAGCATTGAAAATTACCGGAGTGTCCAATAAATTTTTGTCATTGAACCAGCGGAAAGAAACTTTTTTCCATTCCTCTTTTCCAACATAGACCACCGGTTGAAATTGAGGAACGGACACATAATGATTGTCCGAACCCAAAAATTTCCAATCCTCAAATATTCCGAAAGTGGCAAGTAATTGGAAATCATTGCGTGAGCGCAAAATTTGTTTCACTTCATCGCTCCTGACGATCAAATCCCCCACGTTGAACATTTTCAAGTGCTCCGCTCCCAAATCATAGTCCAAATCTCCGCAAGGAAATCCAATGACATTCATCTGGCAAGTTTTTTCTTTGGAAACTTCCGATTGGATTTTAAAAATAAAAGGATTGCTGATAGCGGAGGCTTCATAAAGACCTTCCAAAGTAGACCGTCCTGAAAGCAAAGGCACCATTTCATTATTTCGCGAGGTTCCCGTGTCATTGTTGGCTCCGGAATATTCCATCACCACTCGTGAATCATTAACGCCCCCTTTCAAATATTCATTGGCTTTTTTCAAATCGGAAAAATTGGTTTTCGTTTCCAAACCTTCAAAATTCCAACGAGTCCAAGAATTGATTGTTTCATATTTTGTGCTCGCCAAATAATACCCAACTGCGAAAAATAATATTACCGGCGCCAAATAGGCAAGCCATTTTTCTTTTTTGTTCTGAAATAAAATTCCCAAAAATATTCCGGTGAGAATATAAAACAATTGAAGATACGGCAAAAACCGTATTGGATAGGTTCCCAATGGCAAAGCCAAAAAAGCCAGCGCGATGGCGCAAATTATTCCAAAAGCCAGAAAGAAAATAAATTTGGAATATTCTTTTTTCCAAAAAACAATCGGCCCAATCAGGAAAATCGGCCAGATTAGCAGATCTTTGGGCAAAATATCCGCGATTTGCACCGGCCAATCGCCAGCCAGATTGAGAAAATATTTTTTGTCCAAAAGAGTCGGCACCAGCCAAAATGAACTGAAAATAAAAGTAAGCGCCATCGTCTTGAGATAATGCCAAAATTTTTTCCAAGAAAATTGCCACGCAATTATTCCGAAAGATGTGGCTACCGCCCAAATAAAAGTAGTCGGATGCGCCAAGAGCGTGGCAGACAAAAAAATGGCCGGAACAATCGGCATCTTTTCCTTTTCCAAAGATTTATTGAAAAATCCCAAAAAGAAAATTCCCAATGCCAAACTCAAACTTTGGGAAAATTCTCCCGCCAAAAGACTCAAAATTGTGCCTCCCCAAATCTGCGCGCTGGAACCCATATTGATGTTGAACAAAAATATAAGTGAAAGTACCGCTCCTATTTCCGGCAGTGGTTTTTTGAGTCCGAAAGATTTGATCAGAAAAAAAACTGCCGGCGGAAGAAGGAATGCGCCTGAAAGTGCCACTAATTTAAAAGCAACCGGCAAAGGCAGAATAAAATTCAGCATTCCCATCAGAAAAAAAGTGAGGGGAAAATAAAAACTGAAAGGAGCATATCCCGCAAACCATCCAAAATCCCATCCCCCCATTGAAAAATGAGGAAGCAAAACATTACTGGTGTACCATGCGGTATAATAATGCGAACCCATATCCCCGCCCGTGGGAATATTCGTGGAAAAAATCAAAGCCGGTTTGAAAAACCAAAAAAACAAACCATAAATTCCGGCAAATAAAATTGCGTTAAAATATATTGCAGGTTTATTATATTTTTTCAGGAAATCAATAATCATAATTCAATTATATCCACAAAAACAAAAACTAGCTATCCGATAAAGATAGCCAGTTGAAATTTTATTATGTCCAAAAAATTATTTGTTCCCCGTATTAAGATATTTCATCACATCCGGATTAATGAAAGAATCTGTTTTTTGAGGCAATGCCTTTTCTGTTGCAGAAACACTGGAATCAATTTCCAATTCTTTCTTGACCACTTCCGGGTCAACCATTTTTGGTGTTTCAATTTTATTTTCTACATTGGCAAAACTATCCACAGGAACAGCTTCAGAATTTTCTTGTTTGCCTTTTCCAACCATATACAAGAAAGCCACCAACGCTGAGACGAGAGCGAAAACAATAATAATATAAGCTATTTTTCTTGATTGTTGCGGAGTCATATATTCAGTCTAAAATTTAATTAGGAGCGAGCTCAATCCACCTGTTCCACCAATGAACAGGGGTGGGTGGAGCAACTGCGCAATTTTTTGTTCCGGCTACATTATAATTATAACTGCAACCATTAAATTGTGTGAATGTCGTGCCGATACACTGAGTGTTGGCCTCTATATCCCAAGCTCCGGGAGTGCAAGAAACAACAGGGGTGTTGGTGGTTGTAATGTCAGAATCTCCATCAGGTGAAACAGAAACGATATGATTAAACAATCCGTCTGTATCCACCATTCCTTTGGTCGCGATAATTCTATAGCAATATGTGTTGGAAGGATTAAGCGCCGGATCAGTGTCCGTATAGGTTATTACTGAACCGCTTCCAGCCACTCCATTAACCAAACCATATGGATGGTTGATGAAAGCATTTATTCCGTTCGCAGAATTATATTGAGCAGTTGTCGGCTTGGAAAATACTCCGGGAGAAGTGCAAGCGCCATTACGCCGCAAAACAATATATTTATTTTCCGAGGAACTATTGTCCACCCATTTCACAGTATTTTGAGATGTTCCATTGAAATTAGCTGAAACGGGAGTGGGCTTGTTCAACAAAGACAGAACTCCGCCGGACAATCCGGTGCAAGACCCTGGATTGCATTCTGCTCTGTATACCGCCGAATAATTCGTTTTGATATTCAACTTACTGCCAACTCCTGATTGATTTGTGTAATCATAAAAAATACCGCCCGTTGGACTAAACATCGCTCCTTTATAAATATCTACCGGATATCTGGACAGACTGCAACTAGTGCCGGTAGAATTCCAATTTAAATTTAAAGCAGTTGGAGTTGTGTCGCTTTCATAGACCGTTGAAGGCGCGGCTGAAACATTGTTGACATCGCAACTTGCCACTGCCTCTCTTGAAACAGAGCAAGTTTTATCACTTCCCCCATCCGAACCCTTGCAAGTCCAAGAAGTTGAACTTCCGGCATTTGGGAAAGATGGGCTCGTCGGATTTGCTGTTCCCACATCGCAATAAGATCCGGAAAATCCGGTATCAGTTGATGAATAATTTTTTTCCGCCGAACCGCAAACTCCGTTGACCGGAGTCGCCACAACTGCGTCTTGTATAATAAATTTTTGGTATATCGTATCGGGATAATCATTAAATGAATCGGGAATCGTATCACCCTGAGAAGGCTTAAGACCATGCCAAACATCCACAACTATCCTGTATGTTCCGGCTGACAAGCCTGATCCATATTGAAAATATATAGATTGTTCAATAACAGGACCGATAATATCGCCATTATTCAGAAGAAGCCAGCTTTTTATTTTATTTGTTGTATCCTTGCTAGCGGGGATTACGGACGAAGGTATCTCATCAGAATATTTAGGCTCCGTATAACCATTTTTCATTTCACTGAAATCAACATTTTTCCAAGTGCCATCAGGTTTTTGTTTTTGAATCTTGGCTCGAATTCTAGCTTGGTCGCCGTAATAGGCCACGATAGCTTCATTATTGCAATAATTACTTCCCCAGCTAAGATCCGTGCAATTAGTGTCATAAGAAAGACTCCCCTTCCATTGGACAATAAAATTTATTTGATCCGCATTTCCAGCCACCTCAACCCACGTATTTCCATTTGTATTATTTGATGGAATCATTCCATTGCCAATCCCCCCTTGATGGCCAACCGTATAATCCTGAATATCAGGATATTTGGCAGCGGCAAAAACATATCCGGTATTAAACAATACGGACACGGAAAAAATAATTATTGCCAGTGTGATATTTTTTATTGATTTTGTTTTCATTTTTTGCGGGGTAAAGTTTTTTTCAAACCGCAAATTTGCGGAATGAATCTACTGCTCCAAGTATACAATATAACAAAATTTCTGGCAAGAAGTTTTGTGGATAATTGTGAAAATTGAGTTCAATTGCCCTGCACAAAACAAAAAAATTCTCCATTAAGGAGAATTTTTTTGTTTCTTGTCGGGGTGCAGGGAATTGAACCCTGTCTAAATGGTCCCAAACCACTCGTACTACCGGTATACGACACCCCGTTAGAGGCCTTTCTAAAATAAAATTAAGCAAAGTCTACTAATAATATCTTATCAAAAAAAATCCGTCAACACACTTTTTCAAAAACGCCCCGCAAAAATAGCAGGGCGTTTCCTATTGAAAAGAATTTACCTTATTCTGCTGTTTCTTTATATTTTTCCCGATATCCGGTTCCGGCTGGAATCAATTTTCCGATAATCACATTTTCTTTCGGTCCGCGCAATTTGTCGTCTTTTCCGGTTATCGCAGCATTGATCAAAACTCGGGTAGTTTCTTGGAAGGATGCGGCTGAGAGGAATGATTCGGTTGAAAGCGCAGTTTTTGTGATTCCCATTACCAATCTTTCTCCCTTGGCAATTTTTCCTCCGGTTTTTTTCATTTCTTCATTAGCTTCTTCAAATTGATCTTTTTCCACAATATCCCCTGGAAGAAGAATAGTATCTCCCGGATCCACAATTTTCACACGGCTCAACATTTGGCGAATAATAATTTCAATATGCTTGTCATTAATGCCTTCTCCTTGCGCCGCGTAAATTTCTTGAATTTCCCGGACAATATATCTATGCATTTCCACTACTCCCAAAATTTCATAGATTTTTTTCAAATCGATATGGCCTTCGTTCAGTGCCACACCTTTGCCAATCAATTGGCCTTTTTCCACTTTCAATGTGGAGTCAGAAGAAACTTGATATTCAACAAACTTGTCTTTGTCTTTTTGATCTTCAATTTTGATAGTGACAGTTTTCTTGTTTTCACTGAAAATATCCACCACTTTTCCATTTATTTCAGAGATCACTGATTCTCCTTTTGGAGGACGAGCTTCAAAAATTTCTTCCACACGAGGCAAACCTTGAGTGATGTCAGATCCTGCTACTCCTCCAATATGGAAAGTTCTCATAGTCAGCTGGGTGCCCGGCTCTCCAATAGCTTGGGCTGCCACGATTCCGACCGCTTGTCCGATTTCCACAACATTGTCCCGTCCCAAATCTTTTCCATAACATTTTTGACAAACTCCCCGCTTGGTTCTGCAAGCCACCGCGCTTCTGATTTTTATCTGAGGAATATTCAGTTCTTCAATTTCTTTAGCTTCTTCGCGAGTGATTATTTTTCCTTTAGCCACTACTACTTTTTTGGTTTTCGGATTTGCAATTTCATCCAACGCGAAACGTCCTTCCAAACGAGCAGCAAAGCTTTGTCCAATTCTGTCTGAATCTTCTTTGTATAGATAAGCTCCTTCTTTGTCTTTGCAGTCTTCTTCGCGGACAATAATATCTTGAGAAACATCCACCAATCTTCTGGTCAAATATCCGGCAGTCGCAGTTCGAAGGGCCGTGTCGGCCATACCTTTTCGAGCTCCATGAGTGGAAATAAAATATTCCAACACATCAAATCCTTCTTTGAATGAACTTCGAACAGGCAACTCAATAGTTTCTCCAGTCGGTCCCGCCACCAAGCCTTTCATACCTGTCATCTGCACCACCACTGATTCACTGCCTCTGGCTTTTGAATAAACCATAGTATAAACAGGTCCTTCTTTATCCAAAGATTTGATAACTTCATCAGCCACTTTATTTTTCGCTTCTCCCCAAATTTCAATAACTCGGCTTTTTCTTTCTTCATCAGTCAAAAGTCCGGAGTTGAATTGGCTTTTCACGATTTCCACTTCTTTTTCGGCCGCCGCTAAAATTTCTTTCTTATTTTTCGGCAATTTTAGGTCGTCCATTCCCCAACTGATGCCTGATTTTCCGGCCATCGCAAATCCCAAATCTTTTATTCTATCGATGAGACCGGCAGTTTTTTCTTGTCCGATAACTTGCAGCATTTTCGCTACCAAAGCTTTCAAATCTTTACTTATCAATTCTCTGTTGATAAATTCCGTTCCTTCCGGCAAAATTTCATTCACCATAACGCGTCCCACTGAAGTGTCCAATATTTCATCTTTAATAGCGACTTTGATTTTCGCGTTCACATCAATAGCTCCGGTTTGATAAGCCATAATAGCTTCCGCTGCGGAAGAAAATATTTTTCCTTCTCCCTTGACTCCTGATTTAACATGAGTCAAATAATAAATTCCCAAAACAATATCCTTGGAAGGAGTCGCAATCGGATCTCCACTGCTTGGTTTCAAAAGATTTTTTGAGGAAAGCATCAAATTTTCACTTTCTTCTCTGGCTTGATCAGTCAAAGGAACATGAACCGCCATTTGGTCTCCATCAAAATCAGCATTAAAAGCGGCGCAAACCATCGGATGCACTTGAATAGATTTTCCTTCAATCAAAATCGGATGAAAAGCTTGAATGGAAAGTCTGTGCAAAGTTGGAGCGCGATTCAAGAGCACATAATGATGACTAATGATTTCGTCCAAAATTTCATAGGCTTCTTCCGCTTCCGCGTCCACCATTCTTCCGGCTGTTCGGACATTGAAAGCATATTCTCTTTCAATTAATTTATTGATGATAAAAGGTTTGAACAATTCCAACGCCATTTTTTTCGGCAGACCGGCTTGATTCAATTTCAATTTTGGTCCGACAACGATAACGCTACGCCCTGAATAATCCACTCGTTTTCCAAGCAAGTTTTGTCTGAATCTTCCCTGTTTTCCTTTCAAGGAATCGGCCAGAGATCGCAAAGCTCTTTTCTGTCCGGTTGAAGCCGTCACAGAAGCTTGTCCGCGCCGCGCGGAATTATCAAACAAAGCATCTACCGCTTCCTGCAACATTCTTTTTTCGTTGCGAGTAATAACTTCAGGCGCGCCCAATTCAATCAATTTTTTCAAACGATTATTGCGGTTGATAATTCTTCGGTACAAATCATTCAAATCGGATGTCGCAAAACGTCCCCCATCCAAGGCCACCATCGGACGCAAATCCGGCGGAATAACAGGAATGGAAGTTGGAAGCATCCAAGCCAATTTCAATTTGGAACTTTTTATTCCTTGGAAAAGTTTCAATCTTTGTATCAGTTTCTTTTTGTCGGTAATTTCATCGGAATCAAAATCTTTTCTCATTTTTTTGATTTCCGCGTCAACATCAATTTTTTCCAACATTCTTCGGACCGCTTCCGCTCCAATACCGGCTGTGAAAACTTGCCCAAATCGAGTGGAGAGATTGAAATATTCCAATTCAGATAAAATTCGAAGGGGTTTCAAATTCTTCAATTCTTCTTTGGTCGTTCGATAAGAATCTTTCAAATCTTCCAGCATTTTTTCCGCTGATCGGCTTTCTTTTTCGCCCATTGCTTTCGCTTCCTTCTGTTTCAATTTGTATTCCTGTTCCAATTGTTCAACCGCCTTGTTTCTTTCTTTTTCATCAACGTGATCAATAATATAGGCGGAAAAATAAATAACTTTTTCAGTGTCCTGAAGAGATGTTCCCATAGCCAAACCGATTCGAGAAGGCACGCCACGAAGAAACCAGATATGAGAAACCGGAACAGCCAATTTGATGTGCCCCATTCTTTCCCGGCGAACAATTGAACGCGTTACTTCCACTCCGCACTTATCGCAAACTATTCCTTTGTATCGGATACGCTTGTATTTTCCGCAATAACATTCCCAGTCCTTGGCCGGACCAAAAATTTTCTCGCAGAAAAGACCGTCTTTTTCGTAACGTTGCGTCCGATAATTGATAGTCTCCGGCTTAGTCACTTCTCCGTGAGACCACACAAGCATGTCCTCCGGACTGGCCAGTTTCAATTTAACGCTGCTAAAATCGCTAACTCTGGTTATGTTTTCCATATTTAATAAAAATAAAAATATTTATTCTCTGTCATACAAATCTTCAGTGTCGTGTTTTTCTCCGGATTTAATCAATTCCACATCCAAGCACAATCCTTTGAGTTCATTAACGAGCACGTGGAATGATGCGGGGATATTCGGACTCTTGATTTTTTCTCCTTTGATGATAGATTCATAAGCTTTGGATCTTCCCAAAACATCGTCGGATTTTATCGTCAACATTTCTTGCAAAGTATAAGCTGCTCCATAACCTTCCAGCGCCCACACTTCCATTTCTCCGAAACGTTGTCCTCCGAATTGAGCTTTTCCTCCCAATGGCTGTTGAGTAATCAAAGAATATGGCCCGATTGATCGCATATGAATCTTGTCTTCCACTAAATGGTTGAGTTTCATAATATACATCACTCCCACTGTTGATTCGTTGTCAAAATAAGTTCCGGTTTTTCCGTCAATCAATTTTACTTTTCCGGTTTCAGGTAGTCCCGCTTTTTTCAATTCCGCTTTGATATCTCCTTCTTTGATTCCGTCCAATACTGGGCTAGCTACTTTGTATCCCAATGTGCTGGCTGCCCAACCCATATGAGTTTCCAAAATCTGTCCAATGTTCATACGGCTCACTACTCCCAATGGATTAAGAATCACATCTACCGGAGTTCCATCGGCCAAATGGGGCATATCTTCCACCGGCGCAATGCGCGAAATAACACCCTTGTTTCCGTGCCTTCCAGCCAATTTGTCTCCGACAGAAATTTTTCGCAGCTGCGCGACAGAAACTTGAATTTGTTTGATAACTCCTGTTGAAAGTTTATCTCCTTGATCTCGAGAAAGAATTCGCACGTCCACCACTTTTCCGTGTTCACCGTGAGGCAAATATAAAGATGAATCTTTCACATCACGAGATTTTTCACCAAAAATCGCGCGCAATAATCTTTCTTCCGGAGTCAAATCTCCTTCTCCCTTTGGAGTAATTTTTCCAATCAAAATATCTCCTGAAGAAACTTCCGCTCCAATGCGAATAATTCCGGTTTCATCCAAATTTTTCAAACGTTCTTCTCCGATGTTTGGAATATCGCGCGTCACAATTTCAGGACCCAGTTTTGTGTCACGAACATCAATAGAAAAATCTTCCACATGAATTGAACTAAATCGATCGTCCTGCAAAATTCTTTCTGAAAGAATAATCGCGTCTTCAAAGTTATAGCCCTCCCAAGCGATGAAAGCCACCAAAACATTTTGTCCCAAAGCCAATTCTCCCATATCAGTTGCCGCTCCATCAGCCAAAAGATCGCCTTTTTTCACTATTTGTCCTCTGGATACGCGAGGAATCTGACTCATACTGGTAAAAGCATTAGATTTGGAAAAATTCAACAATCTATATTCACGATTGAAATGATCTTTTTTGGAACCCAACGGCGCTTTTTCCTTCACAATAACGTGTTTTCCATCAACTTCAATAATTTCTCCTTCATTTTGAGCCAAAACCACCTGACCTGAATCAGCCGCCGCTTTGTCTTCAATTCCAGTTCCCACCACCGGAGATTGAGGCACCACGCAAGGCACAGCTTGGCGTTGCATATTTGATCCCATCAAAGCGCGGTTGGCATCATCGTGTTCCAAAAATGGAATGAGTGAAGTCGCGATTGAAACGCACTGTTTGGCGGAAACATCAATATAATCCACTCTTTCAGATTCAATCATTTCCGGATGACCTTTCACTCTGGCTTCCACAAAATCTTCTGTAAGATTATAATCTTCATCCAATCCTATTCCGGCATGCGCGATAATTTCTCTGTCTTCAACAGTCGCATTGATATATGTCACAGACCGGCCAACATATGGACGCACATTAATTTCTTTTTTAGCGCCTTTAGCAATCTTTTCCGCCATTTCTGCGGTTATTTTTTCGCCTTTCTTGCCGATTCCCGCCAAGTCTTCATTCAAAATTCTGCCTTTCACCATTTCCGATTTGCTTTCCACTTTTTGCATTATTTTCAAATATGGAGTTTCCAAAAATCCGAATTCATTCACTCTGGCATAAGAAGCCATATGACCAACCAGACCGATGTTCGGACCTTCAGGAGTTTCTACCGGACAAATTTTTCCATAATGAGAATGATGAACATCGCGCACTTCAAATCCGGCACGTTCTCTGGTCAATCCTCCGGGACCCATCGCGCTCAAACGTCTTTTGTGTTCCAATTCAGCCAATGGATTCACTTGATCCATAAATTGAGAAAGTTGAGAACTGGAAAAAAATTCTTTGATAGCAGCTGCAATCGGACGAGAATTTACCAATTGTCCGGGGATAACGGTTTCAAGTTCACAAGTACTCATTCTGTCCTTGATATTTCTCACCATTCTGTTGAGTCCTACGCGCAATTTGTTTTGCACCAATTCTCCCACTCCGCGCACACGGCGATTTCCCAAATGATCAATATCATCAGGTTGAGAATTCGGATCGTTATTTAATGCGATTATTTTTTGAATAATCAAAACCAAATCTTCCACTTTCAAAATTCTGTTTGCTTCATCATCAGGTCGGTCCACTCCCAAACTTTGATTCAAGCGATATCTTCCCACTCCTCCAATGTCATATCTTTCAAAATTAAAAAACATGGAGTCAATAAGTTGCTTCGCATTATCTTTGGTCGCCAAATCTCCGGGACGAATTCTTTTATAAATTTCTTTGTATGCTTCGCCTTCATCTTTGGTGGAATCTTTTTGCAAAGTTTGTTCAATAAATTTTACTTCGCCTTCATCCGCGCCTTTGAAAGATTTTTTTATTTCTTCATCGCTCTTATAACCAAAAGCCCTCAAAAGCGAGGTAATAGGAATTTTTCGTTTGCGGTCAATTTTCGCGGAAATAACTCCGTCCAAATCAGTATCAATTTCCAGCCAAGCTCCGCGATTAGGAATAATTTTAGCTCCAAAAAGCCTTTTTCCTTTCTGATATTCCATAGTGAAAAACACCCCGGGACTGCGGATTAATTGGCCAACGACCACTCTTTCTACTCCATTAATAACAAAAGTTCCCCGATCAGTCATAATCGGAAAATCTCCAAGATAAATTTCCTGCTCTTTAATCTCTCCGGTTTTTTTGATAGTCAATCTTGCTTTCGCCCGAAGAGGAGCTTCAAAAGAAATATTTTTATTTTTAGAAATTTCTTCGCTGTATTTCGGTTCGTCCAAATAATAATCAGTGATAGCCAATTCCAAATCCTTGCCGGTGAAATCTTTTATAGGATTCACTTCATCAAGAATTTCTTGAAAACCTTTTTCCAAAAACCAGCTATAGGAATTTGTTTGGGCTTCAATCAAGTTAGGCAGAGATACAACGAGACGGCGATTGAAAAATTTTCGACGAGACAATGAAGAGGAAGGGCCAAAGGAGTCCTTCACCTTTAATACCTTTGTTTCTCTAAGCATAAAAAACACCTCTCTTTAGAATTCCTTTTTTCGATTATTTTCTTGGAAATAAGGAATCGTCTAACAGAGGTTATATTAAGAATATTTAATTTTTTTGGGTTAAATTTGTCATTCCCCCTTGACAAGTTTTTCTATTATACTTCAAAACA
>Ga0172379_10002653_pt1 | contig 30986 bp, 32 predicted proteins | sample GrowelOW334metaG_FD_119756 | JGI IMG/M metagenome (GOLD analysis project Ga0172379, IMG submission 119756) | Groundwater microbial communities from an aquifer near a municipal landfill in Southern Ontario, Canada - Groundwater well OW334 metaG | ecosystem: Environmental > Aquatic > Deep...
ACCGTGCCGCGGGCGACGATTTCATGGAAACGGTGGATGGTATTCGGCACCTGGCGATTGGAGGCCAGCGGATCGCAGCCCCAGACGACCAGGCAATTGGTCTTCTCGAGGTCGTAGTCGCGATAGCCGAAAAAGCCTTGCGTCAGGCCCGGGCCCATTTTCTCCGCTTCGGCGCAGATGGCGCTGTGCGAAAAGTAGTTGCCGGTGCCGAAGATTTTGGGCAGGGTGCCATAGAGCAGTTCGGTCGAGGTCGGCGAGTAACGGCCGCGCAGGTACAGCAGCTTCTCCGGCTCGCCGGCCGCGCGCAGTTCGAGCAGCTTGTCGGCGACGGTCGTGATGGCCTCGTCCCAGGTGATCGGCACGAACTTCGGATCGATGCCGCGACCCTTGACGGGGTTGGTACGCTTCATCGGCACCTTGATACGATCGGGGTCATAAGTCATCTGGGGGATCAGGTGGCCGCGCGGGCAGACATAACCGTGATTGCTCTTGGAAATCTCGTTGCCGCGCACTCGGGTCATGCGGCCCCCTTGCACGAACAGCTGGATCGCGCACCATTGCGTACAGCCCTGGCAGGTGCTGGCCACCCACTCACCCTTGGCCGGCGCGCTGGGCCGAGCTTTGCGCGGGATGAACGCGCTGCTCACCGGGCCGGCCTTGGCCTTCGCCTGGACAGCCGCCATGGCGCTCCCTGCGGCTGCCCACGCGGCGGACGCTGCCGTCGCCTTGATGAATTCACGTCTGGTCAATCTCATGACTGCCTCCTGTTTGAAATTCCTATCGATTCGAAAAACTCGAAGCCCGATCCAGCCTGACCTGTCGCCGCCACCATGGCCACAGTGTTACGTGCCGGTAACACCGACCATGAATCCTCCGACCCGACTGGCCCTGCAGCAGAACGCACCAATCGTCCCGCCCAGTGCTCAAAGCCGGGCTGGCTCGTCCTGGCGAGGCGAAACGGAGAACCCAAAACAGCTGGCCGAAGATCATGCATGCCGAACCATTCGCGAGAACCATGCCACAAGCAGAAAACAACGTGGTTTCAGCGTCTTGTATCAAGCACCAGGGTGGGTGGTCATCCGGACAGGCAATTCCGGTTAGAATTGTTACCACACCGTAACCGATGGAGGCGCTATGACCCAGAGCGTTCCAAACCTGTTACCGAACCGTAACCGGCGCCGCTGGCTGATCGACAGTGGATGTCTCGTTGCGGGTCTCATCGGTTTGACCCACAAGGCACGGGCAGTGGGTGGCAAGTTGCGCGTCGGCATGACCCCGGCTTTTCTGCATGACCAGCACCGGCTCCTCGACGAATGGCGCGAGTTCATGGCCGCTTCCCTACAGCGCCCCATAGAGTTCGTTCAGCGCGACAGCTATCGCGAAACCATGGATCTGCTGCGACTGGAGAAGCTCGATTTCGCCTGGATTTGCGATTATCCGTACCTGCACCTCAAGCAGGAGGTGCGCCTACTCGCCGTGCCGCTTTACCAGGAGCGACCGTATTACCGTTCCTATCTGATCGTGCGCAAGGACAACACCCAGTTCAAGTCCATGGCCGATCTCGCGGGCGGCGTGTTTGCCTATGCCGACCCCTATTCGAACACCGGCTACCTGGCCCCGCGTTACCACATTCGGAGCTTGGGGCATGACCCGGCGACCTTCTTCCGCAAGACTTTCTTCACCTGGTCGCACCGCAAGGTGGTCGAGGCCGTTGCCAGCGGACTGGCGCAGGGCGGCGCCGTCGACAGCTATATCCGCGATACCCTGGTGCATGTCGAGCCGGCGTTGGCCTTGCGTACCCGCGTGGTCTGGCGCTCGCCGGAGTATGGCTTTCCGCCCTTTGTCAGCCATCGCTCGGTTTCCGCCGCCGACTTTCAACTGATGCAAAAGCATCTGCTGGACATGTCGACGACCGAAAAGGGACGCAACCTGCTCACCCGCCTGAATCTGGACGGGTTCACCACCGGCAGTCCATCTCTCTATGACGGCGTCGCGCGCATGATGCGGGCCTTCGGTGAGGCGTAAGAGTTTTGATGCGCTGGCTGTTCAACCTTTCCTTCCGCCGCAAGATTCCGCTGTGGACTTCGTTTCTGATCGGCCTGTCGATCTTCGTCGTCGGCGCGGCGCTGATGGCCCGTGCCTACGACGACATGAAGCGCGCCGTGGTGATCAGCGCCAGCAATCTTGGACATACCCTCGCCAACACGGTGGCACCCGCGCTGCTGCATGACGACGTGTGGCGGGCATTCGAAATCGTGCGCTCGCCGATCGGCGGCGAATCGGCGCAAACGCCAGTGCAAGTCGATGCGGTGGTGGTTCTGGCGCGGGATCGCAAGGTGTTTGTCTCGAGCGATCCCAATACCCTGCCGATGTTGACCGAACCCGCGGGTCTGGGAACCGACTGGCTACAGTTGAGCGCCCAACTTGGCGCTGGAACGAAATGGCCGCTGGTGCTGGAACCAAACGATTCCAACTATCTCTATGTTGCCCTGCCCATCACCGACCGGGATGCGCAACTGGGACACCTGGTCCTGCGCTATGCGAAGTCGGTGTTTCATCCGTGGTTCATCGACTCCCTTTGGCAGGGCCTCGAAATCGGCCTGCTGGTGCTGGCGGTGCTGATTCCCATCAACTGGTATTGGGGTCGCCGCATGGCGACGCCGCTGGTCGACCTGGCGCGACGCATGGGCACGATACTGGAAACCGCCCCGGAACCGCTGCCGCCCGATCTGTACCCCTATGACGACGAGCTCGGCCAGTTGTTCCGGGCCTATGACCGCATGGCGCTGGCCCTGCGCGACAAGGCGGCGCTGGAAAACGAAGTGGTCAAGTCGGAACGGCTGGCCGCGATCGGCCAGCTCACCGCCGGCATCGCCCACGAAATCAACAACCCGTTGGCCGGGCTGATCACCGTCGTCGACACGCTCAAACTGCAGCGCGATCTCGATCCGCGCACGCTGCGCAATCTGGAGTTGATCGATCGCGGCCTGATGCAGATTCGCGATACGGTCGCCGCGCTGCTGGTGCAAACCCGGGTACAGGCGCGGTCCTTGAACCAGCACGATCTTGAGGATATTCATACCCTGATCCAGACGCAGGTCAGCAAACGGCGCATCCGCCTCGAGTGGTCGGCGGCCATGCCGGCCGAACTGCCGGCGCCGGCAAGCCTGGTGCGCCAGATCCTCATCAACCTGTTGCTCAACGCCGTGCAGGCCGCGGCCGAGGGCGGCCAGGTAAGCCTGTGGCTGGGCAGGAAAGACGGAGCGGAGTCCTGTCTTTCGATTGTGGTCCGCAACGACGGAAACCTGCTGACCGACGAACAGCTCGCCCACCTGTTCGAACCTTTCGCCACGACCCGCGTCGGCGGGCATGGCCTGGGCCTGTGGGTGACCTATCAGATCGTGACCCAGCTCGAAGGTCGCATCTCCGCCAGGAATATCGACGGCCAGGTCGAGTTCGTGGTCAACCTTCCTCTTGGAGTAGCCTTATGCAACACCGCATCGGCCTGATCGAAGACGACACCATCATCGGCCAGGCGCTTTCCGAGCGGCTCGACTTCGAGGGTTTCACTTGCGACTGGTATCGCGACGGCAAGTCCGCGCGGCGCGGCCTCGAACAGCGCCGCTATAGCGTCGTGGTGAGCGATATCAACCTGCCGGACACCAGCGGCGAAGAACTCTTTTGCGATTTTCTCGGCAGCGGCAAGATCATCGCGCCATTCATCTTCATCACCGGCTACGGCGCCATCGATCAGGCGGTGCGATTGCTCAAGCTGGGGGCGCACGACTATGTCACCAAACCATTCAACGTCGGCGAGTTGATCGGCAAGATCCGTGGTTTGTGCGAGCGCCAGCAACCGGCGGTCAACGCCACCGGCCAGCTGGGCATTTCCACCAGCATGCGACAGATCGAAGGGCTGCTGCCGCGGCTGGCGGCCAGCCGCAGCGCCGTGCTGATCTCGGGCGAGTCCGGCGTCGGCAAGGAAGAGGTGGCGCGTGCGCTGCACCGTGCCGGCGACACGGAAAGCAAGACTCCTTTCGTGGCGGTGAATTGCGGCGCGATTCCAGAGAACCTGATCGAGTCGGAACTTTTCGGCCACGACAAAGGCGCATTCACCGGCGCCGAGCGAGATCGCCGCGGGGTGTTCGAGCAGGCGGACGGGGGATCCCTATTTCTCGATGAGATCGGCGAAATGCCGCCCTCGATGCAGGTCAAGCTGCTGCGCGCAATTCAGGATCGGGCGGTGGTCCGGGTCGGCGGCGCCACTCCGCGCAAGGTGGATATCCGCCTGATCTGCGCCACCCACCACGACCTCAAGGCCATGGTGGAACAAGGCGATTTCAGGGAAGACCTGTATTACCGCATCCACGTCATCCATCTGCATGTACCGCCCCTGCGCGAGCGGCAGGAAGACATACTCTGGCTGGCGGCCCTGTTTCTCGACCGAAGAGCGAGCCCCGGCGAAGCCCGTCGAATGCTCACTGCCGACGCCGAGCGCGCCTTGACTCGCTATCCATGGCCAGGCAACGTGCGCGAGTTGCAGCACTGTATCGAGCGTGCCAGCGTGCTCTCCTTGAATCCCTTGCTGAATGCCGAAAACCTGTTCGGCGCCAGTGGCGCCTTGCCGGCGGAAGATAACGCGCCGAAGCAGCCGCTCAGCGACCACCTACAGGAGTGCGAACGCGCCTATATCCGCCGGGCCTTGTCCGAGTGCGGCGGACGCATCGCCGATAGCGCGGCGCTGCTGGGCATCAGCCGCAAGAACTTGTGGGAAAAGATGCGCAAGCTGGAAATGGCCGAGGACTAGTGCCCGCTCCTGTTTCTGGGGTATTGACAGCCGCTACCGCCGATCCGTTCAAGACATTTGCACGGGCGAGTGCCTGCATCTTTTGACGATGTCGTTCGTCTCCGTTGCCAGGAACGGGATCGACCCGTTGCCATTGCAAACGGAGACTTCCCCATGCAAGCGCTTGCCCTGCAACTCAAACGCTGGCCCGGCCAGCAGCCCGTGGCTTTTCTTTTGGTCGCAGCGATGACTTGGTTCGCGCTTTACCAGGCGCTGACTCCAATTTCCGAGGCCTTGGTCGCAGCGCTGCCGGTGGCGCGCGACGGCCCCCTGGGCGGAGCGTTGCAATTCTTCTTTTACGACACTCCCAAGGTGCTGCTGTTGCTCACCGGCATCGTTTTCGTCATGGGCGTGGTGCATACCTTCGTCTCGCCCGAGCGCACCCGCGCCGCGCTCTCCGGTCGCCGCCTGGGTGCCGGCAACGTGATGGCGGCCTCGCTCGGCATCGTTACGCCGTTCTGCTCGTGTTCCGCCGTGCCTTTGTTCATTGGCTTCCTGCAAGCCGGCGTGCCGCTGGGCGTGACCTTCTCCTTCCTGATCTCCGCACCGATGGTGAATGAGGTGGCGCTGGCACTGCTATTCGGCATGTTCGGCTGGAAGGTCGCGGCGCTGTATCTGGTGCTGGGGCTTACCGTGGCAGTCGTGGCTGGTATCGTCATCGGCAAGCTGGGTATGGAAGACCATCTGGAGGACTGGGTGCGCGCCATGCAGAATAGCCAACCGGCTGGGACCATCGAAGTCACCGCCATGGACTGGGGCGAACGCGTCGACAGCGGCTTCACCCATGTACGCGGCATCGTCGGCAAGGTGTGGCCTTACATCCTCGCCGGCATCGCCCTGGGCGCCGGCATCCACGGCTATGTGCCGGAAGATTTCATGGCCTCCATCATGGGCAAGGACGCGCCCTGGTGGTCGGTTCCCGCGGCGGTCGCCATCGGCGTGCCGATGTACACCAACGCCGCCGGCATCATCCCCATCGTCGAAGCGCTGATGGGCAAGGGCGCGGCGCTGGGCACGGTATTGGCCTTCATGATGAGCGTGATCGCGCTCTCCGCGCCGGAGATGATCATTCTGCGCAAGGTATTGAAGCCCCGGCTGATCGCCACCTTCGTGGGCGTGGTGGCCCTCGGCATCCTGTTGGTGGGCTATGTGTTCAACGCGGTGCTGTAAGACCACGTACCACCCGATCCGCGCCATTACGCTGCTCGCCGGCCTGCCGTCCCGAGGGTTATTTCGGCCTGCGGCGCCGATGTCCCGCTGAGGCCGGCGTTCAGTCTCAATCCGCGGAAGGTATTCGCCACCTATACTTTATTCATGCGTGGCAAACTATCCCGAGTTCGATCCAGGTTTCCCAATCTCATCCTCGTATTCATTGTCCTGGCAGGGTTGGTTGGCAGCGGCGACGCACTGGCCGCGCCAAACGAGGATCCCCGGAAACAACCGGCGATCGAGCTATTCGTCAGCGAAGGCTGTCCCCATTGCGCGGTCGCCAGGGCGTTCTTGGATGAGCTTGCGCGCGAGCGGCCCGGCCTGAACGTCACGATCATCGACCTACCAAGCAACGCCGACGCCTTGGTCCGCCTGCGTGAACTCTCGCGCACGGCCGGCATCACCCGTCCCGGCGTGCCGACGACCCGCATCGGCAATGAGCTGATCGTCGGTTTCGATACGCCGGAAACCACCGGTGCCAGAATACGCGCGGCGCTGGATCACACCGGGCCAGCCGGCCCAACCGGCGAGGCCGCATGTGGTGTGGCGGAGACGAATGGTTGTGCGGCGCCCCAGGATGACGCGATCGAGATTCCGTGGAGCGGCCGCAGGTTGAGCGTGACCGATGTCGGCCTGCCCGTTTTCACCATCGTCATCGGGCTGCTCGACGGCCTCAATCCCTGTTCGATATGGGTGCTGATCCTGATGATCTCGATGCTCGCGACGCTTGGCGACCGGCGCACGATGCTGGCCATCGCCGGCACCTTCGTCGCGATCCAGGGAATTGCCTATTTCGCCTTCATGGCCGCGTGGCTCAACTTGTTCCTGTTGGTCGGCATCTCGCGCATTTCCGAAATCGCCATCGCCGTGCTCGCCATCATTGCCGGGGTAATCAACCTAAAGGATTTCGTGGCGTTCGGTCGCGGCATCACCTTGTCGATCCCTGTTACAGCCAGACCCAGCATCTACGCGCGGCTGCGCGCGATCCTCCGGGCCGAGCGCCTCTGGCCCGCCATCCTCGGCACCATCGTGCTCGCCATACTGGTGCAGATCGTCGAACTGCTGTGCACCGCAGGTTTTCCGGCGCTGTATACGCGCATCCTCACGCTGCACCAGCTCGACAAAGCGACCTATTACGGTTATCTGCTGCTCTACAACCTGATGTACATGCTCGACGACATCGTCATCCTGACGATCGGCGTGGTGACGCTGAGCCAGCACCGGCTACAGGAAAACGAAGGGCGGCGGCTGAAGTTGGTGGCCGGGCTCGTCATGCTCGGCCTCGGCATCTACTTGCTGGTCCCGCGCTGACATGCGCGCCCGCAAGCCGGCTCGGAGAATCAGGTAACCGGCGTGCTATTTCCGCCCTTAACCTGGCTCGCTCCCCGATCGGGAACAGACCCGGCCCATCGCTTATTGATGATCGAGGTGCAATCGAACCGGTGTTCAGGTCTCTCGTCTTCTTACTTGCCGCCTGCATCCTTTCTTGCACGACTTCGTCATCTGCTATATGGCCGTGGCTGTTGGCACGCGGCTATCCATTCATCGAACAGGAGTCAGGTAAATGCTGAATATCAAAGTCCTCGGCGCCGGTTGCGCCAATTGCAGGTCTACCCTCAAGCTGATTGAGGAGGCAGCCCGCGCCAAGGGCGTGACCATCCAGCTGGACAAGGTGGAGGAGATCAAGGACATCATGGGCTATGGCGTGATGAGTACGCCCGGTGTGGTGCTTGACGGCAAAGTGGTGCATTCAGGAGGCATCCCCGGCCGCGACAAGATTGAGCGGTGGCTCGGCGGCGCCTGATTCGACAAGGAGATTGATCTAATGAACCCACAAAGGAAGTTTCATCTCGTGTTCTCCCTACTCATGGGAGCAATGATGATTTCATTGATGACCTTCGTCATCACCGCCGTGAATATCGGCATCACCCCGGACTTTCTCAGTCGCTGGGGCAATGCCTTCCTGGTGGCGTATGTGGTGGGCGTACCGGTGATTTTCTTTCTGGCTCCGGTGGCGCGGAAACTGACCGGACGACTGCTCGGCATGTCGGTGTGAATTGATTGCCTGAATCGCCTTCCCGCCAGCGCCGACTATTGCAGGAGTCCGGAAAGGGGCAAGCGTTGAAACCGATCGCCGTAGCCTTGCTGACCATGCTCGCTTTCGGGCCGTTGGCGCTTGCGGCGCCCACGGGCGGCGATGACTGGAGTGTGCTGGTTGTTTCGATCGACGCCTTGCATCCGGCCGCCCTGAGCGAGAATATCACCCCTACGCTACACGCCCTGATGCGTCCGGGGCGCTACACCCTGGAAGGGCAGAGCGTCGATCCACCGAAGACCCTTGTCGCACACACGGCGATGCTGACCGGACTCCCTCCCTTCGAGAACGGCAAGCGGGACAACGACTGGAATCGGGGAGAACCGCGTGTGGTAAAGCCGACGCTGTTCGACGACGCCAAACGGTTCGGTTACCGCACCGCCTTCTACTACGCCAAACCCAAGCTCGGCTACTTGGTCAGCGACTCAGTGGACCAGCATGGACTGGCACCCGATGACGGCATTGACAAGGCACGCGCGTTCTTTCGCGGAGCTGGCCGACGCATGGCCTTCCTGCATGTCAGCGGGCTCGAATACGCCGGTGCGGACTCCGGCTGGCTTTCGTCGGACTACCTCGATGAGCTGGCCCATATCGATATGGCGCTGGCGCCACTCCTCGAACAGGTCCGCCAAAGCACTTCCCACGCGATTGTCGTGACCAGCGATCACGCCGGACACGAGCGGCAGCATGGTACGCAGGATCCGGAGGACTTCAAACTGCCGCTGATAATCGAGACCAATCTCGCCCGAGTCCCCTGGGTGCCCGAAGGCACCTGGCACATCACCGATTTGAGAAGACTGGTACAGGACATGATCCGATCCACCGGCGTAACGCAATGACCCGCGCCGGAGCGTCGGCGGCTCTGATTTGCAAAGCCTTACTCTTTCTCGGTAACCCCCAAACCCCAGCCTGCGTTAGTTGAAATGAACCGATTTATTGTTGAATGTTTCTTAACTACTGAAGGAGTCTTATCATGAAATTCACACGTATCGCACTTGTTGCACTTCTTGGTGTAACGTTGGCTGCCCCTGTCTGTGCTCAAGCCGGACCGGGCTCCGGCCCAGGCATGGGACCGAGGTCTGGGATGGAAGCTGGCGCAGGTGGGCGGGGCAAAGCCGCACGCTTCGCCTGGGACAAAAACAATACCGCCGGTTGGTCGCTGATGACGGCGGAAGAACGCGCTGCAAATCAGACCAAAATGCGCGCCGTCAAAACCTACGACGAGTGCAAGGCTCTCCAGGACGAAAGTCGCAAGACCATGGAAGCCCGCGCCCTTGAGAAAGGCGTGAAGCTGCCGGCGCCACGGCAAAATGGTTGTGACCGCATGAAGGCGCGCGGCATCATCAAGTGAACCAGGCGGTCCGTTCACTGGCTCTTGATCACCAGTATCCGGTGTTACGGTCAACGCCTCAGCGAACGATCCTCTGGGAACCCATCGTTGTTCCCTTCTGTCTCGTTTAGAAACCATGATCCAAGCTACACCTATGACCCCGGCCCATATTGGCAGTTGATTTGTGGCCGGGTCCACCCTCAAAATTGGATTGGCTCCGTTAATCCTGGTGATTTATTCAACATGAACAGCGCACACAAGAAGATCCCGGCTGCTATGGTTATCCGTCCCCGAGTGTCCATTGGGGATGCAATTGCCATCGGTCCCGGAAAGGTCGATCTCTTGCGAACGGTTGGAGAGATGCACTCGATCAGCGCGGCAGCCAAAGCGCTAGGGATGACCTACAAGCGCGCCTGGCTGCTTATTGACACCCTCAATCGCGGTCTTGGCCGCCCCGTGATTGAGACGGCCACAGGTGGAAAGGGTGGTGGTGGGGCGCACCTCACTGAACTCGGTCAGCAACTTGTGCTCGCCTATGATGCGCTGGAGACGCGCATCAACGACGCGGCCCGAGACGAATTGGCTACGTTACGCAGCCTCGCCGAATGACATCCCTTGCACCGACTCAAGTATTGACGCGCAGCAACACTCGTTATAGCATAATTGTCACAACGCACTGACAGGGGGAAATCATGCTATCCGCAAGACGCTTCGTGGCCGGGTTGATGCTCACGCTATCGATGACAGCCGCTGGTGCCGAAGAAACGCCGATCATTGCCGCTGCCGCCGACTTGAAATTCGCGCTTGCCGAGATCGCCGCACACTTCAGACAGGACACCGGCAGGGAGGTCAAGCTTGTCTTCGGATCTTCCGGCAATTTCAAAACCCAGATCGAGAACGGCGCGCCGTTCGAGATGTTTCTCTCCGCCGACGAGAATTACGTATTTCAGCTGGCCGACAAGAGGCTCACAGGTGACAGAGGCGTGCTCTATGCGATAGGCCGTGTGGTTCTATTTGCCCCCCTGGGCTCGTCCCTGAAGGTGGATGGAGAACTCAAGGACCTCAAGGCGGCGCTTGCCGATGGGCGTATCAAACGCTTCGCAATCGCCAACCCGGAGCATGCGCCCTATGGTCGTGCGGCCCGGGCGGCGCTGCAACACGCAGGCTTGTGGGAGGCAGCGGAGCCCAGGTTGGTGTTGGGCGAAAACGCCTCCCAGGCGACCCAGTTTGCCGCCTCTGGTTCGAGCCAGGGCGGAATCATTCCCCTGTCGCTTTCCAGGGCGCCCGAGATCGCCAAGCTCGGAAGCTTTGCCCCGATTCCCGCCGACTGGCATGCAACCGAGCCGCTGCGCCAGCGCATGGCGCTCACCACCAAGGCGGGCGAGACGGCGGCCACCTTCTATCGTTATGTCCAGGAGCCCGCAGCCCGCGAGGTGTTTATCCGCTTCGGCTTTGTGCTGCCAAACGAACGGGCGAAATAGTCTGTCGCGATGGACTGGGAGTCTATCCTCCTCTCGCTGCGCCTGGCGGCGGTGACGCTGGCCGTGTTGCTGCCTCTGGCGATAGCCGCCGCCTACTGGCTGGCGATTACGCCATTCAAGGGCAAGTCCTGGATCGAAGGACTATTGGCGCTGCCCCTGGTATTGCCGCCAACCGTCATCGGCTTTTACTTGTTGGTGGCGATGGGCGGTCATACGTGGCTCGGCCAGATATACGAGCGTTTGGTTGGCCACACGCTTGCGTTCAGCTTTACCGGCTTGGTGGTGGCCTCGGTTATTTTCAATATCCCTTTTGCGGTACAACCGATCCAGCGCGCCTTCGAGGCAATTCCACAAGAAATCCGCGAGGCGGCCCAATGCTGCGGACTCACCTTCTGGCAAGCCCTTCGCCGCATCGAGTTGCCGCTCGCCTGGCCGGGAATACTCTCGGCCGCTGTGATGACCTTTGCCCACACCCTCGGCGAGTTCGGTGTTGTGCTCATGGTGGGCGGCAACATTCCCGGCGAGACCAAGACGGTGGCAATTTCCATCTACGACAAGGCTCAGGGCTTCGACCTGGAAACCGCCGGGCGGATGTCACTGCTACTCCTGTCGATCTCGCTGGTGACTATCGCGGTGAGCTATGGCCTGGTCGCGCGGTTAATGGCGCGGCGGCGCCCGACATGAGTCTGGAAGTGGCGCTGCGGCACGACGGCCCGAAGCTGGATTTCTCGGCCACCATTCCGGCCGGAAAAATTACCGCGCTACTCGGCCCCTCCGGCTCGGGCAAGACCTCCATCCTGCGTGCCATCGCCGGACTGTTGCGAGTCACCCAGGACGTGGTGCGGGTCCATGGCGAGACGTGGAGCGATACCGCCACCGGCCTGCACGTTCCCACGCGCCTGCGGCCGGTAGGGCTGGTGCCACAGCAATACGCGCTGTTTCCCCATCTGAGCGCGCTCGGCAACGTGGAGATGGCCCTACAGCATCTTCCCACCCGGCAGCGTGTCGAGCGGGCACGGCGCTGCCTTGCGCTGGCGCAAGTGGAGGAACTGGCGTTGCGTTATCCCCGGGAAATCTCCGGCGGGCAGAAGCAGCGGGTGGCGCTCGCCCGAGCCATCGCCCGCGAGCCCAAGCTGCTTCTCCTGGACGAACCATTCTCGGCAGTGGATCGCAGCACCAAGAAATCACTGTACGTCGAAATCATTCGACTGCACGAAATACTGTCTACCACTGTCGTCGTGGTGACCCATGATCTGGACGAAGCCGCACAACTCGCCTCGCACTTGTGCCTGTTGGACCGTGGAAGGCTGTTGCAATCCGGTCCGACCGCCGAGGTGCTGGCGCGCCCCTGCCGCGAAGAAGCGGCGCGACTGCTCGACATTGCGAACATTTTCGACGGACAGATCGAATCGGCAGGCGCCGGTCGCCAGGCCTTGCTGCGCTGGGGGCCGCATGCCTTGCGCCTTGCCGACCGCGGACAATCCCGGGCCGCCGGTTCGCTGCGGTGGGCAATTCAGCCGGCGAGCGTACTCTTGGTTCGCCCGGACAAACCCTGGGACAGCCACCTGGAAAACCCGGTGGCGGCCCGGGTAACGGAACGCATCGATCTCGGCACCGACACCCTGGTCTGGCTGCTGCCGGCAGGCATCGAGGGGGCGCGGTTGCAGATGCGCTTGCCGACACGCGCCGTGCAACGCTATGCCGTCGAGCCGGGCCAGGAGGTAACCGTGTGCTTGCGCGGGGCCGACATCATTCCCTTGCAGGCTGCCACGGAACCCAGCGCATAAGCCCAGTGCCATTTTTCGGTCGCCGCCTCATGGTTTGCCAAGCCAGCCGCGGATTTGCTCCTTGCTTGGCATGTGGCCGGCGGCTTTCACTTCGCCGTCGACGACCAGCGCCGGCGTGCTGACAACGGCATATTCCATGATTTTCGCAATGTCGCGGACATGCTCGAACTGCGCTTCGACACCAAGTTCAGTCGCTACCTCGCGGGTAATCTGTTCGAGTCGCTGGCACTTGGGACAGCCGCTGCCGAGTATTTTTATGTCCATGTCACTCTCCAGAAATAATCAGGCCACAGTGGGCACCTGGCGTTTGTCGGCAAAATGCAGTGCAATCATCAGCAGACCGACAAAAACCGCGATGGCCAGGGCGATCATGGCAATGGATTCACCGTCGACCCAGGCGCCATAAGCGAGGCCGGACGCCGTGGCGAACAGGGCGACCAGGCCGACGTAGGTCCATGCCTTGCGCTTCCCTATGATCGTCGTCGTAATCAGGATGCTTTGCAACGATAGTTCCGGGTCAGCCATCAGATAGGCGATCAGCGGACCGGGGTGCATGCCGAGCGACAGGAACATCTTGGCGATCGGCACCTCGACCAGGGTCGGGAAGTACATGAAGACGCCGAACACCACGCCGGCGAGATTGCCAATCACCGTATTGGCGCCGGCGATGGCCTGTATCCACTCGGGGCGAATGAAGACGCGGATCACGCCGACCAGAAAAACCCCGACGATGAGCAAGGGAAATATCATGCGAACGAAGCGCCAGGTCTCCCACAACCATTGCTGCATGTCCCAGGAGTCGAAGCGGCGCGCCAGCGGCACCAGCAATGCGAGTAGTGCCGCGACGGCAAGCGTGCGCCCGGTGATGGCGATTTTCAGACCTTCGGGCGTGGCCTGGATGACTAGCGCAGCGAAGATCAGCGTCGCGGCGATCAGGCCAAGACAAAGCTGTGTCAGCCGGTTGTACCCTTCGTCAACCTTGCCGAGTCCTCGTACGGCAGTGGCACCGATCGTGACCAGCATGGCGATCAACACAACCCCGTGCAGGCTGAGACCTTCGTCGCCCTTGATGGTATTGACGGGTACCAGCCGGTCGAGCACCGCTTGCGCCGCTGGAGCCGTGGCCATCGCAAAGTCGAACGTGGCGAGCCTAGCGGTCAGAAAGTCGAGCTTGAGCGTACCGCCGATCAGCAAGGCAATGAGCGCGATCAGAAAGACCACGACGCGGCCGCTGATCCCTTCGGCGCCAGTGAAGGCGGCGGCATTGGCTAGGCGTGCGGCATCGTCGCGGTGGTACAGCAGCGCCATGATCATGCCGATGCCGATGCCAAAGGACAACGACAGGACGACGCGGGCAATCGCAAAGTCGGCACCGAGCGCAACACCCGTATAGGACAGCGCGAGGATGTTGGCGGCAGGGGCGAAGAACAGGAAGGTAATACCCGGCCCGAGCCCGGCCCCTTTGCTGTAAATGCCGGCAAACAGCGGCTGAACGGTGCAGGAGCAGACCGCGAGCAGGCTGCCGGCTCCGGCCGCTGCGGGGTAAGCGATCCACTTCGGCGCATCCGGCCCGAGAAAGCGGATGACCGACTGCTGTGGCACCAGGGCCGACAGCGCGCCGGCGACGAAGAACGCCGGCACCAGACAGAGCAGCACGTGGGCAGCCAGATAGGAAGCCAGGCTGGCGAGTCCGCTTTGCAGTGTGGCGTAAAGGATTTCCATGGCGACTACCGACCGGTGAGGTGAAACCCTGGTGAGGTCTATGTGCTCTTGCTACTTGGTTATAGCCCACCATCCCGGGTTGACGAAGCGCTACCGAAATGGATGCAACCCGGCCGAAGCATCAAAGCGGCGGGCGTGGCACGAAGCAGCAGACTTCGCCGGCAGCATCGAAAGTTACGGTGCAGGCTGTCGTCAATTGCGCCTTGAGACGCAGCCGGGCCCGCTGCACCCGCGACTTTGCGGCGGGCAGCGTAATTCCGAGGCGCCGCGCGTAATCTTGCTGGGTCATGCCTTCCATGTCGCATAGGGTAATGGCCTCGCGGTCCCGGGACGAGAGTTCGCTCAACACCCGGGGCAAGCATTGGGCCAGACTATCGACGGGCGCGAGGGAGTCCTCGGGTTCGGCGGCAAGATCGTCCGGCAGCGGTACCTGATCCTTTGCCAGGCGCAGACGGTCAATCAGCAGGTTGCGCGCGGCATGAAACAGCCAGGCGCGCCGATTATCGATGCCGCACAGGCCGTTGGTTTGCCGTAGCGCGCGCAGGAAGACTTCCTGCAACAGATCGTTCGCCTCGTCGTCGCTGCCCGCACGGTGGCGCAGGAAACGGCGCAATTCCGTTTCATGTTTTTCCCATGCCTCGGCTATGCAGCGCATGGTGGCTCAGTCAGTAGCGCCAGGCTCTTGCCACCAACCGGCGGCGCCGGCAACCAGGGAATCAAGGCGCAGCGCGATGACAGCTCATCGGCCACGTAACGAATGAAGGGAATCTCATAGTGGCCGCGCTGGGCCAGCAATTGATTGCGGGTGCCACTGGCCAGCAGGCTCTGGTTGATCACCCAGGCGAAGGGCTGAATTCCCGCGCGCGCCAGATCACCTTGCAGACGCTCGGCTTCATGCACCGGCGTGGCTTCGGGCAGGGTGACGATCAGCACCCTGGTGTAAGCGGCATCGCGCAAACGGGGCAGCAGGCTGCGCACCGCTTCCGGCATGTCACCCTGGGTGCGCAGGACTTCCCGGTGGTAAGACTCGGCGGCATCGAGCAGCAGGATGGTGTGGCCGGTGGGCGCGGTGTCGAGAACCACGAAGCCGTCCTTGCCGGCGTCGACCGCCCTGGCGAAGGCGCGGAACACCGCGATCTCCTCGGTGCACGGCGAGCGCAAGTCTTCTTCCAGCATGGCGCGGCCGTTCGGGTCGAGATTGCTGCCGGCCTTGGCAAGCACCTCTGTGGTGTATAGCGCGACCTCGGCGGCCGGGTCGATGCGGCTCACACTCAAGCGTGCAATGCTTTCGTCTACCGTCGCAGCAACATGGGCAGCCGGATCCGTCGTCGAGAGCTGTACGGAGAAACCACGTTTGGCCAGCGCTACGGCGATGGCGGCGGCGACCGTGGTCTTGCCCACGCCCCCCTTCCCCATGGCCATGATGACGCCGCGGCCGGCCTGGGCAATTTCGTCGATCAGCGCGGAGAGTGGTCCTGGTAACTGTGTCGTGACCGGCTCGCCTGGTGCCGACAGGGCGGACAGGTCAGGCTGCGCCATCCGACGCAGCGCGGGCAAGCCCACGGTGCCCAGCGGCAGAAACGGGGTCAGCGTGCGCGGCAACGTATTCAGCCCCGCGGGTATCGCCGCAAGTGCCGCTTTGGCACGCTGCGTCATCGCAGTGGCGATGGGATCATCGGTGCGTTCAGTGGCAAACAATCCATTGATGGCCAGCTGTAGGTTACTGGCGCCAAGTTCGACGAGTTCCGCCCGGGTGCGCTCGGCCTCGCGCAGCGCAGCGTTGTCGGGGCGGCTGACGAGGATAACGACTGTGCTGGCAGGATCGCAGAGTCGGGCCACGGTCGCGGCATACATTGCCTTCTGTTTTTCCAGCCCAGCCAGCGGACCGAGACAGGATGCGCCACTGTCGGACGAAGCAATGAACTCGCACCACGCCGAAGGCAAGGTTAGCAGCCGCAGGGTGTGGCCGGTAGGCGCGGTGTCGAAGATGACGTGATCGAATTCCGCGGTCGCTTGCGGCTGGCCGAGAAGTTTGGAGAATTCGTCGAAGGCGGCGATCTCCACCGTGCAGGCGCCGGAAAACTGCTCTTCCATGCTGGCAATGGCGGCGGGCGGCAGTATGCCGCGGTAGGGTGCAACCATGCGCTCGCGATATTCCCGTGCCGCGGCTTCGGGGTCGATGTTGAGCGCGAACAGGCCGGCGGCATCGGGGACCGCCGTCGGTAGCGCACAGAGCCCTACGCCCAGCACTTCATCCAGATTGGAGGCCGGATCGGTGCTCACGATCAGCACACGCTTGCCGGCTGCGGCCAACGCCAGGCCCACGGCACAGGATAGCGAGGTCTTGCCCACGCCACCCTTGCCCGTGAAGAACAGGTGGCGGGTGGTTGCGGCGGGCAAGCTCATGCGAGGTCGCTCAGCAGCAACCGGATTTCGGATTGCAGGCGCTCTCGCCCAGCTTGATGCGGGGTTTATCGGCTCGCGTCTGGGCGACACCCAACTTCTGCGCCAGTTGGATGCGCGAGGGATACATGCCGGTGGAAACAATGCGGCCATCGACGCGCAGGATGGGCAGACGATCCATCCCGGCTTCCATTTCCCTGACGACGTCGGGATTTCCGGCAAATGCCTGCGGTTCTTGCGACAGGTTGTAACGCTTGACGCTGACATCATGCTCCGCCAGCCATTGCAGGTCGGCCGAAAACTGCACCAGCACCGGGTCAACCTCCACGCCGCAGACACCCGTCGAACAACACATGGCGGGATCGAACACTTCGAGCGTTTTCATGGAGTTCCTTTCCTGCTTGTCAGCCCTGACCGGGGGTGGTTGATAGTCGTGGCGTTACGGCGAAATACTTCTTCTGCAACCAGAGCGACACATTGACCAAGGCGATCATCACCGGCACCTCGACCAACGGCCCGATGACCGCCGCAAATGCCACCCCGGAGTCGATGCCGTAAACCGCCACGGCCACGGCAATTGCCAGCTCAAAGTTGTTGCTGGCTGCGGTGAAGGAGAGTGTGGCGCTTTTTTCGTAACTGGCGCCCAAGCGCATGCTCATGAAAAACGAGAACACAAACATCACCACAAAGTAGATCAGCAAGGGAATGGCGATGCGTACCACATCCAGCGGAATGCCGATGATCAGCTTGCCCTTCAGGCTGAACATGACGACGATGGTGAAAAGCAACGCGGCCAGGGTGATCGGGCCGATCTTCGGGACAAAGCGGGTGTGGTACCAGTCCTTGGTGACAAAGCGCAGCATGATCACGCGCGTCAGCACGCCGGCGATGCAGGGGATGCCCAGATAGATGAAGACACTCTCGGCGATCTGCTGGATCGAGATGTCGACCACGGAACCCGACAGCCCGAAGAACGGCGGCAAGACGGTGATGAACAGCCAGGCATAGACGCTGAAGAAGAGCACCTGGAAGATCGAATTGAAGGCCACCAGCCCGGCGGCGTACTCGGTGGAGCCCTTGGCGAGTTCGTTCCAGACGATCACCATGGCAATGCAACGCGCCAGGCCGATCATGATGAGCCCCACCATGTATTCCGGCTTGTCCTGAAGAAAAGTCAGCGCCAGCGCGAACATCAGCAGCGGTCCGACGATCCAGTTCTGCGCCAGCGAAAGGCCCAACACCTTCCAGTCGCGGAAGACATCGGGCAGTTCTTCGTAGCGCACCTTGGCAAAAGGCGGGTACATCATCAGGATCAGTCCGACTGCAATCGGCATGTTGGTGGTGCCAACCTGGAAGCGGTTGATGAAATCCTCGACACCGGGCACCAGGAAACCGAGCCCCACCCCGAGCGCCATGGCCGAGAAAATCCAGACCGTCAGGTATCGGTCGAGAAACGACAGTTTCCTGGTCAAGGCACTCACGGCTACTCTCCCTGCTCGCGCAATCGACCGATCTGGTCGAGTTCACGCTTGATTGCCATGGCGTCGAGCTTGGCCAGGGGCAGGCTGGTGAACAGCGAAATGCGCCGATTCATTTCGGCGTAGGCCTTGATGAAGGCACGGCGCTTGCCCTCGTCGCCGCCTTCCACCGCCGCCGGATCTTCGATACCCCAGTGCGCGGTCATCGGCTGGCCCGGCCAGATCGGACAGACTTCACCAGCGGCGTTGTCGCAGACGGTGAATACGAAGTCGATATCCGGTCCTCCCGGCACGGCGAATTCATCCCAGCTCTTGCTGCGCAGGTCGGACACCGCCAGACCTTGCTTCGCCAGGAGTTCGATGGCGTAGGGATTCACCTTGCCGCCCGGGTGGCTGCCGGCGCTGAAGGCGTGAAAGCGCCCCTTGCCGGCGTGATTGAGGATGGCTTCGGCCAGGATGCTGCGCGCCGAGTTGCCGGTACACAAAAACAGGACATTGAAAACGCGTTCGCTCAAGTGCTTCTCCTTGGTGGTTTGCCGACGCGCGCCGGCGCTTTTGTCGTGGCATTCGCCGCCGTCGTCTTGGGCAGGCATTGCCCGCCCTGGCAGCAGTTGTCGGTCAGGTAGGCGATGAGATCGTCCATCGCCGGGAAATTCGCCGCGTAGAAAATAAAACGGCTTTCCTGGCGCGAAGTCACCAGCCCGGCGCGGGCGAGCTGGGCGACATGAAAGGACAGCGTCGCCGCTGGCACCCCCACTGCTTCGGCGATGGCGCCAGCATTCACGCCTTCCGGCCCGGCCTCCACCAGCAGACGGAAGATGGCGAGACGGGTTTCCTGGGCAAGGGCGGCGAGAGATTGGACGGCGATATTAATTTCCATGATTCCATTATCCTGGAAGTATCGAAGCAAATGCAAGCATTCTTTCTCACTCTTCGTCACTCCTCGTCACTCCGACGACCCTCGCCACCGCTCTGGGACATCTCGATCCTGCCGCAGGTCGGCGTTTGCGCCCGGCCAAAAATACCCTCGAATTGTGAACTGCTTCACAGCATTCACGAACGTTGTTGCGGAGAATCGGTGGTAGTTGGCCGATGGCCTGACCCTCAACGAAAGCCTTGAAAGCCTTCGACATGACATGACGATCATCCGCAGTTTGGCGCGCTACCACGTACGCTGGAAAATCGCGCTGATCTTCGACGAAGTCGACCAGAAACCGACCTTCCACGGCAGAACGCACGATCTGACGCTGGTCGGTACCGGCATGCTTACCCACCGCGACGTGTTCACCGACTCCCCGGTCGTGGTGCTGCTGGCCATTCCGCCGTTGCATCGGAGCGGCCGGCAAAAGGTGATTGAAATCAGGGCCAGGCAGGCCTACTCGGTGTATTCGGGGGAGACTTTCTGTTTTCGCCTCGGGCTGGAGTTCCTGGGTTTCAAGGGCGATGGCCTGCGAATCCTCATGGAGGCCCTAAGTCATCGCCACCCGCTCATATCGTTACCGGATTACGAGCCGCTGCCAAACGTTTTCGTCGATATCGACAACGAACTGGAAAAGCGCCTGGCGCCCAAGCGTAAGTCGGTGGCGGTTCGCGCGTGAATCGCCGACGCGGTGGTCAAGGGCGGCCGATGGAAGGCCACTGACGGCTCGGCCAACTTCGCGATGAAGGTTCTCTAAGCCGACAGGCCCAGCGCGGCCACGCCGGCCCGGGCGATCTGCGCGTCCTCGTTGGATTTGACGCCGGACACGCCGATGGCACCGACCACTTCCCCGTCGACCAGCACCGGCACGCCGCCTTCGAGCAGCGTCCGGTTCTGGAAAGACAGAAAGCCCAGCCGGCCTTCCGCCAGCCGCTCTTCCCAGTCCTTGGTGGGCCGACGGAATAGTGCCGCCGTGGTCGCCTTGCCCAGGGCGACGTCGAGGCTGCCCAGTTGCGCGCCATCATTGCGTTCTAGATAGAGCAATTGACCGGCGGCATCGACGATCGCAATAACGACCGGCCAGTTGTTGGTTGTCGCCTCGGCCTCGGCGGCCGCGGCGATACGCTTGGCGTCATTCAAATCCAGTGATCTTGCAACTCGCATCGTGGCTACTCCCGGTAACAAATTCGTTTCGTTCAGGCAGGACAGGATAATACCTTGCAGGCGTCGTTCGACCGGCGCTCATTTCAAAGATCGGACGGAGCGATCTCGCATCAAGCCACCCTGCCGGCTCAAGCACCGCCGCGCAACTGCTCCTCGCCCAGCGCTTGCCAGCGACCCCGCAGCAAGCCTTCGAGCGGTTTGAAGCTGGCTTTGTAGGCCATTTTGGGACTCTGGCGTATCCAGTAGCCGAGATACAGATAGGGCAAGCCGAAGTGCGCGCATTGCGCCGCCTGCCAGAGTATGCCGTAGGTACCGAAACTGGCGCCAGGCAGGTTGGGGTCGTAGAAGGTATACACCGAGGACAGCCCGTCGGGCAACACATCGATGATGCTGACCATGCGCAGCGGTCCAGTTGCCGCACCCTGGCGAAACTCGACCAGCCGGCTTTCGACATGAGTTTGCAGCAGGAAATGCGCATACTGGTCGCGGCTGTCCTGGTCCATTCCCCCGCCGCTGTGGCGCACTTCCTGGTAGCGCTGATACAAGGCGTAGTGCTCCTCGCGAAACACCAGCGAGCGCTCCACAGCGACCAGATCTTCGTGGCGCCGCAAGGAACGGCGCTGGCTGCGGCTGGGCCGGAAATAGTCGACGCAGAGCCTGACCGGCACGCATTCGCGGCAGGCATCGCAATACGGGCGGTAGGTAAATACACCGCTGCGGCGAAAACCGGCGCGCACCAACTCGCTGTAGGTCGCCTGGTCGATCAGGTGGCTGGGCGTGGCGACCTGGGAACGGGCGACACGGTTGGGCAGGTAGGAGCAACCATAGGGCGCGGTCGCATAAAACTGGAGCTGCGAAAAGGGCGGTTCGTTGAGCTTGGTCATGGTGCCTTGCGAAACAACTCACGTGCTGCATCCACCGGCCAGCGGCGCCCGCCTGCTGCGCCGTTCCCGTCTTCGCCGGTCCATTTCGCCAGCCCCGCGACAAACTCCTGCCGCGGGATTTCGCGCGCGCCGAGAGATGCCAAGTGTGGCGTATTCATCTGGCAATCTATCACGACGAAACCACGTCGTTCAAGTAAGCGGCAAAGATGCGCCAGGGCGATTTTCGAGGCGTCGCTGACGCGGGAAAACATCGATTCCCCGTAGAAGACGCTGCCAATGGCGACCCCATAGAGACCGCCGACCAGGGTGCTCCGTCCCTCAAGCTCGACCCAGGTCTCGACCGAATGGGCATAACCGAGCTGGTGCAGGCGCTGGTAGGCGGCCTGCATTTCGGCGCTGATCCAGGTGCCTCCGCCTTCTCCGCGCGGGGCGGCGCAGGCGGCGATAACCTCGGCAAAAGCGGAGTCGAGGCGGATCTCATAATCGGCGACCTTCAATTTCCGGTGCAGGGACCGGGAAATCCTGACTTCACTGGGAAGCAGCACCATGCGCGGGTCGGGACTCCACCAGAGGAGCGGCTCGCCCGGCGAATACCAGGGGAAGATGCCGCGGCGATAGGCGCACAGCAGGCGTTCGGCCGCGAGATCGCCGCCGGCGGCGAGCAAGCCGTTGGGTTCCGACAACGCCTTGTCGACCGGTGGAAACCAGTTGGTCCGCGTCAGCCAGGGAATCACGGCAGGTCACGCCAGATCATGAATAATTCGGTTTAGCGCCTAGTTCGTCAGGGAAAATTCTAGCGCAGCCGTGGCCTGGGTAGGACGGTCGCTGGGATAAAATCTCCGCCAGCATGAACCCGACCAATCCGACTCTGCCGACTCTACGCCGCCTGTTCCTGACCGCCGTTACCGGGCTGCTGCTCTGTGCCTGCGCCACGCCGCCCCCGGCAGTCGCACCACCGCCGCGGCCGGCGTTGAAGATTGCCCTGGCGCTCGGCGGCGGCGCGGCACGCGGCTTTGCCCATGTCGGCGTGATCAAGGCACTTGAAGCGCAAGGCATCGTTCCCGACATCATCGTCGGAACCAGCGCGGGAGCGGTGGTCGGCGCCCTGTATGCCGCCGGCTATAGCGGCTTCGAGTTGCAGAGACTGGTCTTGCAGCTGGAAGAGAGCCAGTTTTCCGACTGGTCGCTGCCCGATCGCGGGGTGCTGAAAGGCGAAGCGTTGCAGAGTTTCGTCAACAATGCCGTCGGCCAGCGGCCCCTGGAGAAGTTCGGCAAGCTCCTGGCGGTCGTCGCCACCGATTTGAACAGCGGCGAAGCGGTGGTGTTCCGCACCGGCAACACCGGCATGGCGGTGCGCGCCTCGAGCAGCGTGCCGGGTCTGTTCCAGCCGGTGGCCATCAAGGGCCGGGAATACGTCGATGGGGGCCTGGTGAATCCGGTGCCGGTCCGCATCGCGCGCACTCTCGGCGCCGATTTCGTCATCGCCGTAGACATCTCGGCGAAACCACAATTTGCCAAGACCCAGAGCACCATCGACGTACTGATGCAGACGTTTTCGATCATGAGCCAGTCGATCAGCCGGCGTGAACTGCCCGAGGCCGACATCGTGGTCCGCCCGCACACGCCGGAACTGCGCGCCGCCGATTTTCAGGATCGACACCTGGCGGTACTGGAAGGCGAAAAAGCGGTCGCCGCCATACTGCCGGACTTGAAGGCACGACTGGCGAAACTGCGTGAGGCGCGGCCTTAGGTCGCGGGGTCGATACGGCGGGCGCCGTTGTAGCGTTTGCCCCAGTAGGCGGCGTTCATGTTCTCGACGCGAACTTCACCGCCGCTGGCGGGAGCATGCACGAATAAATTGTTGCCGAGGTAAATGCCGACATGGGAGAAGGTGCGCCGCATGGTATTGAAGAACACCAGGTCGCCTGGTTGCAGTTCGCTCTTCTTGACTACTTCACCGCTCTTGCTGATTTCACGCGATGTCCGCGGCAGGATCAACCCTATGCCTTCGCGGAAGACGTAACCGACGAAGCCGCTGCAATCGAAGCCGGTTTCCGGCAGCGTGCCGCCCCGCCGGTACCGTATCCCCACCAGGTCCAGGGCGCGCGCCACGGCCTCGCCGGCGCTGACGGTGGCGCGCTCGAGCAGGGAGGTGGCCTGCTTGAGCTGGAGACCCATCGACGGCGGGACGGCGGGAAGGGAATTGGCTGGCTCGTCGGCCAGCACCGGAGTGGACAACAGGCAGAGGCTCGCGGCTGCACAGACGCCGGCCCTCAGCCACACGCCAGCATTGCGGTCAGTTGTTTTCAAGCGCATGGGGGCGGACTATAACCGCCCACCTCCAAGCTGTAAACCCCTAACCATTCAGCTATTTGTCAGAATCGCCTGGGTATAATCCTCCGCTAATCGCCCGTTCGGGCAAGCTTTCAGCCATCTCCCATAAGGAGTTATCCATGAGTTTCAAGGCCTATCAGATCCATCAGGAAGACGGCAAAGTCGTCAGCCGTTTCGTTGAGATGAACGAGGATCAGCTCGATCCCGGTGAAGTCACCATCCGCGTCGCCTACTCCAGCGTCAATTACAAGGATGCCCTGGCGGCGACCGGTGCCGGCAAGATCATTCGGCGCTTCCCCTGCGTCGGCGGCATCGATCTCGCCGGCACCGTCACCGCCAGCCTTGATCCGCGCTTCGCCAAAGGCGACGCGGTGCTCGCCACCAGCTACGACATCGGCGTGGCGCATCATGGCGGCTACGCCGAGGTGGCCCGCGTTCCGGCCGACTGGGTCGTGAAGCTGCCGCAGGGCATGACCCTAAAGGAAGCCATGACTTTCGGCACTGCCGGCTTTACCGCCGGGCTGGCGGTGGTGCGCATGGAAGCCAACGGCCTCAAGCCCGGCAACGGCCCGGTGATCGTCAGCGGCGCCACCGGCGGGGTCGGTAGCGTGGCCATCGAGGTGCTCGCCAAGCTGGGCTATCACGTCGTCGCCTTGACCGGCAAGGAGAGCGAATTCGATTACCTGACGAGCATCGGCGCCCAGGAAATCATGCTGCGCCAATCGCTCGACCTCACCAAGATCAAGCCGCTCGACAAGTCCCTGTGGGCCGGCGCGGTGGATAACCTGGGTGGCGACGTGCTGGCCTGGATGGCCAGCACCATGCAGATCGGCGGAACCCTGGCGAGCATCGGCCTGGCCGCCAGCCACACCCTCAACACCACCGTCATGCCCTTCATCCTGCGCGGGGTGAGCCTGCTGGGCATCGATTCGGTGAACTGCCCGATGCCGCAACGCGCCGAAGTCTGGCGCCGCCTGGCATCGGACATGCGCCCGACCCATCTGGAGCAGATGACCCGCACCATCCCCTTCGAGCAGCTGCCGTCGGTGTTCGACGATTTCATCAAGTCCCGCGCCAGGGGCCGCACGGTGGTGGACATCGCGAGCTGAGGGCCCACTCAATTAGACCAAGATTTGAATAAGCGGAGGAAACCATGACCAGCACCAAGGAGTTTCACCAGCGTTCCATCGAACAGCCGGATGCTTTCTGGGCCGAGCAAGCCAAACTCATAGACTGGCACAAGCCGCCGGAACAGATCCTGGATTTCTCCAAGCCGCCGTTCGCCCGCTGGTTCAGCGGCGGCGAAACCAACCTGTGCTACAACGCCGTCGACCGGCATGCCGAGAAACGGCCCAATGATCGCGCCCTGATCTATATCTCCACCGAGACCAACGAGGAGAAGATCTACAGCTTCGCCGAGCTCAAGGCCGAGGTGATGCGCATGGCGGCTGTCATGCAGAGTCTCGGCGTCAAGCGCGGCGACCGTGTGCTGATCTATATGCCGATGATCGCCGAGGCCTGCTTTGCCATCCTCGCCTGCGCGCGCATCGGCGCCATCCACTCGGTCGTGTTCGGCGGTTTCGCCGCCGGCTCGCTGGCCACCCGCATCGACGACGCCAAGCCGGTGTTGATGATCTCTGCCGACGCCGGCATGCGCGGCGGCAAGGCGGTGCCGTATAAGCACCTGGTGGACGAGTCCTGCGCCCTGGCGCAGTTCCCGCCGGCCAAGGTGCTGCTGGTGAATCGCGGCATCGACAAGGACATGCAGATGGTCGCCGGCCGCGACGTCGATTACGCCACTTTGCGCAATCAGCACTTGAACGCCGAGGTACCGATAGCCTGGCTCGAATCCAACGAGCCGTCCTACATCCTTTATACCTCCGGCACCACCGGCAAGCCCAAGGGAGTGCAACGCGACGTCGGCGGCTATGCCGTGGCCCTGGCGTCGTCGATGAAGCACATCTATTGCGGCGCAGCCGGCGAAACCATGTTTTCCACCTCGGACATCGGCTGGGTGGTCGGCCATTCCTATATCATCTACGGGCCGCTGATCGCCGGCATGGCAACCGTGATGTACGAAGGCACACCGATCCGTCCCGATGCCGGCATCTGGTGGCAGATCGTCGAGAAGCACAAGGTCACGGTGATGTTCTCGGCGCCGACGGCGATCCGCGTCCTGAAGAAGTACGACGCGGCCTTCCTGCACAAATACGATCTGTCGTCGCTCAAGCACCTGTTCCTGGCCGGCGAACCGCTCGACCAGACCACCCACGAGTGGATCATGACGGAATTGAAGAAACCGGTCATCGACCATTATTGGCAAACCGAAACGGGCTGGCCGATGCTCTCCGCTACGCCGGGCGTGGAGCAGACCAAGATCAAGTACGGCTCGCCGGCATTCCCGGTATTCGGCTACAACCTCAAGCTGTTCCGCGAGGACGGCACGGAAGCCGGCAACGACGAAAAAGCCATCGTCGGGGTCCTGCCGCCGTTGCCGCCCGGCTGCCTGTCAACCGTCTGGGGCGACGATGCGCGCTTTGTGAGCACCTACTTCACCCTGTTCAAGTCGCCGCAGGTCTACTCCTCATTCGACTGGGGCATCCGCGATGCGGATGGCTACTACTTCATCCTCGGCCGCACCGACGACGTCATCAACGTCGCCGGCCATCGTCTCGGCACCCGCGAAATCGAGGAAGCGGTGCAAGCCCACGCGGCCATCGCCGAAGTCGCCGTGGTCGGCGTCGCCGACCAGCTCAAGGGACAGGTGCCGATGGCTTTCGCCGTGGTCAAGGACGCCAACCTGGTGGCGACAGCCGAGGGCCGCAAGCAACTGGAGAAGGAAATCATGGCCACGGTCGATGGCTTGCTGGGCGCCATCGCCCGGCCGGCCCGGGTGCATTTCATCTCCGGCCTGCCCAAGACGCGTTCCGGCAAGATGCTGCGGCGTTCCATCCAGGCGCTGGCCGAAGGCCGCGACCCGGGCGACCTGACCACCATTGACGACCCCAATACGCTGGAGCAGATACGCCAGTCGCTGGCCGCGAAGTAATTTTCAGGAGCATGGGCCAGCATTTTCGGTTAAAATGCGACCCTCTTCAGGCGCGTAGCTCAGCTGGTTAGAGCACCACCTTGACATGGTGGGGGTCGTTGGTTCGAGTCCAATCGCGCCTACCAACGAAAAAAAGGGGTTAGGATGTTTCCTAACCCCTTTTTGCTTTTTGCGGCCGGCGCGATCGGTCGGCCGGCTGCCTGTCAGCCGCTGACGCGCAACACTACCGCCATGCCCGAGTCGCCCGCGGCACAACCGGTAAACAAGCCGACCCCGCCACCGCGCAACACCAATTCTTCGATCAGTTCCATGATCGAACGCAAGCCTGTCGGGCCTTGCGGATGGCCCCAGATCAGCGAGCAGCCGTAGTTGTTCATCTTATCCAGCGGGAAGCCTGTTTCCTTGGAAAAGATCAGGTCGTTGGCGGCGAAAGGATTATGCGTCTTGACTGCCGTGACGTCCTTCATCTCCAGGCCCGCGGCCTTGAGCGCCATATACGCCGCAGGCACCGTCGCCGCGGGCATGTAGCCTTTTTCCACGCGCGCGTTGCCGAAACCCAGCAGTTCCACCTCGATTTTCGGATCGAGCGAAAGTTCCTTGGCCTTGGCCCGCGATGTCACGATGACGCCGGCGTTGCCGTCGGCGGGATGGGTTTGGCCGCCGAAAGTCACCGTGCCATCGGGTTTCACCGGCTTGAGTTTGGCCAGGCCCTCGGCCGTGGTCGCGATGATGCCGTCGTCGGCGCTGAAAGTGCCGGTCTGCTTCCTGAACGAGGCGTCCGTCACGGCCACGTCGACCATGTAACGGCGCTGGAAAGCGCGGTCATTGGCCAGCGCATCCTGGTATTGCAGATAGCGTTGCTGAGCCACTTCATGCTGCTGCTGGGTGGTGAAGCCATGGCGGCGGCAGACATTCTCCGCGGTGTCGATCATGGCGTTGAGGGCGTAAGGATCCTTGCCGAAATTGTCCAGGGTCCAGGATTCGGTGATGCCGCGGCCGCCGGGTGCGGTGCCATCCGGGTAGTAGACCACGGCGCCGTTGGACATGCGGTCGGCGCAGATCACCAAAGCGCATGCCGAGGTGCCGTCCGCCAGTTCCTGCGTCGCCATCTGCAAAGCCCTGGCGCTGGTGGCACAGGCCTGCTGCACCGTCGGCCCGGCGACCTTGTCCAGCCCCATCATGCCGGTCACCCACGGCAGGCCGTAGAAGCTGGAGGGCTGCGGATTGGTGATGCCGAGAATGGCGAAGTCGATGGCTTCTAGCGGAAACTTCTTCGCTGCCAGCGCCTGCTTGCCGCAGTTGGCGGCCAGTTTCATGCTATGCAGATGGGCCAGGGTGCCTTGCCATTTGGCGAAAGGGGTAGACCAGTACTGGCCGTAGGGAATGAACGCGTGTGCCATGTTTGCCTCTTCTGATTAACGTGATTGTTCCGCCTGATATTGGGCGAAGCTGGAGCCGGCCAGCGCCAATTTTTTCAGCAGCGGCGCCGGCTGCCAGTACTGCGGGTCGAGGGTCTGCTGGAACGCCATGATCTTGTCGTAGATGACCTTGAGTCCCACCGTGTCGGCGTAGAACATCGGGCCGCCGCGGTAACGCGGGAACCCGTAGCCGGCGGTGTACACCATGTCGATGTCGCTGGCGCGCAGGGCGATACCTTCTTCCAGCAACAGCGCGCCTTCGTTGATCATCGAATAGAGGCAGCGCTCCTGGATTTCCTGTTTCGACGGCTTGCGCTGCGGCACGCCGAGACGCTTCGCCTCCTCGGCGAACATGGCGATGGCTTCCGGGTCCGGGGTGCGCTTGTGCTCGGCGTTGTCATAGCGATAGTAGCCGCGTCCTGTCTTCTGGCCCAGCCAGCCGCGCTCGGTGAGCAGCGCCGTCGGACGGTAGAAGCCGGGATCCTTGGGCAGCAGATGCGCGCGCGCGACGCGGGTCAGGTGGCCGATGTCGATGCCGGCCATGTCGTACACGGCGAGGATGCCCATGGCCATGCCCCACTCCTCCAGAGCGCCGTCCACCTCCTGCGGAGTGGCGCCTTCGAGCACGCAATGTTCGGCCTCGCGCCCATAGGGATCCATCATGCGGTTGCCGATGAAACCATAACAGACCTTGGCGACCACGCCGACTTTCTTGATGGTCTTGGCGATATCCAGCGCGGTACCACCACGTCCGCCGCGGTCCGGGTGCATTGGACGATTTCGAGCAATTGCATGACGTTGGCCGGGCTGAAGAAATGCAGCCCGATGACATCCTGCGGCCGCTGGGTGACGGCGGCGATCTCGTCGATGTCGAGGGTCGAGGTGTTGGTGCCGAGGATGGCGCCGGGCTTGGCGACGGCATCGAGCTTGGCGAAGATCTCCTTCTTCAGGGCCATGTTCTCGAACACCGCCTCGATGATCACGTCGGCACTACCCAGCGCGGCGTAGTCCAGGGTGGTGGTGATCAGGTCGAGGCGCTGGTCGCGTTGTTCGGGCTTGAGGCTGCCGCGCGTCACCGAGCGCTCGTAGTTCTTGCGTATCGTCGCCAGGCCACGATCGAGGTTCGCCTGGGACGTGTCGAGGATGATGACGGGAATGCCGGCGTTGGCGAAACACATACTGATGCCGCCGCCCATGGTGCCGGCGCCGACGATGCCGAGCCGGGTGACCGGCCGCGCCTTGATGTCGACCGGCAGGCCGGGGATCTTGCGCAACTCGCGCTCGGCGAAAAACAGGTGACGAAAGGCGCGGCCTTCGACGGCACGCTCGACCTGGTTCGACAGCGTGCGCTCGAAGGCGATGCCGTCGTCGAAGTTCTTGCTGACCGAGGCTTCGACCGCATCCAGCAGCACGTTCGGCGAGTTGCGGTTGCGCAGGGTCTTGGCAGCCTGGGCGCGGCGCGCGGCGATCACTTCGGCGACCTTCTCGCCGCCGGCGACGCTGCGATCTCGCGTGCGCCGAGGGCCGGCGCCCTTGGCCACCAGTTCCCGGGCGTGGGCCACGGCTGCTTCGACCAGATTGCCGTCGACCACGGCATCGACCAGGCCGGCGTCCTTGGCCTGCGCGGCGGTGAGCGGCTTGCCGCCGAGCATCATGTCGAGCGCCGGCTCCAGGCCGATCAGGCGCGGCATGCGCTGGGTGCCGCCGGCGCCGGGGATGATGCCCAGGGTGATTTCAGGCAGGCCCAGGCGGGTGCCTGCGGCGGCGACGCGATAGTGGCAGGCGATGGCGGTCTCGACGCCGCCGCCCATGACCGTGCCATGGACGGCCGCGACCACCGGCACCGCGCTGTCCTCGATCAGGCGCAGTACCGGGTGATAGCCCGGCTCCTGAACTCCGGTTTCGAATTCGCGCATGTCGCCACCGGAAAGGAAGGTCTTGCCGGCACAGGCCAGGACGATCGCTTTCGCGTTCTCGCCGCGCAATGCCTCGAAACAGTGCTTCAACCCGGCGCGAACTTCGCGCGTCATGGTGTTGACCGGTGGGCTATCGACCGTTACAACCGCGATATCGTCTTTGAGGGTGTAGCTCACTACGTCGGTCACGCTTGCTCTCCTAAAATTGATTCAGTGGATATCGAATCGGCTGACGCCCGTGCGGACAGCCAATCCCCGAGTCATCGCGTCTTGCTTGGCAGGACGATCACCTCGGGGTCCGGCTCGGCGGCGTAGAGACGGTCGACCAGGGCGGCGCGGCGCATCAGGACTGCGCGTTGGTTGATGTAACCCTTGTCGGTGATCTCGTTGTCGTCGATCGCCGGCAAGTCCTCCATCAACAGCGCGCGGGTCGGATAGGTCGAACTGCCGCTGCTGCCGCCGGCCAGCTGGCCCAGGGCTTGTTCCAGCCTTTGCCTCACCTGGGGCTGAGCGATCAGTCCCGACAGGGGCAGGTCGGCGGGCGCATCAGGACACAGGCTGCGGCAGCCGGCAGGGTTGGGGAACACCAGCAGGCCGACTTCTTCGCGGTCATGGCCGGTGACCACGCAATCCTGGATGACCGGCGAGCCGGCGGCGATGGCCTGGACGCGCAGCGCGCCGACGTGGACCCAGGTGCCGGAACTGAGCTTGAAATCCTCGGCGATGCGGCCGTCGAATTCAATTCCCTTGATGGGGTCGTGCGGATCGGCGAAACGTCCGGCATCGCCGATGCAGTAGAACCCGTCCGCGTCGAAGGCCGCGCGGGTGAGGTCGTCGCGCTTGAAATAGCCCGGCGTGACGTTGGGGCCGCGGATGCGCAACTCCATCTTGCCGGCGTTGGGAACCATCTTCAGCTCCACCCCGGGCGTGGGCAGGCCGATGACCCCGGCG
>Ga0172379_10002654_pt1 | contig 30973 bp, 32 predicted proteins | sample GrowelOW334metaG_FD_119756 | JGI IMG/M metagenome (GOLD analysis project Ga0172379, IMG submission 119756) | Groundwater microbial communities from an aquifer near a municipal landfill in Southern Ontario, Canada - Groundwater well OW334 metaG | ecosystem: Environmental > Aquatic > Deep...
TAAGATCTCTTCTAACTCGCTGACTGCTTTCATAACGTACTCCTTTCTTTTTAGTAGATTAAAGTTTTACGTTATACTTCAGCGAGTTATCTTTTTCAATCTAAACTTTGTCGTGTACAAAGCGAGAAAATATGTCTACGCGAATTGTTTTAAAATCAATAACATATTCCGAGAAGATGGTTTGGCAAGGCTAATTTGTTTTTGAAACTTGATATGAATGAGGAATTCTGTCAGAGAATAAGATTCGATGTAGATAAATTGATGTTTGTTTAAAGCGTGGGAGCAAATATAAGAGGATGGCAAGTGAGTTTGCCATCCTCTGTGTTTGGGGCTAGTTATTTAGCGGGAGCAGGGGGAGGAGTCGTCGCACTTGTAGTCGAGCTAGAGCTGCCGCTTGAAGGAACGTTAAACAGTGATGATGGATAGTTGCGGTGAGCCGTACTGGTGCTGGCTGCAGGTGCAGTTGTAGCTCTCTGACTCTTTTGCTCAAAGAAGTCGATTATAGGTCTAATAGAAGAAGAGCTAGGTGGTTGTGTAAATGGAGCAGTAGCTGTGGTGCTGGATGAAGTGGCAGTGGTTATGCCTACTAATGTAGGTGTACTACTGCTTGAACCAGACGCACTCAAAGAAGGTGCCACATTTGCAGTCGAGCTAGAGCTGCTGGGTAAAGGAGCGCTCACAAGTGATAGACCGTCCATGTTAGTCGTACTGGTGCTGGCTGCAGGTGTTGCTGATAAAGAAGGATTTTGTGGAAGTGTGGTGGGAGACACTCCAGTAGTAGTTGATTGTGTTGTATGGGAAGCTGTTTGTTCTTGAGCTCTAAATCTGTATTCTAGGGCTTCTTCCATACTATGCAGATTTGATATTACTTGTTCAACGCTCTTGATTTCAAGTTCCGGTTTACCTAATCGTGTGAGAATATTTGTATAAACGGTATTAAGGTAATAGCGTATTGTTTCGTCGGTTTCACTGCCCTGAATAGAGACTATAATTTTTTTATAATATAGAAGTTCCCGTTCGTAAAATAGATTCCTGTGCTGTTGAAACAATTTTCTTTGGTCCGGAAACCTTTGTTCTAGTTTCTGCAAAACTCCTTCTGTTAATTCTGCATTTATTGCACGTCGTATATTTTCAATACCGCTTATTGGAGGAAAGTTATTGGATTGTTTGCTGTGAAATTCGCTGTATTTTTTCGCCCAATCATTTAGAAAGGCAGTTGTTATATTATTCTCAATGTGCTTGATAATTAATTGAATTCGTTCTAGGTATGTTTGAGGTGGTTGGTCGGGTATTGCAGGAAAGTTTAGACCAGTTAGGTGATTAATGTATTGAATATTGGGCAGTGATATTATTTTTGTATTTCTGGCAATTGAAAGAGAAAAATGATTTATTACTATCAGTGCGTTGCGGAGGTTATTGATTTCAATGGCTAGAGCTAGTATGGTTGGTATGCGTTTTTCTATGTAATTTACACTACCTTGGGTGATTGAGAGATACAATTGTAGATTTATATCACCATCAGGGTCTGGCGCAAATAACGCATCTCTGATATGAGCATACGAACAGCCACAACCATTGTTTGGTGGTGCAGTTGTTGTTTGTTGTGTAGGGACAGAAGTGGGAAAATTAGTACTCATACCTTACCTCTCTATAAAAATATTGTTAATAAATAAAAATCCATAGTGGATTCAGCTACAAGTATAAACTAAGAAAACTTTTTAATCCTTAAGGAATTATTAATATAATTTTTAAAGGTAAAAATACATTAGAATCAACACCGAAGCGGGCTTTACGAGACCACTTGAATGCAATATTTATTTTTTGCTTGCTAACGAAGTAACAAAATTTAGTATCAAAGATGATAAATTTTTGATGGCTAAATTTGCGCCTTTTATTGTGCCTTCGTGACTTAACACTTCGTCAGTTAGGCCAGCAGCAAGGTTCACTACAGCACAAATGGTTGCGACTTTCATGCCTGTATGACGTGCGGCTATTACTTCGGGAACATTGGACATGCCAACTGTATCAGCACCAAGTGTTTTATAGGCGCTAATTTCGGCGTGGGTTTCAAAGGTTGGCCCTGAGGCGCTTAGGTGTATGCCTTCTGGAAGTGAAATTTGCATTTTTTTGGCGACGGCGAGTATTTTTTTACGTAAAGCTAAATCATAAACATTGTCCATAGAAACAAAACGCTCACCAAAGCGCTCATCATTTTGGCCGATTAAAATGTTAGAAAACATAAAATTAATGTGGTCTTTCATAAGAACCAAACTACCTGGGCCAGATTCTTTCTTGAGAGATCCCACCGAGCAAGTGGTGAGTAAAATTTCGCAGCCAATGAGTTTTAGTGTACGAACAATATTGCGAATCACGGCGAAAGATGGTTCCCCTTCATAAGTATGCGTGCGGCCTTCGAGGCACACGACTGGAACGCCATTTAACATACCAAGTCTTAGTTGTCCGCTGTGCCCTTGTATTTTAGAAACGCTAAAGAGAGGCAGATCAGAATAAGGTATCGTTATGGATTTTTTTATTTGATCGGCAACTTTGCCAAGACCGGAACCTAAAATAATGGCTAGGCGAGGTTTGAAGCCCTTGGTCCTATGGGTAATTATTTCCGCAGCCCAAAAGGGTGAATTAGATAGTTCAGGATGAAGGATGTGTGACATGTTAGTTCTCCGATAGATATTCTGGACCAAAAGATCTTGGTAATAATTCTTCGATATTAGTGATTTCGCGGATTTGTTCTTCGTCGCAAAGATAAATAGGTGCGCTAGGGGATGCGAATTCTCGAATCATTTGTCTGCAGGCACCACAAGGCGTAATAGTTTTTTTCTCTGGTCCGACGATAAGAATGGCATGAATATGTCTTTTTCCGGCTGAAGCCATTGCGGCAATTGCGGAGGCTTCAGCGCATATTGTTAAGCGGTAAGATGCGTTTTCCACATTACAGCCAGTAAACATCTGGTTATCTTCCGATAACACACAAGCGCCAACGGGAAACTTGGAATACGGGACGTAGGCATTATTTCTAGCTCTGGTGGCTTGAGCGAGCATATTTTGAATTGTTTGTTCATCAATTTTCATAATTATTTCTCACAGTCAAAAATTAAGAAAATCCTGTGTTTTCCGTATCCATATTGCTTTTTTAGTGAAAGAAAAACTTACATATATAGAAAAAAAGCACGGTAAGTGTAGCAGTAACTGGGATTGTAATAAACCAGGAAGTGAAAATATTGCGGACAATGCGCAGATCTATGGCTTCAATACCACGAGCTAATCCAACGCCAACAATAGCGCCTACAAGAGTTTGTGTAGCTGAAACTGGAATACCTATATTTGTGGAGATTAGAACGATGCTAGAAGCTGCGAGTGTGGCACAGAAGGCTCGGCTGGGGGTAAGTTCTGTAAGAGAAGAGCCAATGGTAGCTATGACTCTACGTCCATAGGTCAAAAAGCCAATAATGACGCCAAGATAGCCAAAAGCTAAGATTGCTAAAAGCATATTGCCGTTATGAGTACTAGTGCCTGTTTTAGTAAGACTAACTACGGCGGCGACAGGGCCGGTGGCAGTTGCAATATCATCTGATCCATGCGCATAAACCATGGCGCAGGCAGTAAATACCAACATTATAGCAAAAGCTTTTTCGGTTAAAGAGAGCTGTTCTTTGTAAGTGTTATAAGGTTTGTTGTAAACACGTTTAAGAAAATATTTGCCGAAGATGACAACTATGCTTGCGCCAACAACGGCGATTAAAATATGCGGTCCAATACCTGGAAAAATAGAGAAATGTTTTAAGGCTTTGAGTACCATTATTTCCGTAAGAATTATGCCGACGATGAATAAAAAAATCGGCAAATAATGCTGGGCGTTGGAGATTGGACTCTCTGCACTTAGAATTTTCTTACGTACGATGCTAAAAAGGAAATAGGCTGTGAGTCCAGCTAAGCACGGGCAGGCTATCCAACTTAAACCAATAAATCCAACCATTTTCCAATGTACAGCATGCCAGCCCAATACCAAAGCGCCAAAGCCCAAAACTGATCCTACAATAGAGTTGGTTAAAGAAACTGGAATTCCTAAGCGGCTAGCCGTAGTAATCCAAAAGCTGCTGGCTATTAGAGACGCAATCATACCGTAGATTAATATATTAGGGGTCAATATTAAAAGATCGGTATTAACGATGCCGTGTTGTACAGTGGCGGCTACTTTGCTACCACCTAAGAGCGCTCCGGCTAATTCAAAAATAATGGCTATGGTAATGGCTTGACCGGCGCGGATAGCTTTGGAGCCAAGAGATGGGCTTAAAACGTTAGCTAAATCATTGGCTCCAACTCCCCAGGTTAGGGTGAGACTAAAGATTGCGGTTAGGATTAAAAGCAAAGTTTCGTGAGCCATAAATGTTTAGCGCTAAGTAGCTTTATCTGGCTAAGAGCATAATTAATCTGCCGCCCACTCGGTGGGCAAGATCAGCTATGCCACCCGTCCATTCAATGACTTTGTAAAAGAACACCACATCGATGGGCGGTAGATTTTTTTCTATAGAAAATAAGGTGTCGCGTATTTGAATTTGGATTTTATCGGTACTTTCCTCAATAGAATCAAGTTCTTTAATCATATCTTGAATAGCTTGGACTTCACTGCCTCGGAATCCGGATTCAAAGACATCTTCAAGTTCCTGGATGATTTTTTTGACCTGCAACGAGGCATCTACTGAACGTTGAAATAAGTGCTCTATGTAGGGGTTTATTTCCTGAGGAAACTGCATTTGTCTGCCCACTATCAAGCCAGCAATGTCACGGGCCTTATTGGCAATGCCATCTTGAGCTGCGAGTAGTTCTAATACGTCAGTGCGCGAGACAGGCATAAGAATGCTTTTGTGTAAATGTGAGCGCAGATTTTTTTTGATTTCATCTGCTTCACGTTCTAAATCGGCGATTTGATTTTGATATTTTTTAGCTCCAGTCCAATCTCCTTTAGATACAGCAGCAAAGAATGGCAAAAGCGTTTCTACACAACTATGAACTATACTCATGTGTTCTTGCAAAGGTTTAATAGGAGATTGGCCGAATAAATTTAAAAGATAGGACGATGCCATGGGATACCTCGTTAGTTAAGTAATTATGAATTATAAATTATGAATTATAAATTTTCACGGAATCAGCGAAAAACCTTCGTACACGACATCGACCAGCCACGAAGTGGCAAAATATGGTAGCCCAGTCGAAGCCGAGCTTGCGAGGCGTAAGGCTGGGTGAAAAACATGTCTACGTAAATTCTTTTAAAATCAATAAGTTATAAAATCAAATCACTTTCTTCATTCATAATTCATAATTCATAATTCATAATTTATAATTATTCCGTTGTCTCTCCACCGTCAGTTGTAGTCGCTGCAGCTTGTTGTGTTTCGACTTCTTTCTTTCTTAAAGCTATGCGGTCGATTAGATTAAGTGTCAATTGGGTAAGCTCTAATGCTGTAGGTTTCCCTGTTATATTTGGCGGATAAAGCGTTGCAGCCTGCATATCACGTATGAATTCTGTGGCGATATTAAGTGCGTATTGTTCTGTTTTGCCATATAAACGCTCCACATATTCGATATTCTTATGCGTTGGTTGTTGTGACAAAATAGATTTAGCAAAGTTTTCTAGATCGCGCGTCAGGAGAGTTTGTTGTAGATATTCCGTCATAGAAAGCTTGGTGAAGATATTAATTTGTCCTGGTGGCGCGATGACTTCTTCTTCGGCGATAGGTTCTGGTATATCTCTCTCGTGATAGGCTAATAGGGCATTGATGCCACGCTCTATTGGCGGAACGTTTTCTCCTTTCAGGAACATATCAACGATCTTTTTGACATCGTCGATTTCAGCATCAGGTTTGATACTCGCTTCTGGGCCCTTAGCAAGCAGTTTTTTGAAACTCTCAAATCCCGCTATTAAAGTGCGCAGTGTGGTATCTGGTGGAGAATCGATTTTGACAAATTGATTCAGACGAATTTCTTTAATTGGTGGCGGGTTGGCATAAAACATTTTGGCGCGAACTATGCGAGATTTGAAGAATATGTGCGCTTCACCTTCTCTCTGTTCTTTTAGATCCAAAAGATCTATACGGGCGCGTTTTTCTAATTGAGCGCTCTTAGTATCCAAGTATTGTCCAGTCAGGCTCTTAGTATCAGTTTGGAAGCCTCCGACATGGGTAACATAAGATTCGCCAGCTGTTTTCATGAAGAATTCCCAGGTTTCCAAGGGATCTTCTAATTTCATACAAATTTTAATATTGGTGTTAGCGCCAATAGTTGCGGCCTCTTCTTTGGATGCTTTTTGCAAGGCAGGTAAATCCTGACCAGCAAATATCACGGAGAAACCAAGAGAGCGCGCTTGCGCAGGCACAATGGCAAAGCCTGGCACGGCATAATAACCATACTCGTCCAAAATACAAAGAAAAGGAGTGCTACAGGTGGTTGGTTTACGGTCAATAATCTTGGAATATAAACCCTCAACCTCATCGCCTAAACCAGCCGCCATCATGGTTTTCATAGCGGCGATTATAATTTTGCCTAAGTTAGCTAATTCATCAGGGGATTTTTCCAAGGCTGGCAATAATACTACCAAAATACGGCGATTTAAGACCACATCACGTAAGTCTACTTCTGGTAAGTTAGTGCGTAAAATATGACCATAAGTGTCAGCTAGCGAGCCAAATACGCGTGTTAATTGCATTGTGATGTAGCCATGTTGCTCGTAAACTTGCGAAACCTGCTTTCCCTTTTTGGCTTTATTAAAACCGGGCAAGTTAGTGACATACATATTTATGGGTTCTAAAACCACATCTGGCAAGCCTTCTAAACTAACGGGATCTTGATTATCACGTATAAATAATTTATCCAAGACCATGGATTCTAGACGTTCTAAATTGAAATAATTACGAATTGTGTTGGCGTCTAAAAGAATATGGCCCGCGTCACGCATTGTGACTAAAACTTTCATTAAAGCTTCGACGAAAGATATAGCGCGTCCTTTCCACATATCGCCGTCAGCTTTACCTGAAGATGATTCCATTAGGCTTACGACCAACTGAGAAAGCATGCTGGAAGAGCCACGAGCAAATGGATTTAAAGTATTAGAAAGGCGTTTTTCTTGCGGACCGATAATGTCGCGGGCACCAGTCATGAAATTGATCAGCAAGACATCATCTTCGCGTCCCATGGAGCGAGCTAAAGAGAAAATCTTGGAAAATAGCGCATTATCGCCTTTTCCGTCTACGTAAATAAAGCCGCTACTTTGGACTAAAGTGTTATATGCTATTGAAACCATCGCTTCGGTTTTACCACTACCGGTTGATCCAAACATCAAGACGTGAGTTCGCATGTCTTCGTTTGTGAACCAAAGCTCCAAGTTAGTCTTTTTATCATTCCCGAAATAGTAAATTCCAGAGGCCATGCTGGGGGTGTTGGTACCAGGTTTGGGGCTGTTATAGTCTTTCCTATTTGCTCTTTTGGGCAGACGAAAGGGCAAAATGGGTTTTTGCATTTTTATTGGGAGGGAACAGCAAATACCAACAATAAGGATAACATCAGCTAAGGCTGGAACTACGAAAGCTGTTGCAGCGAGAGTGGTCAAGACTATAGCTACGGATGTGGGATTTTTAAAGAATTCAGCAACTTTTTGCCCCATCGGGCGCGTATCACGGATCAGTAGGCTAGATGCCTGTTCCTGTTCTTGATCTAATCCGCGTTGTCTGATTACTGCCATGGTTTTCTTGTTACTCTTCGTCTGGTTTATAGAGAATATCTTTTAAGGCAAGATCCAAGCCAATAACAGCCTCGTCTACCATGGGTACGTTCAGAGGTAATCCCAATTTCTTTTCAGCTAACCAATGCGCGAAGGTGCCAGATATTTCTGCAAATGCAGTTGGTCTTCCGACGCTGTTTAGAATATACCATATGCGACGGTCCATGGGTTTTAGCCAGATAAATTCTGATGTTGCTAAGACGCCGGCTTCACGTGAGCTGCTTAGCAAAGAAGCCATAACGGTTGTTACATAAGCGTGAATGGCAATGACACGCTGCACAGGTTTGGCGTTTTTATGTTTTGCTACTAGCTCGCTGACACCGGAGAAATTTAATTTTCCACTAGCAGAGGAGGCTGCTAACTGTAAGACTAAAGCGTCAGCAGCTTTTTTGTCGTTATTTATACGTGCAGCAAAGACAGCAAAAAGGGCCTGTAAGTACATGGGTAGATCTTCTGGTTGTCGCCAACGGGGACCAAGTTGCAAGGACAGAATGCGATAAGCAGCCCCGCGCACTAGTGATGTTTTGTATAGACCTTTATTATCTTTTTCAACTTTTATTAGGTTATGTTTTTTACAAAAATTCATGGGCGAAAGAGCCATAGCCCATGGGGCAGCATCGAGAGGTACAGATTGTAAGTCCAAATTAACGACAGGAGAAATTTGTGGCCAGTTTTTTTGTTCTAGTGTTTTCAGGGTTTTTAGATTGAAAATATTTTGGAAGCGATAGGTTGCGCTGGTAAAGTATATGTAAAAAGTTAACAGGCCCAAAATTATTACACAAGGTATACGTAGATAGTTACCTACGAAGACGCTCATTGCTGCGATTATTTTTGGATCAACAAAACCAAAACTTTCTTTGGTGTATGTTTCCCATTGAGTTATACGTGATAAGTTGGGAACAATGGAGTCTAATAAGGGAATCTCTTTTGTGACGGTGATCCAGGTATTTAAAATATATTTGATACCGACTATTTCATAATAGCGGATGTTACAAATCGTGCTTGTTATATAAACCTTTCCATAAGTCCATATTAGAAAGGCAAAAATAATAACTGCCGCGGCAACCCACAGGAAGCCTATGGATGTATCGCCCCCACCGCCTTGTGAATCTGGTGCACCTTTAGCCATAATATTGCATAGTATATTGGTTACGCGTTGATATTGCTACTAAAATTGCTTACTTAGATTCCCCAACAAAAATCAGGTTATTGCCTTGTACTTTGTAACGATTTTTATTGGCATGTACAAAGGATAAAATATTTTGTACATGTACAGACCCTTCTTTTAAAATCAACATTTCATATCCTAAACTATCAACTGGCGTTGGCTCAATTGGGATTATATCGCTTTCATGAATCATAACTTCAACGTAGCCATGGCGTTGCTTGTCAGCTTTGGATTCTATCATGTCACGTACGTGATTTTCTAAACGATAGGTTGGGCGAGTGACATTGTATAAACCTAATGTTTTAATTGTATGTAGCCAGCTTTGCAAATTGGCACTTTCGCTTTGTTGAGGAGAAACGTGATAAAGGGAGATATATACTTTGACCGTTCCGGGTTGTGGAGAATCTTTTTTACTTTTATCATCCTCATCGCTTTGAGATTTTTGTGGGTTGTTAGATTCTATTAGATCTTCAGTTTCTTCCAACAACGTAACGATGCGCTCGCGGGCCTTTTTTAAGAATAGAGAATCTTTTTTCCAGGCTTCGGAGGCAAGTAATTTTTGTAAGACGCCCTTTAGCTTTAAACTTAAATCCGATGGGCTTGTATTACCTTGCGGTTTAGAACTGTTCGGTGTGTCATTCATACTTTCTTTAGGAGTCAATGTCTGTATCGTCTTCGGATCGTTGTGAGCCGTTGCTCATACCTGCGCGCATTCCGGAGGTTTGAGTTAGGTTTGGCAGTATCGCTTGAATTTGGGCTAAAATCTTTTTGTTCGATTCTTGAGTTTCAACCATGGAATTGATGAGTTGTTCTAGGGCTTCTAAAGCTTTTTCGTGTTTTGTAGCAGCTATGCCACCTGGGTCTCCTGCATCGCTATATTTTTTCTGTTGTTCTTTATGAAAATTTATGACTTGCGAAAATGATTTAACCAAGTCTTCAATTGTATAATCCGTTTTAATGCACAATTGAGCAAGTTTCTTGAAATCAAATATTTGATCTGGATCCATGTTTGCTAAATTGTCGTTACTAGCTTCTTTGTCAGTCATGTCACATGTTCTCACAGTTAGTCGTACAATAATTCATCTAGTGGTACTTTATCTTTTGATGGCGCAGCTTTTATCAATTCGGAAACTATATCAACGAGACAAAGTAAACGCAGTACCATTGGTGTTACTTCATCAAATTGTACTTTGGCTCCCATAAGAGATTTTTCAACCTCACTAAAGCTGGCTCCAATACCGTAGCCTAAGCACAAAGAGGATAATTGATCGGCTCTTCTGGCTAAAGCAGGGAGTAGACCTGTTTCGGAAAACGCTTCTTCGTAGCTAATTGGCTTATCGTATAAGGTAAAATTTACCTTTAGGCTTTTTACCACGGAGATCAAGGTTTTTTTTAAATCTACGTTCATTTCCTTACTAAAAATATGCTCGCCGTACAAGGAGGCGAATATTAAACGTTTTTCCTAAATTAGTAAATATAATCCGCGTTTCAAAGCCACCAGGGGCAAGCTTTTTTCCTTTTTCCAGCTAAAAATGACTGGGCTACGCGTAAAAATACTATAACGCTGAAGCCAAAGCGATTTAGCATAGTAAAAAATAACATAGCGACTATAGCAACAATAAATGTCCAAAGTTTAATGTGAAGTAAAAAAAGTAATAACGGAAAAGCGGCTTGCGCATCCACAATGAAAAAACGTGCGGAACGAGCAGAATCGCGCCAATGAGCCCCAGGAGCAGGTTGATTAATGTTTGCCATGATTTGTTACACCAAGTTTCTGTTCTATTTTACCTTTTTTGTTTTGTTTTTACCATTTCTAGCTATTCCAACGCCTAACGAGCAAAGGGCTGCAACTATCCATAAATAATATCCGTAATTAACCCAAGGTGTAATACCTTCCATTGCATAAACTTCTCCCGTTAATACGGCCTGTTGAAAAGCAGGTATTTTAGCTTCTAATTTGCCGTGCTGGTTGATTATGGCGGTTAAGCCGTTGTTAGAGGAAACAACTTGATAACGACCAGTTTCCAAAGAGCGCATACGAGCTATTTCTAATTGTTGTTCAGCTGCGAGTGAGCGGCCAAACCAGCTGTCTTCTGAAATAGTGACCAATAAATCTGTATAAGGAAAATAACGCAGAGCCAAGTATGGATAGGCAATTTCGTAGCAGATAAAAGGTGCGATCGCAAGGTTTGCTGCTACAAATTTGGGTTGATTTTCCATTCCAGGAGTTAAGTTCGACCACGGAATATGGAGAAAATTTAACAACCAAGATAAAGATGATTGTAATGGCAAAAACTCACCAAAGGGCACTAGGTGTTTTTTTAAGTACAAACCATTATTTACACCCAGAGAGATCATGCTGTTGTAGTATTTTTTGTTTTTTTCATCTTGGAAAATAATGCCACTAACTATGGTTGTGTTGTGTATTTTAGCGTTTTGCTGAAGATTTTTTAGATAATCCGTGACTTGCCATTGCAGTGCTGGAATAGCGGCTTCTGGCCAGACGATTAGACTACTTTGCCAATGTTCCGCGCTTAGTGCGGCATAAGTTTGCAGTACGACGGGTATTTGTTTGCTATCCCATTTCGTTTCCAGAGGAATATTCCCTTGAATTAAGCTGACACGAATTGGAGATCCTTTAGGTTTGATAAAATATTCATTGCTTTGGTGTAGCGCTCCAGATAAAAACCAGAGTAAACCCAGTGTTACTATGAAAATAATCTTACGTGTTTTGTTTTTTTCTAGGATTAGGCATACTAGTAAAGCGCTGGTTAGTGCTACTGCCCAAGAAATGCCATATACACCTACAAAAGGAGCCAAATTTTTGAGTGGTGTGTTGATTTGGCTATAACCTAAAAATAGCCAAGGAAAGCCAGATAAAACGAAAGTCCGAAGCCACTCAAAAATAGCCCAAGAAGCTGGGAAGACAAGTAGGGTTTTATTGATGTTATTGTTGGGAGTGATTTTGTGAAATAAATAGCCTTGCAAAGCTGGGAATAGTGCCAAGGCGAATACAAATAGTGCAGTGATTAAAAAAGCCAAAGGAGTGGAGGCTTGTCCGTAAGTGTGAATACTTATGTAAACCCAGGAAGCTCCGACGGTAAAAAGCCCCAAGCCAAACATTAAGCCGGAAATGAAACTTTGTTTGGCTGTCGTGTAGAAATGTAGCCATCCGTAAAGAAGTATCGCGGGAGATAAAATGGCTAGCAAAGATAAATGGAAGGGGGCAAAAGCCAGCGGTAACGCGGCTCCAGCTGCTAGACTCAGTGTGTAGGGGAAAGTTTTGCTCTGCATGGTCTTATAATCCTGTTTAACAGTAAAGTCTTATTTTTTCATGATAGCGCGAAATGAAATATTGGGAAAGGAGGATAAATTATAAATTATGAATGATGAATTATTGTTTTTAAATAACAGACCGCAACTATTTAGGGTAACATATTGATTTATAAAGAATTATTGTAGACATGTTTTTTGTCCTAATTTGTTGTTAGGATAGTTCTATGAGTAAATATTATAACGCCATACGCAGCAGAAATTTATACAAACCAGATGGTGACAAACCTTTTAAATTGAGCCGCTCTAAATTGGAATTGTTTATTGAGTGTCCACGCTGCTTTTATCGCGATCGTCGTTTGGGTATTGGTCGTCCACCGGGATTTCCTTTTAATTTAAATAGCGCTGTCGATGCTTTGCTAAAACAAGAATTTGATAAACATCGAGAAGAAGGTATTAAACATGCGCTCATCATAGCCAATAATGTTGATGCTATTCCAGCTAAGCATCCAGATTTGAATAAGTGGCGGGAAAATTTCAAAGGTATTGAATATCTGCATGCACCGACCAATTTGTTACTTACTGGCGCTATCGATGATTTATGGCAGAATTCTCGCGGTGAATACATTGTCGTTGATTATAAATCTACTAGCAAAAATGAGCCTATTACAGAGCTAAACGCGGGTTGGCACCAAAGCTACAAAAGGCAAATGGAAATTTATCAATGGCTTTTGAAGCAAAATGGTTATCCAGTTTCTGCTACAGGATATTTTGTTTATTGTAATGGCCAAAAAGAAGATAGATTATTCAATAATAAATTGGAATTTGACGTCACTCTCATCCCATATCAGGGGAATACTTTGTGGGTGGAAGATGCGATTTTTGCGGCATTTCATTGTTTAAATAAAAACATACTTCCCGCTCCAAGTAGAAACTGCGATTATTGCGCGTACGTGAACGCTATTCGGGTTACGGAAGAGGAATTAATTTGAATCAGATGCAGTTTTGCTTTCCTTGAAATGTTTGCGGCAAACAGCGATGTAGCGTTCATTCCCACCAATTTCAATTTGTTCGCCTTCGCGCAGAGCTTTGCCATTTTTGTCAATGCGAAGATTCATAGTTGCTTTACTTCCGCAATGACAAATAGTTTTTATTTCGATCAAGATGTCAGCATGAGCTAGTAAGTATTTGCTTCCTTCAAATGGCTCTCCTAAAAAGTCAGTGCGTAGGCCATAGGCAAGAACAGGAATGTTAAAATGGTCAGTAATGGCGCCGAGTTCCGCGACTTGTTTTTTAGTTAAAAATTGCGCCTCATCGATCAGGACACATTTTATTTTAGGGTTTTTGTGTATAGCTTCTTCTGCATAATCGAATAGGGAAAAATCTGGACTAACAGCGATTGCATCTGCTGATAGCCCAATGCGGGAGGCGATTTTGCTTTTTCCGTAACGGTTATCAACTTGTGGGACGAATAGTATAGTTTCCATGCCCCTTTCGCGATAGTTATAGTCTGACTGAAGCAAAACGGTGCTTTTTCCCGCATTCATTGCTGAGTAATAAAAATGTAGCTTGGCCATTTTGCACCTATTTTTTTATGATTTATCGAGAAATATGTGGCAAAAGATCTATCACCCATGTGATAATAAACAAGTTTTTATTTTGATCTAGTTTGATGGAATTTGCAATCCACACTTCATTTTATAACTTATTGAAAAATAATAAATTCCTGTAGACATGTTTTTATGAAGCTAAATATGATTTCTAAAACGATACTTATTTTAATCCTGCTTTTTTTTGGTGTAACTGGCTTTGCAGCTACGGAGCCAACAAATACAGCTACATCTGATGCCGGTGTTTGGCAAGTTCCAGTTGCTGGTAAGGAATATATGTGTCCAAATGTTCAGGATTTAACTAGGCAAAACTTAAGATGGGCAAGTGGAGATGGCAAATGGACCAGTTTTAGCGAATCTTTTTCTAGTACACTAGAGGTTTTTCTTGGCGCGCAGTGGATGGGGGTGCGAGTAGGTAAAATAATTTGTCTGTACAAAGGTAAAGGAAGTTTTGATTTCCCAGTTGCTTTGGAAACAAGTAAACACACTTTAGTGTTAGATCCGCTGGGAAAAACTTGGAAACAAGAAAAGAAGGGGCTTAAAACCTGCATGTCATATAACGTCGCAGATTGTGCTTTTACTGTAGTGGAAAAAGATAATGATGTTGGTCGTGCTTATGAAAACATTAAATATCACGGTAATGCTGGTGCAGTTGACAATGATAGTTTGTAGAGAGAAATAAAATGAAGAATACGGAAAATACAAAAAATGACAAAGCAAAGACATTGACTGTAATCGTAATTGTTTTGCTTGTAGTGGGCGTGGCGTCCTTACTATCTTCTTTATGGTTAAGTGCTCGTCATGTTATTTGGCAAAAAACCGTTTTGGTTCGGTTGGAAGATGAACTGACGAAACAAAAGGCAGCTTTAGATGTTTTGAATACAACCTTAGACAAAGTTTCTATGGAGCGTGACGACAATATTAATCGTGTTATTTTACTTAGGGTTGACGCTCTTTTGCAGATGGCAAAATTTTCTTTACTGACAAATAGAAATGTCGATGCCGCACTTAGGTTTTTTTCCATGGCAGAAAGTAGTTTGGCGTCTAGCAAGAGCGCTGACTTACTTCACGTGCGTGAGCTTTTGGCAGAAGAAGGCAAGGCTTTACAAGAGATGTCTAAATTGGATGTAACCAAAACAGTAGCTCGTTTAGAAGTAATCAATCAAGAAATTGGCAAGCTTTCCATATTGCCGAAAGAGTTGCCACAGAGGAAAGATTTGGCTAATGATGTTGTTAGTGACGATCTGAAAACACCTAAGAAACAAGCAAATCGTTGGCAGGATTTTTGGCAAGGCGCAAGTAAGGCGCTAAAGCAAGCAGTGATAATTCGTAAGCAGAGTAATGCAGAAACGGTTTTTTTAAATTCAGAACAGGCTACCAGTATGATTTTGTCTTTGCAAAATAAAATCGTTATAGCAGAGTGGGCTATTTTGCACTATGACGAAGAGCTATATCAAAAAAACCTACAGCAGGTTAGCGATGCTTTGCAAACTTATTTTTTACGCATGAATCCGTCTCAAGCGGCTAATATTATTGCTGCTTTGCAAGAGATGAAAAAAATAAATGTAAAGCTAATCGTACCGAGTTTTAATCAAACAGAACAAGCAATACAAGCGGTACTGACAAAATGAAAAGATTATTATTTTACTTTTTTGTTTTATTGTTAGCTGCTTGGATTGGCTTGAAGGTTCAGGCTGATGCGGGCTATGTTTTAGTTGTTTATCGTAATTTAAGCATAGAAACGACGCTTTGGTTTGCTGTGGCAGCCTTGGTTGTGGGCTTTTTGCTTTTCTATCTTTTTTTACGTTTCGTTCATAATTCCAGAATTTTGCCTGGGCGGCTCATGCGTTGGTGGTATAAGCGTTCAGAGCAGAAAGCGGTTCATCTTACTAATGTTGGCTTGATGAAGCTGATAGAGCAAGACTATAACTCAGCTGAGAGATGTCTAAGTAAGTCCGCTGAAAAAAATCCAGACCCGTTTGTGAACTACTTAGCAGCGGCTTGGATTGCGCAAAAGCAGGAAGCTTATAAACGGCGCGATTCTTATCTAAATAAAGCCCATTCTACTATGCCAGATGCGGAGTTGGCTGTGGGAATTTTGCAAGTTCGTATGCAGATACGTAGCAAACAATGGGAGCAAGCTTTAGCGACTTTAAAATATTTGCAAGGATTAAAGCCACATCACAAAACTGTTCTCAGATGTTTACAGCAAGTCTATTGCGAGCTTGGTGATTGGCAGAGCTTACTGGAGCTTTTGCCACAACTTAAAAAGAAGGCGGCTTATTCTGCAGAGGAATATTATTTGATTTGTGAGAAAGTTTATTTAGGAGTCATGAGTGCCTCAGCGGCCAAACAAGGGAAAAAAGCTGTAGATAAGGCTTGGCACGAGCTGCCGCGTTCTATGCAAGAAAACCCAAAATTATTAGCTTTTTATGTGGATTTTTTGCTTAAAGACAAGCGTTCAGCTGAAGCTGAAGAACTTTTACGTAAAGTTTTGAATAAGGTTTGGTTGCCAGAAATTTTGCCGTTATATGCTTTTACTTCTGGCGAAAAAGCCGCCACTCAATTAGCCGCAGCCGAAAGATGGTTAAAGTCGCATCCGGAAAATGTAGAACTTTTAATGTGTTTAGGGCAAATCTGTAAAAAACAAGCTCTCTGGGGCAAAGCTAGGCGCTACCTAGAGCAGGTTGTTGCTCTTTCTCCCAGTGCTTCTGCATATTTGCAGCTTGGCGAAATTATGGAAAAATACGAGGGCATTGAGCAAAATAAAGCCAAAGAATTTTATAAACAAGGAATTATTAAATTAATGCGTTAAACATTATGAAAATTATTTATCCGGGTACTTTTGATCCTATAACCAATGGGCATATAAACTTAGTGGAAAGAGCTTTGTCTTTGTTCGATGGGATTATTTTAGCTGTAGCAGTGAACAGCAAAAAACAAACTAAATTTAGCATAGACGAGCGCGTTCTATTAGCCAAATCTGCCTTAAAAAAATATGGCCCTAAAGTTCAAGTTTGCCAATTTTCTGGTTTGCTTATTGATTTTGCTAAGAAAGAAGGCGTAAAGGCTATTTTGCGTGGGCTTCGCGCCGTTTCCGATTTTGAATATGAATTCCAATTGGCGGCTATGAATAAGCGCCTTCAGCCCAACATTGAGACCCTTTTTATTGCTCCAGCCGAGCAATATGCCTACTTGTCCTCTTCTTTGGTGCGTGAAATTTCCGAGCTAGGCGGCGACGTTAGCCAGTTTGTGCCAAAGGAAGTAAATAGCGCACTATATAGAATCAAGGCTATCAATCCTTGAGTGTAACAAATGTTTCTTCTGTCATAAGAGCAGTGTGTCGCTTAGAAAAATTAAATATAATTTGGTAAGGTTTGTGATAATTATTAAAATTTAATTTATCTTAAGGAGGGGTTGTATGTCGATTTTTTTTGTTTCTCAGGGAGTGTTTGGGAAACTTTTTTATTCTCGTCAACAAGGGAACAGTACGTATAATTTTTATATTAAAGACAGACGACTTGTTGCTGAAGTAATTAAAGCAGGCGCTAGCCAAGTATTACCGACAATTGATATTCCTACCAATTTGCAACTGGAAATAAATATAAAAAAATTACAAAAGTTAAAAACAGTATTTGATCAAAGTTTCTTTACTGTACAAGGTGAAAAAATCTCTGTTAATGCTCGTGGATTAGGAGGTTGGGGAGATGAGGTTCATAGGGGGTATGAATGTAATGGTGAAGGGAAATGGGAAGTAGGATTGCTTGAGAAAGCATGCGTCCATGTAGGCCATTTTGATGAAAAAAAAGAGCGTCATGCTAATGGTTTTGGTATAGGTACGCAAGGGACTTATCAATGGGCAATAGATGTGGGATTAGGTAATAATGCGGCTAGGATCGCCTATTATTCAAACGATGTAGATTATGATGAGAAAACACGACCAGTAATACCACATCATGATCCTCAAGGTTGGCATTTTAATGTCTTGCAAAACAGCCAAGATGGAAGCTTAAGTGATTCGCGCATTAAACATGCTTTAGAAAAACTAATAGCAGCAGTTTCATTATATAAGAATGGAGAATTCGGCGAAGCTTTTAGAAATTTAGGTCAAGGCTTACATCCATTGCAAGACGTATTTGCTCACACTAATGCATTTATCAAGGATTTTAACATCGAGGTAGATGGCCTTCTACATTGGCGTTTTCAATACCATAGGGGAATAATTGCTGATGAACCACATTACATAGACCCCAAAAAGTCTTCGGAATCTATTATTCCTGAGCCAGAAGAAATTCTTGAACTAAAGGACAATCCTTATGGGCATTTCAGTCAACGTTATTCTGATACAAAAACGGCAACATATTTATATTTATTATTGTTTAGATTAGCTGTAGAACCAAATTTTGCTTCCCAAAACTACGCTACTTTAGCTGATCAATTAGGGATTGCTTATAGGACTAGTTTAGTCTCTTCTAGTACATTTAAAATTAAAGATTTTGTCAGTGAATTTAGAAAACAAGTTAGTCATGTTCCAATCCCAGATGACACAAAGTTGGGTATCGATTCCACCTCATCAGAAGAACGTAGCACGTTGTTTTATATACGTTCTTATGTATCATCTTTGAATATATTTATAACTCGATATAGAGACTTGGCTCGTGGGTGTTGCAGCAGTCATGTAAATAGTAACACATTAAATGAGATGCGAACTTGTTCACATAGTCTGTTAGATAAAGTTAACGTTCTCATGAATATAGTGAAAGAAAGGCCAATTTCTAAAGGAGCTTTAATGCAAGTAATAACAGACATAATAGGAAAAGAACCCAAGCTTGGTATATACCATGCTCCACCCGGAGAAATTAGCATATTAAGAATGGGTACTCTTTTGTTATCTTGCCAGATTGAAAAAAGTCATATGGACGAATGGGAGCCGATGCGTCTGTGCTCTGATTGTGTTTTAAGAAAATCTGTTAGCTTCAGACAGCATATTGATGGTTTTGAAAAGAGTGGTATTTTTGGGCTGACAAAAGCAACAATTCAGCAAGTTCCAAGTACTGTATCAACCACAGTTTCGACTACTTCTTCATCTTCATCTAATTTTTTCCCCAGTTCACCGAGCGTTATTTCTATAACAAATCAACAGTTGATGAGCACCACTTCACCTGTAATTACAACCAACCCTGGTGCTGCTTCTAATGAAGTAGCAGCTCAACAACAAAAAATAGCTGCACATATAAGCCACATTATATCTACCATACACAACATTCAAAGTAAGATGGGAGAAATGAAAAAGCAACTAGGCGGCAATCCAGGTACAGGTGGTGGTAGTTCTACCACTGTAGCTACGGCGTCAGTAATTTCTGCTACTACTTCTACAGCAACAACAACTCCTACTATAGGTCTCTAAGTTGTACTCAGCAAAAAGAGTCAGTCTGTAAGCCGGGTTCTGTCGTGGACAATCATTTCTCTATGATTATCGTTACCGATGGTATTTTGGTGCGTGAAATTTCCGAGCTAGGCGGCGACGTTAGCCAGTTTGTGCCGAAAGGAGTGAGTAAGGCCTTGCGGCAAGCCAGAAAGATAAATGTTTAGATTTTCTATGCATTAATAGCGCGCTCTATTACACTAAATGGTGTAATTGACATTACACCAAAAGGTATTATACCAAATGGTGTAACAAAACAAAAAGAGTTAGCCGATAAGCCGGGTTCTGTCGTGGACAGTCATTTCTCTAGAAACACCGTCGCCGATGTTCTTAAGCGACCTACCCGAATCCAGCGCGGACCACGCTTGAGCTCTTCGCTCTGGATTCCTATTTGGTCTTGCTCCAAGCGGGGTTTGCCCTGCCGTTTTCTGTTACCAGAAACGCGGTGCGCTCTTACCGCACCATTTCACCCTTACCTAAACACAAAGTGCTTAGGCGGTATATTTTCTGTGGCACTTTCCGTAGGCTCGCGCCTCCCAGATGTTATCTGGCGCTTCGTCCTGTGGAGCCCGGACTTTCCTCCTGATCACTAAAATAAATTCGATGTAAGGAACAGGCATGCTCTGTTCCCTACGGTAAAAACATGTCTACACGTTTTTCTTATAAATCAACAACTTAGAAAATCAAGTTTATTTTAGTGACCAGGCGACTGTCTGGCTAACTCTCGGCGCGAGTATAGCAAGTTTCATAAGCTTAGGCTACAGGCGGTTTTTCAGGGCTAAAATCATTTTGTAACACAGGTTTTTGGATATTTTGGGACTTAAAATTTTGCTTGCTAGCTCTGCTGCTTGGGAGCTAGGGAGAGCTTCAGAGAGAGCCCTTAGAGTTGTTTTTTGCTCTGAGGTTAAAGACTCGAACGACTCGGGTTTAATTTTTTCTTTCTCAATCCCCGAGATTATGAGAACAATCTCGCCTTTTTGTTGATTGGCATCGTTTTTTATCCACTGAAACAACTCTTCCAGTGTGCTTTTGCGAAGAGTTTCAAACAATTTGGTGAGCTCGCGTGCGTATACGGCATCACGTGTTCCACCAAAAACAGCAATGCAATCTTGCAAGGTTTCTAAAATTCTATGCGGAGATTCATAAAAAACTAAAGATCGCTCTTCATCTTGTAATTCTTTAAGACGACTGCGGCGTGCGCTATTTTTAGCTGCTAAAAAGCCTTCGAAAACAAAGCGGTCAGTGGGAAGTCCGGAAGCCGAAAGAGCGGATATAGCTGCACAAGCGCCTGGAATAGGAATGATTTGTATATTTTTTTCATGCGCCAATTTAGTTAAACGATAACCTGGATCGCTAATAAGTGGCGTACCGGCATCGCTGATTAGTGCTACGTTTTGCCCTTTCCGTATTTTTTCCAAGAGAATATTGCTTTGCTTGTCTTCGTTAAAATCGTGTAAAGATAAAAGCGGTTTATCAATGCCGTAGTGATATAAGAGGTTTTTGCTATTTCTAGTGTCTTCCGCAGCGATTAAATCAATGCTTTTCAAGGTTTCAAGCGCGCGCAGAGTAATATCTTGCAGGTTTCCGATGGGAGTAGCTACTATGTAAAGCGCTCCAGGTGTTTTTTGAGTTGACATGGTAAGCAAGATTAGCTGAGCGAAGCATTAGCTGTCAAATGGAAAAATGGAATGCCTGGCACCGTTAAAATCATGGATGTCAAAGGCTTTCTGATATAAACTTTAGTGAGTTTTGTGTTTTCGGAGCGAAAATTTATGTTAACCAAAAGCAGAAATTTATTTTTTTGGTTTTCTTGGCTGGTTTGCATGCTTTTGCTTGCTGGTTGTATGGATTTTACTGCTGGTAAAGCTGAGCGCGATCGCGCCAATGCTGATGCTTATAAGTTTAACCCTCTTTCTTATACATCCGATTCTTTGGGAAGTGCTACGGGTTTTGGTAATACCAATCCGCCCACTAAGGTTACTGTTTTATTGCCCTTGTCTGGTCGATTAGCAGGAAGTGGCCAAGCTATTCGCAATGCTTTCTTGGCAGCTAATGATTATGCTAAAAGACAAAACCAAAATGTTCCAGAAATAATCTTTGTCGATACTAATCAAGCTGATATACATAACCTTTACCAAAATGCTGTGCAGAATGGATCAGACTTTGTTGTGGGTCCTTTAATCAAAACAGAAGTTTCCTCGCTTATGGGCGAAGCTAATTTGCCAGTGCCAGTTTTGGCGTTAAATACAATCGATGATTACGCTAAACATTCCACTTTGAACTTGTATCAATTTGGTCTTTCGCCGCAAGATGAGGTGCTGCAAGTTTCTGATAGAATTTTAAGAGAAGGGCGAAATAAAGCTTTAGTTATTGCTCCAAATAATGCTTGGGGTAAAGGTTTGGTTTCTGCTTTTCAAAATAGCTTTAGTCATGGCGGGAAAGTGATCGATATTTTATTTTACGATAAAAAGACCGACTTCACGCAGTCGATAGCAGAGTTTTTGAAAATCGATATGGCACAGTTGTATCCGAAAGGCAAAGGCAAAGCTAAAACAAAGCCAGAGCCACTGAATTTGGAAACTGTTAGGCGCCAAGATTTTGACTCTATATTTTTAATTGCTAATCCAGAAGATGGTCGGCAAATTCGTCCACTTTTAAAATTTTATTATGTAGGTAGAGTACCGATCTATTCTACTTCTTTTGTCTATAGTGGCTCGCCTAATCCGCAGGCGGATTTTGATTTAGATGATATTATATTTTGTGATTTGCCCTGGGTTTTAAGAGCTGATTCACAGCTGCCTTCTTATGTTGGAGAAGTGCGTATGCAGATATTTGCTGCATTTCCTGCTTCCTCCTCGCAGACGCGTAAGCTCTATGCTTTGGGCGTGGATGCTTACAATTTAATGCGCTTTTTGAAAATTAAAGGTGCTTTTCCAGCTCATGGTCTAGCAGGAGCCACCGGGGCTTTGTATTTAGATTCTTATCACCATATTTATCGCCGCTTGGATTGGGCGAAAATGAGCGCGGGAGCTCCCCAGCTGGTGCAATAATTCTTGACTGAACCTACGACAATTCAAATTGGACACGCCAAAGAGAGCGAAGCTTCGCTTTATCTGCAAGCGCAGGGCTTGAAATTAGTTTTAGCTAATTATTCCTGCAAATACGGCGAGATCGATCTTATTATGCAGGATAAGGAAGAGCTGGTCTTTGTAGAAGTACGCTATCGTCAGAGCGATGATTATGGTGATGGCAGCGATAGCGTGACACAAGAGAAACAACGCCGAGTAATTCGTGCAGCAAAGTTTTATTTATGTGAACGCGATCTTTATGATCGTATAGCCTGTCGCTTTGATGTTGTTGCCAGTGGGCCTCGCGAAATGTTATGGATAAAGGATGCGTTTTGGCTCAAAAGGTAATAAGATATTTACTTCTAATAAAAAAAGAGGTTCCTGTTTATGAAAACAAAAAACACATTGGTTTTGGCTAGCTTGACAGTATTAGCAGCCCTGTGTTTGCAGGCTTGTGTGCCAGCAGCTTTAGTAGCGGCTGGTGCTGCTGCTACTGGTTTGATAGTTTACGATAGTCGCAGTGTGGCTACTATGTCTACTGATAGCGATATTACTTATCGTGCACAAGCTAAAGTTACGTCTAATCAAGAATTAGCCGATAAAACGCACATTTCTGCTACGTCTTTCAACCAGGTTTTGCTGGTGGTTGGTCAGGCTCCGACTGAACAACTACGCGATTTAGCTATGTCATTAATGCAAAAAATTCCGAAAGTTAAGCATATTTACAACGAAATTGCTATTGCTCAGCCGATCAATATGCATCAACGTTCTAATGATGCTTGGTTGACAACCAAAGTTAAAACAGCATTGTTAGAACAGAAGAATTTACGTTCTGCGCAAATTAAAGTTCTTACGGAAGATTCCGTTGTCTATATGCTAGGTTCTGTAACACATGGTCAAGGCGATCTTGCTGCCGATGCAGCTAAACAAGTTGCCGGTGTGCGTAAGGTGGTAAAAGCTTTTGAATATGTGAGTTAAGATGGAACAACTTACTATTGTTCAAACTATCGCTGTTTGGGTTTTGCCGGTTTTATTTGCCGTTACTATGCATGAGGTTGCGCATGGCTTTGCGGCGTATTTGCTTGGTGATAAAACGGCTTTTATCCAAGGTCGCCTTTCTCTGAATCCAGCTAAACACATCGATCCTGTTGGGACGATAGTAGTTCCAGCGCTGCTTATGCTTGTAAGTGGTGGTAGATTTGTTTTTGGTTGGGCGAAGCCAGTTCCCGTTATAACGCGTTACTTCAAAAAGCCGCGCCGCGATATGATTTTGGTCGCAATAGCTGGTCCCCTAGCCAATTTTCTTATGATGTTTATTTGGGCTGCTATAGCTAAGCTTGGAATTTTCTTGAAGTTAACTGGCTTGGATTGGGCTTTGGCAGTGGTTTATATGGGTTCTGCTGGTATTATGATTAATGCTCTTTTGATGGTGTTTAATCTTTTGCCACTGCCGCCTTTGGATGGTGGGCACATTCTTATGGGGTTGCTTCCAGCCAGGGCTGCGGAGATGCTGCGCCGTATTGAACCATATGGCTTTTTTATTTTACTTATTCTTATAGCAACTCGGCTTTTGACCGTTATTACCATGCCGGCTCTTGTTTTTTTACAGTGGCTAGTTAGCATTTGCTTGGGTTTACATTGAAAAATGATTCCTCTCGATCAAGCACTAAATATTATTGCGTCTAAAGTAATTTCATCGGCTTTTCCACAAGAGAAATTATCCACAGAAGATGCTTTGGGACGCGTGTTAGCAGAATCGCGGTCCTCGCGCTTAGATTTACCGCCGTTTCGTAAGGCTATGATGGATGGCTATGCTATTTTAGAAGAAGATGAAAGCGAGAGTTTTAAAGTTTTAGAGACTGTTGCTGCGGGAAGTACTGTCCAACAAGAGCTGAAGCCTGGAGAGACAATAAAAATCATGACTGGAGCGCCTTTGCCAGATGGCGTTGGTAGAGTGATTCCTTGGGAAAATGTTAAATTAGAAGGCGATAAGATTACTATTCTAAAATTTAGCCAAGCTAAAAATATTGCAGAAAAAGGCGAAGATTTACGGAAAGGAGAGTTGGTAATTCCCGCAGGAACAAGACTGGGCGCGCTAGAAGTTGCTAATCTAATAGCAGCTGGCATTACTGAAGTTGCGGTTTTTAGGCGATTGAAAGTAGCGATTATTTCTACTGGCGATGAGTTAGTGGAAAAATATGAAGATCTTGTTCCTGGCAAAATAATGAACTCTAACGCGCCGCTTTTACGATCTCTTTGTAAACTTTGGGGCTTAGAAGTTATTGCCAATCTAGCTGTCAAAGATAATTGCGAAAGTTTAGTGGAAGAGCTTAAAAAATTGAAAAACGCTGATTTTATCTTGCTTTCCGGCGGAGTTTCAGCGGGAGATTTTGATTTTGTAGCTAAATCATTACGTTTAGCGGATTTTACTATTCATTTTGATCGTGTAGCCATCAAACCTGGCAAACCTATGACTTTTGCGAGTCGAGATAAACAATATATATTTGCTCTCCCTGGTAATCCAGTGGCGGTTTATTTAACTTTTCATTTGTTTGTGCTGTTTGCCTACCAAAAATTATTGAATTTAAAACCGCTTCTCACCAATGTTCATTTGCCTTTGGCGAAAGATTGGAAGCGCAAAAACAGTGAAAGGCTCGAATTTGTACCAGCCCGTTTGCAAGAAGATGGAACTCTTTTGCCTATTGAAATTCACGGTTCAGCAGATTTGATGGCATTGCTACAGTGCGATGGTTTTTTTGTGGTGGATGTGGGTAGGAAGGAAATAGTGTCTGGAACGAATGTAGAGACGAGATTCATCGCATCTTCTAAGGTCGGAATTGCGACTTAGGCTATTTTGTTTTATCATCTGGCCATTCCGTTGATAGACGGTGAAAAACATGTCTATGACATTTCCTTATAAATCAAGGACTTATATTTTAAAGTCCAAGGCTGGAAATTTTTAACTTAGATTTTCGAGGTTTAAATATGCCAAAACAAGTAGCTTCTGATGCTAAGCAATATCACATTAATTTATCCAAAGATATGATCGAAGGGGCAGAATATGTTTTGCTACCAGGCGATCCATATCGCGTCGAGTCTTTGGCGAAAATCTTTGATCCGAATGCTAAACATTTGGCTTCTAATCGTGAACATACGTCTTTTTTAGCTCATTTCCAGGGCCAAAAAGTTTTGGTTTGTTCAACTGGGATGGGCGCGCCATCGACTGGTATTGCAGTGGAAGAGCTTGCTACTATTGGTCTTAAATATTTCTTACGAGTTGGCACTTGTGGCGGAATCCAATCTTACACTAATTTGGGCGATGTTATAATCACTACAGCCGCTGTACGCTTAGAAGGTACGTCGAGCCACTATGCTCCAATGGAATATCCGGCAGTTGCTTCTTTTGATTTTACTCAATCTTTAGTGGATGGCGCGAAAGAAGCTAAAGTGCCATTTCATACTGGCATTACAGCTAGTTCCGATACTTTCTGGCCCGGCCAAGAGCGTCGTGATAATTATTCGGGTTATTTATTACGTCGTTTTGAAGGATCTATGGCTGAATGGCGAGCTTTGAATGTTTTAAATTTTGAAATGGAAGCTTCGGTATTATTTGTTATGTGTAGTGCTTTTGGTTTGCATGCCGCCTGCCTTTGTGGAGTTATAGCTAAGCGCGTTGAATCGGAAGCGGTATCTACAGCTGCGAAAACTGGTGCAGCTAAAGCTAACTGGGAAAACGCTACGTTGTACGGAATTGCAGCGCACATGCGAAAACGTGGCCTGATTAAATAAAAATCTATGCGCGATCGTTTTGGGCGTGAAATAAATTATTTACGCATTTCAGTAACCGATCGCTGTAATCTTCGTTGTTCTTATTGTGTGCCGGAAGAAGGCTTGCCTTTTGTGCCGGCGCGCAAAATTCTCACTTTTGAAGAAATTGTTGCCATAGTCCAAGCTGCTTCTCGTCTTGGCATTAATAAAGTTCGCCTAACTGGCGGCGAGCCGCTTTTGCGTCGCGATATTGTAAAATTGGTTTGTATGTTATCTAAAATCGACGGCATTCTAGATTTGGCCCTGACTACGAATGGAATTTTACTAGCGAATTTGGTTCTGGATTTAAAAAAAGCGGGATTAAAACGCGTTAATGTGAGTTTAGATAGTATTTTGCCTGAAAAATTTCAGTTGATCACGCGCGGCGGAGATGTCAATACCGTGTTTTTAGGCATTGACAAGGCTTTGGAAGCAGGTTTGGCAGTTAAAATAAATTGCGTTGTAGAAGAATCGCCAGATGAGGAAGATGCAATGTTAGTCAAAAAATATGCCGATAAAAAACATCTTCCAGTGCAGTTTGTGCGCAATATGAATTTTTCCAAAGGCCAATTTCATAAGGTTTGGGGCGGGCGCGGCGGAGATTGTAAGAATTGCAATAGGCTGCGTTTGCTTAGTGATGGCAGTATCATGCCTTGTTTATTTTCAGATTTAAGTTTTAATACCGAAAAACTTGGAATTGAAGAAGCTATAACTACAGCAATTTTGCAAAAGCCGGAGCGAGGATTGCCTTGTAAACGCCAATGGATGTGTGCTGTGGGAGGGTAAAGATGAAAAAGTTTTCTCACCTTGATGAAAAAAATAAAGCTAAAATGGTGAATGTTGGCGCAAAGCCAGTACAAAAACGGCTAGCACGCGCCAGTGGTAAAATTTTCTTAGCCCAAAACACATTAAAGGCTATTCAAAAGCAGGAGCTAGCTAAAGGCGATGTTTTGGCTGTGGCTAAAATTGCTGGAATTCAAGCGGCGAAAAAAACCTCAGAGCTAATCCCGCTTTGCCATACGCTTTTGTTAGATAATGTGGAGGTCAATTTTCGAATAGATTCTACTGGTATTACAGCGGAAAGCATTGTGCAAAGCCGCGGTGTGACTGGTGTGGAAATGGAAGCTTTGACGGCAGTAAGTGTGGCATTGTTGACCGTCTATGATATGTGCAAGGCGGTGGATAAAAATATGCGCATTGGGGAAATAATTTTGTTGGAGAAAACTAAACAATAAAGTCAATACCGTGAAAAATACGGTATTGTGAGAAAAGTTTTGACTGCTAGAATTCTCTAGCATGAACAAACAACTTCCAACGCCGCACGATCGCTTTTTCCGTTCTACCATGACACATCCAACCGTCATACGCGAATTTTTCACAGAACACTTACCGGCTCACATCAAAAAAACATTAGATTTTAATTCTATCAAGCCCCTAAAAGACAGCTTTGTAAATGATAAATTGCGCTTACAGATAACGGATTTGCTATATAGCGCCAGCTTCAATAATCGACCTGGTTATTTATATCTTTTGGTCGAACACCAAAGCACACCTAATCAACTAATGCCCTTTCGTCTTTTGAAATATACAATTGACATAATAGATCAGCACCTAACAAAACATGGCGGAACCAAGCTCCCCGTCGTTTATCCGATGGTCTTTTATAATGGCCAAAAGCCTTACAAATACTCGACTGATCTTTTCGATCTCTTTGAAGAAGACAAGGATTTAGCTTTAAAAATCTTCTGGAAACCATTCGATTTGATTGACCTTACTCAAATTCCAGACGAAAGATTCAAAGATCATCTCATGTTTGGCGTTGCCGCAAAAGTCATGAAGCACATATACGACAAAGATTTTTTACTGTTTTTTAAAATACTTATTCAAGAATTAAGAAGACTTGAATCTTTAGGTGAAGATAAGTATATTTATACTGTACTTTCATACATAGCACAGGCTAGTGAATCTTCTAAAGAAAAATTCATTGAAATAACCAGAACTGGCTTAGTAGATCCCAATGAGGAAAAGATCATGACAATAGCTGAACAATTTAGACAAGAAGGCGTGCAGGTTGGACAAGAAAAAGCATTTCAAGCTGTAGCAACAGAACTACGTCGTACAGGTTTATCTTCTAAAGAAGTAGAAAAAGTAATAAATCTTTCCAAAAACCTTGTCAATAAGACAAATAAAAGATCATGACACTAGCAGAACAATTTAAGCAACAAGGTAGACAAGAAGGTCGGCAAGAAGGTTGGGGAAAAGGCCGTTTAGACGGCATAAAGACCGTAGCTAAAAACCTTCTTAAAAAAGGTCGACCCTTGAATGAAATTGCTGCGGTAACGAATTTGTCTAAAAGTAGACTCAAAAAATTACTTGTTGAATAACTTTTGTACTAATTAAGTTTCAACTTAAGCCGCATTGTCAAGATTGCCCAGAAAATATGTCTATTAAAAATCCTTTAAAATCAATTGGTTGTGAAATTAAATCAAAGGCGCTGGATCCCGCGATCAAGTCGCGGGATGACGGAGTAATTTGTAAAAATTCGTCTTTTGGTTGTTTGGTTGGCACCAACTTGGCTGAGAGCAAAAAAGAGTCCAAATATCCGGTGCAAGAAATAATTTTGGATGAAAAAGGCGTGGTGGGCGATGTGCATCGCGGGCCAGGGAATCGGCAAGTGAGCATTTTGGGTCAAGAAAGTTTGGATAGTTTTTTTGCTCGAACAGGTAAGAAAATTAAACCTGGCGATTTTGCGGAAAACCTCACCATTTCTGGTATTGATCTTACAAAAATTGCACTTTTAGATCGTTTAGTTATTGGCGATGCGGTTTTGGAAATAACTCAACTCGGTAAGAAATGCCATGGCGAGGTTTGTGCCATTTTTCGCGAAGTTGGCATGTGTGCTATGCCCAAAGAAGGCGTCTTTGCTCGGGTTATAAAAGGCGGGAAAATTAAACCCGGCGATAAAATTTCTTATCTAGCAAGACCACTTAAAATTTTATTTCTTACTTTAAGCGACCGCGCCGCAGCTGGCATCTACAAAGATACAGCCGGACCTTTGGCTCTAAAGCTCACACAAGAGTTTTTTCAAGGAAAGAGATGGCATTTGGAATATGCAAGTAAACTTCTTTCTGATGATGCAGATAAATTAACTGCTGTTTTAGAAAAAGCGCTGCAAGATTCTATCGATATAATTTTTACTATTGGTGGAACGGGTGTTGGCCCACGCGATCAGACGCCCGATGTTGTCGCCAGGATTTTCCCCAAAATAATTCCTGGTATTATGGAAAATATTCGTCAGAAACATGCAGAAACCAAACCAGCTGCGCTTTTAAGCCGCAGTATTGCTGCAGTAAAAAATACCACGCAAATTTATACTCTTCCAGGTAGCGAGCGTGCCGTGAGCGAGTATTGCCCCATGATTTTTGCGAATTTGGAGCATATTATTTGTATGCTGCATTCCCTGGATCAGCATGGGCATTAGTAGATACGCAATTAATCGCATCTCTATAACTCGTTCTTGGTTTTTCTCTGCGCCACAATAAAACACGGAATAAACAAGCTTTGTGCTGCCATAGAGAAGATGACCATGCTTAGTATGGAAATGTCATATAAAAGTCCCATGCAAGCGCTGCCTAAGAACCAAGCCACGCCAAAGCAAGTGTTGAAGATGCCATAAGCGGAAGCGCGATGTTCTTTTTCTACTAGATTACCAATAAGCGCCTTCATCAGAGAAGATTGCACGCTCATGCCTAGCCCCCAAAGTATCATAGCGAAAAAAGCTGAAGTTGCGTTGCCTAAAAAAGCGAGTGGCGCAAAGAAAGATGAGATGGCTACGCCAACTAATAGAATTGGATATCCCATGCGATCATAAATGCGGCCTAAAAATAAAGAGGCTACTGAACTTGTCATCATTGCAGCTGCATAGGAAAGCGGAATCCAGAAAGGGTGCATTACAGAGGCTTTTTCAAAGTGATAGGCAACTAAGGGGAAGTCTGCGTAACCCATGGCTACAGCCGAGCCGGCTACTAAATAAATCCAAAATGGCAGGGTGAGTCCTTGTTTTTTAATAATGTGATGATTGGATGGCTCTAGATCTTCTGGTTTGGGGTAAGTACGCCTGGCGATCACGAGGAAAAATAAAGAAATCAAAGCTGGAATTGCTAGGAGAGCAAAGCTAAGCTGGTAGCCGCCTTTAAAAAACATAACGGCAGTTATCAGTAAAGGTCCAACCATGCCGCCTAATTGATCTAAAGCGTGGTGCAAACCAAAGCCGCTGCCCATGCCAACTCTGGTGCTGGCGTAAGAGAGCATAGAGTCGCGAGCTGGAGCGCGAATAGCCTTGCCTAAGCGTTCTAAAATAATTAAAAGTGCGGCAATTCTCCAGTTGCTGCTTAAAGCTAAAAGCGGCACAGTTACTAGATTTAAACCATAGCCAAGCAAAGTTATAATCCAGTGGCACATGGTTTTATCGACTATGTAGCCAAAGACAATGCGTAAACTATAACCAACTAGTTCGCCGAAACCAGCTATAAAACCAACCATTGCAGCATTGGCGCCAAGGAGAGCTAAATAAGCGCCAGTGATGCTTCTTGCGCCTTCGAAAGTTATATCCGCAAAAAAACTTACTACTCCAAGGAGAATAATAAAGTGAATTGCAATAGTGCGCTTATCGAGTTTTTTTAGCATTTGGATAGTCTAGTTAATTAAATTTACAAAGTCACTTGCATAAAAGAATTTTTTTGGCTACCTTACGCGACGAAAAAAGTCAATACTGATGGGATGGACTCTCCTCTTACTAAACGGCATCAAAAGTGCCAAAATAGTAATATTCGA